>JGI24792J26632_1001472_pt1 | contig 13950 bp, 12 predicted proteins | sample MesohylBB_FD_26632 | JGI IMG/M metagenome (IMG submission 26632)
TATGGCGCGGGCGGCTTGAACAGGAGACTTGAGGATTTCTTGCCCAGCTTGTCACTGACGACGATCCCGCCTCGCGTGCGCCCGTCCGAGTCTTGGTACAGATGCTGCTGGGGGCGTAGGCGGGCCGAGAATCGGATTCGCAGCACGTCATAGTCCCGGTGGGTGTGAATGCTGCTGACATGGGCCGCGCAGTAGACACGTGCTGCTATCGGGAAGATCAGGCCGGATGCGAGGATGTCCGCAAGCTGCAACCCGACGTGGTTCTCGCTCCGACCGAAGACAGGTGCTTCGACCAAGCGCGGGAACTCGTCGCCTGATTGCTTGTGCTTGCGGGTGAAGATCGAGTGGGAGACCTGAGTGTCTTGGCTGTGGGCTCTCCCGTCGCACACCATCAGGCCTGAATCAGTATTGGACTCCAGGAAGTGATTGAAGTGCCTCGCGATGTCTTGGATCGCGAACGTGTAGCTCGCTCGCGGGTCAAGTGCCTGATTGGGGTCCTTGACCCAGACCCGCCCCAGCAGCCGCAGGTCGTAGCGCTCGATGAGATCGACAGCTGAATTCAGAACGCCGATGGAGTGACGTCGCTTCTCCCTGCTCTGGGACCGGACTCTCTTGCGAAGCCCTGATCCCTTCACCTCCCTGAGAACGAGATCCAGATTCTGCACGGTTCGCAACCCCGGGTAGAAGCGACGCTTGAGGCCGAGAAAGTCTGCCGTGAGAGCTGCGAGTGCCTCCGTTCGAATGATGAGCCCAGCGAATGTCATCAAAGGAGTAGCGCCGGGAGCCTGGCTGGGGGGCCTCGAAGCCGCCCGACTCGTCTACGTAGCAGATGTGCATGGTCCGTTCCTGCGGCTGGGCAGCCTCGGATCGTAGCCCCACAGCCTGACGGGGCCATCTTGCCCGTCGACCCCAAGAAGGCCCCCCAAACGCAGCTACGGCCGCCTACTAGGCGGCCGCAGGAGGTGGCGTTCGGCCCCGGCCCCAGATGGAACCGAAGCCTAAGCGCCAGTATAATGGTACGCCCTCATGATAACACGAGGCTCACAGACGATTGCAACCCGATCCGATGGGACATTCCCGACACAGAACTCGTACCCGCGCATCTGGTCGGCGCACAGACCCGTGTACGTCACACCCGCACCGACAAAGAACGCAAGGCCAACCAGAGCCGCTCAAAGGCGCTGCGGGTCTTCCCCGAATCCGACGAGAGGTTCGCGCTGCTGGCCCCGCGCCGCAACGACTCCGAATCCAACAACGCCGACAAGAAGTCCAGGATGTGGAAAGGCCGGTGCCGCACACTGCGGCACCAAAGCGTCGAGTTCAACGCGATCTCCTACCAGATCCACATGGCGGTCACGGCGCTGGTCGCCTACCGCAACCGCACCGGCGCCGACATGAGCCGATGGTTCGGCCAGCACCAGCTGCCCCAAAAAGTGAGGCCCCAGCCCACCTTGGCACAAGCCGCATGACCGGCTGAACCCCCAAGGATCGGGAACCAGCGCGGCCCGCCACAGCCACCAGGCAGCGGCCACACCCAATCCGCGCCAAGACGCGCCTCAGACCCCCTCCAAGCGGCGTCCGGCTAGCCTCAAAGTGCCAAAATGCGGTCGTCAGCGCAATTCGCGCAGCAAACCGCGCACGCCCCGCCCTCGTGGGGGATGTGCGAAATTGCTAAAACCCGAGGTCAGAGCGTTGCGGCCTGAACGACCGCAACAGGGGTTTTGTCCAAATGTGGAATGGATTGTTGCAGTTCTGTTACGTTTGCGCTGACCGGGGATCTGCATTTGCCGAGGTCAGATGGGGTGAGCCGCTACCCGGGGGCTTGGGCTCGGTTCACGCGTGGAATGGATTGTTGCGGGCACTGTAGCAGTCGGACGTTTCCAGAGGTCAGAGCAGGTTTCTGGCTGGCCGTGAAGACCTGTCGGACTGCCATCTGCCGCTTCCGCAGACATTAGGTGGACCTGTTCGGCTGCTGATCACCGGTCAATCCTGGGCCGTTGTCGCCGACCGCTTCCTTTCCGCGCCCGGGCTTCGAACAACCAGGCCGCACACGGCCACCCTCGCCCGCGACATCGAACAACGCCACCGAAGGCGGGCTACGACGTCCCTCGAACACCAACTAGGGCTGCCGCCTCTGAAGGCATGTTGTGTGGCTGTTGATCGCCGCCACGTCGCCCCGGGCGCGGGGCCATCTCATACCGTTGGCGAGGCGGTCCTGAACGGGTGTCCTCAACGGCTTGGGTGATGTCCGGGCGGCGACCCAAGATTGTGTCTTGGCTGCTGGTCAGGTCGCGATAGGGGGCTAGTCGGGCTCGGAGACGCCCTGGTATACTCTGTGTGATAGTAACGAACAGGGGAGAGGCGCGGTGCCCAAGATCTCGGCTATGAGCGAGTGGCTTGAAGCTGTGGAACCCGACACGTTCTTCTGGTCTCAAGATGTGCCCGGCCCGAACCGCGCCGCTGTGCGGGCGTTCTTGCATCGTGAGACATCCAAGCCCGACCATCTGTGCAGAGCGTTTCGGGTGGCTCCGTGCGCGTACTGGCGCTCACACATGAGAGTCGACGCCCACTTCGGGCAGGTGCTGACACCGGACTGGTTGCGGGTCGGGGAGTTCTACGCTGGCCCGCACGCGGCCAAGCACGGCCATTACGGGGCCAATGTGTGCGGCTGGAGCACTCAGCTCGTGGCGTCATCGGCGGCGTTCGCGGTGCCTGGTGAGCCGCGATGCCGCCAGCCGGTCCCGCAGGTCAAGCTGCTGGGGCGGCGCAACATGAGACGCCGCGAGCTCACCACTCTGGAGGCGACCTATCTCGAGGCGGTGATCTCCTTTGACTTGTTGAACACCTACGACAGATACGAGCACGGGTCGGGTTGGGAGCAGGCACTGGGCACGACTCGGGCCAGGATGCGCCTCATGATCGACGCCGGTCGCCTGCCGATCCCACGCGGCGACGTGCTGGCGTGGGTAGCGCGCGGCGAACGGCCCCCGCGAGCCCGGGAGATGTTCCACAACAGAATGGAACAGCTCTCAGCGATCTTCGACGAGATGTATCGGGATCTCGACAGCACCGCCTGTGCCGTGGCGGCGCCAGTCTGAGCGCTGGCCCATAGCTCGAGCATGCAGGACGGGCAGAGGCCACCGCTTCGGTCCGGAGAGCGCTGCCTAGCGCCGTCTGAGCCCTGAGACTGGTCTACCCGGCGCTCCTCGCGCCCGTTCGGCGAGAGCGCGCACCGCCGATACGCTCAGGCAGAGGTTGCCATGCCCGCACCGAAGAACCCTGACTTTGAGGCCCAGCACCCCCGCCGCACTAGCGGGCGCTTCGCCAAGAAGCGTGCCGCGGACCCGCCCGCGGCGAACCTCCCCACCGGCGGGTCAGAGCCGATCTCGGACCTGCGGGCCAGGCCGACTGACTTCGTGACGCTGATTGATCGGGTCTCAAAGGCGCGTCACGTGCCTCAGGTTCTCATCGAGCGCGAATACTGGATGTTCCAAGTGGCGCGCAGCATGCAGCCGCCTGGCAAGTACGAGCACAGTGTCGCGATCATGTATGGAGGATCGATGCTCGCTCTCGCAGGCATCGCCGAGCGGGTATCAGAAGACGCAGACTTCAATATCACCTTCGGCGAAGGGCACGAGAACTGGAGCAATAACAAGGGGGCCAAGCTGCTCAAGCAGTTCGAGGGGCGCGTGTGCAGTGACCTGCCTGAGATGACCTCATCCACAGACGACGACCGAGGCTCAGGCGTCAGCCGCCCGCTCGAGTTCCAATACCCCGCCTCGTTGCCGGAGTCGCTGTACACGGCCCATCCACTGCAGCCCGTGAAGTCCGACATGGGCATCCGCGTCACCGACGCCGAATACACCANCACCATCAATGTGGCCCCATTGCTGGGCCGAGCAGCGCCCGGCGCCGGTGACTCCGCACCAGACATAGCGCCCTGCAAGATNAGGGCGATGCACCCGATCACGGCGCTCGTCGACAAGCTAGACGCCGTCGGATGGCGCTCCCAGCACGCCGACACGACTCAGAACCGGGATCTCCAAGACATCGCCGCCAGGGCCAGGGACCACTACGACTTGTTCTGCCTGCTCGATTGTGCGCAACTAGCCGGGCACCTGAACTCGGGAGACATCAACGATGCCTATGAGCATATGCAGCGGGCCGAGGACTGGTATCGACACATGCGCACCAACAAGGGCAGAAAAGCAGTCAATCTGCGGCCACGGATCCCCAGACCTTCANGCGGCTACCACACGCTCTCATGCTGGCAGCCGGGCACTGCACAGTATGACGCTCTGGCCCGCGCGTACCGGAGCGTCCAGCCCCTCGTGTATGGCTTCGCACCGCCTTGGCCCGACATAGCAGCCCGCATCCGCTCAACGAAGATCCTGTAGGCCCGCAGAGCACAGCCGCTATATGGCCTTGCGGGCGTGCCGGGTTCGTCCTGGGAGCAGCGTCTGCCCTTCGCCGAGAAATCTAGGAGCGGATTCCCCCGGCAACGGGCGGCGGACGCTGAGATTGACTCGTGGTGTCAGTGGCCGCTTGTACACTTGTGAGGTGGCACGTTGCACAGCACCCGTCTACGGCCATCGCTCGTCGGCCGCGGCTGAGCGATGCCCCGCGTGTCGCTCACGGTCGAGGTATCGCCGTTCGTACTCGTACTTCCCGCCGGTCTCGTACAGAGGCACATCGTCAGGCGGTGGAGGAGCGGCGAGCCGTAGCGCGGCATCGGGTACCACGAGGTCTCGGCGGACCCGAGCTGGCGGATCAGTGTCATACACCTCCTCCGAGTGGCGCGCCGTTGAGTCCATCGCCGATAAGGCCGTGGAGCAGTCACGAACGCACCCCGAGCGCCGCGATCTGTTCCTATGTCACGCTTGGGACGACCGAGAAGCGAGCGCTGCTGAGTTGTACGATCGCTTGAAGTTGAACGGTGCCTCAGTCTGGTTTAGCGAGAAAGATGTCCCTCTCGGCACGCAGTTGCTCCGAGAGATTGACAAGGGTCTTCTGAACTCCCGCGTCGGAATTGTTCTTGTCACACCTGCACTTCTCAAGAGCATCGAGACCGAGGGGATCGCTGAGAAGGAGCTATCAGTGCTCCTCGCGAGCAACCGGGTGATTCCGGTTGCACATGGGACCACCTTCGAGGCCCTCCGCGACGTGAGCCCAATGCTCGCTTCGCACGCCGGCTTGGACACCGCTGAGTCATCCCTGGGCGACGTCGCCGCCAAGATCGCTGCGGCGGCGGCTGCGCTCGGCGACGACGACTACTGACACGACCAGTCTCCAATGTGGCATCGGGTCGGTCGCCCGGCGACGGGGCGACCTTCGGCGGCCGCTCCCTTCTTCGGGTTCGTCCGGTCAGGTCGGGAGTGTGGGTGCCTCGGCCGTCTCCGCAGTCGAGCGAATGCCATCCCAATAGCGCTAGCGGTGAACACCTGTTGGGTCCGCTGCCCACTGGGCGGCACTCGAACCTGGGTTCCTTCGAGGCCTCCGCTCGCTGCCGCGCCGGCCGAGGAGTGTATCGATGTCATACCCAGCGGCCGTGAGTTGGTCCAGCCCGCCTTTGTGTGGGCCGCCCTGCCTGCGACTCCGAGTGGTTCCTCCAGGCCGTGCAGGCTGCGGGCGAGGGCCCTGACATTTGACCTATGGATGGCTCCCCCGAGATTGGGATGGTTACTCCCCTGACCCCAGACGGGGCGCTCCCGTGGGCACCAGACCAAACTAAGGATGCACGCGGCAGGAGAGCCAGCGACCAGGAGTGACTTCCTGCGTCTGGTCCGACAGCGGGGGAGGCTCGTCTGGGCGTGTGTGGCTGTCGCTACCTTTGCCAGCGGCGGCTGAAAACGCCCGGCATTCGTAGCGCTCATCTCGGTCGTCGCAGCCTTCGGGAGCAGCGCCCAAACTGGCATCGTGAGCTAGGTCGGCGCTGCTCCCGACAGGATCGAACCGCCAACTGTAGGACAAGCCATGGCCCAAGACACAAAGCAACACAACGGCATCGAGTACGCACCGGGGGTAACGGGCAAGTTCCTGTTTCGTGTGCGCGAGGCATACGTGGCAGGATCCGCCGCCGACCTCATCCGCTCCCGCCGCGTTGGTGCGCTGAAACTTGATCTCGTCCTGAGAGGGCTGGCCCTTCTCCCCGAGCACTCAGGAGACCGCGAACCGGGCCATGTGCTGCGCCACCGCGGGCGGCTCAGCTACCAGGTGCTCCACGACCTGTGCCGCGATCCGGCACGGTTCGCCCAGGAGGCACCCCACGACATCGAGGACGACCCCGCAATGCTCGAGAAGAAGCGGACATGGGTCCGCGAGCAACTCCAAGTGCTCGAAGGCCGCCAACTCATGAAGCGTTCGACGGATCCCAAGGGCCGCAGGCCCGAGATCACAGTGCTGCGCGACCGAGGCGACGGCGAGCCGTTTGATGACCCCGGTGCCACAGCAACCGCTAAGGACGGCTACGTCACCATCTCGGGCGCCGTCCTTTCATCACCGCACTTCCGCGAATGGGGCGCGCCCGAAGTTGTCGCATACCTGTGCGCAATGACAGCAGATCGCTTCGCGCGCCACCGTGACCGCAAGCAAGCCGAAGAACCGGCACCGCCAGGTACCGCGGCAAAGACAAATACTTCAGCGGTGAGGCACTCAAAATGTGGCGACGCCTGCTCTGTCACCACTGCATCGAGGGCGCCCTGCACATCGGGTGCTTTGATCCCGAGGCGGGATCGTGGACCCACCCTGACACCACCCAGTGCATCTCAGCGGACGCCTCGTGGATCCGGTCCGCCACCCGATATGACCGCAGCGTCGTGATAGAGGACCCCAACACCAAGATCAAACGGTACGACCCCGACGCGTACTTCCATCACTACAAGAACAAACAGCCGACCAAGGTTCCCGGCCGCGAGGTGGTGATGTTGACGTGCCGCACCAAACACGGCAACGAACGCATAGTTCTGGACTTCGATTTCATGCCCCACAAGAACCACCATTCGCGCAAGGACCGCAACGACGCCGATTTCGGCGTCGACATGCTCGCCGACCTCATCGACGAACACGCCACACAGCTACGAGGGCTGCGAGCCTTCGTCTACGACATGGCGATGGACTCCGAAGCGATCGATGACACGCTCGCCCTGGGAGTGATACCGATCGTCAAGACCCCCAAACTCGCCGGCGGCAAGTACCGCCAAGGCAACCTCGGCATCCACACATTCACCTGCCGCGACGGCAAGACCCGCGAACGTGAGATCAAGACTGTCAACGGGTCGATGTGTGTGAAGTTCCCCAACGGCCAGGGTGTCCAAATGGCGATCCCGCTGGAGAGGGCAAATTTCCGCTGGGGCGACGAAACCAAACAAGGCAACACCGCCTACCTCAAGGTGCGGATCCCCCGCAACAGCGGCGCCCCCCGCCGCTTCAAAGGGGCCACGGCCTCAGTGCGGCTCAACAGCACCCCCGAAGAGATCCACACCAGCCCCCACACCCGCCGTACCCGGTCGCTGCGCCCCATCCCCGAAGCCGACCCCACCTTCAAGGTCCACGGCGTCCGCGAAGACATCGAGTCGACGTTCGGGGATCTCAAATACCGGATCCGCCAGAAGCTGTGCTCCTACAAAGAAGACCGTTTCCGGTTCAACGTCAGCTGCTATCAGTTGCTACGGCTGTCGCGGACACTGAGCGCGTTCGACAGCCGCTCCCCGTAGCCACCAGAACCTGATCTGAGCGGCCCGGCCGGCCACCGAAGTGGCCCCAGGCTGCCCCAGCGCGTCCAGCGAAGCGCCACGGCCCGCAGAACGCACGAATCGAGCACCGTGGTACCGTGCGGGGACCATAGGATCGACTCGATCCCGTATTACGCACAACAATGCGCACATTCACCGCCCTCGTAGCTCAGTGGATAGAGCATCGGTCTCCTAAACCGTGTGCGCAGGTTCGATTCCTGCCGGGGGCACTGTTCATGCTACAAAAACTGCCATCCAGCCAGTTGATGACGGCCTGGGCGCGGTCGATCCATCGAAGCATCCGAAAGCTACTGCCGGGCGATGCCGATGGCTAGGGGCGGGCCCGGAACGCCATGCTGGGGTTGTCGGGCAGCTCCGTGAGGGGCTCGGCCACCTCGGCGACCGTCGGCCCCACGCCCACAGTCGCCAGCGCGTCGATATCGAGGTTGTAGACCTCCGCGGCGGTTGCGCCGAGGAGCTTGCGGAGGTCGCTGGTGGACCAGTCGCAGAACACGTGGCGCAGCGATGCCACCGAGTCCGGGAACGTGCCCTCGCTATGGGGGTAGTCGCTGCCCCACATGAACCGGTCGACTCCGAGCTGGCGGATGGCCTCGGCCTCGTCGCGGCCGGGGAAGCTGGCTCCCATGTAGCAGTTGGTCTTGAAGTAGCTGCTCGGCGGGTTGGGCAGCTGGGAGGCGTCCGCGGTCATCTCGCCGACGTTGCCGTCGCCGGTGAAGAGCCGCCAGTAGGCGTCCATCTTGGACAAGGCTGCGGGAACCCAGCCGACGCGCTGCTCGGTCATCACGAAGCGCAGCCCACCGAAGCGCTCGAACACGCCGCTGACGATGAGGTGCCACAGGCTGCGGTTGGCGAAGAACGGCACCTCCATCAACATCAGGAAGGCGCGGTTGGGGGAGTCTTGAAGGTCGGGTATGCCCGCGCCTCCGTGCTGGTTGACCGGCAGCCCGGTGTCCTCGCAGGCGGCCCACAGCGGGTCGTAGTAGTCGCTCCACAGCGGCGGCACACCGGAATCGGGCGGGACCGCCGGCACCAGCACGCCGCTGAGCCCGTTCTCGGCGGCCCANTCGACCTCGCCCACGGCCGCGCCGATGTCGTTGGGGAACACCTGGGCCAGACCGGCCCGGCGCCCGGGAAGCTCCCCGCACCAGTCCACGAGCCACCGGTTGTGGGCCTGAAGGCCCGCCCACCGCTGCTCGAACTCGGCCGCGGATGCCGGAGGGCGGGCCACCAGCAGCGACGACGGGAAGAACGGCGGCACGGTGTTGGGGAACACGACCTCGGCGACCTGGCCGTCGGCCTCGAGGTCGCGCCTGCGCACCTCGGAGTCCCAGTTGCGCAGCCGCTTGGAGTCCTGGAGATCCGCGAAGGGGTTGATGTAATCCTGCTTCCAGGCGTCGAAGTCGTCGCGCAGCCTCGACGGCAGGTAGGGGCGGTAGTCGTCGATGTCGCCGCCCGCGTGGCAGTCGGCGGACACGACCGTGTAGCGCTCTCCGTCGGCTGTTGCGTTCATCATCGCCTCATCTTGGCACCGGCGGGGCCAATCCTCAACATCAGTGCTAGGCATCTGGTGGCCCGAATCGTTGCTGGAGCTCGCGCTTGAGCACCTTGCCCGCGGGGTTGCGGGGCAGCGTGTCGACGATCTCGAGGCGCTCGGGCACAGCCTGGCGGCGCAGCCCGGCCGCAGCCAGCCGGGCGCCCAGTCGGTCGATGGTCATCCGGGCGCCGTCGGCCGGTCCCGGTACTCGCCGAACGTCGCCCGGTCGCCCTGGCGCGACACCAGCATCGGCTGGTCCGGCCAGCGCTGGGCGGCCTGCTCGATGAGGTCCCAGAGCGGGGGTGATGTCCTCGGCCCGACCCGGATGTCGGTGGGCGGTCGAGGGTGCTTGATTCGAGGGTTGAGCGGATCGCTCGCGATGTCGACTTTCTGATCGACGAGGGCGAGGNCCCACAGGTCACGAGGNTTGCGCTGGATCCTCCGTCGACCGTTGAGGCATCCGAGGANGCCGCTGTGGAGTTGCGGAAGAAGCTCGGTGTGCCGGANGGACCGCTGTTGGGCCTTCAAGCATTCGCGGAGCGCGCTGGTCTGTTCTCGTTCTCTCTTGACCTCGGCAGGGCGGGCGGCGATGCCGCGTATGTGGCGGTCCCACAGGTCACGAGGGTTGCGCTGGATCCTCCGTCGACCGTTGAGGCATCCGAGGATGCCGCTGTGGAGTTGCGGAAGAAGCTCGGTGTGCCGGAAGGACCGCTGTTGGGCCTTCAAGCATTCGCGGAGCGCGCTGGTCTGTTCTCGTTCTCTCTTGACCTCGGCAGGGCGGGCGGCGATGCCGCGTATGTGGCGGTGCGAGATCTGGGCGTGGCAGTCGTCAACGGCGCGCTGGAGCCCGGGCGACGCCGCTTCAATCTCGCGCACGAACTCGGTCATCACGTGTTTCAGGACGCGTACGCGCCGGAGGTCGGGCTGTCTCCGCTGGATGACAACGAGAAGCTGATCAACGCGTTCGCGATCCACCTGCTGCTTCCCGGGCGTGNCGTTCAAGNGATCATGTCAGAGTTCGAGGGTGATCCTCGTCTCGCGGCCGTGGCGGCAGCGGTGCGCCATCGGCTGAGCTGGACCGCTGTGTGTGCCCAGCTGCGCAACCTTGGTGCCATCGATCCCGGNACTCGCGAGGAGCTTGCGAGTCGCCCGCCTTCGCGGGCGGACTTCATCGAGTTGGGGGAGCATTGGGTTGCTGAACTCGANCCGCCGTGCGTGCCGCCGCTGNATGGCCGNAGGGTCCTCGCGGCATACCGGCGGGGGAAGCTCACCGAGGCGCGTGTGTTGGAGCTGTTGTGGGGGACGGTCGATCATTCTGAGCTTCCCGAACAAGACGAGGTGCCCCTAGAGGCATGGAGGCGCGAGTTCGAGCCGCTCGCGTGAGCCCATCGCTGATCTTTGACAACACATCTTTGACAGAGTGGGCTTTCTCCTGTTGGCTTGAGCAGCGGGATGTGGCTGCCAGTGGCGCCCGCCGACGTGCTCTGGGTCAGGGCTTGAGGGCGGTGAGGGGCACGACCGCTATGCCGTCGTCGGTCTGGTAGCCGGGTCCGAAGGCGGTGATCACGATGAGACGGGCCGGCTCGCCGCGCCGGGCGGTGTCGACCCGGGCGCGCACGGCCCGCAGCGACTGCATGGCCCCGGTGATGGCCGATGCGCCGCCCAGCTTGATCTCCACGGCAGCCCACTGCCCGTCCAGGCCCTCTAGGACGGCGTCGGCCTCGAGGTTCGTGTCGTCTCCGTAGTAGTAGGCCCGTCCGTCGATGGACTGGGCGTACACCCGAAGATCCCGCATCGCCATCGATTCGAACAGCAGGCCCATGGCCTCAAGGTCGCTGCGGAGCGACGCCGNCGACGCGCTCAGCGCGGCCACGGCCAGCGCCGGGTCGGCGAAGTATCGCTTGGGAGTCCTGCGCAGCCGGGTCGGCGACCGCAGGTGCACCGACCACGCCGGCAGGGGCTCGATCACGAACAGGCGGGCCAGTTCGTCCAGATAGGCCCGCAGCGTCGAGCGGGCCGGGGGTCCGGCGTCCTGCTCGGTCAGGTCCGCCCGCAGCGTTGCATGGGAGGCCGCGGTGGCCTCGTTTCGGGCCAGGGACGCCAGCAGCCGCCCTGCCAGACCCGGGTCGCGCCTCACTCCCGCAACGCGCGAGATGTCAACGCGGGCAATGTCGTCGAGGTAGTCCCGCAGCCGGGCCTGGGCCACTGCGGGCGCCATGCCGATCATGCGGGGCCATCCGCCCCGACAGATCAGGTCGGCGACGTCGGCGATGGTCAGCCCGGTCTCGGCTGCCCGGCAGCGGGCCCCCGCCATCAGCGAGGCGAGGGACACCTCTCCGGTGGAGTCGCCCGACTCCCACAGCGACATGGGCCTCATACGCACCCGTGCCACCCGTCCTGCACCGGAGTGCTCGGTGATGTCGTCGGGCGGGTTCTGCGATCCGGTGAGCACGAAGTGCCCGAATCCGCCCCGCCGGTCGCAGGCGTGGCGCATCGGGTTCCAGATGCTGCGTACCAACTGCCACTCGTCCAGCAGCCGGGGCTCGGGGCCCTCCAGGATCGAGGCGGGATCCACCTCCGCGGCGAGCCGCATCGCCTCCGATCCGTCCAGCACGACCTCGCTGCGGGCGAACCGACGGCCAGTCCAGGTCTTCCCACAGCCGCGCGGGCCCTCGATTAGCACTGCGGGNGCCGAGCTCAGTGCCGCGGCCACCTCGGAGTCCACGACACGGTCCAGATATCTCAAGTCCGATTCCACGGCCATGCCTTCCCCCGGAGTCCAGTCCTTGAACTCCACTTTTGAGCTATCTTAGACTCCAATATTCAGACTATGCACACTCCAATGTTCTGGACAGCGGCGCGGCGCACGGCCGTGAAGATCTCCCGAGTCCGGTCGGGGTACAGCACGGCCACCAGGCCGGCGAAGATCCGGGCGGGCACGTAGTTGGCCATGTCATCGAGGCGGGCCGCAGCCCAGCCGAAGTTGCCGTACCTCGGACCCGGGCCGCTTCGGCGTATCTTGCGAAGGTGATCGTTCGCCTGTCGAGGCAGCTCTGAGGCCGGCTCGTGCCAACCGTTGACCCCTTCGCACCCACCCGCCTCGGGCCGGTGACCCTGCGCAACCGGATCATCAAGGCGGCCACCTTCGAGGGCGTCATGCCCGAGGCCCTCGTCACGCCCGAGCTGATCGAGTACCACCGGGCGGTGGCCGCGGGCGGGGCCGGCATGTCCACCGTCGCCTACCTGGCGGTGGCCCCCGAGGGGCGCACCCACGCCGAGTGCGTCTGGCTGCGACCCGAGGCCGTGCCCGGCCTGCGCCGGCTCACCGACGCCATCCACGCCGAGGGCGCCGCTGCCGGCGCCCAGATCGGCCACGCCGGGCCGGTGGCCAACTCCCGGTCCAACCGGGCCGCCTCGATCGCGCCCAGCAAGCGGTTCAACCCCCTGGCCATGCGGGTCATCCGCTCCGCCACCGACGCCGACATCGCCCGCATCACCAACGACTACGCCCGGGCCGCCCGCCTCGCCGCCGACGCCGGCTTCGACGCCATCGAGATCCACCTCGGCCACAACTACCTGCTCAGCGCCTTCCTCAGCCCCAACCTCAACAAGCGCACCGACTCCTGGGGCGGAACCCTCGACANCCGGGCCAGATTCGGTCGCCAGGCCGTNCAGGCAGTGCGGGCCGCGGTGGGCGACAAGATGGCCGTCACCGCCAAGGTCAANATGAACGACGGCGTCCCCGGCGGCCTCAAGGACGACGAGAGCCTCGAGTTCGCCCGGATGCTGCAGGACGACGGCGCCCTCGACGCCCTCGAGCTCACCGGCGGCAGCTCCTTCGCCAACCCCATGTACCTGTTCCGGGGCGACGCCCCCCGAGAGGAGTTCGCAGCCACCCTGCCGCCCCACGCCCGGCTCGGCTTCAAGCTGGCCGGGGCCAAGCTCATGCCCGACTACCCCTTCGAGGAGGCGTACTTCCTACCGAAGGCCCGCCGCTTCCTCGAAGCCCTGGACATGCCGCTGATCCTGCTCGGAGGCATCAACCGCCTCGGCACCGTGCAGTCCGCCCTCGACGAGGGTTTCGCCTTCGTGGCCATGGCCCGGGCCCTGCTGCGCCAACCCGACCTGATCAACCAATGGCAGACCGGCAACGCCCACGACGGCAACTGCATCCACTGCAACCGCTGCATGCCCACCATCTACAGCGGCACCCGCTGCATCGTCGACCACCCCGAACCCCTGACCGTCGGCCGCCCCATCATCTGACCCGGCCCTCAGCGGCTGCGCCGCGCTCGCCTCGCCGGGCGTCTGCCGANGCTACGCAGGCTGGCCGGCGGATCCCGTATCGGGAGGCAGGACAGCCGAGCCCGAGGGCGCATCGTCTGCGACAGCAGCCCGCGGGCTCGGGTCGGCAGAGGGGGACGGTGGCGCCAACGGCGCACTCGGGACCTGCTGGGGGCTCAGCAGCCCGGCATGCACGAGCGCGAACAGGATNGTGTCGACCTTGGAGCCGAGTTCCCGGATGTCNGAGCGCATCCCGCGCAAGATGAAGCCGAGGGCACTCACCAACGCCGCGAAGGCAACTCCCACGAGCGATGCGGTGATGGCCGGTTCCATGATCGAAAAGATATCAAGCTTAATGAAGTCTCACAACAGTCTTTGCCT
>JGI24792J26632_1001477_pt1 | contig 13933 bp, 7 predicted proteins | sample MesohylBB_FD_26632 | JGI IMG/M metagenome (IMG submission 26632)
CGATTGGCGGTTCCACGTCGCGTTCGTGCTCGCCCACGAGACGGGCCACCGGATCGGGGCCATCCGCAACCTTCGGTGGGGGGACATCGATTTCGAGGGCCGAGAGGTGCGGTGGCGCGCGGAGCACGAGAAGACCGGCTACGAGCACGTCACGCCGATGACGGAGGAGGCGGTCGCGACCTTGCAAGAGGCGTGCGGGATGGGCGCCGGGACCGGCAATGCCCCGGTGCTGCCCTCGTCGAGGGACGCCACGCGGTCCGTGGACCGCTCTTCCGTCTTTCAGTGGTGGAGCAAGGCCGAGACGCTCGCGGGACTGGAGCCGAAACCGCGGCGGGGCTGGCACTCGCTGAGGCGCAAGTTCGCCAGCGACCTGATGGACCTGCCGCTCAAGGTGCTCTGCGAGCTTGGCGGCTGGCGGGACGCCCAGACGGTGCTCAGGTGCTACCAGAGGCCGCGCGCCGGACAACTCAGGACGGCACTGGAAGGCCGCCGGAGGGTTCGCGGCTGAAATCCCGACCAGCGGGAATCATTCAGCGGGAATCCGGCCCACGAAACTCCTAAGTTCATCGGGTGCAACCAGTTGTAAACCCGATGCATCTTGTCGCCTCGATCGGCTTCCACCCCTGCAATTCCACCAGATCGAAGACCTCGCGTTGCCTCATGGGTAGCTCGCTCAGAAGCGTCCGAATCAGTCTCAGCGTTCTCTTCATCTCGAGTTCATCCAGCGGGTCTTCGAGTCGGGGTGTCTCTGCCTGAGCCAACTGCCCGAGTTTCTCGGCCAGCCGTTGGTTCCGCCGCTTCCCTCGCAGGTGATCCAGGCTGGCGTTCCGTGTCATCCGGTAGAGCCAGCTCGTCACTCCGGAACGGCCGCTGAAACCTGTGATCGACGTGAGCATCTTGATCACGACGGACTGCGCAACGTCTTCCGCGTCGTCGGGATCGGCGGTCATGACCAGTGCCCACCGGCAAACAACGGGTCGGAGATCGTCCGCCAGCTTTCCGAACGCCTCTTTTTCTCCCGCCCTGGCCTTTTCGGCCAACTCCAAGATCTCTCGGTCGGAGAGCATGCATTCTCAGTCCTTTCTTCCGTGCGGCTTCCTGGAAAGAGAACGCCAGGAGAGACGGGAACGTTTACCTTGTACTTCGCGGCGCGCCGGCGCGACGGGACGCAACCGCGACGTTTCCCCGGCAGAGGCGGTTGCACGCGAGAGGACGGGATTGGAGGCGTCGAAATGACTCATGGCAACCGGCAGTGGTTGAACCGGGCCATCCACGCTGCCCTGATCCTGGCTGCACACCTGGCGGGGCCGCCGGCCACGCTCTCCGCTCAGACGGTGGTCGAGAGCGAAACCCCCGGAACCCCCGACCTGACCTTGGCGGACGAGCCGCAGGTGCGGGTCGGCATGCTGGAAGGCCCGACGGAATACCTGTTCAGCACCATAGAAGGTGGGGTCCTGCTGGAGGACGGCAGCATCGTCCTGGCGGACGAGCAGGCAAACCCTATCTGATTCACATCTGGTTGGGGTGATTGAACTTAGGGGAATCACTGACCCGATTCCCGCCATTGTGTTCCCGCCAATTGCGAAAGTCTCAGGCGCGAGCCCTCCGGCGGTTTTCCAGAGCCTTCCTGAGCTGTCCCTCGTCGGCTCGCTGGTAACATTGGAGGACCGTCTTTGCCTCCTTCCAGCCGCCGAGTTCACAGAGGACCTTGAGCGGCTGGTCCATCAGGTCGGAAGCAAACTTGCGCCTCAGCGAATGCCAGCCTCTCCCGCGCTTGGGTTCGAGCCCCGCGAGTCGCTCCGCCTTCTGCCACCAACCGCGCGCCTGACAAGAGCTTACGCACCTCAACGGATCCTGCGGCGAGGGCAGCACGAGGATGCCCTTGGTGCTGGGGCCTCCTTCTCTTGCCTGGTCGAGAGCGGCGAGCGCTTGGGGGCTGACAGGCGTGCGGTGCTCATAGCCCGTCTTCTCGTTCTCGGCGCGCCAGCGGATGATCCCGCCCTCGCAATCGATGTCGGCCCACCGGAGCTTACGGATGGCGCCGATACGGTGTCCGGTCTCGTGCGCGAGCACGAGGGCGACATGGAACCGCCAGCCAACTTGGCCGGACACACGCAGAAGCGCTTGATACTCCTCCTCGGCCAGAACGATTCGGGCCGGGTTTTTCTGTTTGGGCGCCCTGAGTCCTCTCAGGGGATTCGCTTCAAGGAGCGGTCGGCCCCGTTCGTCCTTGGACCTTACGCCCAGTTGAGCACGGCGATCAGGAACTTCAGGTCCTTTTCGACCATTCGGTCGGACACCGGCTTTCCGCTCGGGCCGACACTCCCGGCCCGACGCTCCCGGATGAACCGGTCCCAGTCGCGCTGCGACAGGGTGGTTGGATCGCGGTTCGGTCCGAGGAAGCTGAGGAACATCCTCATCGCGGCCCGGTCGTGGTACTGCGACCGTCCGNGCTTGGTCGGCGTCACCTCCTCGCCGTAGATGTCAAAAAGCGTGTCCCAGGGTGAGCGGCTCGGGCTCGGCTTCCGCCTTGCCGTTCAGGTCCGGGCTTGCGAACCCGGCGGCGAACTCGTCCGCCTGCTTCTTCGCCCGGATCCAGTCCCGGTGACCGAGCGACCGGGTGAGCCTTCGCCCGTTCTCTCGCCACTCGACTTGGAACAGGCCGGTTTTCGGGTCNGGGAACACCCGGACCCTGTTCCGGCCCCACTCGCCGGCGCCGTAGCTCCGGCGGCTTCGTTTCGTGCGTGCCATCGTTCGATACCTCCGATTCGGCAGACTGAGAATGGCACGAATCACGGCGAGGAATCGTCTAACTACTTACAGGGCCGCACGATCTGCGCTTTCTGCCCTTGAAACGTGTCTACCTCTGTCGTCCAGAAACGGCGGGGAAACCGCCTCAATTCGCGGGAATCGCGTTCCCCTCACAACCACCCCACCACGGCTTTTCCGGAGCCGTTAACACGCTGCGTTTCGCGGCCCTTGGAGACGAGCCACAGACATAATGGGATCCCGTGACGAACGCGCTCAGAGACCGAGTACCAACAGCTCGTAGCAGACGATCTACGCGGTGGGTGGGAGGTCCTCACACCGGGTCCAACCGAACCTCTTTCAACGCAGAATCGGCCAGCGACGAGTCGCCTACCAATTGACTCGCCCCCTCGGTGAAGGCGCTCACGTGCGCTACCAGAGCCGCTCCGTGGCGGGTACGTTATCGTACGGGGTTCCCGCGTCGCGCGGGCAGCACCCCACCCCGAAACCACGACCCACATGACCGCGCCCAACCTGAACTGGATCGCCAACTACATCTGGGGCATTGCGGACGACGTGCTCCGCGATGTCTACGTGCGCGGCAAGTACCGGGATGTGATCCTGCCGATGACCGTGCTCAGGCGGCTGGACGCGGTGCTGGAGCCCACCAAGCAGGCCGTCCTCGACATGAAGTCCAAGCTGGACGCCGCTGGGGTCACGAACCAGGACGCCGCGCTCCGGCAGGCGGCCCGGCAGGCCTTCCACAACACCTCGGAGTTCACGCTCAGCGATCTCCGGGCGAGAGCCAGCAGACAGCAACTCAGGGCCGACTTCGAGGACTACCTCGACGGGTTTTCGCCCAATGTGCAGGACATCCTCGTCAACTTCGAGTTCCGCAACCAGATCCCGCGCCTCGACCAGGCCGACGCCCTGGGTGCGCTGATCGAGAAGCTGACCTCGCCGGACATCAACCTAGGTCCCGATCCGGTGATGGACACGGACGGTGCGGTTCGGCATCCCGGCCTCGACAACCACGGCATGGGCACGGTCTTCGAGGAACTGATCCGGCGCTTCAACGAGGAGAACAACGAGGAGGCGGGCGAGCACTTCACGCCGCGCGACGCAGTGACGCTCATGGCGAAGCTCGTTTTCCAGCCCATCGCCGACCGGATCGAGTCCGGCACCTACCTGCTCTACGACGGGGCCTGCGGGACCGGCGGCATGCTGACCGTGGCGGAGGAGGAGCTGCACCGGCTTGCGGAGGAGCGGGGCAAGCAAGTGTCCACACACCTGTACGGCCAGGAGATCAACGCCGAGACCTACGCGATATGCAAGGCCGACCTGCTCCTCAAGGGCGAGGGCGAGGCCGCCGACAACATCGTGGGCGGGCCGAAGCACTCGACGCTCTCGAAAGACGCGTTTCCAACGCGCGAGTTCGACTTCATGCTCTCCAACCCTCCCTACGGAAAGAGTTGGAAGACCGACCTCCAGCGGATGGGCGGCAAGAAGGGGATGACCGATCACCGCTTCCTGATCGAACACGCGGGCGACCCCGAGTACTCACTAGTCACCCGTTCGAGCGACGGCCAGATGCTCTTTCTGGCCAGCGGATCGGCAAATGCCTGAATCCGGGCAGGAAATCGTCTAAAGTCATACAGGACTGCACGATCTGCGTTTCCTGCCGTTGGACTGGACCGTGCTGGACCGTGCCGCAAAAGCGGGAAAACCGGACATGAATGGCGGGACCTCACACGCCCGCGCCGCCTTGTCACCGAAGGTCCCGGAAGCCTGCCTTGTGCAGGTCCCGGAAAGCAGGGTCGTTCCGGGCGTATCGGTCGTCCGATCTGACGGAGCGCCGCGCCTACTAGGTCCTCCGGCGAGAGCTTCCCTACAGGCCGGAAACCGGGAGTACGGCAACCATGTCTGCTTCTTCATACACGACTACGTAGTCTTGGCGCGGGTTGGGCAAGGACGCGCCGAACAAGTGCTTCGTCTTCAGCGCGTCCGACTTCTTGCCATGAATTGGGCTGCCGCCAAACTTGGGGGCTGTCCATTGGACCGTTGAGCCTAGCGTCAGCGGTGGCTCAAGTGCCTCTGCGAGTCTCCGGTACCGATCAATGGACCCGCCCGGCGGTAGGATTACCAAGTCGGTGCGAATCTTCACCGCCCAGCACTGGTACTCCGTCCACAGCAGGACAGCGTGTTCTGTGTTAGCGGTGTCAGTGAACGCCACCAAGGGTCGGAATAGCTCTTTCTCCGGGGACAGCAACTGTTCACGGATCGACGTTACCGCTTCACCTTGAGCGTACCGGTATCCCGTCGCCCCCAGCAAGCTGAATACCATCAAGTACGCGCTCTTCAGTAACCCCAACAGGATGGCGTCGAGCAAGGGCTCGGTCTGGCGTAGTGTGAGCGGACCGTGGCTCTTCCCTACTACATCGCGCCGGGTTCTGATCCTGATTCTATCCTTCCCGATGTCATAATGCTTCGGGTGGATGGTGTAGGGTCGCTTGCCGTCACCTTCAACGGTTATGGGGTAGCCACCCTCTTCCTGGGCCCGGTAGAAGCGGGCTAGGGCTTGGTCTATCACCCTCGTCGCCGGGCCGGTGTTGCACTGAAAACACGTGAGGCAGGCGGGCTTTCCGCCCACCGACTCTTGGGGGGCGTGTTCGAGCGTCACGACTTCGCCAGCCCGTACGTCGGGTTCGGTGAACTTGGTCAAGCAGATTGGGCAGTGCTTGTTCCCTCGCTCGAAGAATCGGAGCCGTTTTTCTTGCAGACTGCTTCTGCTCATCGTGGCCGCTTTCGTCCCGCTCATCTCGCTGAAGAGGAGGTCGAGGTGGAGGGCGCCGCCATGCCACCCGGTCCGGTCCCTTGACAGGTTGGCCGGATGTTGCTCGCGCGCCTCAACCGGCAAGCACTGCTTCAAGCAGCTCGTAGTCCGTTACGAGATCCAGCGTTTCTCGCGCCTTTCCAGAAAACTGCATTGGCACGATCTGCTCCGTTACCAACGCCGAACGCAATTGCAAGCGGTCCACGGGAAAACACACGAAGTCCGCGAGCCGTTGCGGATTGCCTCGGAGATAGGCGATACGGTCGAGGTGCTTCTGCAATTGCGTGCGTTTCCCGTCCACCGTGCCCGCAGAGAATTCCACCAAACGCTCTCCGACCTCGCCGCAGGTGCGGTCGAATCGGAGGCTCTTGCACTCGACCGCGTAGACCAGCCCGGTAGCCGGTTGCCATGCCAAGACGTCCACATCTCCGAGCAACTTCTCGCCTCCGAATCGCGTGAGTCTCACTTCCCGTCTCGTCCTCCACCCTAGTGCCCCGAGCCGTTCGGCTACCCGGCGCGCGAATTCATGCCCATTCCGATTCACCGCCCTTCCGATGCAGACTTTCATCTCAGGACTGTCAAAGAGGGTGCCTGGAAGATCGCCGAATGCCGCTTGCTGCAAGTAGCGCAACGTCCCAGCAAGTATCGAAGGCACCGCCGTCACGAACGGATCAGCCTCCATCGACAATTGGACGAGCGGGCGCCGCATGATGGACAGACGTCGGTTGTATCGCCAGGGCCACCAGTCTCTTGCCCGAGCGTTGTCAGGATCATCCTCATTCCACCGAGATCTCGGAACAAGCGCAAACGCTTCGAACACACGCTCCGGATTCATCACGCCGACATCTCGGAGCCGCTGCTCGACTTCGCTTCTCCTGAGCCGCAAATGGGCGCCGTTCGCTTCCAAGGCTTCCAACGTGAGTCGATGGACAAACGCCCCGTACTGTTCTGGGCTCAGGCCGAACTCGGCGAGAAAGGCGGATGGGAACTCCGGGTCCGGCACTCCCTCATCGCCCCCGCTCATACCGTCGACTTCGTCATCCGTCGCCGCATCTCGAAATGTTCGCCGCCAACGTTCGGCTATCAGCAGACCTGTCGCCGCTGTGGCCGACTCGTCGAATCCGAAAGATCCATTCGGGTGCATGACCGGCGGATGCGTCGCCAAGCCGTAGCGCAACGCATCGCTCTGCCCGGCACAGGCCAGAAGCGTCGCAACCTCCGCAACTAGAAAGTCGAGGTCCGTCCACGAGCAGGGTGATCCAGTGCCATACGGTGATGTGCACAGCGCCATCTCCGCGATGATCCGGCAAGCCAGACCGGCGGTTTCCCGGCGAAGGATGCGCTCGTTCGCGGCGGCCCTGACCTGTGCATGGTCATAAAGGGCGAGTTGCGCCGCTGTCGAACGCAGCCAATCCCGATGGTCTTTCCGGGCAGCGACGTAGTTCAACAGCGATCGCTCAATGACGCTCTCCCGGGACAGCTCGACGAGGCGCAATCTGATGCGCTGCCAAATCTCAACCACCGCATCGTTGAGAAGCGCGACGGCACGATCTGACGGAACAGGGCCCGGTATGCCCTCATATCCGGCTCGACGGGCAAGGCCCAAACGGCTCCAGGCCCGATCTTCAGGCATCAAGAGGCGCAACTTCGGAAGCGCGGCAACGTCATAGATTGCATCTTCCGACGTCCTGCTCGGTATCATCTTGAGGAAACGGGCGCTTTCGGATCCGATCGCGTCGCCCACCCACTCCTCCAGCTCAGCATCGGAGGCAGCCGGGTTGCCAGCCAGTGAATCCACGCCTCGCAACAACGAGGCAATCATCAGGCGGTCGCCGAAATTTCCCGCGCTCAGAAAAGAGCGCAAATACTGCGGTGTGCAGTCGATCATGACCTCTCCACCTTCCACGGCGACCGCAGGAGCTACCGCTGTCTCCGTCATGGGAATGCCCCGTTGACGGAAGGTCTCGATGGCCGGGAACCGGACCCGAATGGCTACAGGACCGGACGGCAGCGCGGCGTTCCGGTCTTCGAGCAGGGGGACCAAGCGGACCATCCAGCCGAGGGTCATGTCCAGAATGCCGAACGCGACTTCGCGGTGCCACCCGCCTTCCGGAAGTTCGCTGCATTGGACCCACCATGGTCGTGAGGCGGATTCTACGCAGGCCAGAAGTTCTCGGTGAGCCCGATGCACACGACTGAGGAATACCAGGCGACCCCGTGCCTCGTCGAGATACTCACCCGTTGTATCGCGCTGGACATCGACCCACGAGTTCCCATCGGGACCCACTGCAACATGCCGGTCGAGCGCGGTTCGCACCCCGTGACGCAGCGGCAAGATAAAGTCGCTGTGTAGGAGCATCGGACCTGGGCTCAAGTTCTCGGGCACGAGCTCAAAGCCAACGTGATACGCGAAAGCCACCACGTTCAAGAACCCGTGCGGATTCGGAAGGACGACACCCTTTGCTTCCAGGTTGCCGACCATTTCCAGCAGCTTCCAGGCTCGCATGGCTGTGAACTCGGTTGCGCTTCCCAGGAGCATGAAATCAGGCGCGGACAAGCATAGCTGATGCCAGCCGTCTGGAAGATCTCCCCATACCGGCGCGAACTCGCGCCCGATGCCGCCATGAACCAACACCGTCAAGCCTCTGTGGCAACGAACGTCACTCGCAAGCTCAGCCGCCCGGTCAGCGATTCGTTCCCGCACTGCGTCCTCAAGGCTGTGAACGCTTGTTAGTCCCTCCCTGGCGACCTCCTCGAAGTCGTCGGAAATAAAGAGCACATGGACATACGCGTGGTCATCGAAGGCTCCGACGAACTCCCTAATGCCATCGTCCGGGTCGGGCTCCCCCAGCATCCTGATGTACTCGATTCCCCAATCTGCTCTTCCCAACAGAAAGACTTCGGTGAACTGCACCAAGTGACAGGTGGATTGAAACAGCCGTAGATCCCCTCCCGTTGCGGCCCGCTCAACCGCGAAGCGCTTGATCGCTACCCCGATACTTGTCGGCACCGCCACCGTCGTGTGGCCCCTGAACCGAACCAAGGGCCGTCGTTCCAGTGCGGTGTGGCCGATTGACTGCGCGCCGAGCAACTCCACATGCTCTCCCAGAAACACGAAGGGGTCGAGGTCTGCGGGATCAACACCGATGGCGACCAACTCATCATCACTGAAGCGAACATGGCCGCTCGATTCAGCCACACCTGAAGCGTTTACGGCAATCGTCTCCGTCGGCCTGCTTGTCGTGCGAGAATTCCGCGCAATCCCGGCGCGACCAGCAACCGACTCACTCACCCGCAGCAAGGCCATCACATGCCGTAGCGCATGCGCCGCCCAAGGGCGTTCTTGGAGGCGGAACAGCGTCTCCACGCAGAGTTGCACGTGGTCTGAGTTGCTTTTCCACCGTCCATCGAACAACCGGGAGTTTCCCCACGTTCCCACGTTCGAGACGAAGACATCTTCAACGGGAACCTCAAGCTGACCAATGGGATCGTCCGAGACCATCGTGTTCAGCCACTGTCGCAGGTGTCGCGGCCGGGGCGCCTTTTTCCCGCAGCCGGCCAGCGCCGCTAGATGGATCAAGGCTTCAATCCGGGCGGTCGCACAGTGATTCTCCGGGCGGGTCAGCAGTCCGCCCAAGGAGGCCGCAACGAAAGGCCAGCTGAACTTCTCAAGACGCTTCACCAACCCGCCGAGGCGCGCGGCAATGCTCCTGATTTCGTGCAACTCCTCACGTGCTGCGTTTGCCATGAGCGCGGCGAGCGCCTCGTCATACGGATCGGGTGCGGTCATTCTCAAGGAAGGCGTTTCGGGCCGATCAGAACGTGAAGTTGGCTGGTACGGGACCGGGATGATCGTTCATGCACACAAGGTTATTGAACGTACCGGTATCGAACAGTGACCGAGGGTAGCGAGGGCCTCAATCATTGGTTGAAGGAATGGGATCACGGATCAATCTCGGCGTCGGGATGGCCAGCGGCGAGCGCGCTCGTCCACGCGAGGCACAGATCGCGGGAGCGGTAGGTGCCGTAGGCGGCTTTCTCTTTGCGTTCGACGATGGGGAACGTCGAGTAGATGTAGCGGATGTCGTGCCGGTCCGTGACCCCGTACAGGTGGAAATAGAGAGCATCCAGCTTGGCGCGGAGGTTGAGGCGTCGTTCATCGTCCCAGCGGAAGGGCGGCAAGACTTCGCCGTCCTCGTCCACATGGCCGATAGCCACGGCGAATGGTGCCATGTCGTGGGCCGTGTACGTGAGTTCCAGCACTGCTTCGCGAACGATCTCGGCCGCCGTCTTCCGTCCGAAACGCACGGCCTGGTACCGCTCCGGCGGGACGACGGGAAGCTGCTCGACAATGAAGAGGTTTAGCGTCTGACCATGGACCTTTTGGCACGCAACGAAATCGAACACCGCGGCGTTCAGATTCGCGGCCAGCAGCCATTCACGGCGATCGGAGGCTTCGGGCTTGAAGATCGGCACCTTGTTGCCGAATCCCACGGCTGGGAGGAGGGCGGAGATGAAGGTCGCCCTGTTGGTCGGCGCCGTGATGTCCTTGAAGCCGACAACCCAGCCTGTCTTCGGGGGCCAGCCGCATTCCGATTCCGGTACCCAGTATTGCGGGTTCGGTAGCCAGTTGGGATCGCCGTGCTGCTTAAGCGTGGCCATCTTCTTCTGTGCCGGGCGGTGAAGGTTCTTCGGATTAATCACGACGCTGGCAGCCCGGTGATCGAAGGCCTGAACCATCTTGCCCTCGTAAAGCGGTACCCATTCCCCGCCCGGGCTCTGGAACCGGTTGGCGCCGACGTGCCACGCTCCCTCCCCCTCCTCCAGTTCCGAGCGGGTGCGGAACAGGTCGGAGTTGGTGCTCATGTCAAACATCCGCGTATACTTCACCGGCCACACCTTCACCTCCTCACCTGACGAGCGGTCCACCAGTACGGGCAGGCGTTTGTAGATTGCCGCTGTAAGCTCCGCGTCCCGTCGCGAGCGAAAGACCGGTGCCGTATTCGTGTTCGGGTTGACTCGGGCGAAGTCCGCCGGCGAGAGGGAAAAGCACCTTTCTTGGTCTTCGAGTTCCGACACGTCCTGCAGGAAGAAGGCACAGCGAACAGGTTCCTTCAGCGGCAGTGGACTGGCGATGAACACGCAGAATTTCTGACGGCTGTCGACGTCGGGGAAGAACGGCGCCCCTCCGTACCGCGTCCGGCGATTCTCGAAGTCGTAGAGGGCCTTCAGCCTGCTTTCCGTGGCCACGCTCCTAAAGAACGGCGCCTTCCACTTGTCCGACGCAATACCGGAAGGAACGAGTAGCCCGACCATGCCGTTGGGATTCACCAGCGCCATGGCGCGTTCGACGAACAGCGAGTAGAGGTTCAGGTCTCCTCGTGCTAGCAATGGATAATCACCCGAACCGCGGGCCATCCGCGCCGCCGACACGGCACGTTCGTTGGCCAAAGCGAAGTCCCGAGCCAGCGGGTCACCCGCCTTCTCAAGCTCGGCGATCATGCGCTTGCGGTCGGCGGCTCGCGGAGCCATGGCGATCTCGGGGCGGCGGGTAGAGAACCATTCGACCTGTTGCAGCTTGATCCGGTCCCAAGGCGGATTGCCGATCACGGCGTCAAAGCCGCCCTCTAGCTCCTTGGCTTCCCAATCCGACCACACGCCCGGAAACGCAACCTGCCAGTTCAAGAACCGCTCGCGCGCGGCGAGTTCCACCGCCGCCGTCAGAACGCCATCGACCTTCGCCGAGCCGGAGAGCCCCTTGCGAGCGATGTCGATGGGGTCTCCAGAGGTGCCTTGGAGCCAATTGAGATAGGCGGCCTTCACCTCCTTTTTTCGCATGCCCAGCCAGTCGAACGCGTGAAGTAGCGACATGAATGCGTCGAGGGGAGCGGTCATCTCCGAGACTTCGGCGAAGATGTCCGCCGAACGGTGCGCTTCGGCGATCTCGGCATCCGTCAGCCCCTCGATGATCTGCATCGGCGCCGCCGCGCGCGTAGCCCGCTCAAGCGGTCCCCTCAGGAACAGGCTGCTCTTCTCGTCCGTTCTTTCGGCAACGGGCCGCACCCAGGCGCCGAACAGGCTGTCGCCGCATCGGAGGTGATGATCCAGAAAGCTGAGCGGGGCGCCAACGGTGAAGGTGTGGAGCCAGAGCGAGACCTTGGCCAGTTCCACCGCCATCGGGTTCTTATCCACCCCGTAGACGCAGCGCTTCAGCACCATGCGGCGGACAATGTGCCGGTCGTCAAGCTGGGCAGGATCGAACGTCCAGCCACGGTCCTCGGCGTTGTCCATGATCGTGTTGCGGATCCCGTCGATCCGCTCCACCAGAGGCGAGAGGTATCCATCCACAAGGGCTTCGGCCTCGGCCATGGCCTCAATGACGCGGTCGGCGAGGTAGTCCACGAGGTTGACCAAGAAGTGCCCCGAGCCCATGGCCGGGTCGCAGACCTTCAACTCCAGCAGCTTCTCTGCCGGATCAAGCCGCTTCAGCCGCCCCATGCGGCGGTCCTCCGGCATCTGGCTTGTCGCTACTTCCTCTGCCTTGGCGGCGAACGCCTCCAAGCGCGCGACCGCCAGCGGCCCAACAGTCTCCCGCACGATCAGGTCAACCAGATCGTCGGGCGTGTAGTAGCTGCCGGAGTCCTTGCGCGCGAAGACGTTGAGACGCACGGCGGTCTCCCCATCTTCGCGAACGACCTCCCGTTCAAGCAGCCGCTCGTAGATCGAGCCGAGTTGATGGACCCCCAGATCACGGTAGTTGATGTACCGCCGCCCCAAGGCGTGCCGCTCGAACGAAAGAGCGTCGATAACCTCGGCCATAACCGCGTCACCCAGCCGGACGCGCGACAGCAGGGGGGTGCGGTCGCGGTCGAACAGCCCGCCGTCGTAGGGCGGAAGCCCGATCGAGGCGTCGCCTGCATCGACGGCGCGGCATAGATCGTCGAACGCCGACCAGTAGCGAGCTGCCGTGGTCGAGAACACGTCACCCTGGTCCTTGCGGCGGCCGATGTCGCCGCGCACCCGGTCCCGGAGCGCGTAGTCGTCGTAACGGCTGTCGCGGACCGGAAGCAGATCCCGGTCCTCGGCGTATAGCACGAATAGGAGCCTGTAGAGCAGGACCAGCGCCGCGTCCCGCACCTCGGACAACGGGGCCTCGGGTTCCGACCCGGCGAGTGCCCGGACGAGGTCCGGGAACACATTCTCGAAGACCAGCGCCGACAGGCTGGCGGCTACGCGTTCCTGATGGAAGCGCCCTTCCTCGATCGCTCGCTCGTGAAACGTCCGTTCGTCCGCCGGGTCGGAAAGAAAAGCACCCCGCCGGAACACCAGCCAGAAGACCCTGAGCCAGTGGCGGCGGTCCTCGGTTGAGAGGCCGCCGCCGCCGTCTTCCGGGATCCCGAGAACCGCCGCGAGGTCAAGCTCGAAAAACTGTTCTGCGACCGAGCGAGCGCCGGCGTAGTACAGACGCCAGCGGGCGCCATTGGTCAGGATACCCCACCGAAGGTTGCCAGTGGTCAGATCGTCAACCCGGCGGAGGTAGCGCAGCATCTGCGTCGAGGGCGCGGACTCCTCGCCGGGCCGTCCGGAGCGACGGTCCAGCGGTCGAAGCCACCGTTTGGACTCGACGACCGCAAGGCCGTGCTCGTACCGCCTCCACTCCTCGGCAAAGCCGTTCGCCCGGTCCTTCGCGGCACCGTCGGCGAATAGCAAGCCGTCCGGAACGTCCTCGCGTCCGTGAGCCGAGAGGTTCTGCTGCCTGAGGCTGGCGGTCCAGCCGAGCTGGGCCAACACCGGCCAGATCAGGTCATCCTCGGTCTGGCTTTCGTTGGGCGACAGTTCCGTCGGGAAGTGGTCGAGCAGGCCACGGAGCGCTACGTCTAGATCCTCGAGTGATGCGTCGTCAGCCGTGTTCTGCCAATCGGGAAGCTCCGTGATCGCTTCGCGAAGGAAGTCCTCGGCGAACAGGCTCCCGTCAAAGGGTCGATCATTCGTCATCCGCGACCTCCCAGCCCTCTAGCACGGGGCAGGCTTGATCCACCAGTTGCAGTTCTTCCAATCGTCGAACCCTCCTCTGACTGTAATCAGACCCGTGCATCCAACCTAACCTTCCACCGTGTTCGAGCGCGCTAGCGCGAGAGCCCCACCCGAGCCTGCGAGCGAGTCCCGTTTCACGTTCGTCGGGGGGTGACGGGGGAGCCGCTGGCGGACACCGATCCGGCTCCGGGACGGCACTGGAATCCTTGGGAATCCGCCTCGATTCACGCGGTTGACACAGTCGGAATCGGGCCTCTCAGTGTAGGGCATGGAGACTCTTGTCCGGCGACAGGCGGGGCTGGAACAGCGGTGCCTGAG
>JGI24792J26632_1001482_pt1 | contig 13908 bp, 8 predicted proteins | sample MesohylBB_FD_26632 | JGI IMG/M metagenome (IMG submission 26632)
AGGAGGAGCCGTTATGGGAAGACATTCGACACGTTATCCGGCGGAGGTTCGCGAACGGGCTGTCCGGCTGGTTTTCGAGCATCAGGGCGAGCATGGCTCGCAATGGGCGGCGAAGTGTTCGATCGCGGCAAAGTTCGGTTGCACGACCGAGACGCTGCGGCGGTGGGTTCGTCAGGCTGAACGAGACAGCGGCGCCAAGTCGGGCATGACCAGCGACGATCGTGCTCGGGTCAGGGTGCTGGAACGCGAGGTTCGCGAACTGCGCCAGGCGAACGAGATTCTGCGCAAAGCCAGCGCCTGGTTGGCCAGGCGGAGCTCGACCGCCCACTCAAGCGATGATCGCCTTCATCGACGAGCATCGCGCTGTCTATGGGGTCGAGCCGATCTGCAGGGTTCTGCCGGTCGCCCCATCCACCTGCCGCCTTCATGGCGCCAGACAGCGCGATCCGTCATTGCAGCCGGATCGCGCCCGGCGTGATCTGGTGCTGATGGAGGAGACTGAGCGCGTCTTTGAGGCGAACTACTCGGTCTATGGCGCCCGCAAGCTCTGGCGTCACCCTCGATTGGGTCGACTGGTTCAACAATCGCTGCCTGCTCGGCCCCATCCCGCCCGCTGAAGCCGAGGCAAATCACTATGCCGCCAGCGAAAAACCTCGATATGATTGCATGGCTCAAACCAAACTGGTGCCGAGAAACCCGGTGCGGTTCACCGAGCTCCGGTTCCTAACAAACCAAATAAACGATCCACGCCATGGGCGGGGATGGACTCTATTCACCCTCCTTGATCGTCGCCATTAGCCGTGCGATCTGGTCATGATCAATGCCATCTCTTTCGCTGGATGTGAGCAAAGTTCCGTTTTCTCCACCACCTTCTTCCACAGGAAGGACATCGTTCTTGCGGTACCATTTCAACTTCGCCTTCCACTTCTCCTCATATTTGGCAACACCGAGCATCCCGAGATGTTCCCAATACCACGTGATGCCTGTATCGGCATCTTCTATCGTAAAATCAGGATATCGTGGTGTTCCATCTGTTCCGATGAATTCTCGTTCGTACTCATAGACGATTCCTGCTGTCGCAAGCTCGTTTGCGATGATAACTTCCGACTTTGAGATCATCAATTCGCCAAGACGCGAGCGATGAATATGCTTATTGTCGTAAATGCGCTGCCCGACCCGGACTGGCTCGGGGGCTTCGAACAGGTTCGTAAGGCGGCGCGAAGTGTCTGACAGATGGCGATAGTCTAGAAATTTTCGAGCTTCACCTAGACACAACAGCACAAGCCGGGTGTTCTGCCGGGTCAGTGCGGTGTAGAGTAGTTCCCGCGAAAGGATACGGCACGGATTGGGTAGCACAGCGAATACAGTCTCGTATTCACTCCCCTGCGCCTTGTGGACCGTAAGTGCGTAAGCCAATTCAAGCAACCGTTGATCTTCATCCAGATCGCTCGGCCAGTAGGTGTACTCGTAGCCCGGCTGCGATGAAAGTGTTACCCTGAGTTGGTCTAGGCTGACCTTGCTGCCTCGCTTCTTGAACGGGCCGGTGACAATCCCGATCTCTCCGTTAGCCACGTATTTCAAAGGCTGTGTGCCGTCTCTGGGCTCTTCAGGGAATACCCAGCGGCGACGGTGATTACGTAGATTGATGACTTTGTCACCGTAGACAATCGTATCGGCTCCCATTGGTGTTGGGATCTTCGCGTATCGGCGGTCCTCAGGAGTCGCGAGCTTCCGCATTTCTGACCGGAAACTCCGCTGGATCAATCGGTTCAAGATGACGATTCCGGCGGCCTCGCCTTTGATCGGGGAGAGCACCTGCCAGCCGTCGGCCGCGGGGCCCGAAGACCAGAAGTTGAAATAGACATAATCGCCACTCTTGATGCCGCCCAAGGCATTCAGAGCAAACGATTCCTCGAGGTTCTCCGCATCCAACTTGAGCTCTTCAGCGATTACCTGAGGTAGCAATCTCTCCAGTTCCCTAGGAGAAGACCAGGAGCATATTCGCAGATGCGGGCCGCAATCTCCTTGCCTAAGCAGTCCGATGATTGAATCATCAGCCACACCGGTTGCCCGGCCACTGAACTGTTCCGCGTATTCGAGATCTTGTCGATGCGGACCCTTCTGGCGGCTGCCAATCGTCAGTTCCGCATAGCCAGTGGCAATGCGCGGCTCCCCGAACCGAAATTTCGTTGGCGTAAGGAGCTTCACAATGTCAACGAAGGGTCGGCCGGCACCGATTGGAGGGAGTTGGCTCGGATCTCCCACAAGCACGACCCTGTCCACAGCACCCAGTGCATCTATCAGTGCAGCAAGCTGCTCCTCGGTCAGCATTGATGCCTCGTCCACGATGACAGTCTTATAGGTCGACGAACGTTCGACGTTGCCGATAACTCTATATCGCTGTGTTGCTTCGTCGTACCGCATTGGCCGCAGAAATTGAGCGATAGTACTGGCATCCGTGCCGGTGGCCCTCTGAAGGCGAACGCGCGCCTTACCGGTCGGTGCGAGGAGTAGCACACCACGTTGTTTGATCGGTGGCGCGTCGCAGAGGAACTTCAGAAGCGTTGTCTTCCCCGTGCCTGCGGCACCTATTAGAACCGAAAATCGCGCAGCCGATAGTTCTCGCAGAGCTGCAGACTTCTCGTGACGGCCTTGGTCTTCAAGCGAGTCCTTGGGTGACGGTACATTTTCGAACTCGTGGTCCAGTCGCTCACGCCAATTGATGTCAACTCTTAGACGCTTGCCCATCCTCACGCGTTTGCGAACCATGGTCGCAATCACGTTCCGGGATACATCGAGACGGTCGAGTTGATATGCTGGCTTACCGTCTTCAAGGTTGCACGACACAAGGGCAGGGCTAAGTCTGTCACTGTGGATCTCATACAGGTCATCTGTAGCTGGTAGGGCAGGACTCAGGTTCATCTCGCGAATCTTCGTGATGAGCTCTTCACGCGCGAGCAGTGTATGCCCCTCGTCCGCCGCGCCCTCTAGGATGGCGGCCGTCGCCGCCCGCAGGCGCCGGCCATCCACGGGTCCCTTCATTGCTGAAGGATCCGCGAGCGGGTGAACAGTCGCAACCGCGCTGTCGGGAAATATCCCTTGGTCAACAGTTCGGAAGGCGATCGGCGCAAACTGGAGTCTGTCGCACTCGTAAATCAAATAGGGATTTTTGAGGATCGCCAAGTCAGTAACTTCCTCATCGCCCATATGAAGGTGCGAGCGATTACGCGCGGACTGATCCCACCAACGCTCCGCCTGCTCGTCGTCGATGTCCAATCTGGCCAGCACTCGTGCCAGTGCGAGCCTCTTACGGGCGCGCTCGCTTGCGAGGTACTTCCATGTGTCGGCGAAGCCGCGGATCTGGGTCTTCAAGTCCGTTGGCAGTGTATTGGGATTCTTTACTAGCGCTGAAAGGACTTTCCACGGGTCCCCGTTTTCGCCGGCTGCATTCCAGCACTGGTACGCAAGCTGATGGCCGTACTCGACTCCCATGGCGCAGAGGACGGACCCGAGCCCGGGATATGGTCCACGTAGCTTCCAAAGCTCACCCAGACGGCGGTCGATCCACTTCAGTTGCTGCGTCCAGTCACCCCCGAATCGTTCACTGTACTTGGAAAGGGCCGACTTGATTGAAAGCAATGCGGAAATTGCGGTTCCCGTCGATACGTGCTCGCTGGCATACGAGAATTCCTGGCGGTACTCCTGTGGCACGACCGCGAGGTATTCCTTCGGGTCTACGCTTGCATCATTCTCGCAACGATTGAGCAGTTCGTGATACGGCAGCAGGACGCCGTTGTCGCCATCCGGTCTGATGCTGTGGCAGACCGAGCGTTCCCAGAGATAGGAGCGCAGGCCATCGTGATCCTGCGAATCGTAATCCCACTCCTGAAGGTCGCCAATTTCCGTAATGTTTCCGACTCCGACAATTGTCCATTGATCATCGTCGGTAAGCGGCGTGCGTTTTGCGTAGGCGAAGATCAGGCTGTGCCCGGTCTCGAGTGCGTCGAAGAACGCATTGAGCAGGGCTTCTTGGTTCCTCGCACCCTGGATCCATGGTCTGTTTTTCAGCCAGGCGGGTTCATCCGGTTCGTACTCTGGTAGTGCTTCAATACCGTATCGTTGAGCTAAGGAGTTGCTGTCGATGTTGCCCTTCGTCCACTCCTTTCCCCAGGCGCGCTCCTTGAGCAGCCAGCCATAAGGTGTCGCCGCTGCGGAGTAAGGTGGATGTCTAAACGGCGTATCGGATATGTGGTCGTGGTGTTCACTAGTGTCCGAATAGGCGTGATGTGCGATTCGCAGCTGGGCACGCGGAGAGAGAAAATTCGCGCGTTCTGCGAAACAGGGTGGGGTCTCGTCCGTTGGAACCTGATCGAGTTGCTCACCGGCATGTTGTTCGTCGAGGTCATCGTTTTGCGTTGCCCCGATCCTGTTCAGCGCCAGGCAACTGACGTTGGATTTGGGAAACCTGCAGACGGTGCCATTCCAGCCAGCATCGTGCCACGGAACACGGACTGAAAGGTGCCGCAGGGGAATTCGCAAAGCCGTATTTTTCGATGTGTCTATCTTCTTCATCCTACCTTGTCTCATGGTATTGGGATCCGGTACCGTTGGATGAAAGCTCACTCTGGTTCAGTCGGCTTCCCCTCTGACCATCGATTTCTTCTTCGGCTGCTGCACTTTCCGCCGAAGGTCTTCTGCATGCACATGCCCTCCCGAACGTCCTTGCCACCCCGCACACCCTCGAGGCCGAGACGGTACTCGTCTTCGTTCCTGTCCTGTAGCCGCAGCTTGCAGCGTTTCTCCGGTGGCTTACCGGGATCGATCAGCCGGTCGTCGACAATGATCTACTCGGTTCAGCCGTCGCAGTCGCCCTCTGCACCTAGATCGGCCACCATAGAGGTGGGCATCGGCGACGAATCTGCGTGCCGATCAACGGGAAGAGAATGAGCCCAAGCATAGCATGGTTTGTTTAGTTCATGCCGCCACCGCCGTTGCTCGCACCGTCTCCAGGACCTGCATCAACTCATCCAGTTCCGCGGGCCGGAACAAGCCATCCGGTCCGCGAGGCGTGACGTCGGTGAAGGGGGATTCATAGAGACGATCAAGGGTAACAATGCCGTGTTCCGTAAGGTGATCGATGACGAGGTTCACGAACTCGATCTGGTTGGCCGAAAGTGATTTTCCGGCAAGGAAGGTCTTCATGGCATCCTTGGCGGCACTGCGATCCATGCCAACCAACGATCGCACGAACAATCCAAGTCCCTGGGACTCCTCCGCCGCACGTTGAAGCTCGTCGGCGCTACCGAGGCCGCTCTTGATGAGCATCCGCTCCAGCTCGGCGAGGTCGGTAGCGGTCAACCGTCTGTTCAATCTCAATTTTGCAATGGCGACGTGGTCCATGTGTTCGCGAAGAAACGCGCGTGTCTTGGCCAGGAACTTCCCGTAGTCCGTGCTAGGGGAAAGGCCGGGCAGGTCAACGTCGACCTCACCACCCATGAGGTCCTCGAAATCGGTGTAAACCGGTTTTCGTTGCCGCTTTTCGATAAACTGGACCAGGCTCCTGAGCCGGCGACGCAAGACCTCCAGCATCGGGACAGTGACATCGTGCCACCACTCGTCGGCCTGTACATCCTGGATGAGCGGCATCTGGGCCTGCACCATCGGAATAGCGGCCTTTTCCTCGAGCAGTCCGGCAATCTGCTTGACCCGATCGCACAGCCGGGCGAAGCCGGGCTCATGTCGCAGGAGGCTCAGCTGCAAGCTCAGCACGAGCAGGTCGAACCGCTTGGCCTCCTCGTTCTCCGGGTCCAACTCCGAAGGCAGCCCGGCGACCTCGTTCGAGAGCTCGGTCAGTGCTTCTGCCGGCAATGACACCCAGATTTCGGGTTTGGCGTATTTTTCGACGAGCCGGCGCCGTGGGCGTACCACGAAGTTGTCGAGGTTCATCGCCGCGACTTCGCACTGCAAGAGATCGGAGAGGGATCGGCGAACCGCGTCGTTCGTTTCTGGATCGCCGTACGTGGACGCGGGCTCCTTGATTTCATCCGATCCGGTTTCCCCGGCGCGATGGTCCAGCGTGGCAATCAGCTCCAGCCGCGCATTGAACAGGCGCTTGCCGAGTGATTCGATGACCGAGCCCTCGGTGGCCGGGATATCTTGGCTGAAATACTCGAGGTTTTGGCAGTAGTCGAAGATATAGAACAGCTCCTTGTCCTGGCCCGGCCCAAACAGATCGGGGCAAAGCCGCGTTCCGCGCCCTACCATCTGCCAGAACTTGGTCTTCGAGCGCACCAGCTTGAAGAAGACTAGGTTTGCCACCTCCGGGATGTCGATGCCGGTGTCGAGCATATCCACTGAGATCGCGAGGTGTGGGTCTTTCTCCTTGTTCGAGAAGCTATCGATCAGGCTTTGCGCGTACTCCGTCTTGAAAGTGATGACGCGAGCAAACGCGCCCTTGTAGTGCGGATAGTTGGCGTTGAAGCGTTCGGCGATGAATTCCGCGTGAGCCTGGTTCTTGGCGAAGAGGATGGTTTTGCCGAGCCGGTCGCCGCCAGCGACCGCGAGGCCACGGGTCATAAGGTGACCCAGCACCTTGTCCACGGTGTCCTTATTGAACAGCCACTTGTTCACCGCCTCGGCTTCGACACGGTCGGGGACCGTGCCGTCATCGTCCCATTCCAGCGCGTCCCACTGATCCTTTTCGTCTTCCGGCAGCTCGTCGTAGGTGATCCCTTCGCGCTGAAACTTGAGCGGCACCGAGACGGCTTTGGGGGACACAAGGAAGCCGTCGCGCACTGCCTCCTCCAGGGAGTAGGCGTCGGTCGGGACGCCGTCCTCCAGGTCGAACAGGCTGTAGGTATTGCGGTCAACTTCGTCCTTGGGCGTGGCCGTGAGGCCGACCAGCAATGAGTCGAAGTAGTCGAAGATCGCGCGGTACCTCTGGAATACCGAGCGGTGTGCCTCGTCGATAATCACCAGGTCGAAGTGGCCCACTCCGAAGCGCCGCTCGCCGTCCCTCGCCTCGTCGATGAGCCCCGTCATGGTCGGATAGGTTGAAACGTAGACTCGCCCCTCGGCGTTCCTATCGGTGACCAGATTGACGGGCGAGGCGTCGGGCAAGTGACGCTTGAAGGCATTGATCGCTTGATTCACAAGCGCCACCCGGTCGGCGAGAAAGAGCACGCGTTTGGCCCAGTTGCAGCGCATGAGCAGGTCGGAGAGCGCGATCACTGTGCGTGTCTTGCCAGCACCCGTCGCCATCACTAGCAGGGCCTTGCGGTCATGGTCGCGCTCGAACGCCTCCCCGATGCGGCGAATGGCACGTGTCTGGTAGTGGCGCTCGACGATCTCCGAATTAATAGTGGCTTCCGCCGGCGTGCGCCGCGTCTCCCGCCTTTGAATCAGCAGCTCCAGCTCCTCCTTCTTGTAGAAGCCCTGCACGCTGCGCGGTGGGTAGCGGGTGTCGTCCCAAATCCAGTGGTCATAGCCGTTCGAGTAAAAGATGATCGGCCGCTGCCCGAATTGGCGTTCCAGGCAATCGGCGTAGAGTTCAGCCTGCCGCTGCCCGACGCGGGCATCCCGTCGCGTGCGCTTGGCCTCGACGAGCCCGAGCGGCTTGCCGTCGTCACCCCAAAGGACGTAGTCCACGAAGCCTTGGCCCGTGGCATTCGGCATCCCGCGGACCTCGAACTCGCGATCGTGATCCTGATCTAGCGGCCAGCCGGCTTCCTTCAGCAGCAGGTCTATGAAGTAGTCGCGAGTCTCCGTTTCGGAGTAGTCGTGTGTGTCCGGTTGTGCGGCCGCTTCCTTCTTGGCCTTTGCCACCTCGGCTCGCAGGCGCTTGAGCTCCTCGTCGAGAGCGCCCTTGTTCGCGAGCAGCGTTGCGAGCTTCTCATCGCGTTCCCGGAGCCCGTCCTCGAGCGTCCGCAATTGCTCCGCAGTCTGCCGCCTGGTCGCCGCAGGTCGGGGCAGCGCCGCAGGATCAAACGCAAGTCCAGATGCCGGGCGCGCGGCGCGGGCGTAGGTCCGGGCAAACCAATAGGCCACGTGGAAGAGTTCGCGCAGCGCCGCCAGCGCGTCAGCCTCCGGTACGGCGCGGTGGCTGTGAACCGCCCGATTGCCAAGAGTGTTGATGACTCGGGCCTTGCTGAAAACCCCTTGGCCAGCGACCTGCTTGAAGCTCGGCTCGTGGATAAGCGCCGAGAGGTTGTCCCGATAGGGTAGCCGGAGCGCCTCGTCGTGCTTGTAGGCCCAGCTTACCGCCAGCTCCAACGTGCGCCGGGCGTAGAAGCAGGCCGTGCGAGGATCCCCATGCGCAGACGCCTCCGCACTCGCAGCTGAGTCAAACACCGCCGGCCATTCGCGCTGAAGGAAGGCAAACTGGCTCATTTCATGTCCCCCGATAAACAATGTCGGGGTTAAGTCCGTGGGCGAGGTATGGCGTGAAGCCGACGAGCAGGATCGACATCGCCACCATGTCGCGCATGTCAACCGCACGTAGCGCGGACTCCGGCGTCCCACCATGGCGAATACCTGGGTAGTCCGAGGCGAACCCGTAGAGGTTTTGCATCGCCTCTTTGAGTTTCTCGTGCGGCCAAGTGCCGACTTGATTGCAAATCCTACCCAGCGTGTTTTCAGTGACGCCGGGGACGGCGCGACCCATGGCCTCCAGGAGATTCATTTGCTTCTGGATGCAGGTCTTGATGCGGCGGTCGGAGCCGTCGTGCCGCAGATCCCGTACTGCATCCTCGAACTCGTTCATGAGTGTGTTGAGGTGCGGGTTCTGGTTGGTGAGCACCCGCAGGTCGCGTACGAGGCTCGCAAATACCCCAGGCAGAGTCGGGCACAAAATGCAGGGACGCCGCAGGTCGTAGCGCAGATTGAATTTATCGATGAAACCGGAGAGCAGGATGAAATAGCGATTCGTCAGCTCGTCGCCACCCATCTCTTCCAGCGCGTCGTGCATCGCTTCGAAGAAGCCGACGAGCACGCGCTCACCAGCGAAGTCGTTCGCGGTGGTCGCCTCGAATACTTTGCGGCTCTGTACAGGGTTGGCGATGATGTCGGCGAGGTCCTCGGTCGAAGGGCGCGGGGACAATGCCGGCTCGAGGGCGCGGTACAGCTCGCAGAAGATGTCCTCGGGGAGGCCTACTTCGTCCTCGGCCAGGGGTTGTTCGATAAGCGGTAGCCAAATCTCCCGGCACGTCTCTGCCCACACGCCGATGAACTCGCCCCGCATGGCTACAGCTCCCCTCGGAAGGCACGCTGCTGGAGAGAGGCGAATAGGGTGTCAAGTTCGGCGAAGTGGACTCGCTGGCTGACCTTCTGTTGCTCGATGGACTCAACGATTGCGGCGAAACAACGCTGCTCGGCGAGGGGTGGGAGATACATCTGTATCTTGACCATCCGCTTTAGACCCAAATCACGGTTCGCAATCCCATGCGTGTATCGTTGCGATTGCGTGTAACAGTAGGCTGAGTTCAGCATTGCCTCGATCCAGATCGGATGGACCTTGTTCACAATGGGTTTGAGTAAGGCAACATGAACCCAGACAGCGAACGGCTCGGAAGTGGTAACGCGAGCCGCAATCCCCGTCGTCCCACCCTTCGTATAGAGGATGTCACCGAACTCAGGCTTGCACTTCTTCCACTGTCGATTCGCCTCATCCTGATCGATGTACTTCAAATCCTCCCAGACAACCTCGCCGGGCTTGATGTGCCGCGTCGACAAGAATGGAACGCCACTTTCCGCGTAGGTTGGACTCACGTGCGGGCCGTCTTTTACGGCATGCACTATGTCGCCAACCACGCATTGCTCCCACCCCATCGGATTGGTAACGGGGTCGCCGAACATGTCGAGGAAGGTGGATTGGAGGAGGGTGTCGAGCTGGGCGAGGGCCTGGCGACGCTTGGCCCGCAGCGCGTCCGCCTTGTCCAGGATCGCAGCAATCCGTCGCTGCTCGGGGAGGGACAGGACGGGAATCTCCAGGTTGGCGACGGTCTCCCGAGTTACGCCTTTGATTGTCGCACCGCGCGCCAGACGCTCAAGGTGCGGTTGCTTCGTTCTGAGGAAGTGGACGAGGTATGAAGTATCTAGGCAATGGGGATCAGGTGTGATCGCCGTAATGTCCTGACTAAAACAGAGTTCCATCGCCGCTACCGCGACCTTGCCTACACTGGTGCGCGTGACCAACAGCACGGTTCCGGCGGGAACCCGGTTCGTTGCGGACTCTCTAATCGCCTCCTCAGTAATGAAGCTGCGCGCAGTGTCGGCTTGCGGACCGGAAATGTCGGCGCCCGTGATCCAGGGGACATCCCCCTGGTAGTAGCGAGCCACCCCCCTGCTGGGTGTACCGCCATTCAGGAAAGAGCAGATCGGGCCGAGTGTGGTCAACGCCTGAGCATCCCCCCCAACTCCTTCATTCCCTGCTGGATCTCCTCCTCTAGCTTCGCCAGGTCAGCGAGGATTTCCTTCGGCGGGCGGTGCTCGACAGCCTCGTGCACCACTTCCTTGTAGCGGTTGAGCGAGAGGTCGTAACCGTGGGCGACGATGTCGGCCTTGGGCACGCAAAAGCTCTGCGCGGTGCGCGGGCGCTCGCGCTCGCTGCCCGCGCGCTCTGGCCAGCGCGCGAGCACGTCGGGCAGGTTGTTCATCGCGTGCTCGTCCGCGGCGAACGCTGTGCGCGGCACGGCCCCGAGCTTGTCCTCGGACAGGAGTGGCGTGCGCCTGTCGTCCAGGCTCCAGCCGTCGGCCGTGACGTCGTAGAACCAGACGTAGTCGGTGCCGCCGGAGTTGGTCTTGGCGAAGAGCAGGATCGCGGTGGAGACCCCCGCATAGGGCTTGAATGCGCCGCCGGGCAGCGACACCACGGCGTCGAGCTTCTGGTCATCTACCAAGATGCGACGCAGCTCCTTGTGCGCCTTGCTGGAGCCGAAGAGGACGCCATCGGGCACGATCACCGCCGCGCGCCCGCCGGGCTTCAGCAGCCGAAGAAAGAGCGCGAGGAAGAGTAGCTCGGTTTTCTTCGTCTTGACGATCTGCAGCAGGTCCTTGGCGGTGTTCTCGTAGTCGAGGCTGCCGGCGAATGGGGGATTCGCCAGCACCAGCGTGTACTTCTCCTCCTCACCGGCGTGGTCCTGCGCCAGCGAGTCCCGGTAGCGGATGTCCGGGTTCTCCACGCCGTGCAACAGCATGTTCATGCTGCCGATGCGCAGCATCGTGTTGTCGAAGTCGAAGCCATGGAACAGGCCGCGGTGGAAGTGCTTGCCCAGCTTCGCGTCGTGCAGCAGCTTCGGGTGGCGCTCGCGCAGATACTCGCCGGCCGCGACCAGGAAGCCCGCTGTGCCGCAGGCCGGGTCGCAGACGACGTCGGTGGGCTGGGGCGCGGTGAGCTCCACCATCAGCCGGATGATGTGGCGCGGCGTGCGGAATTGCCCGTTCTGTCCGGCGGTGGCGATCTTGCCGAGCATGTACTCGTAGACGTCGCCCTTGGTGTCGCGATCCTCCATCGGCACCTTGTCGAGCAGGTCCACCACCTTGGCCAGCAGCGCCGAAGTCGGGATGGTGAAGCGAGCGTCTTCCATGTGACGCGCGTAGGTGGAGTCGGCATCGCCGAACTGGCGGGTCAGGTCGTCGCGCAGAAACGGGAAGACGTGCTCCCCCACTACGGTGAACATCTCGGCCGGGGCGAAGTGCTTGAAGCGCGACCAGCGGAAGTCGTCGTAGGGCCGGCCCTTGTCGTCCTCACCCTCCGGGAAGACCCGCCGCTCCATCGGCTTCTTGAGCGTGTTGGCCCTGTTCTCCTCCAGCGTGTGCATGTCGTCGAGCCGACGGAGGAACAGCAGGTAGGTGATCTGCTCCATCACCTCCAACGGGTTCGAGATGCCGCCAGACCAGAACGAGTCCCAGATGCGGTCGATTTGGCTCTTGATATTGCCAGTAATCATTGGAAGGAGCTTCCTGGTTTGGTTCCACAACGCGATGGTGGATTATTGTTGCGTAATATTGGTCGATGACGACCGGATCGCTGTACGGGCACTGGCGGGTTGGGAGGTGGCATATTCGTCTGCGCGGGCGTGCTGCGGATTCCTATTTTGCTTGACCGCCGGGGCGGTGCCGTTAGTCAGTCTCTCCCGGGTCTTGCTGTAGCGATCTCCGTGGTCGGTTTCAGGGGGCTGGCCGCAGGCCAGCCCGGTGCGAACGTAAGCGAGCCCTTGCCGTCATGCAAAAGCCTGTCGGGCGCGGGGCAAGCTCCTCCATTCTGCATGCCGCCGCCCGCCCCGGCGGTGCGGCCTGAGACGGCGCCGCAGGCGCCCCTGGCCCGGCCCCCCTCATTTGTCGTTGCCACCGTCGAGCGGCGGCGGCCTGTTGTGCTTGCGCTGGGATTTGCCCTTGAGGTCGATGCGATAGGCGTTGTGGACGATTCGATCGAGTACTTTGTCGGGGATCGTGGGTTCTCGTATCGGTCCGATCGAACCCTTGCACGGTTCTAGGGCTGCGAGGCGGTGCGTCAGACGGTCATGGTTGCCCTTGTCGTGGGCGCAGTCGAGGGCCGCGACCAATTCGGGGACCGGTCCGGACGGCCGCCGTTCTTGATACGCTTCCTCAGGAGCAGGGTGCGCGACTAAATTGCCCCGACGCGGGCTTCGACGAGCCCCTTGTCCGTCGGCCGCCCCACGCGCCGGCAACACGGCGATGCCGCAGTTCTGTGCGAACTCGCGGAAGCTCGGATTGAGCCGGGGCTCCGAATATGCTCGGCATCAGACATGACCGCCTTGATAGAACAAAACATGACAAAAAAATCATGGGGCCCGGTTGCCCGGCCCCCATGCCGGCCGGCTCTGCCGACCCCGGAGCACAATGCTCTGATGAGCAGCACCTTGCACCGAGAGCCTGGAGTGTCAAGCAGGGGCTCTTCCTAGGATGACTGATTGGAGTTCCGGTCGGGGGGATCCACGATACAGGTCCAACCTCTCCGCGATAGACCGGATGGCCGAAGGCAGCGTACCGGTTCACCGGCGGTTGCGCGCACCGCCTGTTGTTCGACCTCGTCGCCTGCCCTCTCGGAACGGAAGCAAGTTGACAGGCTGCCGCGCCGATCGGCGACGAAGCTGCGCGCCGATCAACAGTGAGGCGGCGCATGCGCCGCCTACAGACGCCTGATTGATGATTACAAAATGGTGTTGATTCGCTTCATTATCATACTGTAGGCGCCGTCAGCTTACCTGAGGCGCCGCATGGCGCAGCGACCTTGATCCTCATAACCTGAAGGTCGTAGGTTCAAATCCTACCCCCGCAACCAACAAAACCCCGTTATTCCAGTCGGATAGCGGGGTTTTTCTTTGCCCATGCCCTTGGACCATGGTTCTACCGTAAGCATACCGTAAGCGGAGTCAATGCACCGTGTGGCCCCGCTGCGGCCCCGCGTGGGCCATCACCGTTTGGCCGAATACTTACGCTCAGCGGGATATCGCGTCCCGGCCAGCGATGATCACATTCGCTCGCGATTTCTGGTTTCGCCGGTGCGGACAGCCGGCCGGTTTGCGTCTACGCGGTGGTCGCGTCCGGCGTCTTTGGCAGAGTCGTGCGGGTGCCCGGTGTCAGTTGGCCCCTTGGGGCCGCGCAGCGGCGCAAGTTGCCTGAGCAACGTCCCGGATCCCATAACCTGGGCGCCGAGCGCCTTCACTCGACTGCGCAATTTGGTGTCAGATGTGTAGACGAGCAACGCAGCCCGGTTAGGGTGTTCGCGGACCAGTTCCTCGATGCGGTCATCCGCTCCGTCCCTTCGACGATGTCCCGTGTGGATCGCGGTGAGGCACTCGGGCGACGGCGGCATGGCGGGAGGCTCCTTCCCATCGAACACGATTGTCCATGCGCCACCGTGGCGGGTCGCCAGCGGAATGATGTCGG
>JGI24792J26632_1001515_pt1 | contig 13749 bp, 9 predicted proteins | sample MesohylBB_FD_26632 | JGI IMG/M metagenome (IMG submission 26632)
GGTCGCGGTTCGCCGGCCGCCGTGGCCGCCATCCGCCTGCTGATGCTGACCGGCTGCCGCAGGAGCGAAGTTCTTGCGCTGCGCTGGACGGACGTCGACCTCGAAGCCGGCGAGCTTCGCCTCGCCGACGCCAAGACCGGACCCCGCGCTGTACAGCTCTCCCCGACGGCTGTCCGGCTTCTCAAAACCCTGCCCCGACGGACGGACAGCCCCTGGGTGTTTCCGGGCAAGGACAAGGACGGACGCTACAGCGCCGACGGGCTCCACTATGTCTGGCAGACCGTTCGGTCCAGGGCCGGCCTCGATGACGTCCGGCTGCACGACCTCCGTCACAGTTTTGCGTCCCGCGCGCTGGCACTCGGCGAGACGCTGCCGGTGATCGGCAAGCTGCTCGGGCACAGCGATATCGAGACGACGGCCCGCTACGCCCACCTGGCGCGCGATTCGATCCATGAGGCGGCGGAGCGAGTTGCCGACAGCATCGCGGCCGAGATTCTGTAGCAATGCTGCCTGGCGTCCTGCGCCGACAAGTCTCCGGCCCCATGATCTTCGCCACTCTTATGCAACTTAACGGACTAAATGCCTGCTTTTCTTGTATTTCTGTTCCCGCAGTAGAAACCCGTAATCACTTAGTCACCGGATTCAATCTATAATGTGACGTGAAATGTCGCGTCACGCGCCGCCACCTCCCGCTATTCCCGAATCGTCCCAAGTCTCGGCACATCTTGCCAGCACTCACTTCCGCTGGCAGTTGACCACGGGCGGCCCTACGCATGCGGGCGACGAGGCCGTTTTCCATGGGATCGCACAGCAAGAAATGCGGGCAACGGCGATCGGGATACTAGGTCCGGGGGGGCCGCGCTCAGTGGCGGTGGCGGCGGCCCGCCGCGAGGTCGAGATAGCCGTCATTCATCAGGTGCCGCGCCTACTTCACCAGTCCGTGCGCCCGGGCGCGCAGGTCGCCGTCGGACTCCAGACACTTCTCCACCACCATATCGGCGCCGTACACCTCGAGCGCGATCTGCGGCATTTTCTTCTTCGTCGCCAGCCCCTCCATCGCCTTCAGCAATTCTCCGCCCCCCCGACCCCCGCCCCGCCGAGACGTCGTCCCGACGACCGCCGCATGGGCCTCCCGCAGACGGGCGAGAAAGGGGCCGGGATTCAGCAGCAGGTGGTACTGCGCCAGCACCCCGTCCCCGGTGTCGAACCCCTGCCGGGCGTGAGGATGAACTGCTCCACCGCGCCGGGCGTCTTCAGCTTGAGCACCGCACTGCCGTCGGCCAGCCGCAGCCCCGGGCGAGAGACCCGCCTAGGGGGTCGCCACGCCCGGCGCCGGCGCAACGCCCAGCCCGTAGCCGAGCTCCGCCTCAAGCCTCCGTCCGGGCGCGTGCCAACCCATCGACAATGCGCTATGCAGAATCAGGACTCTCCTTATGAATGAGGGAGCTAAGGGGGTCAGGTCAGCTCGGATGATTGGAGTGGAGGGTGCATCTTGACGGCCGATGGCGACGCAAGACCAAGAGCGGCGGGTGACCCATATGGACAAGCCACCCGTCCTTTCCCGTCGGATGGCGAGTGGGATGTCTTTATCAGCCACGCCAGCGAAGACAAGGACGACTTCGTAAGGCCACTGGCCGAGGGCCTTGAACAGCGCGGCCTGCGAGTGTGGTTCGACGAGTCCACGCTGAAGGTCGGCGACAGCCTACGCAGATCCATCGATCGAGGCTTGACGCATTCGAAATTTGGCATCGTTGTCATCAGCAAACACTTCCTGAACAAGGAATGGCCACAGAGGGAATTGGACGGCCTAGCCTCCCGAGAGCACGACGCCGTCAAGGTCATCTTGCCCATCTGGCACAACATCGACGCCGAGGTGGTACGGGAGGCCTCGCCGATGCTGGCAGACCGTGTTGCTATTTCCTCGAGCGAGAATCTGAACCGTGTCATTGAGGATCTCATGCAGGTGATCGGCGCGCCCGCCACCGAATCTGGGTCAGCTGCTCCGGTTGGTGGACCAAGGAAACAGTGGACCGTTTCAGGTCCTGATGTGGTTATCCAAGCGTGGTGGAAGAAGGGCGTCCTTGGGATCGGATTGATCGCGGCTTTGACGACCGCATTAGTGAATCTTCAAGTCATAAAAGGTTGGTTCACCGACGATTCTCGCCCGGTGGACGCCACCGGCAGCGACAGAACGGGTCCAGTTCAGGTTGCCCCAGCCCCCAATTTGGAGCCGGATGAGAATGCGGCCCCTGAGCGCCTGCAAACCGGTTCCCAAACGAAGGCCCTGGGCACGGAGAAGCTCGATCTCCAAACGGGACCTCCGGCCTCCACTGAATCTAGGTCAGCTGCTCCGGTCGACGCGCCGCTCGAAGTTTCTCGACAACCTGACGTTGACGCCGGCGGCCCCTCCGAAGACCTAGCTGAGCTTGCTTCCCAAATCCGGAAGGAAGTCGAGATCTTGGCAAAGCTCGGGGAAAAGTGGCGGGTCAGCGACGGACCGAGGATTTCAGTAACGCTGTACAACCCGCGTAACCCGACTTCTGGCCGGGGGCACGAAATCAATGCATCAAACCGTGACAAATTGGAATCTGTCATGGAGTCCCTCAGGGCGGAGTGGGCGGACCGGCACCGTAAAGATGATGAGTACACAAGAGACTTACTGAAAGAATGAGAATCTTGGCAGTGAATCGACGGGCGCCTGAAGATCAAGAACGGGAAAGGTCCGTGACGACGCGACCTGGACTGAAGCCCCGCCGGACGGTCGAAGTGCCCTGATCCTGAAAGAGGGGGACGCGTGACATGGCCAAGTATTGAACCTACGACCTTCAGGTTATGAGTTTGCCTAAGGATGATTCCGCCACAGCCGCCTATTGTCTCCTGCTATCAACCATCGCCGACTATTACCTTATATTACAATGGGTTATGAGGATACTGGAGCGCCCCCTTCCCCACCTGCTGCCGACCGGCGGCGACCTGAATACCCGTTCCGGTGATTCCCATGTGATTCCCAGCGTGATAGACTGATTCCCGGACCAGACAGTTTCGGGGACCCCATGCCGGCACAGATCAAGATCACGAAACGAGCCGTCGACGGGATCGGGAGCGACGGATCGGACCGCTTCTACTGGGACCGCGAACTGCCCGGTTTCGGGCTGCGGGTCCGGGCTTCCGGCCGCAAGTATTTCGTCGCCCAGTTCCGTGCCAGCGGAAAGCTCCGCCGCATCACCCTCGGTCCCGTCACGGCCATGACCCCGGAAGAGGCGCGCAAGCGCGCGATGGTCCTGCTCGCCGAGGCCAAGGCCGGCGGCGACCCCGCCGCGCAAAGGGACGCCGGTCGCAAGGCGGCGACCGTCAAGGCCCTGGGGAAACGCTTCCTCGACGAGTATGTCCCCGACCACTGCAAGCCGAGCACGGCCTACGAGTACAGGCGTTCGGTGGAGCTCTTCGTCGACCCCAAGATCGGCAACCGCAGGGTGACCGAGGTCCGGCGGAGCGACATCGCCGAGCTGCACCATGGGATGCGCAAGACGCCCTACCAGGCCAACCGCACCCTTGGCGTGCTGTCCAAGATGTTCAACATGGCGGAAGTGTGGGGCCTGCGTCCCGACGGCTCGAACCCCTGCCTGCACGTCAAGCGGTTCAAGGAAGAGAAGCGTGAACGGTTCCTCAGCGCCGAGGAGTTCAGGCGCCTGGGCAGGGTCCTCGACGAAATCCTGGAGGACGGCTCGGAAACGCGCTCCGCGGTCGTGGCGGTCCGGCTGCTGATGCTGACCGGCTGCCGGCTCTCGGAGATCCAGAAGCTTCAGTGGGACCATGTCGATCTGGACGCCGGCGAGTTGCGGTTACCCGATTCCAAGACCGGAGGCCGGGCGGTGCCGCTGGCACCTTCGGCCGTGCGGCTTCTCGCCGGTCTATCCCGCGACGACGACAATCCCTGGGTGATCGCGGGCAAGAAAGCCGGATCGCATCTCACCGATCTCCAGCACCCTTGGCGCCGTATCCGGGAGCGGGCCGAACTGCCCGATGTCCGCATTCATGACCTCAGACATTCCTTTGCCAGCAGGGCCTTGGCGCTGGGCGAGGGCCTGCCGATGATCGGGAAACTGCTGGGTCACACGCAGGTGCAGACGACCGCCCGGTATGCCCACCTTGCCCGGGACACGGTGAAGGCTTCGGCTGCCCGCATCGGCGATAGCATTGAACGGGATCTGGATACCGCATAGCACACCGCACTCGACCGTCTTCCTAACGCCGAACGATCTAAGCCATTCCTTTGCGTCCCGCGCCCTGGCCCTCGGTGAGAGCCTCTCGATGATCGGAAAACTTCTCGGTCACACGCAGGTCCAGACCACCGCGCGCTATGCGCACCTCGCCAATGAATCCGTGAAGGCCTCAGGTTCGCGCGTCGGGGACAGTATCGGGGCGCACATCGCTCCGTCGGAGCCGGCATAGATTGTTGTCCCAAGAGCCGTTACACCGGACCTTTCCTGTCCCTGAGCAATGACCACGACCATCGACAGTCTCACCACCTAGCAACACTCGCGAGCGCAGCCTCAGCCGCTGCGCAATGACGAGCCAACGCTGGCTCCGCCCGAACCAGACGAGCGAGTTTCGGCAAGAACCGCTGTGCGGCTTCCTCCTCCACGACCTCGAATGCGATTTCGGTCAACCATTCGCCCGCAAAGCGCGCCCAGTCATCTACACACTCGTGCGATGCGGCAGCTACCATTCCAACCCGCATTTCATCTTCAGGCTCGGCGTTCAGTAGTTTTTTCCGCCGCATAACTCGCACCAATACGCGGAGCTCTCCAGCAAGATCGGCGGCGCGGGTGACCGCGGCCACGGTCGCCAGGCCTCCTATCAACCCGAACACACTGTGATCGTCTTCCGCATTCTGGATCGAGTACCTGACCCTACGTAGGGCTCTCGCGGCTAAGTCCGCGTGGCTAATAGGCATCTTGAATAGGAACGCCATGTTTACGAGGCCAGCAAAAGAATTGGGTTCCAATTGTTCGGCTTCAAGATCAGACGCCACCCCCTTCAACAGCCCTTCTGGAATCTCAGGAAGTGCAGTCCCAATGTGCCCCTCCAACGGACCCGGCAAACTCCGAAATGGCCAAGCCACCGCCAATGCAAGTTTTGACTCTTCTCCAATCACGAGACTACGCAGTGAGCCCGACTTGATTCTCCCTTCGCATAGCTCCACAGCGTTTGTCACTCGCCCGATGAACTCCGCCCGCATCTGAAAGGGATCCACAAAATCGGGCAACCAACGCGGTTCCCTGCGAAGGTCGACCAAACCTTGCAAAAAGAATGTATGTCCGAAACCAGACGTACTCGACCACTCAACAACACTGGCTGAATCTACCCCCGATCCGTAAATGGCCCGAATGATTAACGACGCCTGCGCGATCGCTGCTTGCTTGCGATAGAAGGGAGGAACCCCCTCTAAAATGCGTCTCCTACTAAGTTCCGAACCCACCAACACAATCATTGCCGAAAGTAACGAAAAACGACCGCCGCTGTGCTCTGGGTCATCATCAATGAAACGCTCTACCATCTGCTCTATATAAGGTTCAAGTTCTCGATGTTCCTCAATCTTCCGGAGCGCCACCTCTATTGCTCCAAGCTGCGATATCGGATCGCCCTGGTTGGTCAGCCATTCGTAAATTCGCACCAATTCTTTTGAATTCAGCTTGTTAATCCGAATCTCTTTCGATATATCGCCTTTTGAACACATTAACAAAGAATGCAGAAACCCCAACGTAGCATCCCATTCTTGAAGCCTCTTGATTGCCGGCGCCGCACCATCCCTGACATAGCTCGGCACTTCAGTTGATGAACCAAGAGATCCCACGAGAAGGTCATAGTAGCGCCGTGTACCCTGAACCAGAGTTGCCAAGTCGATGCTTCCACGGGAAATGCCTGCCCGCAAGTTACGGAAACTGCGAACCGGCGTTAACTCTAGCTCATCGCTCAGTTCCGCAAACTCCCGATCGTCCAATGGTCCGCTGACCATCCTATCTTTCCACGTTTCAATTACGTCAGTGTCAAGATTCACTTCACGACCCACCCTGTCCAACCATGCTCTGCGGACTGACTGGTCCTCCGATAAACCTGAATGATCACCAATTGGCAAATGGCTGTCGTCATTCCTAACGACAATTGCAAGACCTTCCGCCACTGTCTGAGCACTGACCCGCCAGACAGTCGATTTGTCATCGCTAATTGAAATTTCATTTCCTTGCCGGCGCATCGCTTCACGAATGCCAGCGTAAAAGTGATCTCGATGAAAGGAAGGACCATCCCTACCCAGTGTTACACCGGCTATGCCGGGAAGGTCCCAGCGTTCCACAAATTGCTTCTCCTCCAATAATGAATTTCTCAGTCGAGGCGGCAAGAACTCAAATGCAGCAGCCACCAACATAGGAATTGTCGCAATCCTAGCCATCGCTTTGGTCCGACCCTTGCTGATAAGCCAATACGCTTTCCGCAACATGTTCCTCGGCCCATTCTACAAGAAAGCGATACGTATCCGGTTCCTCCTCTTGCAGTACCAGAAGGAATTTCTCCTCGAACCACCTCCAATAGGCTTCCTTAACGGCCTTCGGCTGCGTAGTAGGTACCAGCATTAGCATCAAGAGCCAGTTCCGATAACGCTCCGTCAACTCTTCCACGTTCTGATCCAGGCGGTGTGTCCATCCCCTCGGATCACCAATTGTAAGTAGCCAATCCGATATGGCCCGGGCAGAAGCCTCATCCAAGCCATCCTTCCACTGTTCCTTCAAGCAGTACAGGCAGGCCTCTATCATCCCGTTCAACCAAATCAGCTCTTTGGGCGACTGAAGAACATTACACATACGTATGCGCTGCACAGACTCTCGGATGGTCTTGAGTTCTCCAGTCTCCTCCAGAACACCGTTTCTCACTTTGCAATTAGCGACAAATGAGTTCACCTCCCCTGCCGTTATCGGAGTCAACGCGAAGTTAGCACGCCTCAACTTTGTCAGCGCATCGTGCTTTCGATCATCGTCTATCGCGCCGTTTGCTAATAGAACATCCAGCAAATCTACTGTAGTTAGCAGCGGTCGTGCCGTAGTTCCCAGCGAAATCGACGCATGTTGATTGATAGCCCTGTCGTCCACCACTCCGACATCCGCATCACCAACCAGTCGCAGCATATCCATGGTAGGATGCGAAGAAACATAGCCGCCATCAGCCTCATCGTCTCTACGCGTGGCCGTTCCAAGTCGAACCTTTCCGCTTTCGATACCCTCCCGTAACCGGAGTCTAAGCCTATCCACAATTGCTACAACCTCGTTCGCCGTTACAGCATAGCCAATCAGTGCGTCGGCCTCCTCGATTTCGCTGTGCGAAACAAACGCCGTGATATCAGCGTGATGAAGTTTCGATAGTAGTCCCAGAAACTGAAGATGTGATGTAGTTAGGTCATCCAAATAAAGTATAGCGCCGTCCTCTAACTCCGGCTCCGACGGCCACGGCACTTCCCGAACACTCAGCGCGGCGCACGCGTCCTTTGCTTCCCGTCGCGTCAAGACGCCCTTTTTCAGGAGCTTTTTAACGACACCGCTGGAGCTGCAAAGGTACGCTTGATACTCACTTAAGTCAGCTTCCTCCTTCATCAAGGTATTCGCTTTGTGCACGGGACCGCCGCGAACTACAAACCTTTGCCGCGTATCGGGCCGTTCCTCCGACGCAGCGTCGGAGATTAGTGCCGCCAGTGATGGGCCTACCTCGCTGGTCAGCTTCTCTGGCGCAGAATTATTACCATCAAAGGCATTCAAATGCCCATCCGCGAGCATCTTGCGAAGTTCTCTTGCAGCATCAACCCGGCTAGGTTGATGAAACAATATTCTAGCTCTTTCACTCAAGAGCCAAGCCAGAGTGCCATGAGGAATGACGATGTTGTCGAATACGTCGATACAATGACCAAGTATATCTAGGAACTCGGTCGTGATAAGGGCAGTGGCCTCCATCGCGACAACCTTGGGCTGTACATTCAGCTTCTCTCTTGCGCCGCTAAAGGCATACACCATAGATCTACGGCGAACATCGCGTTCCGCCATATTTGTCAAAGCAGGCATCAGATAAAGGCTGAGCAAGGAACGGTTCAATGCCTGACCGGCAGCGAAGACTGGCGCATCCCCTTTCTCAAGTAATTCCCATACATTTGACTCTCGTTTCTCCCAATCCGGTTTTCTCCTAAACAGTTCGTCAATACTCATGGCTTGAACAGGGCCGTCTCCGCCAGAGAGTTCCACGGCTCGTTCTATCCAAGAGTGTACCTTAGCACTACCCTCCCATCCTGCCGCTGTTGCTAGTTGATAACATCCCACAAGTATGTTTGGATCCGCGGGCGCGCGCTCCGCTGCCTCGTGTACAAGTTCTACGGCCCGCGCAGCACCGATGTGTTGTGCAATTTGGCCAGCTCGCAAAAGGTCTACTGGCATGCGGTTCGACCTTGCATTCCATTCACTTTCGACAAACGCTTGCAGCGACTCCCAATCTCCCGAGACCACCGCCAGATCCACTTGTAGCTGGCGAGCTTCAGGCAAGTCCTGGTATTGTCGTAATTCATTAACACCGTCCAAGGCTTCAGAGAGCCTCCCACATTTGAAAAGAAGATGGGCCCGCAACAGCTTCATGGCGCTGTCCTGAGCCCAAACAGCAGGGTATCTCTCCAGTACTCCGAATGCCTCGTCATGTCTTTCGCAGTTGTACAAAGAGATCAAATAGCGACGAGCGTCTGAAAGATCACCACTTTCTTTCAGAAGCTTCTCGCCATACTCGCAAGCGCTCTGCCATTCCTCTGCGTCCCCATAGGCATTGATCAACAATCGTAGCTCGACAATCGAGCCGTTCTCTTCGTACGCTGCCAATCTCTGCACAATCGGGTCTCCGCCGGACGCTTCGGCCAGCTCACGCCGTAGCCGTGCTACGTCTCTCTCTGATAGCCCCCTACTAGCGGCTTCCTGCAAGCGCTTTTCAGCCTTTGCAACTTGTCCGGCATTCGCAAGCATTTCAATCTCAATGAAGTGGAGCCCCCTCCGCTCAAGATGCCTAGCCAACTGTTCCCTGTGTTCATCGATGTAAGCCACTACTGCCTCATGGCTAGTCTTGCTGAGCGCCAAAGCAAGTCGTGCGTACGCAGCATCGGGCGACGCGCCTCCGCTTAATGCAGTTTGCCGATCAACCTCGCGCTCTGCCCATTCGAGGTCAATATCAACACCAAACTGCAATCCCAATCCTAGGCGCCGCAAAAACATTGACGGCTCAGCTATGCTTTCCAACAACTCGGAACGAGCTTCTTCTGCATACTCGGGGTCGACAAGGCGTAACCAAAGAGCTTTGTCGTTCATGAGTCCGGAAGTTTGGGGAAGACCTAGGGAAGATGCGATCGCACCAAATCGCTCATACAACACCAGAGCTCTTCTTCGACGCTCTAGAGCAATTGCTTCGCCACGCAGAGGAAATTTTACGGCATCGAATGGCATCTCCTGAGCTAGAAGCTCTTCTCTCAATTCACTAGGAACAGCTTGCATAAGGAGGGCGTCAGCGCTCACACGCATTAACCCAGGAGATCGCTCCCAATCCTCATCGGTCAGTACACTTGCGACTGCGAGTGCAGCATCCCAACAACCGTCTTCTAAAGCCCTTCTAATGTATTGGAACTGGCTATCGCCATCGAGATCCTTAATTCTTAGACTAGATTTCTGTAACCAACCGTCTGCCTGCTTGAAGCCCTTCGCTCGAAGCACTTGAATGTAGGCTGCACCATGTGATATTGGTGTACCGATTGCGCAGAGTTCCGCAATGGCACTATCCAGATCACCGGCTGCCGCTGCCACGGCGCCCCGTGCGATCCCACTCACCTCGGCATGGCCGGCGGCAATGTGGTCTAAAAGTGATGCTGCCTCAGCGTGATCTTCCCCGGAGAGGAACCGGGCACACCAAGCGAGAGCTGTACCCTTCTGTTCCTCACTCGCCTGCGTGAGGTCTCCCTCCATCAGATTTTTCACAAGGCTTCGCGTTTCCTGCAACGCTGGAAATTCAGCAAAGAAGCGACACTTGCGTATTCGCTCTAACCTTTGTTTAACTTCGGCGTCAATGATGGTAGCTTGTGACTCTTGCGTCGCTGTGCCTTGAGCAATCCTCCGTCCCAATTCAGCAATCGCCAAATTCTGTTCTTCCGAGTGGGATGCGAGTCTCTGAAGTTCCTTGGCGTTCCTCTCGAGCGCTTCATCAATTCGCGTTACCCGCAGTGGAGTTGCACGGGGAGCACGTAGAAAATCTCGAATATGGACATAAACCTCAGCTTCTCTATCGGTCGGTTTAGATATGCTCTTGTGGTCTTCGTCAACACCGATGGGCGTATCAAGTAGCCCAACATCCGTACTATCCAGGGACACAGGCTTGCCCACGGCGAACCCAAGTATTCTCACGGGGCGTGTCTCGGCGAGACTTAGGGTCCTGATGCCATTCGCCGAACTATAATGTCTGTACCAGTGGTTCAAGTTTCGAAGTTGGGCACTGCCCGAAGTCAGTTCGCCGGTTGTTTCAGTGGGCCTAAGAAACGGCGATAGCATCTTAGATAAGTTTGCTAGCATTGTACCGCGATGAGGTGTTCCGAGAAATGCGACTCGGCTAACGCGGGCAAGAAAGTCTCTTGCTCTTTGATCGTTGCTTGCCTGTCCCTCAGCATTGCGAAGAACTTGCTTAACAACGAGACCCCCGAGACTGTGGGCAACGAAGTTAATGTTTCCTTCTGTTAGGGCTGATTCTGTCAAGAGGCGGGCCATAATACTGGTGGCGCGGTCTGGGATGGAAATCGCATATCCGCCCCAAGCCGTCATTGCTGCAGGGTATCCTACGAGCCAAAGACCGACACCAGGTACGTGGTCCTCTAACCAAAGCGGCCAAACCTCCGCGGAACCGCTCGCCGTAGTTGTCCAAGTCTTATCGATATGCCCAGAGAGACCGTGAACAAATATGACTTGGTCCTCTATCCGGGAAGACTTCTTCGAAATAAAGCGTAGGGTTGTCAACTCAGCTCTCCACACCGCTTGAAGTTCGGTCACCCGAGAATGATCATGTATCCATGCTATTCAATCTCTCTGTTTGATTAGGAAGTATCACTGCCTTTCGTGGCTCTGCACATTGAGATAGCGCGGCCTTCCAGCTTCTCTCCGACGAAGAGGCGCATCTATCACTCATGATTTCGTCAAGCCTACCAGCAGCCGTTGGCTAAATCATGCCGGCGTTCTCGATGGCCGCCGCGATCAGCGGCGCTTTCCCTTCCAGACCATTTTGGGAAATTTCGCCGCATTGATACATGCGGTACCACTCTCTGCGTTGACGCATGACCCGCTCGTCGTCGCGCAGATGCAGCCTGACCAGTACATACTCGGCACGCTCGCGAAACTCTTCCGGAACCGCGTCCGACACCCGCAAATGCAAGGACGGGAGATGGAGTTCGAACCATCCGTCCTCGATCTCGAACGGGTCCAGCATGTCGCCCGCCAGGACATTGTTCTTGCTCGAATTGATCCACGCCGCGCAGTACCGGTAGTTCTCCCACTCATAGGCCCTCGACCGGTCTTCGTCGCAGCTTACAAAGTGGTCCACGGTCCCGACCGGCTCGTACATCGCCGAGTAGGCGCAAAGGTTCCGGAAGCCCTCTGCGAGCTCCGCCTTGAACGGAGTCCAGTAGTCCCTCGGACGCCCGCCGCCGGGATTGGCTGCAAGCCATGCGTTGCCCGGCGTCTTGGCCCGCCGGTCGAAGTCGGCCGGCTCGGCAACGCGTTCGAAACGGATCATTCCCCGCCGCCCTGGCGCTCCATGGACATCACCCAACGCGGCCAGAACGGATCGTGCCCGGCCAGCACGCGCTGAAGTTCCTCGTGGATCGCCTGGGCTTCTCTCAGATTCTCTGGATTCTGCTGCGCATCGCCGCGCATGAATGCCTGCGCCGCCTCGATGGCGCATTCCGCCTCGACCGACCGTGCTTGCCGCAGTCCGAAGACGTCCGACACCAACCAGTTGAGCGCGTCTCCCTGTGCCGCCCAGGGCACGACGTCGAGCTGCACCCGGCCATCGCGGATATCCAGGTGAAACAGCCGGTCGCGGTCTTCCTCGAAGTGGGGCTCCACCGAGGCGAGAACGAGCGGAGAATGGGTGGCCGCGATGAGCTGTATACCCGCCTTACCGTTAGTAAGGCCGTCCATCACCCTTAGAATGGCTGGCACGATGGCGCGCTGCCATCGCGGGTGAAGGTGCGCGTCGATTTCGTCGAACAGCAGAATAACCTGCCCGGCGACCTTGACGCCGATCTGTTCCGCGGCGCGGACATGTTCGCTCCAGGACCAGACCAACATGTAGGCCAGGCCGATAATCCTGCGGACCGCAGATGACGCGTGGACGATGGGAACCGCGTCGGAATACTCGGTCCTGATTGAGGGAATGTCCTGCGCGTCATCGACTGAAAGCCGAAGGAGCGGACCCACTTCCAGGGACTCTCCCTGCACCGTTAGCGTGCCGACGACCTCCGCCATGCGGCGTTCGCTCTCTCCCTTCTCCCGAATCCAGCTCGACCAATCATCCAGTACACCCTTGCAAACTCTTGTCTCCTTACCCTCGATCGCGACGACCAGCCCGGTCCAAACTTCCCCTGGAGAGAACACGTAACCCGGAAGCCGATCCTGGACGTCGATATTCCCCCTTCTCCGCCAATAGTTCCGGGCCGGGTCCCAGACCGAGAATCCGCCGTCTGCGTGTGCGTGGATGACCAGTCCGGGGCTCCACGGCCTTCCGGGTTGTCCGGTCCAGCTCTCGTCCCGGGCAGAGTATGTGCTCTCGAAGCTCTTGCTTCTTCCGGCATCAGTCGTCAGATCGAAACGCAACTTCGCCGGTCTCTTGATACTCGTCGGGCGCGCCGCATAGCCGGAGGTCAGGCGAGGATTCAAGTCCCGGGGCCATCTCCGCGTCAGCGCCCACCATGCGACATCGAGAAGAAAGCTCTTGCCGAGCCCGTTGTCGCCGGTGATGAGATTCAACCGAGGTTGCAGATCCAGCACCATCCCCGGCGCCGGACCGACATTTTCCAACTCAAGGCGTTCGAGCATTCGGTTCCGTGGTGATTCAGCGCAATGCGGTCAGGAGTGTATTCGCACGGCCCCCGGCGCAGGCAACTCGATTCGCCGCCTCGTCCACGACCTCCAGCCATGCCCAAGGGTCGGCGGAGCGCGGCGGCGCGAGCGTGATGGTCTCTCGCGAATACCTCGATTCTCTTACATTGCAGTTCTTTGCCATTGTTATTCGCAACCGCACCGGTGCAGACACCCGGCGAAAGTAACCGACATTCTCATTGCCGTCATGTCTTCTGACACGAGGGTCACTATAGCGCGATCTGCGCTCTGTCTTCTTGGTTCCGCGGTCCCACGACACCTTCGCGACAACCGCACCCTCACGCCCCTCACTGCAACACAGCGCTCATGAGTTCTCTCACGAGTGGGACCTGACCGGGCCGGCGGCGGCGGGGTCTCCTTCTTCACCCGCCTCCCGTCTCGGTCTCCATCTGCCCGCACTGCACCGCCGAGAGGGGAGGTCCGGCCGTGAGCGGCGCGGCGGTCGGGTGTCCGGGGGAGGGCGTCCGTCCGCCGTTTTCCCTCATTGGCACGAAGGAGACGGCACCATGACGGCAGCCATGGTGATGCCCGGCAACACGGCGGA
>JGI24792J26632_1001517_pt1 | contig 13734 bp, 17 predicted proteins | sample MesohylBB_FD_26632 | JGI IMG/M metagenome (IMG submission 26632)
CAGAGTCATGATGGCGCCTTCACTGCAACGCTGCTGGCGCTATGGGAGCGCTATGTCCCAGGCTTTGACAGACAGCGCGCTGTGGAGCTTGCCGAGCGCTACCAGTTCGAAATAGGACCGCCGCCGCCCTTCGAAGCAGAATCCGGGCGCACGACGCATGTGCGCCAGATGCTGGCCAAAGAAGCGCCGGTGTTGCCTTCCGACCATACGCCGATCGACGCGGACGAGATGCTGCTACGGGTCGTCCTGGAGGTTGGCCAAACGTACACCTTTGCTTCGAACAAGTTGGTGGCAACCCCGCAAACGGCTCCGAATTGCACGGTGGCAGAGCAATACGCCGACGGCACGACCAAAAGGTTAAGCCACAATCCAAGAACCGAGTTCAGCGTCAATCCCGGAGGCGAGTGGAACGGGTTGTCGCTGTCGGACTTTATCAGTTTCAGCGACGACAGCGAATACGGCGTATTCATCAAGGGCACCCCGACTGTCGCCGACCGCGTCCGGGTTAAGGTCACAACCAAATGTCCTGGAGGCTTTGCGCAAGAGCCAGCCTTCGTCGGCTACTCCGAGGTCATCGTCCGCGATCCGCAGTCCCCCAATGGAGCGCCGACGTCCGCGAACTGACCGCCGCCCCCGTCGTTGAGCGCTTCCCCGGTATGAATGAACTCCGAGAACTTGTCTATGCCCACCAAACTTCCTAAAGGCAAGAACCTTTGAGTTGACGTTCTCACTCAAGCTGTAGGCAGTGCGACCTGCAGTAGCGGACGATCCTTGCTCTCAGTGGCTTATCTGGTCCTCAGGTTGGCTAACGTCGACTGTTCCGCTTCAAGAACCCTGCTGTCCAGAATCCGAGGGTGAGTAGAGACCTGCTCGCTCTGCCCGACCTAGCATGATCCGGCACCGGATGTCGTCGCCAACACGTGCATGTCATCGAACCAGCGCTGCTCAGGAACGACCATTGGCCGCGAACGACCATATTCGTTACGAACCGGAGGATCCGGCTCCGCCGCTCTTGACGGTCAACGTGGCGTTCCAGGGCGCGGTCCTGATCGTCTCGAACACGGTGACCTTCGTCCTGATCTTCTCCGCCGCCTTCAACGACGACGGTAGCTACGCCGCCTGGGCCATGGTTGGTGCGCTCGTAGTGGCGGGCTTGGCGACGGCGCTGCATGCATCGCGTCTTGGCCGCCTCGGACCGGGGCACATCCTCTTGATGGGTTCGGGCGTGCCCTTCCTCGCGGTCTGCGTGCTGGCCGTGAATGAAGGCGGCCTGGCGCTGATGTCCAGCCTGGTCGTGGCCGCTTCGCTGATCCAGTTCGCGGTGGCCGCCTGGCTGGCCCAACTCAGGCGGCTGATCACGCCGGTCGTCTCCGGCGTCGCCTTCATGATGATCGCGCTCTCGGCCATGCCGATCGCGATCGAGCGGATGAACGATGTGCCCGCCGGTGTCTCCGACCTGGCCGGCCCGGCGGTCGGCGTCGCGGCCTTGGCCGTGGTCGCGTTGCTGATGTTGCGTGGGGTAGGGCTCTGGAGCCTCTGGGCGATGCCGATCGCGATCCTGGCCGGCTGTGTGGTCGCCATTCCGTTGGGTGTCTATGACCTGCAGCCGGCGGTCGACGCACCCTGGATCGATCTGCCGGAGGTCGCCGGCTGGCCCGGGTTTGCATCGGTGCTGAACGAGGACTTCTGGGCGCTGCTGCTCGTCTTCTTCGTAGTCAGCGCCGTGGTCGCCGTCCGCTCCAGCAGCGAGGGCGCCGCGATCCAACAGGTCTCCCGCCGTAGCCCACGTTCGATCGACTTTCGCGGCGTACAGCGAACGCTCAACGTTGGCGGCATCGCCGTCCTCTTCTCGGGGCTCGCGGGCACGCCGCCGACGATTGCTTACCTCCCCTCGACAATCTCTCTGTTCAACTTCACCGGCGTCGCCTCGCGGCGTGCGGGCATCGTCATGGGCGCGATGCTGATCGTGCTCGCGTTGCTGCCCAAGGCAGTCGCCCTACTGCTCACGATCCCGCGCCCGGTGAGCGGGGCGCTGCTGATGGTCGTGATGGGCCTGCTCTTCGTCGAGGGGATGCGCGCGGTCTTGCGCGAGGGCCTCAACCGCCAGCGGGCCTTCATCGTCGGCATCTCGCTCTCGATCGCCGTCGGACTGCAGAGCCAGTCCGGACTGCTGGAGTCGGTCGGCGGTTCCTGGGCCGGAGTGTTGGGCAACGGCGTGCTCGTTGGCGTGCTCGTCGCCGTCCTCCTGACCGTCGTGCTCGACCTGACCGGCGGCCGGCGTAGACGGCTGGAAACGGCACTGGACTTCACGGCCCTGCCCGAGCTCGACACCTTCCTGCGAGAACTCGGCTCCGGCATGGGCTGGAACGATGCCTCAGTCGAGCGCCTCTGCGCCGCTGGGGAGGAGACGCTCTCGGCGATGATGTCGCTGCGCGAAGATCACGAATCAGATACTGCCCCGCGTGTCGTACTCAATGCACGACCCGGTGCGGGCTCGATCGAGCTGGAGTTCCTGGCACTGTTCTCCGAGGAGAACCTCGAAGATCGCATCGCCTACATCAGCGAGCAAGCCGAGGCGCCTGATGTGGGAGATATCTCGTTCCGTCTGTTGCGCCTCTACGCCAGCAGCGTGCGGCATCGCAAGTACTACGGCATCGATATCGTCACGGTCGAGGTCGAGGCGGCTTCGTGACGGCTCGCTAGGCGATATCTTCTGAACGGCATGCTGCTTGCTCAGTGAGACATTTGCGATGGAAAGGATGGCAGCGATGAACGGCTACGTTGTGATTGACACAGAGGTCATCGATCAGCACGCGTTCTCGGAGTTCGTCGAGCGGATCCCAGGGGCGATGGCCGCGAACGGCGGTCGCTTCGTCGTCCGAGGCGGGCAGAGTCAAGTGGCCGAGGGCGACTGGACGCCTAAACGTCTGGTGATCATGGAGTTCGAGAGCTTAGAGGCGGCGAACGCATTCCTCGATTCGGACGAATACACCGCGCTCGATGAACTTCGCCATCGGGCCGTGAAGTCCAACGTCGTCGTCGTGGAGGGCTACAGTACCTGAGACTGAATGGCGGCCAGGCCACGCCACCAAGCTGCACGAAATCAAGAACTTTCGAGTTGTCTTTCTCGCTCGATCTCTGAGGATGTCACTGAGGTGGGGCAGCTTCGGTCGAGATCCACTGATGCATTGCTGGTGAAGTGGCGGGGCAACAGGCGATCCCTGCGCCTGTCAAGCGATATCTGAGTCGTTCACCGTCGACAGTCATCATCGCTCGGAAAGTGATCCACCACATCGGTGAAGAGGTGATCCACTTGGGTTGCTGGAAGTGGTCGGGTTGTGGTTGGCTTCGCCTCTGCACAGGATGTTGTCCGACCACAAGTCCGATAGGACTGATCGCAGGTGGTGAGGATGTGGGCGTGGTGGCCAAGGCGGTCGAACAGCGTGGTGGTGCGCTTCTCGTCGCCGAAGACCTGGACCCATTCGGAGAACGCAAGGTTTGTGATGACGATCGCGGACCGCCGCTCGGAGCAGTCGGCGAACAGGTTGGAGGGCAGTTCGTCTCCGGCCCGCTCGAAAGGCACGAAGCCGAGTTGGTCGACGATCAGCAACGCGACGCGCAGGTAGCGCTGTTGCAGGCGGGTGAGCGTGTATTCGTCTCCCAGTTCGCGGGCGATATAGGCTGCCCGGACGAAGGCGACGCGCGGGGGCGCTGGACGGCCTCGATCCCGAGCGCGATCGTGCGATTGGTCTTGCCAGGCCGACCGATTCGGCGACTGAGACGTCCTTGCCGCGATCGATGTGGTCGTAGGTGGGCCTGAGCGGAGGGTAGATGGCACCGTTTGCGGGTCGTTGCTAAGAAGGCTGTGTAAGCCGTGCCCAGGGTTCATTGCCCCAGGTTCAGAGGGCCTGTTTGAAAGGAAGTGGGCGCAACCTGAGACCGTAGGAGGCAAGGATGAAAGGACGAAGCTTGGAGAAGCCGCCAAGTAGGCAGCAGGTCGGAATCGGGCACTTTCCCGTGCGCTCGATCGCTTCTTTCGCCACGACCTCGCCGAATCATTGCTCGAACACCCCTTTGGTACCTGAGGCACTTAGCAATTCGTCCACAGCTCGCCCGAGAGGCGAGTCCGTTCCCTCCTGAGCCACCACCTGGTCCCTACTGTATTCCCATTTCAAAGGAGTGTCGCTGATGCCGCCACAGCGCGCCAGCCACGTCAGGCACACGCCCGAATCCACCGGCGGCTTCTCCTAGCTCCTCCGGCCCTTGAGGTGCTCAAGGTGCGACGGGCCTACTTTGCCGGACAGAGCTGATCGAGGGAGCAATGCGAGGGGCGGACCCGGCTGGCCTCCGCTTAAACGCAAGAAAGGCCGCACAGACGCAGTTGGAGGAGGCCGTCGTCGTCAGGGCGATGACCTCCTCCGCGTGCGTAACTCTTCAGCCCCCAGCGGCGGCGAGTCCGGCCTGCTGCTCGCGCTCCAGGGCCCAGTCGAATAGCGACGGTCCTGAGAGTTGCGGGTTGCGTCCGCGAGGCTTCGCTTGCTCCGGGTGGTTGGCCAGGAACTCGGCCCAGCTGAACAGGGATTGTTGCCGCTCCCCCTGGCCTTGATGGTTCGCGCAAGGGACCAGTTCGACCACTGGCGCAACTTCCCCGTCGCTCGGCAGCGCCGAGACCAGCGTCTCCGCTTCCGCGGCCGGCCGCTGCCAGCCGTCATCGACGAGCAGCGCGTCGGCCTCGGCGGCGACCTGCTGGGCTTCGAGGAAGATTTCCTCGACCGGCTCCGAGTCGGTTTCGCCCGAGACCAGCTTGCGCGCCAGCGATCATCGTCGCGATCAGGTCATCGAATACCAGAGGGGTCGCAGGGCCTGCGGTCGTCATGAATCGTCTTCGTCTTCTGCAAACCACCATAACCGTCCTAGTCTTACGACCACGAGAGCATAGGCATGACCCGCGCTACCTTCACCATCGGAACGAACTGGGTGTTGACGAAAAACTGGAAACGCGCCAAGGCCGCCGATCATGGCCAGGCGGTCCTCAAGACCTTGCGGACAGGACGATAAGAACGCCCATCTCCCCACAAGGGGAGATGGGCGTTCTGGTGAGACTCGCAACTAGTCGGCGCCGTGGCAGTCGCAGTCGCCGCTGGCGCAGTTCGAGTCCTCGCAGCAGCAGCAGTGCTCGGAGTGGTCACAGCTGCACTCGTGCTCGGTCTGGCAGTGGTCGTGTTCCGCCACTTCGCTGGTGCTGTGCGCGTGATGCGCACTGTGCTCGTACTGGTGCGTGTGGGTCTCTGTCGTCATGGGTGCTCCTATCTATCGCCGCTGTTGGCGATCTGTACGCAATGGTTGGGCCAAGCCTCAGTCCGCTCCTGCCCGCGTGGTCGCCTCGAGATGTCCCACGTGATGGTCTTCCGTGCAGCCCTGCACTGAGGTCTCGACCTGGAAAGTGATGTGGCTCAGGCGATACTGATCCCGTGCGATTTCCTTCGCCTGGTCCAGCAGGCCCTGACGGTCCGGATGCTCATCGTCGATCAGGATGTGCGCCGAGATTGAGTCGTAGCCGGAGGTGATCGTCCAGGCGTGGACATCATGCACAAGCGTCACTCCGTCAAGCGATTCGATGTCATGACAGAGCGCGTAGAGATCGATGTGCGACGGCACCCCTTCGATCAGGATGTGGAAGATTTGCTTGGCGGGCCGGTAGGAGAGCGCCAAGATGAAGATGCCGATCAGGATGCTCACGATCGGGTCGGCCAGGTCCCAGCCGAATGCCAGCACGAAGATGCCTGAAACGATCACGGCAACCGATCCGAGCAAGTCGCCAAGGACATGCAGGAAGGCTCCCTGGACATTCAGGCTGTGCTCCGAAGAGCCGTGCAGGATGTAGGCGACGAAGATGTTCACGAGCAGGCCGACAACGCCGACCACGGTCATCAACACGCCTTCGACCTCCGGGTTGCCGCCGATCCGGTGCACTGCTTCCCAGATCACCCAGCCTGAGATCAACCAGAGCGTGAGGATATTGACGAAGGCGGCCAGGATCTCGGTTCGGGCGAATCCGAAGGTGCGGTCGACCGAGGAGGGACGGTCGGCGATCCACATGGCCAGGAGCGCGAGAGCGATGGCGCCCGCATCCGTCGCCATGTGTCCGGCGTCGGCTAGCAGCGCCAGCGAGCCGGACAGGATGCCGCCGATGATCTCAACGACCATGAAGAAGATGATGATGCCGAGCGAGATGACCAGCGTGCGCCGGCTCTGATCTCTCAGGTCGTGCGCATGGTCGTGGTGGTCATGACCTGAGTGATCGTCGTGGTCGTGGCCGGCATGATCATCATGATCATGCCCTGAATGATCATCATGGTCGTGGTGGTCGTGGCTGGCATGGTCATCGTGGTCGTGACCGGCGTGATCATCGTGGTCGTCGTGCGAGTCGTGATCGTGCGATGTCTCTCGGGGCGTGGCGTCGCGTCTGCTCACGGTTACCCCGCTTTCGCTTTGATTCCGGCTTCTAGGACCCCATGTCCGGGGTCGGTATCGAACGATCTTTGCGCATTGTATGATATTTCGCAGAGCACCGGATGGGTCCTGCCATTCAGGCCATCCGCCCATGCGGCTTTCAGCCGCCTAGACGGTCGAAGTTCTCCTCCATGTCCCGTATTCGTTTGTTGGCGCTTGGCGGCGTCCTCCTCGTGTCTGTAGCTCTTGCCGCCTTCAGCTCGCTCGCCTGCGGCAACGACGATGCCGACGAGGCGCCGATCCAGGTGGTTGTGTCGACGCAAGTGATCGCAGATTGGGCGCGCCAGGTCGGCGGCGATCTGGTGGATGTCCGTTCGCTGGTGCCGGCCGGCGCCGATGCGCACACGCTCGAACTGAGCGTGGACGATATCCGCGCCGTTTCCGAGGCTGACCTCGTTGTGATCAACGGTGCCGGGCTGGAAGCGTCCTATGAGGATGCAATCGAAGAGAACGCGGAAGACATCCTTGAACTCGCCGATGCGGTCGAAGCGATGGGGCATGAGTTGCACCCGTTTGAAGGCCTGCTCGGTTCCGACGAGGAGCACCACGAGCAACAGCAAGAGGAGCAACAGGCGCAGGAGGACGAACACGGACACGACCACGCCGGCGAAGATCCGCACTTCTGGTTCGACGCCGATATCGCTCAGGCGTCCGTCACGGCCATCGCTGCTCGCCTGATTGATCTGAGTCCCGACGACGCCGAGGAGATCGCCGACCGCCGCGACCAATATCTCGCTGAGATCGCCGAAGCCGACGAGGAGGTCCGCTCGCTGCTTGCTGATCTACCTGCCAACCAACGACTGCTCTTCACCTTTCACGACGCCTTCGGTTACTTCGCGCGCCGCTACGAGTTGGTCGTCGCCGGATTCGTAGTCGAGGGACCGGAGCAGGGGGCCAGCGCCGAAGCGATCACCGAACTGATCGAGTTGATCGAGCACGAAGGCGTGCAAACCGTGTTTCACGAGCCGCAATTCGACTCCGCCATCCTTGACACGATTGCGGACGAGACCCGCGTTGAGCGGCGGATCATCTGGTCGCAGCCGACCGATGACAACCCGACCTACATCGGCATCCTCGTCGGCAACGCGAAGGCCATCGCGGAACAATAGCTGACTCGATAGGCCGTTAGGCTGAGACGCGATGTCAGATCGCCTCTCAGCCTGTCAGCCGACGCAGTCCAAGCACAACATGGTCTGGATCGACCTCGAAATGAAGGGGCTCGATCCGGGCCGGGATGTGATCATCGAGGTCGCCGTCTTGATCACCGACGGTGACCTCAACATCATCGCCGACGGCCCCGACTTCGCGGTTCAACGTACCAAAGAAGAGCTCAACGTGATGAATGCCTGGAATCGGCGCACTCATCACGGTTCCGGCCTGATCAAGCGAGTCAAAACGTCCGAGGTGTCGATCGAACAGGCTCAGGCGGAGATCGTCGAGTTCGTACAGCAGTGGACCGAGAAAGGCAACGCACCGCTCTGCGGCAACTCCGTCCATCAGGACAAACGCTTCCTCTATCTGGAGATGCCCCAGTTGGTCGACTGGCTCAGCTACCGAATCGTCGATGTCTCGACCGTCAAGGAGCTGGCCAAGCGTTGGTACCCCGACCTGGAGAAGTTCGTCAAGCAAGAACAACACCGCACCCCGGGCGAAATCCACGAGGCAATGGACTATCTGCGTTGGTAACGGCAGCACATATTCAGAGCGCCGATGCAAAGGACGCTCAACTCGACCGCCAGAAAATGAGCAACGCCCCGACGCGGCGGCATGCTCGCCAGCAGGCAACTGGAATTCGCTGCCAGGCAGCAAGTGCTTTGAGCGGGACATCATCTGGCGAATCGGCCATACCGAATACATCGGAGCGTATCGCGCTGCGCAGCCCTCTTGGGCTGAGGAAGAAGATCACTCCCAGTGAAAGCACCGCGGTCAGCACGATTGACGGCCCGGCTGCGAGATCGAGGTTGAAGGACGCATACAGGCCCACAACGGTCGAGACGATACCGACTAATGCGGCAAACAGCATCATGTTCGTCAATCGGTTTGAGATTAGCAAGGCGGCTGCAGCCGGAGTAACCAGCATCGCCATTGCCAGGATCACGCCAACCAGTCGGAACGCGACCACTGTCGCCAGGGCAATTATGACCAGCAGTCCGACTTGCATCAAGGTCACCGGCACACCAGAGACGGCTGCCACTTCCGGGTCGTAGGCGATGAATCGTAGTTCCGGAAGGAACGAGAACACGGCCACCAACACGACGGCCGTGAGGATCGACATTACGATCAGGTCTGTCCACGATGCTCCGAGAATGTGACCGACTAGCAGCGAACCGAGATCGACGGAAAATGTCCGCTGCCGGGAGATCAGGAGGACGCCAAGAGCGAAGAACCCGGCAAACATGATCCCGATTGCAGTGTCTTCTCTGAGTCGACCCCGAATCGTCAGCAGCGCCACTCCCAGAGCGGTTAGTACCGCCGCAATCCCGGCGCCGAGTGTGATTAAAACAGCGCCGCCGCCCAACACCAACGCCACCGCCGCACCCGCGAGCTGCGTATGAGCGACTGCGTCGCCCAGGAATGCCAGGCCGCGTAAGACGACAAACACACCAACCATACCCGCAGCCACCGACACCACGATGCCTGCGAGCAGCGCGCGCTGCATGAATTCAAACGTCCAGGGCTCCGTCAGCCAGTCCAAGCAAACTCTTGCTAGGCCCCAACCTGCAACTCAGTAACACCATCTGGGAAGACGGGCAATATCTACGGCGGAGGCGCAACCATGGTACTGGAGAAACAGGTCACGCTCATCACCAGTGTGTCGCGAGGCTTCGGCCTTGCCACGGCGGAAAAACTGATCGATCGCGGGCACTCACGATGGGAAACCCGACCTGAATCGGTCGACGGCAAAGAACGGATTTCCCTGTGACGTACCGGGAGACACAGCCGCTTCAGGCGTGGGACCGGACAGGAGAAAACAACCCACATGGGCGCGTCAGGGGAGGCCGCCGCATACGCGGCGGCCTCCCCCTTGATGTCCGGCTTCAGCCTCCGGCGGCGACCAGTCCGGCTTCCTGCTCCCGTTCCAGCGCCCAATCGAACAGCGAGGGACCCGAGGGTCGCAGGTTGCGACCGCGAGGTTTCGGCTGCTCCGGCTCGTCGGCCAGGAACTCGGCCCAGCTGAACAACTCCTGCTGCGTCTCCGGTAACCCGTGATGCCCGCCGCAGGGAACGAGTTCGATGGCCACTGAGCACTCGGCAGGAGCGCGCGACGCGAGCTCGGCCTCGTCCTGATGTGGCTCCAGCCGCTCCCATCCATCATCGACCAGCAGCGCTTCGGCGTCTGCGGCGACCTGCTGCGCTTCGCGGAAGATGTCCTCGACCGGCTCGGAGTCGGTCTCGCCCGAGATCAGCTTGCGCGCCAGCGCCATCATCAGGTCGTCACCGGTGTCGCCGTAGGCGGCCAGCCCGTCCTCGGGCAGGTCGCCCTCGACCGCGAGCGAACTCTGCAGCTTCTGCGCGACCAGTTTGAGCGCGTCGGCCTGCAGCGTGTTGCGGTAGGCCATGAACACGACCTTGACCGGTTGGGTCTGGCCAATTCGCCAGCTGCGGCGCGAGGCCTGGCGCATGGTGTAGACCGAGTAGTCGGTCTCGTACCAGCAGATCGTCGCAAAGGCGATCAGGTCGAGCCCGGTCTGGACCAGCCTGGGGTGGCAGATGAGGACATCGATCCCTTCCTTGACCCGCTTGGCGACCCAGGCCTCTCGCTGCTTCGGCTCCACCCGGTCGGCTTTCATCACCGCCGTCTTGAACCCGTGCCGCGTGAGCAGCGACTCCAGGCGGCCGGTGATGTCGCGCGTGCCGGTATGGGTGGCATAGACCAGCACCCGCCGTCCGGCCAGGCGCTCCTGCGCGACCAGGTCGATCAGCTGCTGCTCCTTGGGGTAGACGCGCTCGGCGTCGAGCGGCGGCAGTTGGACGATCAGGTCGCCCGTGTCGGGATCGAACACCGACTCGCCCCTGGTGCAGCCCTCGGGATAGGCCAGCAGCGCCTGCAGGTAGGTCGAGAGCAGCCGCGCCGAGCCGCGTTCGATCGCCTGCAGCAGGGCCCGCTTGAGGTCGGTGGCGAGGATCCGGTAGGCGGAGGCCTGGGAGACTCCGTGCAGGCCCTCCTCCGTGTCCATGCTCGCGACCTGGATCTGCTCCTCGTAGGCGGGCAGGCCCGAAGCGACATCGGCCAGCCTGAGGAAGAGCGAGTGGCCGATGATGTGGAACAGCGCCGCCGGCGCCATGCCCGGCCGCTCCTTGACCTGCTTGCGGTAGTTCCGCCGCCGCGAGATGGAGCCGTCCTCGGTCGGGTCATCGTCGCGGTCGTGGCGCACGCGCTGCTCGAGGAAGCCGTAGCGCTCGACCCACTTGTGCTCGTCGGAGCGTCCGAACTCGGAGCGGATCTCCGGCGAGAACCGGTAGAGCAGGTGGAAGAGCGTCGAGGCGTAGCCGCCCATGAGCGTTCCCGAGAGCGCCAGCGACTTGCCGCAGGCGTCGGCCAGGATGCCGGCCGAGACGCCCTGCGCGGAGCCGCGACCCTTGTGCTCATGCACCTCGTCCACGATCAAGAGGTCGAAGTAGCCGCGCATGTGCTGCTTGACGTAGTCGGCCAGGGGGTACTTGCGCGGACCTTGTCCGGGCCTGCGGCGCGCCATCAGACCGGCGTTGTAGTCGGTCGTTACGGTCTGCGCCGGCCGCGCCTCCGCCGTCCACAGGGGCGTCCCGCACTTGGGACACTGGTGACGCTTCTTGTCCAGCTGCTTGTGCGGGACGGGGACGCCTTCCGCGTCCACGATCTGCGCGGTGCAGTCGGGGCAAGCCGGGGTCATGATGAACTCGCCGGTCTCTTCGTCGCGGACGGGGTTACCGTCCTCATCCTTGAGCCGGCGGGTCCAGTAGGCGGGACGAAATCGGTGACCGAGCTTGGCTCGCGAGTGCGACATGACCACGTACTGGGGGCCGGAGCCTTCCTGGCGGCGCAACTGCTCCAGGTCGGTGATCGAGTCGGCGATCCCGGTGCGGACCAGCGGGATCGTGTCCTCGATCTCGCGTTTCCACTTGCCGACCAGGTGGGGCGGGCAGAGTACGAGCACGCGCCGGAAGCCGGCCAGCTGCGCGGCGGCGATGGCGATGAACGTCTTGCCCACGCCCATCTCGCCGACGACGGTCGTGCCGCGCTGCTCGGACAGGCTCTGCGCGGCGCCGCGGATCACGGTCTCCTGGGCGCCCATCGGCCGGCGCTTGAGTCGGGGCATCGGGCGGTCGTCCGCGGCCGGACGGTAGCGGGGTGGGTAGCTGTGGACGATCCGCTTGGTGATCGCCTCGCGGTAGGTGTCGATGAACTCTGAGAGGTTCACGGTTACTCCTCGATGTGGGCCCGCGCGTCCTGGACGCACTCGGGCAGGCTCTCGTAGTCGTCCTGGCTGCGGTTGCAGGTGCACCACCAGGAGAAGGCGCCCTGACCGGTCTCGTTGCCGTGCTCGTCGATCGGCACGGTCTTGTCGAGATAGATGTGGCAGCCGCGATCGTTGATCCAGAGGTTCATGGTCGGGTTCCGTTCTAGCGCGACCCGCGCAGACGGCGGGTCGAGCCGGTTGTGTTGGTTTAGGCCGTGAGTGCAAGCGTCAGCTGCCGCTCGGGTGCGACGGCGTCAAGCCGCTCGGCCAAGAGGCGGGCGGAGTCGCGGTCGGCGAAGTCGTCCAGGTCGATCCATTCGAGCTCGAACAGCGCGGTGATCACCTGGCCGATCGTGACGTAGGCGTTGAAGTCCGGTAGCGATGTTGTGTGCTCAGGCACCTGAGGCCAGCCAGACCAGGTCACTGGGCTGCCAGTCGACCAGCTCGACCCGGTCGTCTGGCCGCCAGTCGAAGATCGGGTACTCGCGTTCGCGGACGCCGCGGGCCTCGCGCCGGGCGCAGGTCGAACACTGGTTGAGGGGCAGCGCGCCAGTGTGGGGGGTGAGGCTCTGGTCGCCGACCTGGTAGTTTTCGCGGCAGGTGCCGCACTGGGTAGTCTGGGTCATGTCAGTCACTCCCTGTCTGACTAGAGCGAGCGAGGGCCGTTATCCCTCGCTCGCTCGCTTGGTTCGTGGGAAGCTCGTTCAGTTAGCGGTCGTCGTCCTCGATCCGTTCCGCGCCCTGGGGCGTGTGCTGGGTCATGTAGCCGCAGCCGCCGCAGGGCGCCCGGACGACCTCGGTCTCGTGGTAGCGGTAGTCGAAGTACTCGGCCGATGACTGGCGCCCGCAGCGGTCGCAGGCGTAGTGGACTCTGAGTCGGGGCATGGTGGGTCTCCTTGTCTCGTGTGGGCGGTGTAGGTGCTGGTGCGCGTCGCGCCCGGCTGCGCAGGGGTCGTGAGGTTGGGTTCGTTCGGTCCCGCTACGCCTCGATCCGTTCGATCCGGCCGGTGTCGAGGTCGAGCGTGACCACGCTGGTCTGCAGCTGCTCGCGGTAGACATCGTGCGTCTCGCCTTCCTCGACCAGGACCATCTCCTTAGTCGTGCGTCCCTTGACGAGCACGCGGGACTCAGGCGTCTCCAGTTCGAGGTTGTCGAGGAACCCGGCCGCGACCAGCATGGCCAGGTGCCCCTTGCGCAATGGCATCAAGGGGCGCGTCGAGCGGTCCGTGGGCGGCCAGAAGGCGTCCGTGATCTCGTCCTGGGTCCAGAGCCCGCGCTTGCGAGCTTCGGCGACCGCTTTCGAGAAGTCGATCACCCGGGTGGTGAACATCACCGGACCCGGCGCCGACATGCCGACGTCGTACTCGGGCCGCAGGTCGTGCCGCAGCGGTTCCAGCTCGTCCACGCCCGCGAGCAGGTCGGCCATCGCCCGCGCGTCCGGCCGCGGCTGCGGCTTACGCACGCCGATCACGACCACCTGGTCGAACTGTTCGCGCTCGGGCTCGGGGAAGGCCCAGACCCGGACGCGTCGGTAGTTGGTGGTCAGGAACCGCGCCGAGGTCGCGACCTGCGAGCGCGGGATGATGTAGACCAGCACCCCGTCCGGCTCCAGGTAGCGCGAACAATGGGTCAGGAACGCGTGCTCGACCCGCTTGTCTTCCCGGTCGTGGTCGTAGGGCGGGTTGAGCCAGAGCAGGTTGAACGCGCGGTTGGCGATCGAGCAGCGGAACAGGTCGCTGGAGAGCGCGTGGTCGAGCCGCTCGGCCGCCTCCTGCGCGCGCTC
>JGI24792J26632_1001523_pt1 | contig 13713 bp, 19 predicted proteins | sample MesohylBB_FD_26632 | JGI IMG/M metagenome (IMG submission 26632)
GAAGGCCGCGCAGATCGGCCAGCGCTCCGCCAAGTGAGCCCGCAGCAGTGGCTGAACCTGCCGGCACTGCGTGGGTCCGCCCGTACCGTTGGCTTCGCGGGCGGCTGCCCGCACTCCCTGGGCAGCCGTTCGCCGGATTCGTAGGCGTTTCGGGACATGTGCGTTTGTCTTTGCGGGCCGGTGCCGCGGGGCCGTCGCTGCGGCGGACTCGGGAAGCCCCGTCGGCCTGCCCGCGCCGGAGTCCCCCGTCGGGGCGCACGCTCGCCTCTGATTCTACTGTTCTCCGACGATCCTGGATCTGGCGCCCTCGACGCGTTGCCCGTACCGAGGTCTATTCGCAGACCCCGCCATCGCCGTCGCCCTCCCGCGGCAGCCGCGTGCCTTTGTGGTCTGCACCCCGACTATGTCGCCGCGGAGGGTGAGCGGCGAGTCGGCCGCAATTCTTGTGGTTCTCGCCGAACCGGCCGGGATTCCTGTGTTCTAGCGTGCTGACCTCGGTTTCTTGTCTTTGACGGCCAGGATTTCCGTGTTTCGCGGGCAGAATTCATGTGGAAGCACACCGGCTTCCGAATGTTGTGTGCGCATGTCGTTGAGGATGGGTGATCCGCGCGGAAGAGCGTGCGACGGACTCGGCCTCGGAAGTGTGCTGGATGGTTTTACTCCGGCGGCTGGTCCGGGTGCGGGGCCGGTTCCGGCTTGTCGTTGGCCCCGTGCTTGGCCACGGCAGGGGCGATGCTCGCGCCGGCGGCGCGGACGTAGTCGGCGATGATCGTTCGGCCTACGGCCGTCTCGCCGTTTCGGCGCTGGTAGAGCCTCTTGGTGACGTTGCCGGAGACGGCGACGGTCTCGCCCTTCTCGCAGGCGAGCAGCCGCCACGTCGACCCACTCGGAGAGCTCGTCCTGTTCCTCGCGGGGCACGTTGGGCGCGGCTATGTTGACGCCCATGCGGGCCGAGACGAACTTGCGTCCGTCCTTGTCGATTACCTGCGGCTTGGCGGCGAGGTGGCCGCGGTAGGTGCAGTCGCACGCGCGGGGGATGGAGCCGGGGATGTGGTCGCTCATCGGGTGTCGTCCTTTCTCGGGTTCCGCTCCGGCATCGCTGGGCGCTCTGCCGTGAAGTCTATGGACCGGGTTCCAGGCGGGTGGGTGGTGGCATCACCGCACCTTGGACTCGGCGACTGTCTTGGCTCTCTTCGGTGTCGGCATCGGCGGCGCACCTGCGCGGCTGCAGCTACCCTCGGCGACCAGCTGCCCGGTTCGGTCGATATCGGCCGGGTCTGCTCCGGCGCGGCTCACGAAGATCGCCTCGTAGGGGATGAGGCTGTTCACGGGCGCCAGCGCCCATCTGTTGGTGCGCAGGAAGGCCGCCGGGTCCGTGCTCTCCGCGTGTGCGGCGGTGTCGGCGCAGCGGTCGATGACCGACCGTTCCTCCGCGCTGAAGCGTTCCATCCGGGCGGGACGGCGGGCCTTGAGGCGTACGGCCGCGTTGCCGTCGAGGAGCAGTTGCGCCGCCTGGTGCTGGAGCAGTTCCAGCTCGATGGCGCTCATGAGTTCGGGTTCGGGCCCCTTGCCCGCGTTGCGGTAGCTGATGCCGGTCAGCGGCCTGCCGAGCTCGGCCCAGGCCGTCGTGTCGGCCATCCAGAGCACGGCGCCCAGCATGGTGATCGTCACGCCGTCGTCGGCGGCGACCCGCTCGGCGATCCGCAGCGCGATCTCGCGGGCGCGGGCCAGCGCGTCGGGTCTGGCGTTGAGTCTCTCCGTCATCGTGTCGGTTTCGGTTCAGGCCGTGCCCGTCGCTCGCAGGCGAGTTGTCGCGCGAGTTGCGTGATCGCCTCTTGAAGTCTGATGGGTCCGTGCCCGGCAGGGTGGTCTTCCGGTCGGTGTGTCGTGTTGACCGCGTTGCCACTCCATCGGCGTTTCGTTGCGCGCCGTGCGCTCACTCTCTGGACGTTCGTGCAGTCGACTTCGACGAGTCTGTCGTCGAGCATCGGGACGCCGCTGTTCTCCAGGCGCTGGTGCGTTGCGCCTCTCCCTTCGTCTGGTTTCGGGGCGCCCGCGATCCGCGCTTGCGTCGTGCCTGCATTCCGGGTGGAACTTTTCTGCGGATTCGGTGTCCAACCGAGTAGTCGGCACTGAGAAGTACACCACTCAGTACCGCGGTGCCGATTTCTCAATCGTCAGGAGTCTCGTACTCGCTTCGGTACACCGCGTCCTTCGCGATCATCAGCAGCATGCGCCCGCGGATGTAGTCGCGCCTGCTCAGCGGCGTGGCGTGCTCGTGGCGCGGCATCCGGTGCAGGTGGTCGCCTTCGTTGAGGATGATCCCGTACGCGCTTTCTGTCGTCATCTCGCGCTCAGTCAGTGGATCCGGTCGTCGGCGGTGGGTGGCGGGATCTCCGACTGCAGGCGTGTCGCGACCTCGTAGATCGTCGCTGCCGCGGTGGCGATACCGGCCAGGTGTTCGGTTCCAGGTTCTCGCGTGGTTGCCAGGATGGCGCGCTCGTTCTCGGTGGCAGGCGTCGGCGTGAGGTTCGACGTCTCGACGACGATCGACGCGGCGTTGAACATCAGTTGCGACGCGGCGTCGAGGAACGTGTTCAGGTCGTCGAGCGACAGCCGTTCGGCGATTCCCCAGGGCGTGCTCGCAGGCCTCGCTGTATCTCGCTCAGGCACAGCCCTGTCATGCGCACGTGATGCTCCAACCGACGGACGGCGTCGGCCAGTCCTGGTGCGGTAGGACGCTCGTCGACGATGCCGCCGGCCGGGGGGCTGTCTCCCCTGCCTGCCGGGGCCCAGTCCTTGTGCGCGCCGCGCAGGCGGCCGATGGCCTGGTCCCGCGCCGTGTCGGTCGTACCCGTCGGCACGGTCGGATTGGTGTCGGCGCTTTCGTCGGGCATCGCCTCGCCGACGGCGAAGGCCTCGGGTTCGTTGTAGGCGGCCAGGCGCTCGGCGTACGCCATGGCGTATAGCTCTTCCGATCATCCCAGCGCGGCTGGCGCGTACTACATGCTTGAGTACAGCGCCGATGGGTCCAGCGACACCGGCAGGAGCGGTTCGGTTGGCGAGCTCCGGCCGACACCGTATCGGATGATCGACGGCTCGGAGACCTTCGAGCTGAACCTGCGCAGCAGCTTCTTCCATCTGCTCCACGGTTACCGCAGCCTCGACGTCGAGCGCCGATCGCTTTGGTTCGGCTACGGCTGCTACGGCTCGTGGTTCAACGCCCAGAGGTCTTCGTGGCTCCTTTCCGGAGAGGCCTTCGAGGGAGTGTCTCCCGCTTGGTGTGCTGGCGGAAGGTGTGATCCGGCTCAGGCCCCGATGGATTGGGGTCGGTTGGAGCATCAGGGCCAACTGCGCTGGTACGGGGCGGGCACGTTGGGCGGTACCGGTGGCTGCATTCTCGACATCAAGGGGGGGCGGCTCTGGATGACAAGCCGCCGCAGGGTTCGGTGATGCTGCCGACCCAGCGGATTGTCTGTCTACTGCCTGTTGACGTCGGACCCGACGGCAGGTGTCCGGGAGAGAACCTGCGATAGGCGGCGCGGCTTCGGATCGGTCGATGGTGGTGCGTGATGGCTGATGAAAACGTGTGGCGGAGGGTCCGTTTCCCTGTTCGGTTGTCGTTGAACATCACCAGGAGACTGCCGAGTTGCTGGAGCGCTGGGTACGGCGTACGGGCCGGACCCAGGGCGAGCTTGCGCGCGAGGTGCTGTGCAAGGGCCTGCCCGTGGTCGTCGAGGGTTACCGGAAGAGACAGCGGCGCCAGGAGGATGGGGGCGTCCGGGTTGCGGTCCGGTCGTGTTCGCCCTTCGTGTGTACGCCGCTTGTGGCGGGAGCGTTGCCGGTGGGTGCGCGTGGAGTGTCGCGACGCCCTGATGGCGGGAAACGCTGCGGCCGATACCTTGTATTGATGTCACTGTTTGCTGTGCAGCAGGCCGATGACGACAACGCGGCGCTCGTCATCGAGGCGGCGGTCGCCGTCGCGGCCGACGGGTGGTGGGTCTTCCTCACCGTCGACGACCGTCCGATTGCGACGCTCCCCACTGAGGTCGTGCGCGCGATAGATGCGCTGCCGGCCGGAGATGCGCGGGGACGCGCCTGGGCGCAGGACGGCAACGCCGCCGCCGCCGTAACGGAGAATCGGCTCTACGCCAAGGTCTCCTGAACCGGTCACCCGGAACGGGGAAGGACGGGCGACCGTGGGCTTGTTCCCTGTTCGGCGCGTTGCTGGCGGTCTGCGGGCTTGTGAGGCACTCGCCCTCGGTTGGTGCAAATTGCTGTCGAGGACGGATTCCGTTGGTCGGCCGGCGCCGGCGGGAACGGTTCTTCCGGAGTCTCCAAGACAGGCTTGGGTGTCAGGCCCTCATCGTTCCTCCATGAGCTCTCCAGTTTCGCCAGCAGGTTGAGCCACGCCGAGCCCTGGAACTCGATGAAGCTGTCGGTCGGCTCCATCCAGCCGCGGTCGTTGTCGTCGGCGCCGTTCGGCATTGGTGCGTTGACCACTCCCGAGCGGCTAATCGAGGCGTTCAGCGAGAAGGACAGATGCGCCAGCGACCGATCCTTGTTCATGCGAATCGTGACCCACCCGTCGTCGTCCTGTGTGACGGTCGCCCGCCACTCCTCTTCGGCCGCCGCCGCGAGCCAAGGCTGCGGATCGGCGACCGTGAGACGGCGAAAAAGCCCCGCAGCGGCGGAGTAGGCGGCCTCTGCCCCTTCGCCGGCAATGCGGCGCCAGCCGCCGTAGAAGGCGACGGGCTGGTAGAACGAGGTGCAGAACTATATCGAGACCCGTCCGCGTGGTGGCGGCGACGGGCAGGGAAGAGACGCTGACCGGCGGGCGGTGTCAGAGCGGTCAGTGACCGACTGCCAACCTCGGCGCCAACCGAGATCTGGTCCCGGTCGTTCGGCCGCCACGTGTGCCGGGATCGGGTTGCGCTGACTCCAAGAGCAGGCATCCGCGTGAGGAACATCATTCCTGGTACTTTCGGCTCTCCTGGTACAGCGCCAGCAAGGCTTCCCAAGGACGGGCCCGCAGGTTCAGAGGTCCGCGCGTGGCCTCCCAGCGGCGCACCGTCGTCTCGGTGACCTGGATCAGATCCGCGAACTCTGCGACCGAGCAGCCGCACTGCTCGCGCAAGGCGGCGACCATCGCTCCCGTGGGCAGGAATCCGGCCGCCTTGTCGGCGAGGTCGGCTGGCGTGGGGCGCCGCCGCGCGGCGGTTGGGGCCGGCGGTCGATACGTGAGCGTCTTCTTGAGCTGGCGGGATACCGCCGCCGAATCGCTCGACCTCGGGGCACCGGCGGCGGGAAACGCCTTCGACTGCGCCGCTACGGGTGCGTTCACGGCGCTCGAGTCGGCTGCGCTCAACACGGGCGCGCCGTTGGTCGGGGAAGCTTCGAGACCGCCGGCTGCCACCCTGTCGCGTGGCGCAGCAGGTTCGGCCGCAAGGAGCTCGGTCTCATCGACGCCGCGCAACAGAAACAGCAGCTCCGGACTGTCGTCCAGCCGACTGCCGATGCCGGAGAGGACCGCTGCCGCATGCTTGCACATCGTCGGTCCGTCCCCGCATTCGCATGACGCCACCATGCCTTGGGGTTGCGGAAAAACACCGCTGTCGCGATCGGTGACGATCTCGGCGATGTCGTCGGAGAACCGGCCCTGGCGCAACTCCTGCATCGAACCGATCCGAGCGGCGCACGCCGTCGCGATGGCGAGCCAGGCGGCTCTCTTGAGTGGCCGTATGCGGAGCGACACATGGTAGAGCGCCGAACCGATCACCATCGCGTCGACGCCGCCAGGTGCGATTGACAGATGACACACGCAGCCGTTGCGCAAGTAGGCCCTGCCATGCGCCAGACGAGCCGCGTATTCGGAGAACGACTCGATGTGCGCGCACCAGCGCGTGCCCCAGAAGTTCCTGGCGACCGTGCGCCCCCGCAATTCCACCGGTTGGAGCTTCACGCCGCGTGCGAGCAGACGGTTTATCTCCGAGACTGTCCGTGCTCGCTGCGCGTCGACGGGAACGTAGCGTGGGTACCAGTGCACTCGCAGAACCTGTTGTTCCGACCGGCGGGTTCCACACGCGGGCATGTGTTGCCGTCGCCGGACACGAAGGTGATGGCCTTGTATTGCTGCCGCCGCGGCCGTCTATCGTTTCCAGATCCTACAACCCTGCGGCAGGGACGAGTTCAACCTCGTCTCGCGTCACCAGAATCGGTCGCCGGCCGCGCCAGCACCCGCTGTCGACGCGAACTTCGTACAGGCCGTCCGAATCGTTGATGAACGTGACGGTGCCGGTCAGGCCCTCCAAGGGCGACGGTCGGATCAAGCGCACTCGCGAACCGACTGACACGCCGGCGCCTGTGGATTCGCTCATATAGGACTCCTCGCATGAGCTCCCCACCCCTCCCGAGGAGGGCATTTGCATGATCGTATGGCACATCATCGTGACTTTATGACATGGGCAGGACAGCCGTCATCCACAGAAACTGTGGAAAACCCTGTTGAAGGACCGCTCCCGAACGCCTCCGCCGTCGTGCAGTTGCGGCGCGGTTTGGCGTTTTGCACTTCCACCGGGCAGGAGCCTCGCTCGCTCTGGCCGCCGTACGGGCCGAGTTCGCCGGCTCGGTGCAGAGATCCGGCTCCCGGTCCCAGCAGCGATGACGGGTTCTGTCATGCTGGCTTTGAAGCGAAGCCTGCGGACGAGTCGCGGTGAGAGCAGACCGCTCACGACGTTCCCGTCGGAGCTTCGCTGAGCGGACGCGCCCAACGCCGGAGCACCGTCTCGCAGCCGAGGGCCGGCCTCGACCGCGCGACCCCGACGGGTCCGCACCAGTGAGCGGACCGAAGGCCACCGGCTGGTGCGGGGGCCAGGTGCGGCGCTACGTCCAGACGCGTCCGAGCCGCCGCCGGCGGTCGTCTCAACGTAGCTGGGGTCGACCGCCCGCGGAACCCGACATTGTCCAGCCTCACCCGCTGGGCGGCGACTCCGATCCCCCCCGGTGGCGAAGCGTGTCGACGCGGCTGCTGATCCCTTCAATTCGCTGCTCGAGGTCCTTCTCCGTCTCCGCCCTCGGGACGAGCCTGGAGGATGCCCACGTGCTGCTTGTCTCACGGCATCGGTTCTCGGCGGCGCCGTCGGTCGTGGGCGGCGTCAGAGCGGTGCGCAGGCGGTCGACCGCTCCATCCGACTCAGCACGAGGCCCGCGAGCACGAACGCCGCTCCCGCCAAGCGCACGGCGCCTATAGGCTCTTGCAGCCAGAGGAACGCCACCGCCATCGCCGCCACCGGAACCAGGTTCCCGTAGACCGACGTGCGGGCGCTCCCGATCCGCTTCACGCCGGTGTACCAGATGATGTGCGCTACCGAGAGCGCCAGCAGCCCGGAGACGACGAGCGCCGCCCACGCTCCGCCGCTGACCGCGCCAAAGTCGAGCCGCAGCAGGTCGGGCACGCCGAACGGTACGTAGCACAGCGTGCCGACGAGCGTCGCGTAGGCCGTCAACTGAAGCGGCGAGTAGCGTTGCAGTAGAGCCCGCGACCCGGTGGTGTACCAGGCCCAGGACCAGAGCGCAGCCATCGTCAGTGCATCCCCGCGGAGCGTATCCGCCGTGGCGCCGACGCCCTGTCCGGCTACGAGGTAGACGCCGGCGACGGCGAACCCGACCCCGAGCCATTGCCGATTCCCGCACCCCTCCGGCCGCCCGCTCAGCGCGTTGAGCACCATGACCGCAATCGGCATGCATCCGAGAATCAGCGAACTGTTGGCGACCGTCGTCCGTTCCAGGCCGGTGACGAACGCAAGCTGGTAGCAGCAGTGCCCGAAGAAGCCGAGCGTGATCAGCCGGGGCCAGTCGCCGCGGTCGGGTGCGGCCTCGCCGCGCAGGCGCGAGACGGTCAGCAGTACCAGGCAGGCGGCTGCCATCCGCAGCGTGTTGAAGCCGAAGGTCGGTATCTCCTCGATCGCCGTCTTGACGATGGAGAAGTTGCTGCCCCAAATCAGGACCACGAGAAGAAGGAGGCCGTCGAGCGGCGTCAGATGCAGACGCATCCGATGATCCTGCGTCCCGCCCCCGGTGCGCCCGCCAACTCGGACTCACCAGCCGACACAGCCGGCACCTGCGCCGCGACGCTCCGCACGAACAGCGACGGACCAGTAGTGGTGAGCAAGCTCCGAAACCGCCTGTAGCTCATGTTCGTCCTCAATTGACCCGATTCACTCAGCAAGACCCGGCATGGTACCCACTGGACATGACACTGACGTGGCATTGCGTGTCTGGAAGATGAAACTCTCGCGACTGTCGCCGGAAATGCAGCCCGCGGGTGCTCGATCCGTGGGTCGGCGGGAGTCGAACCGTGGCTTCTTCAATCCGAAGCGAAGCTGCTTGGCCCGTAACGGCAAGGGTGGCCGCCTTGAGGGATTCCGATGAACTGTGTGGTGGACCCCAGAGTCTGGACAGTGGGCCAAGCCGCGGTCGTGAGCCCACGGACCAGGAGGTCCGACGATGGCGACATGACGACAACACAGCGGCGTTCAAGACCAGGGTGGCCGTGGGCGGCGCTGCGGGGCGACCGGACGTTGAGCGAACCGGCATCGGGTTCGGGGCGTCCACCTCGCACAGCGGAAGAAGCGGGCGCTGACCGCGTTGGCCGAGACGTTTGCGACACGGCGCGGTACGTCTGACGCGCGGACCACGAAGTGGTTCAGACGGCCTCTGCGAGCAGATCGGATGGCTGAAGGTCGAGCTTGGACTGGTCGAAGCGAAAAACACGGGCTGGTCGAACGCGGATCGCCGTGCAGCGGACGATCCTCGGGGGCGACGGGCGGTTTCGCCGAGCGCGTCACAGTGGCCCAACGTGCATTTGGAGACCAGCACCTCCGGCACGTTCCGCTACATGAGACATGAGGAGAACAAATCACCAACGAACCTGATTCATGCCACCATCGACTTGGACATCGGAACCATACATGTACGAAGAATCATCCGATGCCAGAAAGAGGGCCACTCTCGCCACTTCGTCCGGTTGTCCAACCCGCCCAGCCGCGAGCCTCTTGCTGAATGTCTCACGAACAGCCTCGATATGCTCGGTCGAGAGACCCGAGTTCTCGAGCACCGGTGTGTAGATCGGTCCTGGGCTGAGCACGTTGACTCTGACTCCCATGAGTGCCAAATCCGGTGTCAAGGAGCGGGCAAGGGAGCGAACAGCCGCCTTCGTCGAGTTGTACAGGGCGTAATCTTGGGAACCCATTTCGTGGACGCATGAGCAGACCAATATGACCGACGCGCCTTTGGTGAGCAGTGGCACGGCATACTGAACGGCAAAGAAGGTGCCCTTCACGTTCACATCAAAAATGTCGTCGAAAGTCGACTCCTCGGTCTTCCCCAACACTGATGCCGGCACGATACCGGCACTCGTCATCAGGATGTCGATACGGCCATGAGTTTCCTGGATGACATCAAACGACGATTTCAGGGACTTCAGATCGCGGACGTCTCCAACAACGGCCGTAGCATCGCCGCTGATTCGTGGCAGAGCCTCGTCAGCCTTCTCTTGGGAACGTGCCAGAATAACGACTGTCGCACCTTGCGCTGCAAACTGTTGCGCGGAAGCCAGGCCGATCCCACTGTTGCCACCTGTGATGAACGCGACTCTATTCGCCAGTTTTTGAGTCACAGATTACCTTTCTACCGTTGGATTCTCGAAGAGGGCAACAGAGGAGATCATCCAGCGCAGGGTGTCCGGCCCGGCGCTGCTGCAGCGCCGACGGACATCCGGCGTCTCCCTCGCCCTGCTGGTCCGAGGCGGACCGCAGCCGGGTGCCGATGCTGTCTCTTCCGGTCGCTGTTTCCCCGGATGTTGACGATGGCCAATGGTGGAGAGCCGGTCGATGAGCGCCGCCGCCATCACCTCGTCGCCGAGCACGTGTCCCATTCCTCGAAGCCTGCGCGCGCGAAGGCCGACTCGTGTGGTCCGAATCGCGAACCGGGGCAACTCGGCCGCGCCGCCCGAGGTCGCCGTGATGGCCGCGGAGCTGTGGACTGCGATCGTCTTGTTCGGCAGCTTGCTTGACGAGCGGCAACGGCGCCCGTTCGCCGGGCTCGACCCCGCCGTGTCCAGCATCACGTTGCGCTGATCGAAAGAAGTTGCATCGCGACGAGTGAACCATGCGCGTGGGAGGCCACTCGAGTCACGGTGCAACCTGCAGCCTGATGTCCCGGCGGCGCCTCGAACCGCACCGTCGGCTTCACCTCGGCAGTCGGCGGCCGACGCAACGGCGCGACCACACGCTCGAGCGTGCGCAGGCCTACGTCTATCGACCGTTCGCGCAGCAGGTCCTGCCGCACCACCTCCACGTTGCCGCGGTGGCGGAAGAAGCGCTCCTTCAGCCATTCCTCCTGATCCCCGAGCTGCCGCATCCACGGGCAGACATCCTCGCATCCGTGCCTCTACTGACTCCTCTTTGGTCAACACGGACCCTGCGGAAACCGCCTCAGGACCCCTGCCGCAGTTCCTGAAAAACGGCACCGTAACCTATACACAAGGGGTGTGGCATTGGCATGGCTGTTGCGGAGACTTGCATGGCCAGATCATGACACGCCGGGGCAGGGATGCAGAATCGGGCGCATTCATCGATGCCCGGCCCCGGAGCACCGACCGCCGGACCTCGTGGCGTCTCGCGGCGCCGTACCAGCTTTCCGTGCCCCTGCGGTCACTGGTCTGCTTCCGGCCAAGGGCGGGAAGCAGGTGGACGAGCAGTTCACTGCGAGCGCTGTCGCCGATGTGCTCCTCGACCCGGCGCGCCTCGTTGGAACGCCTCGGGGATGTCGGCCGCTTCACGTTCGGCCTGACATGCGAACGGCGCCATCCCGCGCCATCCGCCTCCCCGTCTCAACCACCACCTCGCTGGGTTGCTCTCCTTCCACGCGGCACATCTCCTAGCTCCGCACCAGCGGGCGCCATGCGAGCTCCCAGCTCAGCGACACTTCCTCCGGCAGGTAGCAGATCTCGTGATCGCACGCCTGATACTCCAGCACCCCCTCTACCCGCAGGGTGGCGCCGGGCTCCGAGGCCAGCGCGGTGATGTCGCGGCGCATCGGGATCGTGACGTCCTGTACGAGCCGGAACGGCTCCTCGTAGACGGCCACCTTTTCGTTGAGGGGCGCGAAGTGATACGTCGCGGAAGGCGGGTAGGTCACCTCGTGGCTCCGCAGGAAGTCCGGCGCGGTCAGGCGCAGGCGGATCACCTGGTAGCCGTGGTCGCCGGGCGCGTAGACGTGCATGCCGGTCTTGAGCGTCACGTCGACCACGAAGGAAAGGCGGTTTCCCGGCGCGACCACGTCGTCGGTGGCCCACGCGAGGGCCTCCAGGTGGTCGGTGGCGATGCGGTTCGCGGCCCGGTCGGGGACGCCGGGAATCGCGTCCCCGAGGCGGACCGCGATGCTCGACACGGTGGAGCGCTCCTGGTACGCCGCCTCGAAGAAGCGCGCGGTCACGCGGCGCGAAGTGTCCAGCATGAACGTGCCGGGGTAGGGGATGCCGTAGAACCGGCGCATCATCTCGCGCCGGTCCTCAGGGACCCGCTCTGGGTGCATCTCTTGATTCAGGAGGCCGTAGGCGCGGATGGTCGCCGAGCCCTCGTCGGACAGGAGCGGAATCTCGATGCTACGGGCGTCCGCGAACCCCGCGAGAATCGCGATGGGGTCGTAGGTGACGACCGCGACGCCGAGCCCCTGGTCCTGGAGGTCCCGATAGCGGCTTTGCAGCTCGACGAGCTGCGTCTTGCAGTACGGTCACCAGTCGGCCGAGCGGCTGAACACCAGCATCAGCCCGTTCGGCCCCATCAGCGACGCGAGGTCCCGGTCCGCGCCCGCCTGGTCGGTGAGGGAGAAGTCCGGCACGACGTCGCCGACCTGGGGCCCGAGCACTGCGATGTGCGCGATTCTCATCGATGCAGATCTCCGATCGTCATCCCGGCTCCGGGCTGCCGGGCACGTCCGCCAGTCGTGAAGACGCTCACCACTTCGACCGGCATGAGTCGCTCATCGCGTGGCCGGCCACATCGTCCGCAGTCGCGGCGTTCATTTCGGCGTGTTCGGCGTGGAGTCGCCGCCGTGCCGTTCGGCGTCTCGCCACCCAGAGCCGACTCGTTCACCAAGTGCCGATATGGTACCGACTCAACATGACAGTGACGTGACTTATGGCGTCCAATAGAGGGCGATTTCAGGGCTGTTGCCGAAAAGGGACTTCTTGTGCCGGAGGCGCCATCCCTACCGCCGGAGTCAGTGCTCAGGCGGTAGGGGGGCTACCGGCAAGACGGAGAGTCGGCGGCGTATCGGTACACGTCGCATCCTGTTGCCGTTTCCGGGCCGCGCACGGTAGCCTGCGGCGGCGTTCCGGCCCAACAGGTGAGGGGTCGTGGGAGCGTGCGACCCCCGAGACGCGGACCGTGCCGATGGGCGTCAATGGCGCCCGGCTTCGATCAGAAGCCGAAGTCGAAGTCCTGCGCCGCGCCGGCCAACCCGCTGTCGGCGACCTCGATGCCGGCAACCTCCAGATACGGTAGAGGTCTCTCCCGAACCACGGTCACTCACGAGTCGCCCGGCCGTGGCATGCGGTAGCCGACGCCGCGCTCGGTGAAGATGTAGGCCGGTCGAGTCGCCTGGTCCTTGAGCTTCTTCCGGACCCGCTTCACGACGGCGCGTACCAGCATCGCGTTGGCGGATTCCCGCGCAGCCCACACTTGCCGCAGCAAGGAATCGTAGGTCAATACCCGACCCGCGTTCGCCGAGAGTACGCGGAGCAGCTCGAATTCCGTGGCCGTCAACTGCACTGCCCGCCCGGCCACGCTCACCCGGCGTTGCTCGTAGTGGATGGCCAGATCTCCCAGCACGAAGGGTTCCGCCCCGGTCCGCCTGCGCAGGGCCGCCCGGACTCTCGCCGTCAGCTCCGTCGGCGAGAAGGGCTTGACGATGTAGTCGGCGGCGCCGAGCTCCAGCGCCTTGGCGATCATCTCGTCCCGGCCGTAGCCGGAGATGAAGATGACCGGCCGATCCTCGAGCGCGGGTATGCGCTGCATCAACTCGATGCCGTCGGTCTCGGGCAGCACCAGGTCCAGCAGCACCAGTTCAGGCTTGTGGGTGCGGACGAGGTCGGCTACCTCCAGCGGGTCGCCGGTCAAGACCGGAACGTAGCCGGCCGTGACGAGCGCCTCGCGCGCGTAGTGCAGCATGTGCGGGTCGTCGTCGACCACCAGGATGGATGTCTCCTGCTTCCGTCCTTCTCCCTGCGGGTCGCTCGAGGCGAGTCCCGCCGCCGTGCTGCCGCCGCTGTCTTCGAGCACAGGGATCGTGAAGGTGATCCGCGTCCCCTGGCCCACCCCGGCGCTGTCGGCGCGGATGCGGCCCCCGTGGGCCTCGACCAGCCCCTTGCAGATGGCCAGGCCCAGGCCGTAACCGCCGGCCCCGCGCTCCCGCCCGCCGCCGGCAAGCCCTGCTTGCTTGCGGAACAGTTGCGGCAACTGCTCCTGGGACACGCCTCGGCCCTGGTCGGATACCGCGATCGCAACATGCACGCCATCGACCGTGGCCGAGATCCGGATGGGAGACGACTCGGGAGAGTGCCTCGCCGCATTGGACAAGAGGTTGTTCAGAACCTGCACGATGCGCTGCCGGTCGGCCATCACCCGCGGCAACTCCGGCGGCAGGTCCATG
>JGI24792J26632_1001528_pt1 | contig 13689 bp, 15 predicted proteins | sample MesohylBB_FD_26632 | JGI IMG/M metagenome (IMG submission 26632)
CTTGCCAAGCCGACGGATCTCCTTCCGGACAGGAACCGCTCGCGTCCGTGTCGCCGGTACCGCCGGATGTTCCGGCAGAGGTTGCTGCCTTCCGGACGGCAGCCAAGCGTTTTGGCCTCTCGCAGGATCACCGACAGGACGGGCGCCGCCCGGTCTGCGGCGGACGGGATCGACCGGAGCGAGGCGACCAGTGCCGAACGTCCGCGCTCGTGACCGCGCCGAGGGTAAAACCGGATGCAAGTTCCTTCATAAACCGTGAACGCTACTCCTTTAAATAGCGTGAATGTGCATGGAACGGGACGAATTTCCGTTCCGGCACGTTGTCAGACGTGGTCGGGCGAGCGTCCTGGCATCGGCCAATGGCATCGTGCCGGCGTCGCCGATGCTCGTCCACACTCGCCGCCCGTTGTTCTGGGCGTGCACGAAGTATCGTCGAAGGCCGGAAGGCAGGATCCGGATGCCGAATCAGCGGAGTTCCGCGTCGCGGACCTCGCGAACGGACTTTCCGGGTTTGAGTGTGTCGATCAGGCGTTGGGCAAGGCGGCGATTGGCCATGGGATCTCTCCCGAAACAGTTGCGTTGGCGAACCGGAACCGGCCAAATTTGCCGGTTTCCGGTTCCTGACGCGAGAGAGGAAAGCCTTTCGGTTCAGACCGTTGCGGTCCCCTCAGCGCCGAAGGTGCGGTGATAGGTGAATACAAATGGCGAAAAAGCTTGGCGCAGGATTTTGCTCCCTCCCGCAAACGACCTCCAGGACCCTGAATACTGCCATGCGTGTCACAATTTGAGATTTAAACTCTGAACGACTGAAGGGGTCGAAGTTTCATTTCTCCCATGCTATATGATCTGCGACAGCGATCCTGTTGGCGACTCGTCATGCCGCGCGCAGGGCGAGAGTCGCGGCGACCCGAGCCTCGATAGGCTCGGTTGCGAGCCGCTCAAAGAACCGTCCGGTGGGCGGNTTTTTGATTTAGAGGACAAGTATTCCGAAGGTCTCGCGAAGCCCTCTGGCGTTCTCTTCCCTCTTATGGATCCACATGCGTGAATAAGCAGCGACATCGGCAAGTTGCAGAAGCCGCGAAGCCGCCGAGTTGATTTGAACAGCCGCATCCACAGCCTTGAACCGACCGTTGCTTTCAGCCGCCTCGGCAATTATCTGTCGGCATTCGGGATCGCAGTTGTGATGGTTGCGGTCCATAATGAGTTCGATGTTGTTCACCCTGCGCCCTCCGAAGTTGTGGAGGCTATGGAACTTGCCAACGGCGACCTTCGCAGTCTCGATCACGTTGCCCGCGTAAATCACCGGCGGACTGCCCTGTATTATCGTTCCTAGCCGGTTCATCAGGATCATTCTTTGCGATGTATTGGTCCGTGCGAAGCGCACGAGTAGACGTTGAAGATACTCCTTTTTTACGGCCGCGGAATGAAGCTCGTTGACGTTAGGTTCCAAGAGATCGCAGAAAGCTTTGCCCGCTCGCGCGCACTCGCGTGCCCAACACCATCACGCAGCCTATCGCAAAGCTGTCTTCGCCGGCCGTTCCGCATTCATCCACGAAGCAAAGGATGCGCTTATTAAGAGCCGCCATCGCTCTTCATTCTGCAGCGAATCGATTGCGCGATGGAGGTCTCTGTTAGCGCGCGCACGTTGCCTTTCCCCGCGACGGAGGCCGGGCGGCGGCAAAACAGCTGTCTCTGTTAGCGCGCGCGCACGTTGCCTTTCCTGCCGTTCTACTACTAATCCCGTCGCAAGCTCTGGGAGTTTCTTGACTAACCCGTCGAGGCGATACCGGCGCGGCCATCGACTGCGACGCGTTCCGGGACTCGCCGGGAACTGGGAGCCGCCGCGTTCGGCTGCTAAAATTCGTCGGGGACAACGCCGGATTCGGCTTGGCCGCGACGCCGATCGCGGCGGCGGCGACCGGACGGGAGCTCGCGCCATTTCCGACAACTTAAACCGGCTCTTCGGTCGCGAGATTGAGGCGATGCTCCCCGATCAAGGTGCGTTCGTCGCCGAATCGGCTGCGCGGACCGCGGGTGGCGTATTCCGGCGCTGACAGCGCGAGCGGCCCGGACGATCATACCCGCGAATATGGAAGAAGCAGAGGAGCACGCGAATGCAGCGCACAGCCGCGTGAAGTTAAACAGACCGAAAAAGCCCCGGAGTCTCTGCCGAAGGCTGGAATCGGGGGCCTTCCTTATCCGAATGCAATACATTTTAAACCGAATGCCATTGTCGAGCGTCGCTACGCGACTTCGGGCCGCGATTCTCGCGGCAAAACGGCCAGCTTCAGAAGCAGCTACCGCGCCAAGGCGCAGCAGTGCTTTCCGCCGGTGCCGCGCCAGGTGTCGAACTCGCACAGATCGCTGCATCGCGGACAACGACGTCTGCCCGGGACCGTTGCCGAGGCAAGGCGCTTTGAACCACCCCACTGTTTCCGAGGATATATGACGCGAGCCGATTCTCATGGTCGGATGATTCGCGCGGAATTGCGTATGAATTAAGAGGGAATCGTCGTTGGGCCCCCGATCTTGCGGGAACTTCATGCTGAAATTTGCTAATAGGAATTATGAATCAACAATCACTTTTTCCTCTGCCGGAATTTGCAGCCTCCGCGGATGAATTTCTGAACGCAATTTCGGAATTTTCTGACTTCGGCGCCGTAACCGAAAAATACTGCGTCGACGGCATTCGCTATTTCGTTAATGAGTTCTGGACCTCCGGGCAAAGGCGAGCCCACGCCATCCACGAAGTCTCGTATCGAGCTTGTTTCAAGGCTCAGCTACCGGAATTCTTCATCCAGAGGCTAACGAAGCCAGGCGATGCCGTATACGACCCGTTCATGGGTCGCGGAACTACTCCAGTGCAAGCGGCGCTGATGGGTCGAAGGGTTTACGGCAACGATATCAATCCTCTATCTATCCTGCTTGCCCGCCCTAGACTCAGGCCAGTTTCCCTACCTGATATTCAGGCGGCTTTGCGCGGGATCGAGTGGGACCGCGGTGAGATCGACCGAGAAGATCTGCTAGCCTTCTACCATCCGGTGACACTTCGCAAGCTATCCGCATTAAAACAGTGGCTGTCTAGTTGCGCTCCGCTGGATTCAGACGACATCGACCCAGTTGCGGACTGGATCAGAATGGTAGCCATAAACCGGCTTTCAGGTCACTCGCCCGGCTTCTTTTCCGGGCGCTCTATGCCGCCAAACCAAGCGGTTTCGGTGAAAGCGCAGCTCAAGATCAACAGGAAGCTGGGTATCGACCCGCCTGAGCGCGATGTCGCGCAGCTCATTGTCAAGAAATCGAAGTCTCTTCTTCGTGATTGCCCTGTTCCTTCCGGCGTCCATTACTCTCTCCAGACCTGCTCCGCTTGGGATACTCCGTCCATCCCGGACGGAACCGTGGACTTGGTGGTCACGTCCCCGCCGTTCCTAGATATCGTCCACTATGCGGCGGACAACTGGCTGCGTTGCTGGTTTGCCGGGATCGACACGGGCGCCGTGGCCATCGACATGCACGGAACTGAGGCTGCTTGGACCGATATGGTGGCACGAGTTCTAAGCGAGCAAGCTCGCGTAATTCGAGCAGGCGGCTATGTAGCCTTTGAGGTCGGTGAGGTGCGAAACGGGAAGGTTTTGCTTGAGAAGCTAGTTTGGAAAGCTGCGCAAGGGCTGCCCTTTGAGCGAATCGGCGTCTTGATAAACGATCAAGATTTCACAAAAACTGCGAATTGCTGGGGCGTTGCCAATGGTTCTAAAGGCACAAACACAAACCGAATTGTCCTGCTTCAGCGCAAATGAAATCTTGGACAGCGACTTCAATTATCGGAATCTATAGGAGCCGGCACCCCGCGCGTCGTCGACTCCTTCTCGAAAGCCAATTGAAAATCTCGCATGCCCGATCTTCCCGATGGTAATGCGCGGCGAGCAATACACGGAGTGCGAAATGCAGGCGTAGCCTGAAACAGCTCGGGTGCAGCACTAGCACCTATCTGTCCTCTATGGCGATTCAGAGCCAATCGGAGGGGGCGATCTCGACATATGCTGGAGGCGCGCGTCCGAGCCGTATTTGCGGAATAGATCAGCACTCTCAATGATACCGAATATTCTTGTATAGCACCAATCCCGAAAATTGCCGACTTGCGAACTTTATGAAAATATTCTCGTGAATATCGACATCTAAACGTGGCGGCGACATATGGCGTTCTGTCGGTGCCAACTTCCTGTATGTTGCGATTTGACAAAGGGTAATATGGAGGAATCCGTGCAGAACAGCATCGCAATTACGAACACCGACCACAGTCGTTGTTATTTAACCCTTTTCAATCATGAACTTATTTCGCGAGCCACGCGCCGCATGAGGAACCGGTACGCCGCTAGCCGCACCCATGCCAGCGAACCAGCCACGGTGCAGTCGAAATCCTTCGCTAGCCGCCGGCAGCGCCCCGTCTAGGCAAAAGTCCGCTACGCCGCCTATCGTCGGAAGAGCGCCGCGAATCGCATTGGAATGTGCCGGTGCAAGCTTCCAAGCAATCCAGCCAAATCGCCGGAATGAAGCAAATGTCCAAACTAAGGTGCACCGCGGGTTTGGCAAAGGAGTTGCTGGGCCTTGAAAGCCGCAAGATCGTTTTCCGCATTGTTGGAGAGGATGTGGCTATGCCTGACTCGGGATGGGAATGCTTCGAGCCGGTACCGCAGCGGCAAAAAATCAAGACCAACGCGATGGCCGGCATTAATTGTATTTTCCGCCCGCCCTCGAAGAACAGACTATCTTCATCCTCAACCCCGGCACCAGTCCTATGCCCGCTTTGTAGCGGACCGTATTCACCGGCGGACCGGCTGCCTTCGACGCGGAGAAAATATTCTCCAGCGCTCCCTTGACTCTCCAGCAGCGGGAAACCTTAGATTTTAAGTTGGAATGAATTAAGTGGTGTCCGCATGGCCACAATCACCACGAAACGCGCCATCCACTGGCGATGCCGCCACACCCCTGGCGCCGGGCGTCGAAGAACACGGCCTTGTGCCTCCTGGGCTGCTCCATCGGCGATTTCGGCACGATCGCCTTCTTCCAGTTCACGCCATACCTTGGCCGACCCTTGCGATCATGAGCCTCGCGATTATGAACGGCCTGCTGACACCTCGATCACGCTCGAGACGATGTTCCTGGCTCGCCAGATGGATATCCGGACAGCCTTCCGGACGGCAATCGGCATGTCGTTCATCTCGATGATCGCAATGGAAACCGTGATGAACGCGGTCGACCGGGGGCTGACCGGCGGAGCCAAGCTAACGTGGCGGGTCGTGCCGATCATGCTAGCAGCGGGTTTCGTCGCCCCTCTTCCCTACAACTATTGGCGGCTAAAGGTGTTAGGCCGGGCATGTCACTGAGACGGACTGCGATCCTGGCGGCCCTAGCGGCGGCCCTGGTCGCCGCAAGTTTTTTCTTCTTCGGCGATTGGGGCGATACCGTGGACGACGGGGCGCCGATCGCATCGGTAATCGTGCCCGATACCCTCTCGACACGGGCGCAGATCGGGCGGAAAGCGTACGAAGCAAAATGCGCGGTCTGCCATGGACGGAACGCTGCCGGACAGGGCGGAATCGCCCCGCCGCTGGTCCATGTCATCTACGAGCCCGGCCACCATGGCGACGAGTCGTTTCAACGCGCCGTCGCGTACGGCGTACCGGCCCATCACTGGCGTTTCGGGGACATGCCTCCGGTCGAAGGTCTGTCCCGCCGCGACGTTACGGCGATAATCGCCTATATTCGCGAACTCCAGCGCGCCAACGGCATCCGATGAGGACGCTTCCATGGAACCTCTAAACCTTCCCGCTCGATCGCCGGTCGCGGCGAAGCCGGCGGTTGTTCATTCCGGCCTCGACGCCCGGGGGCTGCACGAATTCTTCCATGCCGGGGGCTGGGAATTGTCGCGCAAGTACTCTTTTCGCAGACTTCCGTCCGACTCAGCGATTGGATCTGCCTTCGGAATGTTGTACGTTTGAGGGCGATTTTCGCGAAATTCGACGCCCCTTGCCGGCGGCCCGGATCGCGCTGCGCAATAAAACCGCGTTTCCGCGCGGTCATCGCATCCGCGAGATTCGCGACCACGGCGCCTTCGGCCACTACAGGGTTACGGACCTTTTCGACCGTCAGGCGAGCGGCGTCTTCATTTGCGCACTTTACGATCCCGGCAAGCGGCTTCCGTACTGCGCCGCTCGCCTGGGCGCCAATGCATTCGGTTTGAAGATGCTGGTGGAGGCGGCATGACACGAGCCCTGCTGACTTTCGTCCTGCTCTGGCCCGCCCTGGCCTTCGCCGACCACGAACTCGTCGACCGCGACATCGGAAACGGACAGATCCTATACGTGGATCACTGCGCCTCCTGTCACGGCGTAAAGCTCGAAGGGCAGCCCAAATGGCGGCGGCCGGGCGAGGACGGCATCCTGCCGGCCCCGCCTCACGATGGGAGTGGCCATACTTGGCATCACGACAACCAGTTACTCTTCGACTACACTAAACTCGGTGGCGAAAGCCTTATGAAGGCGCGCGGCATCGTCGGATTTAAGAGCGGCATGCCCGGCCTCGGCGACATCATGAGCGACGAGGATATCTGGGACGTCCTCGCTTACATCCGCTCCACCTGGCCGCAGCACATCCGAGATATCCAGGCTGCAAGTAATCCGGACCACGGGCAATGACCTGCGCCTTTCAGCCCGAACGGGCTACTGTGCGATTCCACTCTTGCGACCGCGACGAACGAGCGCGTATATCCCGTCGAATCTCGGCTCGCCCTGCGGCCCTCTCGGAACCTCGCAATTCCGTGTAGCTCCGTAAACTGCCTAAAGTAGCGGTTATTCCAAGAAGTGCAGGCCGACTGAACTTGCGAGCGCCGTTCTCGCGTCCCTAGGCAGCCGCCGAACGCCTCTGTCCACAGCCTTTTGCCAGGAGGGTCCGCGTGCGCGCGCCTCGACAAGCGCATCCTCGAGCTCATCGGGACGATCCTCCGCCAACACGCGTATAAGTGCAGCGGACTGCTCAATGTCCTTCGTCGCCTTGGAGTCCGCCGAAAAACTTCGACGGGTTGCGACGATCAGCTTGTGTACGGCGAAGCGTGCCGGCTGGGGAACGTTGATCAAAATTCCCGACCGGTAGAGCGCTGCCGCCGGCGCCGGTGCATGGATTAAATAGTCGAGAAACCGAAGCGGAAAGGCGTATGCTCCCAGCGCCGGCGGCTCAAGCGGCTCGTCGCGATCCGGTCCCTTGTTGGGAGTGAGCAGCTCGACGAGTACGCCGCTCTCCCTGTCTCGCCGGGCGGTCGGCTGCCGATAAAGGCCGGGCCGGGCGACGAATGGCCCGATCAGTTTCAGAGCCTCCGCCAGCGCCGGATCCAACCGGTCGTCAAGCGCAATCGAGACCGAATGAAATGCCGCGATATCGATGTCCTCGGTAGCGGCATGGGCCTCCGAGACCTCAACTCCCAAAAGCCCGGAGTAACACCGAAACGCGTTTGTTCCGACGATAACTCCGCGAAGCCGGAAAATTCCAGCCTTTGAGAGCGCGAGCAGCACTTTTCCGGTCTGTGCGTCGATCCGCGGCAGCCCGCCTTCCCGGCACATGCGGGAGAGGACGCCGCGCTGCTTCTCACGATGCCTTAATTCCTCCTTTACTTTCTCGGCCTGCTCGACACTTGTTCTCATCTCCTCGGAATCCGGTCCGAGATATCGCTCGACCGTGCGGTCGGCTAGCCGCTGGACCGAGTACCAGTACTTCCGTCCGCTTCGCTCACGCAGAACTGTCGTCCCCCCGAGTTCCAGAACTGCATCTTCCTGAAGTCGCGTAACTAGGTCCGCGTAGGTCGTCTGCACCGCCAAGGGCAGGCGCCTAATTTTTTTAAATTCAGTCATTTGCGCTTTGCCCAACAAAAAAATTTTCTGTTGGGCAATTTAGTTCAACTTCGCATGGAATGCAACCCAAACACCTGCAGGCGATATCGATGGCCGTTCCTTGCCAATCAAAAAATAATCGTGTTGGGCAAAGCTGCCTCATGGATCGCCGCTAGCCCGCCAAGCGCCTATCGCAAGGCCGNGCGGGTAAATTTTCGCCAACCATCCGCGCCGTGACGGCATCTATTCATGCCCGCTATCCAACAGCAGTTTCGCCCGGCGAGAATTCTTTTGCTCGGTGCAAATCGATCCAGCGTTTGGGCTGTTTGCCGGACCCGTACCCTCGCCCGACCTAGCTCTATTTGGAATGTACTGCAAAGAGATTTCGACGAATCGAGTAGTCGCGCCAGTGACAATTGTCACTTCGCGCAAAGATTGGGTCCACCGCGATCAGAACAAATTTTAACACGTTGTCGACGATATCATGTTGCGGTTTGCCAAGGACAGCGATTCCAATCGCGAAAGCTTGTGCCAGTCAGTGTCAGGAGGCCAATGAGAGCGACATATTGGTGGCGCTGTAGGCCAAGACGAACATCCGACCCTCGCGCTACGAGCGCGCGCGGCAAACTCGGCCTAGTCGCGGACGAAAACGGCTCGCTGATAGGCGCTAGTGCACTAACATTTTTGAAATGACGGATAGAGCGATTTAAATTCAAAGCGGGCATCCTGCGCTGTGAAGCGCCAGTTGACCGTCTTCGCCTTCACGTTTCGGGTCGTAACGAAAGCCGCGGCCTCTCGGCGCATGGTCTCGCGGTCGGGAATGCGGCGTTTGGGGCACTGCCTCGACATCGCGCCGATCTCGATTTCCGCCATGTTCAGCCAGCTGCCGCGTTGCGGCGTGTAGCGGAACTCGAACCGGTCGCGAGAATAAGCGATTTGCTTCCGGGAAATTGGGTCAATTCTGGATGCCGATTCCCGCAAAAGCGGGTCAATTTTGCACGCCCCTCAACAGTTGTTGAGGATCGGGTGCCCGGGAAATGAACGGAAGTATTATGAAAGCAAGCGTAGGGAACCGTTCATTCGGTCGGTTGAATTTCCATTTTGCCTCTCGAATGCGCGCAATGAAAGGCGCATGGCGCTGGAAAGGAGTTTCCGATAAACAGAATTCACTTGCCCGCCGGCGGCATAGGCAATACGGCGACTCGGATCTTGAGGAAAAAAAGCTAGCCGAATGCTTGGGATTTTGACTGGTTCGTCAGCCGGAAAAGCTATGAATGCCGAATCGGCAAGGCTGAATGCTCGCGTGAGGCTGCCCCGAATCGTATTTGACTACATCGACGGCGCAGCTGGCCGAGAGCGTTGCCTGGCGCGCAATTCCGCTGCATTCGACGGAATTTTCTTAAAGCCGAGAGTGCTGCAAGATGTCGACCACAGGTCGTTAGGGACCAGCGTGATGGGATTCAAATTCGATCTGCCCTTCGGCTTTGCGCCGATGGGCTTATGCGGACTGGCTTGGCCGGGCGCCGATCGGATCATGGCAAGGGAAGCCGTGCGGAGAAACATTCCGGTTTGCGTTTCGACCGCCGCTTCGATTGCGCTGGAAGGAATGCGGGAGCTGGCGCAGAGCAATGCTTGGTTTCAGCTATATGTCGGAGGATCCGGTCAATCCGGTCTGCAGATGGCCAAGAGAGCGGATGACGCCGGTTACGAAACAATAATACTAACAGCGGACGTTCCCGTACTGGCCCTTCGCGATCGGGACAAAAAAAATGGTTTCAAATTGCCGTTCCGGATTGGCCTGAAGCAATTCGCGGATTTCGCGTCCCATCCGAACTGGTCGGTTAGGACATTGATTGAAGGCGTTCCTCGAACGAGGAATTTCGACGGTTCCGAAGCTGGAAGCGGCTTCGACCGAACAGGCAGCCGCGGCGGAGCAAATTGGAATTTTCTGGAGAAGCTGAGGAGTTTATGGAAGGGCAAGCTGGTCGTAAAAGGGATTATGTGTCCCGAAGATGCGATTCGGGTCAAGCAGGCGGGGGCCGACGCAATCTACGTATCGAACCATGGCGGGCGCCAGCTCGATTCGGCATTGGCGGCGATAACCGTTCTACCGGCGGTTCGCGACGCCGTGGGCGCCGAATTCCCCCTGATGTTCGATAGCGGAGTTCGCAACGGTGAAGACGTTGTACGTGCGCTTGCGCTTGGCGCGAACTTTGTCTTTCTGGGCCGTCCGGTGCTCTTTTCCATGGCTGCGAATGGAGCGGCGGGCCTTGACGAGTTCATCGACGGCATTACAGAAGGGGTTAGCAAGACCATGGCGCAGATCGGAGCGGTCGGCGTCGCGGATATCGGGGTGAATTCCTTGGCCTCGGGGAACCGATCAATTTAACTGGTTTTGAGACCAAGTTCTTCGGATATATGGAAAAGACATGGGCAGTTTAGAAGCAGGCAAGGTGCGCGGCGGAATTCTATTGGCGCAAGCGCTCAAGAAAAAAGGCGTAAAGCGGGTGTTCACGCTGTCGGGCGGGTTCTGCAATCCGGCGCTGGAAGGATTCATGCAGCTGCAGATGCCTGTCGTAAACTGCCCTCACGAGCAGGTCGCCGGCCACATGGCTGACGGCCATACGAGAATTTCCCGAGTTCCGGCTGTGTGCCTCGTAGGACCGGAAGGATTTGCAAACGCAGTTCCGGCCATGCTTGAAGCATGGGGCGAAAGAACTCCGGTGATATTCGTGACCGGCTCGTCGACTCTCAAGAGAAGGGGTTCGGGGGGCTTCAAGGAAATCGACGACGTGTCCATCGCTCGGCCGCTGACCAAGCATTCGATTAGCGTAACGGACGGCACGCGAATCGGGGAATTTGTTGATCGCGCCTGGAAGATCGCGGTGAACGGCTACCCGGGGCCGGTTCACTTGAGCGTCCCGGTCGATATCATGTTTTCCTCTTTCGAAGAGGATGCGGCTAGCTGCGAGCGGCCCTTCGATACAGGGCCCGCGCGGCCGGTGCGCGCCTGGCCCGACCCCGAAGCGCTCGAGCCTATCCTGGACAGCATCGTTTCGGCCAGGCGACCGGTAATTATCGCGGGACACGGGGTCTGGTGGTCCGGCAGCGAGAATAGCCTGAAAGCGGCGGCCCGCGAACGCAAGCTACCCGTATTCAATGTGCCCTACCACAGAAAAGTTCTAGGCCAGGAATGCCGCGAGTACATGGGGCTGGCCGACTTTCACCAGTACCAGCCTTCGAAGCATGCGATACAGAACTCGGATGTGGCAGTGTTGGTGGGAGGCCGACTCGACAACCAGATGAACTTCGGCAACCCTCCGTTCTTCCCGAATTCCACGCGGTTGATTTGCGTGAATGGAAGCCACGAAGAGATCGAATACAACCGCGCTGCCGACGATGTTCTGCTTTGCCATCCCGGCGAGTTCCTTGATCGGCTGGCGGCGTGGCGCAACCCCGGCGGACGGCGAGTCGAAAGCGAATGGCTGGACGAAAATCTCGCCATGCGCGGCGAGTGGGTGGCGAAAACTCTTTCCGACCTGGAAACTCGGGAGAATGGCGACGGCGGCAAGATCCATCCCTTGCAATTGTCGCTGGATGTTCAAGACGAGATGAATCAAGGCGACTGGCTTGTATTCGACGGCGGAAACACGCATTTCTGGTCCGAGATCGCAGCCAATATCGTCGGCTGGAATGGAAAAAAACTTGGCGGAATCCTGCACCCGGGGAACTACAGCCTGCTCGGCGTCGGAGTTTCATTCGCGCTTTCGGCGAAAGCCGCCAATCCGGACAGGAACGTTGTCCTTATAAGCGGCGACGGCGCCTTCCTGTCCGGAGGGCTGTCTGTCGAGGCGGCGTTTCAGGAAAATCTGCCGATCACTGTAGTTATCGACAACAATGGCGGGCTCGACTGCATTTCGCAGCAGCAGGAGCGCCTGTTCGCCGACGGCCGGCACTTCGCGACCGATTTCAGGGACATTCCTTTCCACGCCATGTTCGAAGGCCTGGGCGGCCACGGCGAATTGGTTCGTACTCGATCCGAACTCCGCCCCGCCCTGAGACGGGCAATGGCGAGCGGCAAGACTGCGTGCGTCAACGCGAAATGCAAGGGCGTCATCAGCCCGATCGTTCTTGCTACGACGAGCAAGCGCGACAGGGCTTCAATCGAATAGGATGGTCGATGCCGATTATCTCGTCGCATTTGCTAAGCACGGTCGACGGCTCTCATGCGGCCGGCGTTCCGGTCAGGCTTGTTAAAATCGATTCCGCCGGCAAGCGAGCGACGGTTTTCGAAACCAGAACCGACGAGGGCGGGCGTCTGGTCGAAGAGGTCGACTCGAATTCATGCGGCGGCGGCGCGGCGTTCGAGATTTCGTTCGGCCTTGCCGAATACTTCGCCTCCGGCGGATCGCAGGCGAATTGCGGAAACGGCATCGTGAGCGAAGCGGTGATCAGGTTCTCGATGACGGCGCTTGAAGCGCGCTACCATTTTCCGCTCATGATCGCTCCGAACGGCTATTCCGCGTGGTGGCCGGATGTCGAATAGGATCGCCGCGTGAGCATTCTTTCTCGCGGCGCGCGCCTGAGCCCGGCGATATCCCGGCGCATCAGGCGGACGCCATATACGTCCCGCGCAATAAGCTCGGGAGCCAGCGAATTTACGGTGGTAAACCATACGCTGCTTCCGAAAGCCTACCGAAAAACGGTCGCCGAGGATTACTGGCATTTGAAAACGCGGGTTCAGATTTGGGATGTCGGCTGCCAGAGGCAGGTCGAGATAGCCGGACCCGACGCATCTCGGCTGGTCCAATGGATGACGCCTCGGGATATTTCAGCGGCGCGGATAGGCGATTGCCTTTATCTTCCGGTCATCGACAGAGATGCGGGCATGGTCAACGACCCGATTCTCCTTAAGCTTGAAGAAGATCGCTACTGGCTGTCGATAGCGGATTCCGATTTGCTGCTGTTTGCGCTCGGATTGGCCCAGGCGTCGGACATGAACGTCCGGGTCGCGGAGCCCGATGTATCGCCGCTCGCGATTCAGGGTCCATTGTCGTCAGAGGTCGCCTCGGCCGTTTTCGGCGACTCGGTTCGCGGGCTGGAGAGATTTAAATTCGGCGCATTCGAATTCCGCGGCACCAGTCAAATAGTCGCTCGAACCGGCTATTCGAGCCAGGATGGATTCGAGGTTTTTCTCGATCGCGGCTCGCTCGGCGAAATGCTTTGGGACGCGGTTTTTGAAGTCGGCCGGCCGCTGGAAATCGCCCCGGGCTGCCCCAATCTCATCGACAGGATAGAAGCCGGCTTGATTTCATACGGCAACGAAGTCACGAGGGAGAATAATCCGCTGGAAGCGGGGCTAGGCAGGTTTTGTTCGTTGGACCGGGATATCCGCTGCCTGGGCATGCCCGCTCTTCGCATTTTGGCGCGGCGCGGGATCCGCCGCCGGATTAGAGGAATAGTATTCGGCCGCGGCTCTATGCCGCCTAGCGACGGCTCATTGGAAGTATTTGCGGCCGACGCGGATGATCGACGCGTCGGAACGATTGCATCAGCTGCCTATTCTCCGAGCCTGGAACGGAATGTCGGGCTCGCCATGATGGAAAAACCATTCTGGGAAGCAGGCGAATCCGTCGTCGTCCGAACAGGCGACGGGCAATTCGAGCACGGCGAAATCTCGGAGCTGCCGATAAAATAGAAGCAGCTGAATATCCTGCCTAGCGATCGGCGGATTTCCCGCCGTTCTGGCATTGGTAAAGCTCTTCCAGGGGAATATGGCATCGAATTGCGTGGCTCCCGGCCCCGACCT
>JGI24792J26632_1001532_pt1 | contig 13668 bp, 12 predicted proteins | sample MesohylBB_FD_26632 | JGI IMG/M metagenome (IMG submission 26632)
TCCAGCCCTTGGGGTCTATCCCCGCTGGTGCGGGGAAGCCGGTCCCGCCGGCTTCGTCCCCGGCTCTGGTCTGGGTCTATCCCCGCTGGTGCGGGGAAGCCTACCCAGACGGATGGTGCCCCAGATGCTACAGGGGTCTATCCCCGCTGGTGCGGGGAAGCCAGATAGATCTCGTCGATTTCGTCGTCGTTCATGGGTCTATCTCCGCTGGTGCGGGGAAGCCTTGCGTCTACGCCAGCATATGCCCATATACGGGGGTCTATCCCCGCTGGTGCGGGGAAGCCCGCCAGCCGGGCCGGCATGCGGTTTGATTCCCGGGTCTATCCCCGCTGGTGCGGGGAAGCCGACCCCGGAATTCGTGATCATGATGACAAGGGGGGTCTATCCCCGCTGGTGCGGGGAAGCCGCGCGCAGGTGTTCTGCAGCAGTCTGGGTCATGGGTCTATCCCCGCTGGTGCGGGGAAGCCATGCGGCGCACCAGTGCCTTCGCCCTCGCTTCGGGTCTATCCCCGCTGGTGCGGGGAAGCCCAACACCATCACCTACCGTCTGCCTCCAGCCGGGGTCTATCCCCGCTGGTGCGGGGAAGCCATCCTCCGGCTCGCTGTCCGCGTCCGTGATCCAGGTCTATCCCCGCTGGTGCGGGGAAGCCCGCTGGACCATTAAGGTCACTTATCGCGACTAGGGTCTATCCCCGCTGGTGCGGGGAAGCCGGGCCTGGAGGGCCGCGCAACACATCCACCGGGGGTCTATCCCCGCTGGTGCGGGGAAGCCTGATTGCCCTCGTCTGTGAAGACCTGCGCGTTGGGTCTATCCCCGCTGGTGCGGGGAAGCCCTCGGCGGCGGCCTCGACCTGGTCAACTCTCCGGGTCTATCCCCGCTGGTGCGGGGAAGCCGCCGGTGCTGATGCTTCTACTTATTCGCAGACGGGTCTATCCCCGCTGGTGCGGGGAAGCCATATTAGATATGCGCTGAAAATGGCATATCCTGGGTCTATCCCCGCTGGTGCGGGGAAGCCTCAAGATTTCTGTGACCGACTATTTGCTCGCCGGGTCTATCCCCGCTGGTGCGGGGAAGCCCGCCCCCGGCTTACGGTCGATAACCCCTATCGGGGTCTATCCCCGCTGGTGCGGGGAAGCCGAACTAGGAAGCACTTTTGCCGCCGCTGTAGTGGGTCTATCCCCGCTGGTGCGGGGAAGCCTCGCCCGGATAGATGCGATACTGATAAATCTTGGGTCTATCCCCGCTGGTGCGGGGAAGCCCGCCGGCGGATCTCCTCGGGCAACTGCTCGTAGGGTCTATCCCCGCTGGTGCGGGGAAGCCGGATGGCGCGAGATCAAATCCAGCAGCGGAAAAGGTCTATCCCCGCTGGTGCGGGGAAGCCTGCTTGCGGTACAGGTCGGCCCAGTTGTGTCCGGGTCTATCCCCGCTGGTGCGGGGAAGCCACCAGCGCCAGCAGCACCGCCTTGGCGGCGACGGGTCTATCCCCGCTGGTGCGGGGAAGCCGGTAGCCCATGGGATAGCGGGTCCCGTATCGCCGGTCTATCCCCGCTGGTGCGGGGAAGCCAACCCGGCGCGCTGCCCCGCCGCTCGGAACTTGGGTCTATCCCCGCTGGTGCGGGGAAGCCTCCGGCGCCGGCCGGCCCGGAAACGGAACGACGGGTCTATCCCCGCTGGTGCGGGGAAGCCCGCGGCAGCGGCATCCATGGCGCCGGTGCGGTGGGTCTATCCCCGCTGGTGCGGGGAAGCCATCGGAATTGGTGCAGAGCTCGGGTTCCTCGAAGGTCTATCCCCGCTGGTGCGGGGAAGCCCAGCGGGATCCGCATGCCCTGCCCTGTACACGGGGTCTATCCCCGCTGGTGCGGGGAAGCCTTCTGGTTACGCCAGAACTCGAAATTCGCCCGGGGTCTATCCCCGCTGGTGCGGGGAAGCCGCGGACCTGGTCAACCCGCGCCAAGGCGACCTGGGTCTATCCCCGCTGGTGCGGGGAAGCCGTGAGCGTGTGGGCGATCTGCTCGGCGGTGGTGGGTCTATCCCCGCTGGTGCGGGGAAGCCGTCATGTGCGGTCCTCCTGCTCCCGTATCCACGGGTCTATCCCCGCTGGTGCGGGGAAGCCCACTGCTCCAGGTAGTCGGGAACCTGGTGCGCGGGTCTATCCCCGCTGGTGCGGGGAAGCCGTATGCGGCCATAGGTCAGTCTCCCAGGTCGGGGGTCTATCCCCGCTGGTGCGGGGAAGCCATCGCCGAGACCGCAGCCAATGATTTCAATGGGGGTCTATCCCCGCTGGTGCGGGGAAGCCACCGCCACGCATGAGCTGATACACAGCTGCATGGGTCTATCCCCGCTGGTGCGGGGAAGCCTCGAGCGCGGTGCGCAATCCCTGCCGCAAATCGGGTCTATCCCCGCTGGTGCGGGGAAGCCCCCTTGGAGCCCTGCTGCGGCGCAATGTCGAGGGGTCTATCCCCGCTGGTGCGGGGAAGCCGTCAGCAGGAACCGGCCGACAAACTGCGCGTTGGGTCTATCCCCGCTGGTGCGGGGAAGCCGAGGTTGTGGAACTTCGGGCCAACCAGGCTTCGGGTCTATCCCCGCTGGTGCGGGGAAGCCTCAGCATTGCGCTTAGGACTGTTGAAACCCGTGGGTCTATCCCCGCTGGTGCGGGGAAGCCCTCTAGCGGGGACAACGCGAGCGTCGAACAGGGGGTCTATCCCCGCTGGTGCGGGGAAGCCATTGCGAGGAAATGCGGCTCACTCGCGTCTCTGGGTCTATCCCCGCTGGTGCGGGGAAGCCGCACGAGGCCGTGCATGGGAGCCTGCAGGTACGGGTCTATCCCCGCTGGTGCGGGGAAGCCATCTGCCGCATGTAGGCAGCGCCTATCGCGATGGGTCTATCCCCGCTGGTGCGGGGAAGCCGCGGCGGTCTGCGGCTTGCCCGCCTGAGTCCAGGGTCTATCCCCGCTGGTGCGGGGAAGCCTGTCGTGCAGGGTGCGATGGCTGACGATCTGCGGGTCTATCCCCGCTGGTGCGGGGAAGCCATGGTCGGGACATCTCCTTCGATCGCATACACGGGTCTATCCCCGCTGGTGCGGGGAAGCCACAGCAAGCCCTGCCAGATCCCGCTCGATTTCGGGTCTATCCCCGCTGGTGCGGGGAAGCCTACGCCGACTTCAAGTACCTCGAAATGATCGTGGGTCTATCCCCGCTGGTGCGGGGAAGCCACAGATGCACGCGCGCGATAGGCACGCGGCTCGGGTCTATCCCCGCTGGTGCGGGGAAGCCTCAGGGTCCGACTGGCGCCGGCGTTCCCACTTGGGTCTATCCCCGCTGGTGCGGGGAAGCCAAGTCGAACAGGCTTTCGGCCGCCCCGATGGTGGGTCTATCCCCGCTGGTGCGGGGAAGCCCACAACGGGTTCCGCATGGACAGTCCGAACGAAGGTCTATCCCCGCTGGTGCGGGGAAGCCGTCTTTTCCGCTTGCTCGGCGGTCACGTGCCCGGGTCTATCCCCGCTGGTGCGGGGAAGCCGCGGTCGTGCTGAACCGGGGCCTGACCGGGTCGGGTCTATCCCCGCTGGTGCGGGGAAGCCACAACGGTCAAGACGAATTCTTGATCGACTACGGGTCTATCCCCGCTGGTGCGGGGAAGCCAATCCGCTACCGGGCTTGCCGACAGAATGTATGGGTCTATCCCCGCTGGTGCGGGGAAGCCCGGCAAGGAAATCCTGTACATCGACGCACTGAGGGTCTATCCCCGCTGGTGCGGGGAAGCCCGAGTAGTCAATACCGGTCGGGTGCCTGTACTGGGTCTATCCCCGCTGGTGCGGGGAAGCCTCACCGGCCATGCCATTGCCGAGGAGCGGATGGGGTCTATCCCCGCTGGTGCGGGGAAGCCAGTTTCGTGAATGGCGATATTGCGTGGCATGTGGGTCTATCCCCGCTGGTGCGGGGAAGCCATCCGGAATGGGATCACGAATGCCTAAATGACGGGTCTATCCCCGCTGGTGCGGGGAAGCCACATTCCACGTCAATGCTGCCGCGTACACCAGGGGTCTATCCCCGCTGGTGCGGGGAAGCCTCTGGACAATAAAGCCCTGAAAATCAACAAAAGTCAAACAGCTCTGCCAGCCGATTCTATCAGCTCTCGTCTGAAATTGGGCGGCGGACCAAGAGCATAGCGTCGTGGGGCAAGACCTCTTTCGGGGGTTCGCCCAAGGCCTTGAGGCCGAGGCCACCATGGGCAGTGGTGTCAGCCCACGTCAGAACAATGCTGCCGCGCCGCAGTATCAGGTACCAGTCTTCCAGCACGTTCCAGATCCGGGTACGCACCCCCGCATTCATGCGCGGGTGGGCGTAGACCCCGGGCGCAAGCTCCAACATGACCGAGCCCAGAAACCCACGGTATCGTGCCTCGACATCACGGGTGACGACAACGACCATCGGCATCAGCCTGGTTTCTCCTCGCTACTTCTGGCGGACAGCAGCGATTTGATGCCGTCGATCATTGATGGAATGACATTGCGCTGCTGCAAGAGCTTGGCCGCTCTGCGTCGGGTAATCCGCTCGATGGTCCCGCCGGAGGCTGCCGCCTCTTTTGCCGCGCCGAAAGCAATATCGAGGGTTACATCGTGCCGCCGGAGGTCTGCGATGTCCAACACGAACGCCTGTCCGGACTCTTCATGAATGAAGCCCAGTTGGGGAATAGCGCCGACCGAGGCAACCGCGACGCTGGCCGCTGCCGTCATGGCACTTGCCGCGTGGTTCAGGGCCTGATTCGGCAGGGACCCGGCAGTGGGGTCAGACCGGTCGTATCGCCGCCCTTTCCAGAGCACCCCGTACCGTTCCGCAGCGAGCTGATAGCTGCGCTTGATGCGTGCGCCTTCTTGCCCACGCAAGACTTCGATGTCGCGCGTGCGTACCACTTCACCGAAACGGAAGGCATACATTCTGCGTGCGACTTCCATACGTGTTGCAGGATCCGCCCATAGTGTGACCTGCGCGCGCGCGACCGATGATGTGTCGGGCATCAACGGCGGCGCCGTATAGAAGCGGACACCTCCTTCCCCGACGGCTGCCAGACCGCAGCCATGCCGCGCCAGCAAACGGAGTACATCGTGCGTGACACTTGCCCCGGGGCCAAGCAACACGATCGAGACTGATTGATGCGGAATCTGATAATCGCCCGGCGCAAGCGTGCCACCGCTCGTGACAAAGCGGAGGCAGCCGTCCTCGACCATGAGCCGTCCCCGATCGAGCCAGACCAAGCCGTGCCGGTCAGCATGGGGCACCCGTGCTTTTTCGAGGCCAAGGCGTCCGAGCAACATTGTTTCTGTTCCGCTATCCGGCAGGACGAAGCAGCAGCATGCCGTATCCGAACGCGGTATGGCGGCCGACGCCGTTCGCGAGGCAGTCCGCCAATGCCGCGCCATCGGTGACCACAAGCTGCCCGTGGAACGTCACGTCCGGCCCGTTCAGCTTGCGCCCGCCGCGTTCGACGGTGTGGCGGTCCAGGCGGGCTACACGGACCTCGGCGATTTCGGCAGCAGGAGCCAGACGCCCCGCCAGCCATTCCCGGTACACGGCCGCTCGGTCGACGCCGTCTGACTCCGGGGGCGACTCCGGGAAGCGGCGCAACGCTTCCACCAGGAAAGCGTCCACCTCGGCGCCTTTTCGGAATGCCCCCATGGCGCGGTGCAGCCGACGTACCGGGCGCGCCCGGAGGTCGAAACCCAGTCGTCTCCCTTTGCTCCAGGTGTCGGGCATTGCCTTGGCTGCAAGGTTGCCCGGCTCACAGACGGACAACGCGTCCGGAAGCCCGGTTTCCAGGGCTGTCCGGCGGAGGACGTCGACACTGGCGGGTGTGTATGCGTAGAGCGTGCCGCGAGCAGCTCGCGGGGCGACCATCAGCCGGAAGGGCTGAAGTGCGCCTCTTCCGAAGGTTTCTGTCAGGAGATGGTGCAGGACCCTTCCTTCATCGAGCCCGAGCCCGCGCCGACCGGCCCATTGCCGAAGCTGCCGGATTTCGAGCGGGAGGCTGATGAAATGCAGGCCGCTCAAGGGGAAGCCTCCAGAGGAACGACCAACCCTTCCACGATTTTACGGGTGCCGCCATGCAGGCCTGTCCGCCAGTTGCGCAGGTCCGGGAGATCCATGACACGCCGGACGCAGTCGCCGGCGGCTGGACCTTCATCAAGCGGCCAAAGCGCGCGCAGGCCTTCCTGCGCGTCGCCCCAGCGGGACGGCACCTGCGCGAGAGCGGCATAGGCCGAGGGAGCGGAGACACCGACGCGTTCGTAGAGGGGCCAGGAGGGAAGGCAGGTCTTGCGGCCGACGAACAGCGGCCGGCAGGGCCGCTCGAGCGCGGCGCGCACTTCCTCGAGGCGCGGGTCGCTCTCTGCGGGATCCAGCCGGAGACACACGGTGACGCAGGCATCCGCGTGATAGTCGCGCCTCCGGCGATGCGGAGCCGCATAGCTCGCGCCGTCCCGGCCTTCGGGCTTCCCCCACGTGGTCCAGCCCTTGTCGGACTTGGCCAGCTGTGCGTTCTGTGTATCGGTGATCGGGCTGTCGGGGTCCATGCGGTCGCAACGGGCGGCGTAGATCAGGCGGTCCTGCAGCATCTGATGGCGCTCCCAGTCCTGGCGCCGGTAGCCGAGTGCGCTGGCGAGGAGGCCGGTCAACATCGACGCCGCCGGAAAGTCGCGGGTTGTCCCCACCTGGTCGACTGCAACGCCGCCGAATGCAAGCAACGGGCCTTCCAGCCGAAGAACGATCCAGGAGGGGTCAGGCATCGGGCGCGTCCGTGGCGTGGCGTGCCGCCCACTCGGCCAGGCCCTTCAGGGGGAGGCGGCCCAGGCCGCTGTCTTCGGGGCTTTGCAGCGCAGTTTCTGCCAGCGACAGGTAGCGGCGTTGCTCGCCGGTTGCGTAGGCTTCGTCGAGTTGCGCCAGGTGCTTGTCGAGGGCTGCCACGGCGACCTCGAGGTCATGGGGCACTGCCGACCGGTAGGCTGCGGCCAGACTGCGTGGCTGGCGGTCGCCGGCCTCGAGCAGCACGAGGTCGGCTCGGCCGAACGGCGCGGTTGATCCGCGCTTGGCGCCGGGTGAAACCTCGGCAATGAGATGGACGAGATTGTGCACCACCGCTGCGGCAAGCTCCCGCTGGCCCCCGCAGTTCCTGACCAGGCCCGGCAGGTCGATCACCGCGTATCCGTAGAACAGTCCTGACGACACCTCGGTCTCCTGGATGGTGTCTGCGCCGCTGTCGTCATCTTCGCGCTTCAGGTCGTCGACCGCCGTGAAATAGTCACTCTCGGCTTCCTCGGCGTGCACGGTGAAGGCATGGGCGACATAGACGGGTGCTTCGATGTTGGCCGCTGGGTCCGAGGTGATCATCCGGCCGAAGAGGGCAGCGGTCAGTCCGCCCGGTAGGGCCGTTTGTTCGCGGAGGACCTTGATGTCGCTCCGGAACGTCTTGCTCCATTTGTCGGCTGCGTTGGTTGCAGCGGTGGCGCTGCCGGCGGCTTCCGAGGCCAGGCGTTCTGCTTCCCCTGCCAGCCAGTCGATTTCCGGGGCGCCCAGCAACAACGTCTGTCGGCTCCGTTTGCCCTGGTCCCCCTTGTCGCCGTACACGGCCTTCTGAAAGGCCCGTTCCAGCACGGCAACGATGTCGTCGGAGTACCGTTCCCTGAGCGGGCCGATGACTTTCTCGGTGACGAGCTCGCGTGACCGGTAGGCGTGTGTCGCACCGTCGATCGCGTGCAGCGAATGCGGGTCCTTGTCCGCCGTGCGCCAGTGCCGCTTGAGACATTGCGAAGAGATGCGGGTCCGGAGGGAGCCGCCGTACGGAAGGCGCTTGGCGAGTCCCGTGTCGTCGCGGTTCAGGAGAGCGGAGGTATATGAATGCAGGGTGTGAATCTGGAGAAAGCGAGTCACGCGGTGGCCTCCTGTTCGGTGTTCTTGCGCCTCGCTGAGTCGAGGCGCCGGTAGTAGCTTTGCGCCAGCCTTGCCGGCTGGTTGCCGTTGTTCCTGGCCAACACCAGAACGGCGAGATCGGTGCAGTTGACGCCGGCTTTCAGTCCCGGTGGCTGTGCCAGCATGCGGGCCACTCGTTCGAGCGTGCGCCGCCGCTGCTCAGGGCGCTGGGCCAAGAGGTGCGCCAGGCGGGTTTCGGAGACAACCGGCTGGCTTTGTCCGGCTTCCGGCCAGCCGGGGTCGCCGCCGTCGCACAGCACTGTTCCGAGGCCTCGTATTGGATTGTGCAGAGGCGGGCGTTGGCCGGGTTCGCCTGGAGGGACCAGGATCGCCATGATCCTGACGAGACGCATCCAGGGCTCCGGTTCAGCGTCAAGAAAGCCGCCGCGGCTGGCAAGCTGCCAAAACGCCGCCGTTCCGGGGCCGGCGGGGTCCATGCGCCGCAGCGCCGCGAGGGGGCCGGGCGGGAGCCTGATCATGGTGTCGGCAATCTGTGCGACGCGTTCACTGAGCAGCATCTGCCGGGGCCTCCTTCTTCAAGGTCGCGGACGCTTTCGGAAAATGATGAAGGATCTGCCCATGGAATGAGCGACGCGCGCGGACTTCAGCGCGCGCGCGGAAGATGCCCGTGCGGGGTCCTGTCGCCAGCGCGGCATCGAAGATTCCCGTGGCCGCGTTGGACAATGTTGCGATGAACGCCCCTTGTGCGTCTCGCAACGCCTCGTGATCGCGATCCTGGGCTTCCAAGCGGTGCCACAGGTGCTCGAAGAACAGGCTGTCCACACCCCGGTTGAAGCGGTTCTGGGCGGCGCGGGCATGGACATAGTGCTCCTTGCGGATCCGGTCACCGTCGCCTCCGGCGGCTGCGAGTGCGAGCCCGTATCCGAGTGCCTTGTTGAAAACGTCGATCTCCTGCATTTGCTGGGATGCAAGTTCGTGCAGTGGTTTCCGGTACGCCCCCAGGGCCCGCAATGCTGATCCTCCGAGCGGCAGGATGCGTGACTTGAAACCTTCGGTCTTGCTGTTGCCGCGGGCGAGCGCCTGCGCAACCAGCAGCATGGGGCGGCCGTCCTGTTCGGCTGCTGCGGTGCGGGCCAGCAGGGGCAGCTCCCAGTTGCCGGACAGCAGCAGTTCGGTGAGCAGGCGATAGTCGAAATCGCGGCCCGCGAGCGTCAGGCTCTTCCCGTCCGTCTTGTGAACCGGGGCAAACGGATCGCCTACCGCTCCGTGGAGGCGTTTGGCGTCGATTCTGGTCGCCTTGGAGTTTCCCTTGCATCCGCGCAAGGCGCCGCCGTCGTGTACCAGACGGATCCGGCGGCACACTTCGACGAACCAGATGTCAAGCTCGCGAAGGTGCAGCTGGCGACCTTCCGGCCAGGGGGCGAGCCATGTGAGGCCGAGCCCTCCGGTTGCCGGGAACTCCAGGTGGTCGTGGGTCTTGATCTGCTCTTCCCGGGTCCGCAGGAGGACCGCGACGTCGCGCCGGAAGCGTGCTCCGAGACGCGGGCTCATGGTGGGATGTCCGTCGCCCGGGAGCGGCGCGAGTGAGAGTGTGACGCGTGAGGATGAGCCGCCGTTCATCCGGGCGATCCCCTGGTTGCCGCTGCCGGCATACCCGTCTCCCGTCTGCAGGGAAACCAGGGCGAAGAGCCAGTCCTCCGGACTGTTGTTGCGCCCGATCGTCTGTTTCAGGTCGTGGTTCCTTGCGGTGATCAGGAGATCGAGGCCGTCAGGGGACGCCACCTCGTTCTTCAAGGTGACGCCGTCCGGGACCGGCGGCTGGAGAAAGGCGGGTCGGGACCAGTCCTCGGTTGCGAGGTGCCAGGGCTCGTCCAGCTCGTACGCACTGGTCAGCGCCCGGAGCGCAGCAGTCCAGGCCGGCTCGGTCCGGGGGATGGCGTCGGACCGGCCTTCGGCCAGCGCCAGCGCTGCGAGCTGGACGAGGAGCATGTGCCACGCGGGCTCCTGGTGGGGGCGCAGCGCGGGGAAGCTGTCGATCTCGTCCCGGCCCAGTGCAGCCAAGACTCCGGGCAGGGTCATTGCCCCGCCCGGCACTGCGCGGATCATCGGATCCGTCAGGACGCTATGCATCGCGTATCATGCCGCGTCTGCCCCGCTGCGGCGGGGAATCGGAACGCCGAAGCGTGGATGCCGGATTGAAACCGGGTCTATCCCGACGTTGGGGCTGTCGGGCATCTGTCGACGGGCACGACGAAAATCTGCCGGATATGCATGTGCGGGAGTACGACACATGTTGTTCGCAGTGCATCAAGAAGCTGAGGGACGTTCTGGAAGGCATGCCGCTTTCCTGTTTCGGGAGGCGTGAGTGTGCCTCTTCGCTTCGATGAACTACGCGGCTTCGGATCAAATGTCAACGGTTTTAATCCTGGTGTGCGAACTTGCTCGGCAGCGTCTGAATTTTTGTCAACCCGTGGCGGTCGTAGAAGAACTGGCGGTGGCCTATGCGAAGGAAGAGGCCGCCCGGCGCTTTTTCAGGCACCACCTCGGGGATATCGCCGAGGTCGTGACACCAGTGCGAGGGCAGCGTCAAGCGGGAGATCTCGGCACCGAACGGGCCCGGCACTGGGTTGCTGAACACAATTCGCGCTCCTTCCGCACCGAGCCGGGTACGGATGTACTGTTCGTTGCGGTCCGGGAACTTCAGGCCCGCGAATGGATTATCGACCTGCAACACTGAAGTTCTTGCCGCTCCACTCTCGGCCATGTCTGTGCCGCGGATGGCATTCCAGTAGTCGGCCCACTCTTTTCCGAGTTCCTGATGAAGTGCTTCCACTTGCTCGGGATGGGTGGCGCTTTCAACAAGGCTCCGGTTCTCGGCCGGGATTTCCCAGACAGGGTTTTTCGCGACCAGCCGGCGCGTGAGTTCGAGCCCGGAGACGTCCCGATAGATGCCGACCCGCCCATGCGGACTCTCCCACGCTCCCAAGCCGTGTATGAACCGGGGTTCAAGAAGTTCCGCGAGGCCGTCCTCGGGGACCATGATCCGGCACTGGGCTCGGGCGAAGGTGGTGGGGCGTAGGCATTCCGCATGGCGGTGCAGCCGGCCGATGCGTTGCAGCAGCACATCGGCGGGACAGAGATCGGTGAGCAGCCAGTCCGCGTCGATGTCGAGGCTTTGCTCGAGGGTCTGGGTTCCGATCACGATTTTTCCGCTGGCGGCCGTGCGCTTCGGGCACAGCGCCTCTTCGACGGAGCCGTCGAGCAGTTTCCGGTCCTCCGGGGCGAACCGTCCGTGATGAAGTGCCGGCTGGTCGTTGAGCTGCATGAGAAAGTCCGCCCCGCCGGACGCGACGACTGCACGGAAGCAGTCGATGGCGCCGCTCACGGTATTTCGGATGACTAGCACCCGTGCTCCGTCCCGTGCTGCGTCGATAGCGAGCGCTGCCGCCTTGTCCGCCGCCATTGTGGGGACCAGCGACACCGAAACGGTCTTCTTCTCCGGTGCATCAGCAACGCTGCGGGGTCCGGCCGAGCAGCTCCCCCAGAGGGCAGGGTATGGCGTGTCTGTCGCCTCCCGAAACGTCGGGAGGCGTCGCCGTAGCCATTTGGCACGAGCGATTGAGCCGAGGGTCGCCGACATCAGCATTGCGTGTCCGCCACGGTCCAGATGCGTTCGCAACAGGTTGTCCTGCACTTCGGTCATGTAGTGGTCGGAAGCGTGGACCTCGTCGATCACCAGAAGGTTCCGGGACAGCGCGCCCGCGCGCAGGTGGGCATGCTTGACTTGGAGTGCTGCGAGCATCGCCTGGTCGACGGTGCCGACGGCGACGGTAGCGGCGAGCGCACGTTTTGTGCTTTCCGCTGCCCAGCGTGACAACAGGATCTGTTCATCCTTGCCGTTGTCGTCATCCCATTTCACCTTCCATTCGGGAAGCCGTTGCCCTTTCGCTTCACCCGCCCTCAGGTAACCCGGGACGACGAGGACTACTTCCGGAGCGCCAGGCCCGAAGACACGCTGCATGGCGTCGTTGACGCGGCGATGGAGCTGGACCGCTGCGGACCGCGTCGGGAGGGCAAAGTACAGGCCGTCCACCTGACCCGCCTCGAACAGGCGGACGAACCGCCAGAGGGCGGCCTCGGTCTTTCCGGAGCCGGTTTCAGCCTCGAGAATCAGGAGCTGGTCAGCGAGCGGGAAGTCGTCGATCAAGCGCTGCTGCGGGCGGGGCGTCCGTCCGTCCGTCAGGGTGCCGAAGTCCGTTCGCCCCTTCGCCGCCATGCGCCAGTGGCCGACGTTGAGTCCAATGTCCTTCACCGCCTTTTCGGCGAGTTCGCGGGCTCTGTCCGCGTAGCCGTCGTCGAGGTCGGGCACGAACGTGAAGATGTCCCGTGTCGAGCCCAGCCAGTCGGCGAGTGACACCAGGCCGTTGAACAGGTGCGCGAAGTTTGGTTCCCGTGGGAGTGCTTCGCCGCCCTCGGTGAAGGCCTCCGGGAACCAGGTACGGACCATCTTTCCTATTGCGGCGGATGCCGCTACGGGATCGTAGACACAGTCAGGGAAAGGTTCCCACCCAGCCTTGGCTCGCGGAGGCAGTTCTCCGACCGGTCGCCCGTGGTGCGCTATGGCGGCCCACATCAGATTCTGGTCGACACCCCAACCGATCAGGCTTTCGAGCTGCAGGTTGCGAGCGATGGGTTCAAGTGGCGCTTCGGTGAAAATTGCGGCACCTTCGGCCACGTGCCCATGCAGCCTGGCCGACCATGGACCGTGCGGCCAGCCCTTTGCCTGAAAGCCGGGATGCAGCTTGCCGCAATCATGCAGGAACGCGACCACCGCAAGGCGTGCGAGCGTGGTTCGCGACAGCGTTGCGCCTGCCGTCTTTTCCAGGCGGCGGCGCACGACGGTCGATGCGGTAATTTCTTCAAAGCAAGCAGCGACGTCAGCGCAATGGTGCGCGAGATGGTGGCTGTCGCCTTCGGAAAATTTGCCCCAAGGTGTTCGCTCAGTCATGTTGCGTTCGGGTTACCAGTGTGCTGGCTGCCAGGTGCAGAGGCAGACGTGCGTCTGCCCGGACCTGCAGGAATAGGCTGCTGTGTCTCCAGCGATTTACGGTAGATAGACAAACGCCCGTACTTGACTCGAAAGATCGAGCTTCTTTCGGCCGGCTCTCGTGCCAATCGTAGAGGCAGGCGGCCGTGACGGCGATGTGGCCGCGCCGTTCCTGCACTCGGGCAATTACGGTGTCGTGGCGCAAGGCCTTGGTCACTTCTGATCGATCGGACGGCCGTCAGGCTGCGATGCAGCGACCGGAAGTGGGCCTCGGGCCTCACCGCCATGTCCGATCAAAGCTTCGAGGTACATCATCATTGTTGATCATTGTTGCTTTGCCGATGCTCCCTTTCTGATTGAGGGTGGACCAGATTGGCCGATATATAGCTTATGCGTCAATTACCCTGTTGCTCTACATCGGGCTCGTCGCCCGGAGCGGGGCACCAGGACATGGCGCCCGTCCGCCTGCTCGAGGATATCATCGACGCTATCACGCTCGATCCCGCCGGCAGGCTACGCCAAATGGCTATCAATCGAGATCGGTAAGTCCTTGTATGACCCTCTTCATCACCTTTGGTGTTGATTTGTCCACAGGCGGCTGGTGTCGGGGCATCTGTGGAAAACTGTCGGACTTTGACACGGTTTCCGGGGTGGTGATGCACTCTGGAGAGGCCTCCGTCCCCTTACCGGGACGGAGGCCT
>JGI24792J26632_1001540_pt1 | contig 13596 bp, 12 predicted proteins | sample MesohylBB_FD_26632 | JGI IMG/M metagenome (IMG submission 26632)
ATTTGCCTCTGGTGCTACTGCTTCATACCCCGAGCCGAAATGAATAGCCTATGAAGCCATAGACTAATTCCTTAATCCAACTCCCTAATGACCAAGCTTAACAAAGGAATACGAAGTGAGATCTGATTTAGAAAAGGTCAGGTTAATTGTAATATTTGCTTGTAATATTCACTTTTAAGGGAAAACTTATTGAGAATGAAGTGTCTAGGCAATCTGCTATTTTGGCAAGTTGCTGGATTAGCATACTTGCGACCAGTGACTAATCCTTTTTAAGGACCGGCTGAATCAAATGCTTACTCATTCTGCCCAATTACCACTCAATTCACTATTGTATATGTTATCACAGAGAAACATTGAACATATTCTCAAAGAACATAACCCTTGTTACGGAGACCGGATGCAACTCTCTCAATGGCCTGACCTAAATTGTGAATGATGAAATCCACATCCTCTTCAGTTATTGTCAAACCCGGAGACATGATATTGAGCCGTTCAATCGGACGGACAATGAGCCCCAATTCTTCTGCAGCGTTCGCAATCAGCTTGCCGATATCCAACTCACTCGGAAAACACTCCTTAGTTGCTTTATTTTGGACATTCTCAACACACCGCATAAGCCCCATTCCGCGAACATCACCGACCATAGGATATTCACGCAGAGATTCGATTTTATTGCCTAAATAAGTCCCGATAGATTTGGCATGATCTAAAATGTTATCGCGTTCAATTATTTCGATATTTTTCAAAGCAGCAGCACAGCAAACGGGATGCCCACCGTAGGTAAAGCCATGAGGGTAGTATCCATATGTCTCACCGGTCGAAATAACATCATGGATATGATCTGAGTAAATCACCGCAGAAATAGGAAGATAACCGGACGATAAACCCTTCGCTGAAGTAATTATGTCAGGAACAATGCCAAATACATCCTCGGAAGCAAACCAGTGTCCAAGACGTCCAAATCCAGTGACAACCTCATCGGAAACATACACAATATCAAGCTCTCGACATAGTTCTCTAATGCGGTTCAGGTACCCGTTGGGTGGAACAATTACGCCACCTGCCCCCATGATGGGTTCAGCAAAAAAACCACCAACCTTGTCCGGACCAATTTCAGCAACTTTATCTTCAAATTCATGGACCAAAAAGTCACAGTATGCAGCTTCATCCATATCGTTTGGTGCCCTGTAGGTGTAAGGCGTTGAAATATGATGTATGGTATCAGTGATGAACTGAAATTGCGAAGTACGGTCCGAAGCCTTGTAACCCAAAGACATTGAGGCATAAGTTGAACCGTGATAAGCCTGCTTACGGGCAATCATATGAATTTTTTCAGGCTTGCCCCGACATCCTTGATAAAAATGTATGAGTCTGAAAGCACTATCAATGGCCGTTGACCCACCTGTTGCAAAGTGAACTCTGTTCAGGTCGCCTGGTGCTAGGCAAGCCAGTTTAGCCGCTAACAACGCTGAAGGTTCATTGGCCATATCTGTGAATATTGAGGAATATGAGAGTTTTCTCACTTGTTCAGCGATGGTTTCAGCCATCTCTTCATTACCGAGGCCTATATTATTGCACCACAATCCCCCGATCGCATCAAGGTAGGTTTGACCGTTGGCGTCAGTAATGTGGTTGTCTAAACCTTCTTTAATAACGAGAGCACCATCTCTTTCAAAGTTTCTGAATAGGGTAAAAGGATGCAGATTGTGTCGGCGATCTTTTTCCCAGATTTCTTTGGAGGCGTCATTAATTAATTCGGGCATTGTTTCTTCCTGAAGTTAATTCAAATATTTATCGCTGGTTTTGAATAAAAAAAAGTTCATTTATCTAACGAACGAGCAATTAACTCTTTCATAATCTCATTTGAACCCCCGTAGATCATTTGCACACGAGCATCGGTGTAAAGCCTGGCAATGGGATAGTCAGTAATATATCCGTAGCCCCCATGCAATTGCAAACATTCATTGATAATTTCATTAGCAGTTTGACTCCCCCAGTACTTCACCATTGATGCTGTTGAGACTTTAAGTTGGTTTTGTTCCACTTGAAGAATACAGTCATTAATAAAGGTTCGCAGTAGTTCAGCCTTGGTCTTCGCTTCAGCCAACTTAAAGCGAGTGTTCTGTAAATCCATAAGACGTTGCCCAAAGACTTTGCGGTCCTTGACGTAATTGAGTGTTTCATCAATGGCGAGGTCGATCATCCCTAATGCACCAATTGCAATTAATAATCGTTCCCACGGTAATTGCCGCATAAGTTGATAGAATCCTTGCCCTTCTTCTTCACCNAGCAAGTGAGTCTGNGGAACCATTACATCATTAAAAAACAATTGCGCCGTGTCATTGCCGCGTTGTCCAAGCTTGTTTAAGGGTTTGCCTCTTTCAAANCCCTCAAGGTTTCGAGTATCAATGAGGATAAGTGAAACTCCTTTAGCACCAAGAGATTTGTCTGTTTTGGTTGTTAAAACCACCAAGTCGGCTGACAATCCATTAGTAATGAAAGATTTGGTTCCATTAATACAATAATGATTACCCTTCTTTTCGGCAGTAGTCTGGATTGATTGAACATCGGATCCACAGCCTGGTTCAGACATTGCTAGAGCACCGATGATTTCGCCGCTAACCAATTTTGGCAACCAACGCGATTTTTGATCAAACGACCCGTAATTGACGAGATAGTGAATGACGATTGATTGAATACCATAGCCCCAAGCAGAATCTCCACAGCGACCCTGTTCATAGAGTGCAATTGAGTCAAATCCGAATGACCCTCCACTGCCACCATACTCTTCGCTGACTGAACCACCCATGATACCGAAATCACCTGCCGCCTTCCAGAAGTCTCGGTCAACGATCCCATTACTCACGAAGTGTTCCATTTTGGGAATAAGGTGTTCCTTGTAAAAGTGCTGAACAGATTGAGCAAACAACCCGTGTTCTTCGGTTTTCCACGTAGAGGTTTCTGTCACTAAGCTCATAGGCAATATTCTCCAGTTTTCTCTAAATTTAACTTCATAATAGCAAGCCTAGCTTCAATTAAAACGATTAGCGATTATAGGATTTAATGTGCTTAAAGAAGATTTATACTCATTTTTTAAATCATCCTTATCACAAATCACAACACTCTTTCTCAAACATATCTAAATGAGTTCAACCACAATTATATCAATTTAATATTCTTCAATTTGCCTTGTCACGTGATACCATTTCTCACCTTTATGTAAGCGGCCAAAAAATTGGAATAATCAAGCTCGCAAGAATCCCCGTACAAATTGTCAAGGGTAAGCCGATTTTGAAAAAGTCCTTAAATTCATACCCACCAGGACCATACACCAAAGTATTAGTTTGATAACCAATTGGCGTTACAAAACTTGCTGAAGCGGCAATCATCACGGCAACAACTAAACCACGTGGGTCGACTCCTAAACTCCATCCAACGCCGATGGCAACAGGAGTAAGGATAATTGCTACCGCGCTATTGGAAAACAGTTCAGTCATCACTGAAGTTAAAACGTAGATAACCCAAATGACAATAAAGGGTGGCAAGCCAACGAGCCAATAGGAGAAAAAATCTCCCATGAGAGTCATACCACCAGAAACATTTAAAGCCTTGCCAATTGCGAGCATTGACCAAATCAAAACGAGTAGGCGTGCATCGGCAAAATCAAAAGCCTCTTCGGCATCAATACATCGGGTAAATAATACCACAGTCACAGCGAGAATACCTAGCAGGGCGATTGGAGCCAATCCAAATGCCGCCCCAAGAATAATTCCTAAAAAGGACGCAATCACTATGGGTGCTTTGCCTCGTCGGTAAGGTAGAGAAGAGGGTTCAGCGACCTCAACAAGTTTGAAATCCTCTGCGAACCGGCCCATGTCTTGAATCGAGCCCTCAACGAGTAAGGTATCACCGACGCGAAGTGCGACCTCGGTAAATTGTGGAATTGATTTTTCCGTTGGACGATGGAGAGCATAAGGATATATATTGTACTTGCGACCAAGGTCCAAATTCTTTAATTTTTTTCCAATGATGGTGCATCCCGGTGAAATAAGAACCTCCAAAGCTTTTGTCTTTTTGGCCGAAACTTTGTTGATTGAAGCATGTATGTCATCATCCTGAACATCAGATTTATCTGCTTCCTCACTTGTCTTACTCAGACCATAACGCTCAAAGATGACTTCCATTTCGGTTGCCACCGTTCGCAGAACTAAGCGATCACCAGTTTTCAAAGCACCATTCATAACCGCGGCAAAGCACGATTCATTATCGCGATAAATATCAATAACCCTGACTTCCCGGTGTGAGAATAAACTCACATCTTTAGGTCTTCTGCCAACCAGTGGGCTTCCTTCAGGAATCACAACATCAACAAAAAAATTCATTTTGCTACGGTCACGAAGAAACTCTGCCATTGATTCGCGATCTGGCAAAAGCCTTGGTGCAAAGATGATCAAATATATTATGCCAAATGTTGCTAGTATCACGGCAAGGGGAGTCACTTCAAAAAGTGTAAACGGTTCAAGTCCCTTTGCCCGTGCAACACCATCAACCAACAGGTTGGTTGAAGTCCCGATAAGAGTACACATTCCTCCAAATATCGAAATGAACGACAAGGGTATCAGTAATTTTGATGAAGTCGTATTCAGTTCTTTCGACAGTTGAACGACCAAGGGGATGAGGGCTAGAACAACCGGAGTGTTGTTCATAAATGCTGAGGAAAAAACCACAAATATTATCATCAACCCAATCGTTAAAATTGGGCTTGATTGACTCTGTTTGCTGATAAACTCGTAAACATCCGAAAGAACCCCAGTACGAACTAAAGCACCCGATAGGATAAACATGGTACCAATGGTCCAAGGGGCAGGATTGGAAAATACAGTTAAGGCTTGTTCAAACGAGAGAATTTGGAGAACAAGTAGAATCGAGATACCACCAAGAGCAACAACCTCAATGGGAAAGGCATTCTTAAAGAACAGAATAAACATGCCAATGATAACAAGAAACACCACCAATGAGTCTGAATGGGTGATTATGAAATCCATTACAATAACGGCTCTTTCATTGGCTCTAAATCCCAAGCGCTTGCACAGTTAGTCATACCAACAAATTAATTCCTATGAGTCACGGTCTCCAAATGCAAATAGCTGGGTATCAAAAGTTGAAGTACGGATCTGCAATTAGTTTAATATAACCTAATTCTGATCAATAAATAAAGTTTAAAAACCACGAAAATCAGCATATTCAGAGATATCCAAGCGCGACGTCTTAAATGAATTGACCCGGTTTGTCTTGTCATTATAGCCAATTGCTATGCCACAGACGACAATTTCCTCCTCAGGAAGTTCAAGGTGTTTATGAATGCGCTTGCCATAATTTGCCAAAGCACCAATCCCGCAGCACGCTAAATTTTCTGTTTGCGTGGCAATAAAAATGGTTTGAAGGGCCATACCCAAATCCATGAAACATCCCTTGCCCAAATTTTTTTCAATGCTGACGACAATGCCTATCGGGGCATTAAAAAATCGATAATTAGATCGAAACTGCTTCTTTCTCGCTTGAATATCTCTTCGGTCAATGTTCAATGCTTCATACAGTCCAAAGCCAGTCGCACGTTTGCGTTGGAGTAAGTGGTCAGGGAGTGGAGTTGGAAAGTAGGAGTATTCTGACGTACTGGAGTATCATTGTCAATGGCTTCTTGGAGCACCGAAATCAAGTCTTGTAGTGGTTTATTAGTGAGGACTGTAAAACGTCCAGGTTGGAGGTTGGCCCCACTCGGTGCACTTCGCCCGATTTGAATAATGCGTTTGATTGTTGCGAGTTCTACAGAGTCTTTTTGGAAGCCCCGAATTGAGCGACGATTGAGAATAATTTCTTGTAAAGCTTCCTTGGACATTACACTAAAATAATGAGTTTGGTCTGTTTGTGCATAACATCCAATAAATTGTTGCCGCAAGAATAGCTTTGAGTATATCCCCTGGAATAAAGGGAAGTGTAAGCCAAAATGATTCGAGAACTGTTTTTTGCAAAATGATTGCCAAACCAAGAACTCCCGTTATGTGAATAACGATTATACCGCCAACAAGACAGGCAACAAAACCTCGCAAAAAAGAATTATCAATCGCTTTAAGTTGATGAATCATTGCACCAATAACCAAAGCTCCTATTGGCCACCCAATCAAGTAGCCTGCGGATGGAGAAAGAAAACACCCCCAATCCACCTCTCCCTCCGGCCAAAAGTGGAACCCCAAGGGCCACCAATATCAGAAAAATAAAGATAGCTAAAAACGCTCGCCAAGGACCCAAAACACACCCCGCAAGCATTACTCCCATTGTTTGGGCAGTAATGGGAACCCCAACTGCCAGAGTCAATGCAGGCACAAATGCTAAAGCAGCGGTTAAGGCCGCAAACAGTGCTACAAATGCGATTGTTCGTTCCATTTGATTCCCTAAATTTTACGTTAATTATGTGCCCGACGAGCTTTGATCGCCTCGGCAACGTGCTCACTATCATCTAAGGTCAGGCACACCAAGGGAAATACCATTCGCCAATTGATTGGTTTGACAGAACGAGACCGCCACGAGAAACCAATATTTTTTACAATATCAATAATTTTGGGAATGGTTCTAATTGCCAGACCTATAGTCACACTGACAATTGATAAGTCTAGCCCTAATTTTGCGAATGGTTTTAGAACTCTGTTTAATAGGTTAATCATGTCATCAAGACGAGTTGTCATCGTAACGAGGTTGGCCAAACCAAATACGGCTAAGAGCCGCAAACCTATAACCAGCCCTTCGTTGAATGTGTTGGTGAGCAGGTGCCACAGGAGGATGACAATTAAAAATGGATAAATCGGAAGTAGTTTCCAGAGGGCAAAAATGAAGAACCTGATTCCAACAATTAGCTTTGCCACAATCACAAAGGCAAACCCATACAACATGAGAAGAGGTGAGTGGATGAGATACATCACAAGGGAAAATATCATTAAGAACCCAACCTTATAGCCGGCTGGTATTGAGTGGTACGGTGTCCTAATNGGCGAGTTCAAAGTCAACATCTAAGTCACCGAGTCTATTCATTTCACATTCGAACGCTTCTAAAACATCCTTCGGACTTCCATCCATNTGGATTTTGCCTTCATCAAGCCAAATGACTCGATCAAAGTTAGCAATGGATTTCGGGTCATGTGTGATGAGCACAATCGATTGTTCAAGAGCGGCCAAAAAGCGATTTAAGATTTTGACGGTTGCATGGTCCGGTCCGGTAAATGGTTCATCTAAAATTATAAGTTTGGGTTGCATTGCTAATACTGAAAGGAGGCATAGAAGATGCTTTTGACCCTGGGAGAGTCCGTTGACTAGTCGGTCTGCCCAATCGGCCTTACCAAAGGCATGTAGAATTCGCATTGCCTTTGCATGAGCCTTGGATTTAGAGCNTTCAATACTCTCAAGCCCGAACGAGAGTTCCTCAATGACAGTTGGAAAAATGATTTGATGGTCAGGATTCTGAAACACCATCCCGACATTTGAAATCGCCGCTTTGCGATTTNTTGCAACGTTCAAACCCTCCACCAAGACCTGACCACTTGTCGGGGTTAGCAAGCCACCCATAAGNCGAGCNAGGGTTGATTTGCCCGAACCATTCCGGCCAACAATTCCAACCCGGGATTCATGAATTTGCCNAGTGATATTATGGATAATTTGTCGACCACTGACTTGAAAGCTGACATCTTTCAATTCTAAATGCGCGTGTGACATAATTTGAATAGTGAATATTTTTTGTGTGACGAACCGAAAATCGCTACATTCTGCCGGGAAACNTCAGGGAGATTTGAAGCCCAACAAAAGTAGCTCTTCAGATTATTTTTGCGACAATACTTCAATTAGTTAATTATCATTACTTTAACACCATTGAGCATCGGGTTAATTATATGTGCCTTCACGAAAAGCTGTAATGGGTTTTATATATTGGTCAACCAACTGNGTGGTTATAGAGAAAGGGTTATATTGATGGATACCAGAACAAAATCATTAAGACGCTCGGCACTATACATGCCTGCCNTNAATGAGCGGGCGATGAATAAAGCAAGGAGTATAAATACCGATGTAATTATATTTGACCTTGAAGATTCTGTTGCTCCCGAGGCCAAAAAAGAAGCGCGTGAAAAGGTAATATATCAACTGAATCAAAATGGATACGGGCACCGAGAGCTAGTCCTGAGAGTGAANGGNTATATAACCCCATACTGGGAAGAGGATTTGGCAATACTCAAAGACTGTCAACCTGATGCAGTACTCGTACCAAAGGTGAATTCGGCAGAGGATATATTGATTGCATATGAAGCAATTAACACGTACTCGAATCAGTCAAACATNGGAATTTGGCTAATGATGGAAACCCCATTGGCGATATTGAATGCAAGACAAATTGCTCAGACTGCCAAAGAGATTGCCAATCTGCAGGGTTACGTCATTGGTACTAATGATCTCGTGAAAGATACAGGAGTGAATCCTGGAACCAAACGGGAGTTATTATGGTCATGGCTGATGACCCTTGTTGCATCTGCCAAGGCTTATAATCTTGATGTCTTTGATGGTGTTTATAATCATCTAAGCGATGATGAAGGGTTNAAGCTTGAGGCCCAACAAGGCCGTGATATGGGAATGACCGGGAAGTCTTTAATTCATCCCAAACAGGTTGACATCACCAATGAAGTCTTTGCACCGACAGATGCTGAAATAGAAAAAGCTAAGAAGATTGTNACCGCCTTCAACCAAGNGAGTGCCAAGGGCAAGGGNGTTATTTCGGTTGACGGAAAAATGGTTGAGCGGCTTCACCTCAAAATGGCCGAAGATGTTTTAGCTAAAGCAAGAAGAATTAAAGAAAGTAGCTAAAGGTAAATGCAAGGGGGATAATTTTGGGAAAAAATACCTGGCACTGATCTCAGTGCCAGGTAATATAATGAGATATAAAGTTAAGCGTTGACTTCCACTGATTTTCCATCATGGACAGCCGAACCATTAGCTTGACCATTTTTGATCGAAATCTTGCGTGGCTTGTAAGCTTCAGGAATTTCCCTCTGCAGGGTAATATTCAACAGCCCATCAACGAAATCCGCTGACACAACCTTGACGTGATCGGTGAGTTGGAAATTTCTTTGAAAGCTTCGCAGGCCAATGCCTTTATGAAGAAATACGCGACCTTCACTTTCGGGTTCTTTCTTACCCACGACGAGAAGTTTGTTTTCGCGAACTTCAATGTCAAGTTCACGGGCATTAAAACCGGCCACAGCGATCGAAATCACATACGTTTCCTCAGAAGTTTTTTCGATGTTGTAGGGCGGATATCCCGTTGAAGCAGAATTTAAATCCTGCGANACNATGCGCTCAAGAATATCTTGATAGCGATCGAATCCAACGGTTGTTTGATAAAGGGGGGTGAGATCAAATCTCATGATAAAATCCTCCATTTGAGCGATTTAAATGTGTGCCCTCCGAATAGGACGGGCGGTTAATCACCGAACCTTACGGCTTCGGATAGGACTCATATGGATAAAGCGTAAAAATTTTCAATAGTTTGGTTTAAAAAAATTATAACATTTTGGTGATTGACCCTCTGGACCAAGGCGTGTTGGAGTGACAGAAATTCTCTGTAGTTCCCATCAGAGTCAGGGGCTAATTCCAATGGCCAAAATGATGTTCAATTTGTGAATTAGGCCGGTCTGCTATGTCCTACCTCAATTGATCCTTTGGCGATGGATTAAGCTTCTGAATGATTTTGTCTCAAAGCCTCATCTAATATTTGAACCGTATGCAGAACAGGAGTTTCGGTTCCCCGACCAATTTGGAGCATACAACCAATATTGCCCGTGGCAATGATATCAGGATTAATGGCTTCAAGTGAATTGATTTTGCGTTCGGCAAGTTCAGCCGAAATCTCTGGTTGCAACATGTTATAAGTTCCGGCCGAACCACAGCATAGATGGCTATTCCTTGGGGTAATCACGTCATAGCCCGCCCGCTCTAATAATTCTATTGGAGTGTGTTTGATTGCTTGACCATGTTGAAGCGAACACGCTGCATGGTATCCAACTCGAACCCCCTTTTTTGGGAGTTGAGGGTAGTCAATTTTATCTAAAAATTCAGTAATATCAACTGATAATTGAGCTACTCGGGCTGCCTTTTTTTGATGGGGACCCAATCGAAAAATATGACCATAATCCTTTATAGTGGTACCACACCCGCTCGTGTTGATAATAATAGCATCTAAATTGTTATTTTGAATCGCACTGTCTAAGGCCTCAATGTTTTTTAAAGCCGTTTTGTGAGTGATGTTCGCCTTTCCCATGTGATGAGTTAAAGCGCCGCAGCATCGCTCTCTTTGAACAATAACTTCACACCCCAATTGAGTCAGCAAACTGATTGTCGCCGAATTAATTTGGGGATTGATAGCCTGTTGAACACAGCCCATAAACAAAGCAACACGATATTTTGTTTCACCCACCGCAGGAAATATATTGGATCCAATTGGAGCGCTCGGGAATTGACTCGGTATGAGTTTAATCATCGCCTGAAGCCTTTTTTCTGGAACAACTCCAGCAAATGGTTTAGCTATTTTTCCGAATAGCATTCCAAGTCGAAAAAGTGTAGGGTTGGTTAATATAACCGCAATGAAAGTGCGAATTAGTTTTTCTAACCAAGGCCTTTGATAAGTTTGTTCTATATACTCCCGTGCATGGTCGATTAGATGCATGTAATGAACGTCCGAAGGACAGGTGGTCATACAGGCTAGGCATGATAAACAGCGGTCAAGGTGCATAACGGTTTTTTCATCGGCAGGCCGGTTATTTTCTAACATATCCTTAATTAAATAAATGCGGCCGCGAGGACTATCCAATTCGTCACCCAAAACTTGGTAGGTTGGGCAAGTCGCCGTACAAAATCCACAATGCACACAGGTTCGCAGGATTTCATTGGATCGTGCGATGCTCGGGTTTTTGAGTTGTTCAGGTGCGAACTTAGTTTCCAAAAACGTGCTCCATTCTCTGACCTTATCAGGTCAAAATTTCATTAAATATTAAAACCACGGTTGAAGTGATTTTGGGGATCAAATTGTCTCTTTATGCGGGTTGTTAAATCTTGAAGTGGTTTATCCTTGGGATGAAACACTGGCATATGATTGAGTGTTGTTTGACTACCGCGAATGAGTGTTGCGTAGCCAGGAAAAGTACCCAAATATTCTCGTAGAGGTGTTCCTTCGGGTACTAATACCCATACTAATCCTCCACCCCAATCGTAAATGACATCAGAAGTCGTACGCTCACGAATTTTATTGATTTGTTCGATCGCCTCGGTCGGTTTAATGACAATTTTCCAAACATCCCCTGGCTGATTCCAAAACGGTTTAACATTGCTGACATAGTCCCATCCCAACCGTGTTTTTTCGGGATCGGACTCAACATTGATTGAACCCAACGGACTGAGCAATTGAGTCAACTCATGGACTCTATAATTAACTGATTGAACAGTTCCCTCAATCCTAATCATGGTAACAGAATTTCCATCTTGACCAGAAACTAAATGTGCAGCACCTGAAACCTCATACGGAGAAGCTAGGGATTTCCTGAGTGCATCGAGTCCCTTGAACTCTGATAAGCCCTCAGCAAGAATAACTGACGTATGTTCAGGTGCAGGAAGTACTTTGATTGATACTTCAGTAATAATACCCAATGTTCCGTGGCTTCCACAAAGTAACTTAACGAGGTCATAGCCGGTAACATTTTTCATAACTCGACCGCCTGTTTTGAGTATCTTCCCCTCGCCATTAATAAAGCGTAATCCTAACACAAAGTCACGACAAGCTCCGACCTTCACCCGTCTTGAGCCTGAGGCATTTGTTGCAATCATGCCACCTAGTGTGGAGTCGCCAGTGGTATTCAATAAACCGCGCATATCAATGGGTTCAAACGGTAACATTTGACCGTTTTCTTTGAGTAGTGCAATAATGTCGGTCAGTTTACATCCCGCCCCGGCTATTAAAGTCAAAGCGCTTGGTTCGTACAGCTTTATCGTATTGAACTGTGTAACGTTGATTTGTTCTAAATTGAGTGGAAGCCCAAGCCTTCGGGTTGCCCCACCAACGATCTCAAGTGGGTGGTTTCGCTGTTTTATGAATTGCGCCAGTTCATGTTCATTTGCATAATTCAATTTGCCCGACGCTCCTTTGACTGGTCTAAAGGAAATACCTTAGCCGGATTCAAAAGCCAGTGAGGGTCAAACACATCTTTTATCCGCATTTGAATTTCAAGATCATCATGGGTGAATTGGTCTAACATGAGGTCTCTTTTTTCAACCCCGACGCCATGTTCTCCACTCAGGCACCCATCAAGTTTGACACAAAGCTTGAGTATCTCGGCGCCCAGGAGTTCAGCCTTTGCCAGTTGTCCATCGGCGTTGGCATCAAAAATAATGAGCGGATGCAAGTTTCCATCGCCCGCATGAAATACGTTAGCTACCGCAAGCCCATATTTTTCTGATAGCCGTGAAATACCTCCTAACACTTCAGGCAATTGCGTGACGGGTATGGTTCCGTCAAGACAAATATAATCGCCCAGCTTACCCATCGCACCAAATGCCGATTTACGTCCCAACCATATTTTTTGTGACTCCAATTCAGATTTACTTTCGCGAATTGCTACTGGGTTATGATGCAAAGCGATCTGCTTAATCTGCTGTAGGTTCCATTCGATCTCTTCTTCNGAACCTTCGACTTCAACAATCAGGAGTGCATCCACGCTTGGGTATCCGGCATTGGNAAAGTTTTCGCATGCTTGAATGCAGAGTTTGTCCATAAATTCAATGGCGACAGGTAGAATACCACTTGCTATAATATCCGACACGCAGTTCCCAGCGACAACACTACTATCGAAGCCAAATAAAATCGGTCGAGCCCCTTCAGGTTTCGGAATAATTCTTAAGATTGCCTCGGTCACAACACCGAGTTGTCCCTCGGACCCACAAATTACTCCCAACAGGTCAAGCCCGTTAGAATCAAAATACTCGCCCCCAATATCTATAATACTTCCATCCATCAGGACCATTTTTACCCCTTGAAGGTTATTCGTCGTGACGCCGTATTTAAGACAGTGAGCTCCTCCTGAGTTCATGGCTATGTTACCAGCAATCGTACAGGCGAGTTGGCTTGACGGGTCAGGGGCATAGAAGAATCCATCGCCCTCAATTAATTGGGTTATTGCAAGGTTTGTATGTCCAGATTGAACCCTCACAAACCGATTATCATAATCAATGTCTAGTATACGGTTTAACCGCGCGATACCCACAACAACACTATCTTCAGTAGGTAAAGCTCCACCTGCTAACGAAGTGCCGGCTCCTCGAGGTATGACGGGTAACTTTTCGGCGTGGCAAATTGCCAGAATTGCCGATACTTCTTCTGTTGTTTGGGGAAGGACAACGGCTAGGGGTGAACATGAATAAGATGTCAGGCCATCGCATTCGTAAGCTTTGGTTTCAAAATGGTCGTGAATGACTGCATTTGAGCCAATCGCATGAATAAAGCGGTCGATAATTGCC
>JGI24792J26632_1001563_pt1 | contig 13460 bp, 5 predicted proteins | sample MesohylBB_FD_26632 | JGI IMG/M metagenome (IMG submission 26632)
CCCCGCCACGTTCAGCGTGAGCGGCTCGAACTGGACCTCGGCGTCGCTGTCGGGGGTGTTCTGCACGGTGCCCGCAGCCGGGGCCGGGGCCATAGCCGACGCCGACTGCGACACCGCCGGCGCCGTCACCATCGACGCCACCGGCGGCAGCTTCAGCGGCCGGTCGATGACCTACACGGTCCCCTCCGGAGGCCTCCCCGCCGGCGGGGTGGCCATCAGGGTCAGCAACCCCGACGGCACCGAGTCGGCCGTCGCGGTGGTGGTCGCCGCCGCGCCGCCCGAGGGAGGCCCGCAGATCTCGGTGTCGCCGTCGTCGGTGGACCGCAACTCGCTGAGCCCCGGCGACACCAGGACGTTCACCGTGAGGGGCTCGGGCTGGACGCTGGTCCCCTTCGGCGCGTTCTGCAACCTCCCCCCCGGCGGCCTGGAAGCCGCCCTGCAAGCCGCCGACATCGCCCTGTGCGACATCACCAATCCGGTGTCGGTCGGCAGCCTCGGCCCGGGCGGCACCTTCACCGTGACCATGACCTACACCGTGCCCGACGGCGGCGTGCCCGAGCGGGGCGTGGCCATCGGATTCGGCGACCCCACCGTGACCGAGTTCACCGCGCAGCAGGCCATCACCGGGATCCCCGGCTCCGACGTGGCGCCGCCCACGGTGTGGGTGCCGACGCCCGAAGTGCAACGGGCCGAACTCGAGCCCGGCGACGAGCAGCAGGTCGAGGTGTCGGTGTCCGACTGGACGGAGACCGAGACGGTGGTCGTGGCGGTGTGCCGCATCCCGCCCGGAGGGGTGGACGAGATCACCGCGGCCGACTGCGACCTCACCACCTCGGTCACGTCGCCGGTGACCGGCGGCGGCACCAGCGTCTCCGTCGTGCACAAGGTGTCCGAGGACGGCGTTCCCCCCGACGGCGTGGCGATCGTCGTGTTCGATCCCGCCGCGGCGCCGCCGCCGCCCGCTCCGGCGCCCACACTGTCGGTCACGCCGGTCTCGCCCCCCACCGTCGACCGGGACTCGCTCGCGCCCGGCGACCGGCAGGTGTTCCTGGTGTCGGGCGCCAACTGGGCCGGCGACTCGGTGTTGGTGGCGTTCTGCGCGGACGGCGACGGCGCCTCCGGCGACGGCTGCGACTGGGCCGCAGCCGCATCGGTGGCGCCGGAGGACGGCAGCTTCACCGTCCGCAAGACCTACACCGTCCCCTCCGGCGGCGTCCCGGCAGGCGGCGTGGCCGTCTCCGCGTTGGGCGTCCCCGCCGAAGTGGCTGAGACCGCCGGCGAGATCGGGGTCGAGACGGCCGCAGAGCTCGGAGCCGAGACCGCGACCGTCGAGGCGATCCCGGCTGCCGCCGGGCCGAGGATCTCGGTGTCGCCGGAGTCCGTCGACCGCAGCGAGCTCGCCGCCGGCGACCGGCAGACCTTCACGGTGACGGGCGCCGGCTGGGCCGCCGAGACGGTGTCGGTGGCGGTCTGCGACCTCGGCGCCGTCGGCGTCGCCGGGACCGTCACCGGCAGCGTGGGCGGGACCGGTGCCGGGGATGCGGCCGGGACCGGTGCCGGGGATGCGGGCGGGACCGGTGCCGGGGATGCGGGCGGGACCGGTGCCGGGGATGCGGGCGGGACCGGTGCCGGGGACGGCGCCGGCGGCTGCGACGAGCAGACCGCCGTCTCGGCCACCCCCGACAACGGCGGAGCGTTCACGGTGGAGGTCGAGTACACGGTGCCCGACGGGGGCGTTCCCGCCTACGGCGTGGCCCTGCAGGCCAGCAGCTCCGGCGGCGCCATGGCGGTCGCGGTCGTGGTGGAATCGCTGCTGCCGGAGGATCTGAGGCCGCTGACCGCGACGATGATCGTCGGGGCGGCCCTACCCCCGACGGTCTCGGTCTCTGCGGTGTCGCCCGCGCCGATCGACCGGAGCGTGCTGGCGCCCGGCGACCAGCAGCTCGTGGTGGTGTCGGGCGCCAACTGGGCCGGCGACTCGGTGTCGGTGGCCCTCTGCGAGGTTCCGGCCGCCGGGCTGGGCGCGGTCTCGGCGGGCCTCTGCGACGGCGACGCGACCACGGTGGCGCCTTCGTCGGGCGCGTTCGCGGTCCGGATGTCCTACATCGTGCCGGCCGGCGGCCTGCCCGAGAGCGGCGTGGCCGTGCTCGTCAGCAGCAGCGACGGCGAGGAGTCGGCCGTCGCGTTGGTGATCGAGGCCGCCCCCCAGCCGTCGATCTCGGCGTCGCCGGCGTCGGCGGACCGCGACGCCCTCAGCCGCGGCGACACCGTCGAGTTCACCGTGACCGGCGCCCACTGGAGCGTGGCCTCGCTGACGGGCATGTTCTGCGAGACGCCCGAGGCCGGAGTGGACGCCCTCGCCGCCGCCGGCTGCGAGGGCACCGGCGGCGTGGAGGTCGAGGTGGCCGGCGGCGGGTTCACCGTCACGATGACCTACACGGTGCCCGCCTCCGGTCTGCCCGCCGGCGGCGTGGCCATCAGGTTCAGCAGCGCCGGCGGCGCCGAGTCGGCGACCGCCGCGGTGATCGCGCCCGAGCCGCCGTCGGGGCCCTGGATCACGGTGACGCCGGCGTCGGTGGACCGGGCCGCGGCGGCTCCCGGCGCCACCTACCAGTTCGAGTTGACCGGCGGCAACTGGAGCCTGAGCCTGTTCGGCCTGTTCTGCGCGATCCCCGCCGGCGGCATCGAAGTGATGGGCCAGACCGACTGCGACATCACCAACCTGGTGCCCATCACCCCCGACCGCGACGGCAACATCTCCGCCACCCTGACCTACACCGTTCCCGCGGGAGGCCCGCCCGTGTTCGGCGTGGCCGTCGCGGTGGGCGACCCCGCCCAGATCGAGACCTCCGAAGCCATCGTGATCGGCCCCGCACCGCCCGGGACCGAGCCGGAGCCTGAGCCCGAGCCCGAGCCTGAGCCTGAGCCCTGGATCTCGGTGTCGCCGGAGTCGGTCGACCGGGCCGGCGCCTCGCCGGGCAGCCGGCACGAGTTCGAGGTGACCGGCGGCAACTGGACGCTGGGCCTCATCGCCCTGTTCTGCGCGGTCCCGGCCGCGGGCGTGGACTCCATCGCGCCGACCGACTGCGACATCACCAACCTGGTGCCCATCACCCCCGACAGCGACGGCGACATCTCCGCCACCTTGGCGTACACGGTGCCGGCAGGCGGTCCTCCCGCCCGCGGTGTGGCCATACTGGTCGGCGACCCCGCCCAGATCGAGGCCGTCAGGCATCTGGTGATCCCCGCCCCGCCCTAGCGGCCTGCCCGCATGGCTCCTTGCTCGACCACCTTCCAACCGTCTCCTAGGAGGAATGACATGAACAGCGCACACATCCCCCGGCGTCTCCAGGCTTGTCCGACGGCATCGCTGCCGTGGCGCGGCCTCCTAGCGGGTCTCCTGGCGCTCGCGCTCGTCGCCGCGGCATGCGGCGGCGACTCGCAGGACACGACCGCCGGGTCGCAGCCGACGGCGCCCGAGCCGGCAGTCGAGGAGCCCGAGCCCGAAGTCGACGAGCCCGGCGAGCCTGACGGCTCCGACGAGTCCGGTGAAGCCGGTGAGCCTGACGGCTCCGACGAGGCTGACGGCTCCGACGAGGCTGACGGCTCCGATGAGCCTGACGGCTCCGGTGAGGGTGACGGCTCCGACGAGTCCGGTGAGGGTGACGGCTCCAGCGAGGCTGACGAGCCCGACCAGTCCGATGAGTCCGGCGAAGCTGACGAGTCCGGTGAGGCCGAAATCGATGAGTCCGGTGAGGGTGACGGCTCCGGCGAGGCTGACGACTCTCGCGAGCCTGACGGCTCCGGCGAGGCTGACGAGCCCGACCAGTCCGGGGAGTCCGGCGAGGCTGACGAGTCCGGTGAGTCCGAAATCGATGAGTCCGGCGAGGCTGACGACTCCGGTGAGTCCGAAATCGATGAGTCCGGCGAGGGTGACGACTCCGGTGAGTCCGATGAGTCCGGCGAAGCTGACGAGTCCGGTGAGGGTGACGGCTCCGACGACTCCGATGAGTCCGGCGAGGCCGACGGCTCCGACGACTCCGGTGAGGCCGACGACTCCAGCGAGGACGACGACTCCGGCGAGGTCGAAGTCGACGAGTCCGGTGATGGTGACGACTCCGGCGAGCCTGACGGCTCCGACGAGTCCGGTGAGGGTGACGGCTCCGGTGAGGGTGACGGCTCCGGTGAGGGTGACAGCTCCAGCGAGGGTGACGGCTCCAGCGAGGACGATGGCTCCGGCGAGGACGACGGCTCCGATGATTCCGGCGATTCCGGGACCGAGCCGGAGCGCAACGCTGCAGCGGCCTTCGATGAGGGCGATTCAGCGGTTCGCAGCGTCGATGAGACCGCATCGGGGAGCGTCCCGGTGAACGAACCGGTGGGCGCCCCGGTGGTTGCCGGCGACGGCGACGGCGACACGCTGATCTACAGCCTCTCCGGACCCGACGCAGCGTCCTTCGCGATCGACTTCCTGACAGGCCAGATAAGGACCAGCGCCGCGCTGGACGGCGACGCCCAGGCCGTCTACACGCTGACCGTCGCGGTCTCCGACGGCAAGGACGCCGACGGCAACCCCGAGCAGCCCGCGCAGACGGACGACACCATCGAGGTGACCGTCACCGTCGACGCGTTCGTCGTCGCCGAGTTCGCCACGCTCACGGTCTACCTCCAGGGAGACACGACGACGCCGGTCACCTCGGTCGACGGCGCCGGCCAACACACGTTCACCGTGGTCGGCACAGGCTGGACCGGCATGCACACCACGCCGGCCGCCCTCGTCGACAACCCCGTGCTGTTCGTGACCAGCTGCCTCGTGCCCGGCCAGGGAGGGCTGAACTTCTTCCGGCAGTGCGACTCCGACGGCCTGCACACCTACGCCCAGGTCAACAACACCGACGAGGGCTCCCAGGATCTGTCGAGCCTGTACGTGTCGGACGCCAAGCTGCGCAACGCCGGGGCGACCACGATAGGCATCACGCTCGCAGCGCTGGATGTGGGCAGCGACGGGTCGTTCCGCCTGGACATGCCGGTCGACGTTCCCGCGGGCGGTGTGATCATCAACGCCGTGATCGGGATCGTCGACACAGCCAAGCTGTTCATGCCGGACCTGATCGACATCATCAAGGCGGTGCCCGTCGAGATCTCGGCCTGACCGCTCCGGCGCGCGGGCCGCAGCCCGCGACTCAGCAGCTTCCCTCCGTGAGCAGCCACCTGGTGATGCCGCTGGCGCTGGTGCGGTACTCCCAACCGAGCCGGAACCGGACCTCGCCCTCTGGGGCGGTCCCGTCGGCGAGTTCGTCCTCCCACCCGGCCAGCCTGTCCTTGAAGGTGGTCAGCGTGACCGGCGGGCCATCGAGGTACAGATGGTCCTTGGCGTCGTAGACGACCCTGGCGATTGAGGTGCCCGCCGTGGTGTCGGTGTCCACGATGATCGTGTTCTCGCTGACGCTGGACAAGAGCACGCAGGCCCCGCCTCCGGCAGTGAGACTGGTTGCCGTCGGCTCCGCGAGCCAGTAGAAGGTCGCGCTCTTCAGGTAGGGCGGACTGTCGGGCGAGTCGCTCAAGGTGATGTTGTCAGCAGACTCGTCGGCATTTGTGCTCGGGTCGTTCTCGAGCCTGCCGTCGGGCCCGGGGAGCTGGGCGCCGAGAGTCTCTACCGCCGTCTTGCTCGACTTGTAGAGGTAGGGGATCCGGACACGGCCGTCCCGCAGCGTGTACCGGGCACGCGTCACGAGCTCCACGTCGGTCTCGGGATCGATGTCGGAGGTCAACAGCACCCCGACGTTGCGGAGCGGCTTGCCGTACTGGTCGGTCACTGCGATCGTCGCCACGTTGCTGGCCGAGCCGCTGGCCGGGGGAGAGGCGTACTTGGTGGGGGTCGTCACCTCGACCTTGCGGACCATCGGCCTCTCGTCGGTGAAGACCGGGCAGCGGGGTTCCGTCGCAGAGCCGGCGTCGCTCGCCGAGCATGAGGCGCCGGTCGGGGCGGCGAGGGTATTCCCGGCCGCGTTGCTCACCGTGTACCTGATCCTCACCTCGTCGGTCGTGTCGCCGGTGTCGTCGTCGTCGTCGTCGGGATCGGGATCCTCGGCGGTGAGAGTGAACGTGAGCCTGCCCGTTCCGTCGACGCTCTCGGTGAAGGAGTCGAGGGCGTAGATCGTCCCGTCGGCGGATGCCGGAGTGCCGTTCAGCCCGCGCCACGTGGTCACCTCCACGCGGTAGGAGGCGCCCTGCGGGGGAGGCACGGCATCCCTGTCCTCCGCGCCGATGAGCTGCACGGTCACGGTGACCGTCTCGCCGAATCGGGCCTTGTGCGCCTCCTCAGCGATGTCGTGGGTCACCTTGGCGCCGGTCGCGACTACTTCCTCGGTCTCGGTGAGGTCGACCCGGGCGAGCTCCGCGCCGCCGCCGGTCACCCGGTCGTCCTCGTCGCCGGTCCACGCCCACACCGTGGTGCCGCCCCGCCCGTCGACGTCCACGGCCATGATCAGGTCGCCGTCGTCGTCGGTGGCCGGGTCGAGCAGCCCGATGCTGCACTTCGAGCCCGGGTCGCCTCCCGCGGGCACCCTGACGGCGCCGCAGGTCCCGTCGGACTTGAACGCGGTGGTGCCGAGGAGCCTCGTCGGGACGCTGAAGAGGTCGATGGGCACATTGAACAGCGGCGCGAAGCCGGCGTCGCGGACCGACACCACCACCTCGCCGGGCACGTTCTGCTGGATCGTCACCCCCTCGGGGCGGGCCCGGGTGTGGGCCAGCGCCCCGGTGATCAAAGCGGCCACCTCGGCGCGGGTGGCGGGCTCGCCCGGCTCGAAGCTGCCGTCGGGCCGACCGCGGGCCACCCCCAGCTCGTACAGCGCGCTGACCGCGCCGTCGACCGGCAGGGGCTGCGTGTTGCGCGAGTCGGCGAAGAAGTCCTCGGGCGGCCTCCCGTTGATCGTCACCGTGCCGGCGTCGTCCATCTCGACGTTGGCGCGCGAGTTGCTGCCGGTCACTGCGACCAGCAGCCGGACGACCAGCACCGCCGCGTCGGCCCGGGTCGCCGCCGCGGCCGCCGCGTCGAAGTCGCCGATCACGGCGTCGCGACCGGCGCCGGCGACTATCGCGGCCCGTTCCATGAAGCTGACCAGCTGGGCGCCCGTGACGACCGCATCCGGCGCGAACGTGGTGCCGTCGCCGGTGCCCGCGGTGATGCCGTAGTACGCGAGGCAGTTGATGGCGGCCTTGAGCGGGTGGTCGGAGGGCACGTCGACGAAGCCCTGCTCCTGCGCGGCGTCGCCCACGCACGCGCTCTGACCGGTCGAGTGGCTGGGCTCGGCCTCGTTGTCCTCGCCGGGCCTGATCTCCTCAGCCGCGACCGCGGCCACCAGCAGCGACGCGCCCACGGCTACCGTCCCTGCGGCGAGGAGCGCCCGCGACAAGAGCCGGCCGGCACCCCGAGAGGGCATCCGCCGGACCCGCCACGGCCCCGGAGGGCGCTCCCGGTTCGGACACATACACGAATGGTAGTACCTCTGTGACCTTGTGGTCTGAGAACTTTTTTGGTTTTCAGCACATGAACCCGGCGNATGGTCATCGACACGGCCATGATGCAGGGCGTGGCNGCTGCCGTCNCCCTCATAGACGGATCCTTCGGCGACTACGGCCAGCGACCGGCCTGACACACCGGCACCGGCGCCGGCGGCCCGTCTCTGCCAGCGCGACGGCACACACCGCGCTTCGCCGCGAGGCATTGGCGCCCGCCCGCGGGGCCTCATACTGTCGGAACCGATGGCCAAGTTCAGCACGGAGACGATCGCCTTCGATTCGGCCGACCTCTCGCCGGTCGTTCGCGAGATGGAGGTCCTGGCCGCCCGGGGCGACGGCCTGGGCTGGATCAACATCGGCCCCGGCCTGCGGGACGACCAGATCGAGAGGCTGCCGCCGTCGCCGACGGTGCTGGGTCGCTGGTTCTCGGGCCGGGGCCCGGCCGTGCCGATGGCCACCTGGACCCCGGCGCCGGGAACCCCGGCCGGGGCGCAGCCCACGGTCGGAGTCGAGCATGGCGCGGGCCCCAAGGCCTTGGACCGCCTCGCTGATGCCGGGGCGCCGCTGCCGGCGGGCTGGCGCAAGGTTCAGGACCACGCCAAGCACGGCATCGTCGCTCATCCAGCCCGGGGTGCGTCCCACGACGAGGTGCTCGAATGGCTCCTGTCGGTGTGCTGGGCGCTGTGCCCCATCGATATCGAGGACCGCTGGCTGGCCGAGGCCCAACGCCCGGCCGCATGACCCCGACAGTTCCGTGATGCCGACGAGGTCCTGTGGACATGCGGGTCTGGAAGGTCCGGCCGTGCGCCGAGGAGGCGGTGGACTGGCACGAACTGTAGAGTGTGCTTGAAATATCATGTATTGCCATAGGCATTCGGTACTGTAGAGCTTGTGGCCCCCGCTGAGCCGACCGTCAACACCTACTTGGCGCAGGCGTTGCGGACCATGCACCCGCGCTGGGCCGCGATGGGCGCGATCGTCTCGCAAGCGACCGGGGTAATCGTGGGCGACAAGGGCAAGCAGCCGGACATCATGGTCCGGATCCCGCGCGCCGCCCCGCTGGTGATCGAGGCCGAGTTCTATCCGGCCCGCAGTCTCGAGAACGACGCGCTCAGCCGCGTGGGCGCGCAGACAGCCAACCGGATCAGGCCCATCGAGACCGTCGTCGCGGTGCGGTACCCGCGGCGCCTGCGCGACGTGCCGGAGACCGGCCTGGACGAGGAATTGGCCAAGTGCGACGACTTGGAGTGGTGCGCCTGGATGGAGGGGCCCAGCAACGTCAGATTCCCGGCCGAGGGCTGGGTCCGGGGCGGCCTGCGCGGGCACTCGCCAGCACCAAGGTCGCGCCAGCCTCACGATCACGCGGCTGGCCGATCTGGTATCACTCGATCCTCGAGCCCTCACCGGCGAGCAGCTCTCCGCCGCCGGCGACGTGTTCGAGCGCTTCCGGCGGCGGCCGCTCCTCCCGGCCAACGAGGCATATCGCGACGAGGCGCGACAAGAACTGGACGAGGCCGTGCTGTGCGAGATGCTCGGACTGCCCGCGGCGGTGCTCGCTCCGCTGGCGATCCTGCGTACTCAGTGGTGCGAGGAGCCGTCGGTGCACGGAGGCAAATCGACTCGCCCCGGCTAAGAGTCGAGCGCTGACGGCCAGGCCGCGACATTGCATGTACAACACTGAGGATTGGTGCCGTGCTGGCTCGCCGGTAGGGTCGCACCTATGCGGGTGGGGTCCATCGAACTGCCGGACGAACTGGTCGACGCGCACGCCGAAGGCCGCCTCGTTCTCTTCGTCGGTGCCGGCGCGTCTGTCGCCGAGCCGACATGCCTGCCGAACTACCGCGAACTGGCTGAGAAGGTGGCCGTGCAGAGCGAGAGCCCGGTCTGCGGGGCAAGCCTCGACCGGCCGGACATTGTGCTCAGCAAACTCAAGGCGGACGGCGTCGACGTGCACGCGCGCGTCCACAGGCTGATCAGCGATCCGCGGGACCGGCCTGCACCGCAGCCGAACAGCCTCCACGAGGCAATCTCCAGTCTGGCGACGGCCTCGCCGCAGGTGCGGATCGTCACCACCAACTACGACCGCTGCCTCTCGGACTGCCTGCCGGAGGGCGTGGACACCTACGAGGCGCACGCCCTCCCCGAACAGGACGAGTTCACAGGGCTGGTCTACCTGCACGGCTCCGTGAGCCAGCCGCCAGAGCGCTTGATCGTCACCGGCGACGACTTGGGCTGTCACTACCTGGTCAACCACGGTGCGGCCAGGTTCCTGGAGTCGATGTTCCGGAACCTTGCGGTGCTGTTCATTGGCTACAGCTTGAAGGACACGTTGATGGACTACCTGGTCAGAGGAGTGGGCTCCGACCGGCTGTATGTCTTGACCGATAAGCCCCAGGCTTCGCAGTGGCAGCATCTCTTCATCACGCCCATCGGTTACGAGAGCCATGACATGTTGCCTGGAATCGTCCAAGACTGGGCGGATCTGTCCCGGATGAGCATGTTGGATCACCAGCAGCGCGTCCGCCGGATCGTCTCAGGATCGCCCCCGCTGACCCCCGACGACGACTCGTACCTTCACGACATCGTGTCGGACACTCGTCGACGACGACTGTTCATAAGTCAGGCGCGCGGCCTCGACTGGCTTCACTGGATGAGTTCCGAACCTGCCTTCAAGGACCTTCTGAATCCGTTCGCGCCGCCCGAGCGTATCGACCACGGGCTGGCCCAGTGGTTCGCTGATCACTATGCAGCAAACGACGACAGCACGACTGAGGCATTGAGGATAGTCTTAGATGCTGGTGGAACGCTCAGCGATGAACTCTGGGTGACGGTCGCACGGTCTCTACGACTTCATTCAGGCACGCGCAGCGAGGCAATGAACAGATGGCTTCCGCTGTTGGTGGAAGCTGCTCCCCTCAATCGTCGTCGAGATCACGTACTGCTTTTCTTGCTGCTCCTGAACGGATGCGATCTAGAGCAGGATCGTGCTGCGATGCTGCTCTTGCTGGACAGAGTCCTAGAGCCGACGCTGGACACGCGTCGGCGTCAAAGTGACAGAGTTGTCGTGCCGCTGTGCAGCAACTCGTTAGCTGATCGCTGGTTCAGTGAGCTTCAACCGTACATCTCGTCGCTTGCCCCAGACTTGGCCCCGCTTGTCGATCGGCATCTGCGTAGAGCCCATTGTTTGCAGCGAGCGCTCCACTCGCGAACCGAGCACTATGATTCCACGACCGTGCAGTTGATGGCACAACTGGGCCAAGATGTCTCACATGTCACGGATCGCGATTTCTTCGACAGTATCAGCTACAGGCGCAAGGCCATCGAGTCTCACAGCCGGAACAAGATACCGTGCGGTGTTGACCTGTTGATCGATGTAGCTCGGGATGTGTTGGAGGTGCTTGTGGAACGGTCACCACTGAACACTGGCCGCTACTTGGAGAGTTGGAGCGGTGCTGAATCGGCGCTTCTGCGACGTCTGAGTGTTCACGGCTGGTGCAAGCGAAGAGACGTGACCGCCGACGAGAAGCTTGAGTGGCTCGTGGACGGTGACTGGCTAGGCGATCGCGACGCGCATCATGAAGTGATGCGGCTGATCGCCGAGGCTGTGCCGTCGGCTTCGGAGGCCGCAGTAGGCAAGCTGATTGAACGTTCGTCCGCGGATTCGGTAGGCCTGAGAGAACTGAACCGCTTGGGTTGGATCGCACGGCACGCGCCCCAGTCGACTGCGGCCCAGCGGGCCTTCCAGGCAGCGAGGGCGGCTCATCCTCAGTGGGATATGCCGGATGATGCAGACTTTCGAGGCGGTGACTACACGGGTGGGTTCATTCCGCGTCTCCCCATTCCCGAAGCGGACGAACTGCATGAACTTATCGAACGAGGACCGTCTGAAGCGGTAGCGCTGCTGCAGAAATACACAGACGTTGACGATTGGGAGGCACCGGGATGGCCTTCGGCCGTAGATGCCCTGCGGGCCACGATTGAGGAGCACCCTGACGACGGTGTCAGCGTTCTTGAGGTGATTGTGGGCGATACCGAAATCGAGGGCGGTGCGAGTCAGGCCATTGCAGAAACTGTAATTAGCGCGCTGAGTCACAATCGTCATTCCCAGAGTGAGACGGAACGGTTGCAGGCCGTTCTCCCGAGGTTGTGGAAGACAGGTCTTGAGCGCTTTGACCCTCAGAGCCATGTCGTGAATCCGTCGAGATGGCTTGACGCCGCCATTAGTCATTGGGCGGGAAAGCTGACGGAACTGTGGATCGCCTTGATCGCAAGCCAGTGGCAGAATGCCGGTGAGGCGTGGAACGGGCTCAACAACGTCACGAGCACAGCGCTGAAGGAGATGTTGGATGACGACAGCAAGCCATCGCACCATGCTCAAGCCATGCTAGCGAGCAAGGTCGCTTTCTTGTTTGGAGCTGACGAGGGATGGTGTCGAGAAAACCTGCTGCATCGGTTCGACAGTGAATGGGACAGACCGCAGGCGTTCAGACTCTGGGACGGACTCTTGGCAAGCCAGCAACTGAGCGACGACCTATTGGAGGCAGGACTCTTGGACTATTTCGTCGGCTTCATCTGTCAACTCGATAACGACGAGCACGAAACTGATGACGGTGGTGAGTCGGTCAGATCATCATACTTGAGTGTGGCGGCCGCTATTTGTCTCTGGAGTCAGTTCAGCCCAGTGGAGGACGGCTGGCTCATGAAGTGGATCGCCCGGGTTGGTCCAGAGGGTCGCTGCGAGTGGGCTAGGAACGTGGCTTGGATGTTGTCGGAACAGTCGGCAGGCGTAGCCGAAGTCAACTGGTCAAGGTGGATGAGAAACTACTGGCACAATCGCTCCGAGAGCATCCCGCTTGCTCTCACGCCTGATGAGTCATCAGCAATGGCCGAGTGGACCGTACTGTTGGAAGCTGGATTCACGGAAGCCGTAGAATTGGCAGTCTGCACCGAGGCGACCTTTGTGCAGGACTCTCATATTCCTTCGGTACTATTGGAGCGCACAGGGACAGATGGCGACCACTCTCGCCCGGATCATATCGCCCTCGAGCCGTTGGCTGTGCGTGACCTCTTCGCCCATCTACTCTCCAACAGCGAGACCATGGCTGATGACGATGGTCCTTGGAACATCACGGACGCTGTTGAGCGGCTCGACCGAGCCCTCGACGAAGACGAGATGAAGCCCATATTTAACGAGCTGCTCAGACTCGGACACGAGGAGTTTGTCTCATGGCTTCAATCTCAAGAGCGAACGCAACCGGATCTCCTGTCGCCGGTGGGGTCAGCGCCTGGCTGAGCAAGAGCCGCTGGCCAGATGAACAGGCCACGCTGTGAGGGTTGCGCGGACTCGCGCATTCGACCAGTGGCTTGAGGACATCACCGACAGCCGATCTCCAGCGTACTTGGGTGATGCGGGCCAGCATGTGCAGGGGCAGGTCGAAGCGTTGATCGACATCCTGCGGGCTGCCGAACATCCCGTCGGCAGGCCGGACGGCGCGCCATTGCGGGGCAGTCGCTACGCGCTGCACGAGCTGAGATGGCCGCGGATGGGTCGAGGCGAAGGTCCGGACGCTCGGAGCGGACAGCCGGTCGTGCGCGTGTTCTACGGACTGGTGGTCAGAAGATTCGAGCGTTCACAGAGTCGGAGCTGTAGCGCAGTNGTGCTGCTCGGCGGGAACAAGACATCGGCCATCGTGAGGTCCGGCTCGCAGGACCGGTGGTATGCGGATCACATTCGGGCCGCAGAGGTGCGCCTCGAACAGTGGTGCGCCGACCATCCGACGCTCGCACCTGTCCGGTCGAGCCGGTGACTGTCCGGCCCGTGCGTGTGACACAAAGTCCACGGCCCCGGTCAGGAGCTGATCACGGCCTCCACGATCAGATCGATCACGGCGTCGGCGTCGGCGTCCCACACGACGTCGTGGGCGGGCGGAGCCGGC
>JGI24792J26632_1001585_pt1 | contig 13331 bp, 3 predicted proteins | sample MesohylBB_FD_26632 | JGI IMG/M metagenome (IMG submission 26632)
GTCGGCTCTCGGCGGGAAGGAGTTGCTGTTGCCGCCGTGCGTGCCCGACGCGGCTCGGGCGGCCACACCGCAAGCCGGGATGATCAAGTTCGTGATGTGCCCGGACCACTTGACCATCGAGAGCGTGGCGGCACCGTCGGATTTCACGTTCTACCCCGAGTTCAGCCCCGACCGTCGCAACTACGTGGTGCATGTGGCCGACGACGTGTCGGAGGTGGGCTTCGAGGCGCTCTTCCGGCCCAAGTATCTGAGCATGGATTCCCGCCTGCAACCCGGATTCGCGTACGGAATAGCGGGCAGCAAGACCACGAACAGCAACACACGCTCCTTGGAACGCGCAGTGCGTTACGAGCTGAGTCCGGGAGTGACGACGGTGGAGATCGGGGCGAACCAGTGGTTCAAGAGGTACGGCCCGTCGCAGGAGGAACGCAACAAGGGCGGGGGCCTGTGGTGGACCGGCAGCGACAAGCTGGCTCGTTCGAGGTACACGCTTCAGTTGGTGTGGCGGTCGCCGGACACGACGCTGGCCGCGCCGGCGGAGCTGTCGCCGCTCCGGACGGCGGACTATGACACCGACGACGACGGCCTGATCGAGGTGTCGAGCCTGGCGCAGCTCGACGCGGTGCGCTGGGACGCCGACGGCGACGGCTATGCCGATCACGGCGGGCCGCTGCATGAGGGGTTCCCGAACGCGCTGTTGGGGATGGGCTGTCCGTCGACGGGGTGTGTGGGCTATGAGCTGACCGCCGATCTGGACTTCGACACCAACGCCAGCGGCGGCGCCGACTCAGGTGACGACTGGTGGAACTTCGGGCACGGCTGGGTGCCGATCGGCGCTGACACCGATCATTTCAGCGGCGTGTTCGAGGGCAACGGGCATGTGATCTCGAACCTGTTCATCGACTCCGACAGCGTCAAGCAGTCGCAAGCCACCGGCTATTACCGGACGGAACCGGGGACGGGGGGCGAGGCGGGGGGAACCGCTGAAATGAGGTCGATCCATCTGGGGCTGTTCGAGGAACTGGCCCGCGGCGGGGTGATCCGCAACGTCGGCCTCGGCAACGTCAGCGTGACGCGCAGCTTCGCGTGCATTCGCAGCCGGCATCCGCATGCCGGCGCTTACGGCTTCCGCTTGCCCTGCGAGCAGGGACGTGTCGGCGGGTTGGTCGGCGTGAGCGCCGGCACGATCAGCAGAAGCTGGGTGACTGGTGCAGTGTCGAACACCATCACCGAGAGCTACAGGCTAGGCAGCGAGCGGAGGGGAATCATGGTGGGAGGGCTGGTCGGCCAGGCGCACTCGTCGAGCGTGATCTCCGCCAGCTTCGCCTCAGCCGACGTGTCGGCCGATGATGTCCTCGTCTACCCGAGCGCCCGCATGAGTGGCGAGCCCATCTGGGTCGGCGGGCTGGTGGGGGTCAACGCAGGCGCCATCATCGCCTCCTACGCCACCGGCAATGTCGGTGCAGGTTCGGGCTTCAATNGCCGCCACGTTGTCGGCGGGCTGGTCGGACAGAACAGCGGCCCGATCACTGCGAGCTATGTGGCGGGCACTCTGTCGGGTGGNTACACGCACCCGCTGGTTCGGGGCACGGCGGGCGGGTCGCGGGTGTCGCACAGCTANTGGGACGCTTCGACGGCCGGCATTTCGTTCAGCTCGGCGAGGGGCNCCGGCTACAGCTCCGCGGCGCTNCAGGCGCCGACGGGCTACACCGGCATCTACGCCAACTGGAATGTGGACATCGACGGCGACGGCAGCGCCGACGATCCGTGGGACTTCGGCACCGCCGGCGACTACCCGAAGCTGCGGGGCGTGGGCCCGGCGTCTGACCAGATGCAGCAGCAAGCGGCCACCTATTCGATCAGCGCAGCGGCCTCTGCGGTCGAGGGCCAGTCCGCGACCTTGACTGTCACCTTGAGCGAGGCTGCGCCTGCGGGCGGGGTGCAGTTCGCGGTGACCGCGGGCTACAGCGACGACGCCACCGCGACGTCGAGCGACGTGGGCGCCATCGCGTCGCCGGTGACGGTGCCTGAGGGCGACACCACGGTGGAGGTGCTGGCGCCCACCGCAGACGACGCCCTCGACGAGAGCGACGAGACCTTCACGGTGACAGTCACCGCCGTCACCTCCGGCTGGGCGCCGTCCACAGACGGTGCCGGCACCGCCACGGTCACCATCGTCGATGACGACACCGCCGGGGTGACGGTCACCGCCACCAACCCGGTGGCCGTCGACGAGGGCGCCACGGCGACCTACACGCTGGTGCTCGACACCCAGCCGTCCGAGAGCGTGACGATCACCGCCCGCAGCAGCGACACCGACGCCGCCACCGTGTCGCCGGCGTCGCACATCTTCACTACCGCGAACTGGAACGTGCCCGCCACGTTCACGGTCACCGCGCTCGCTGATGACGACACCGAGGACGAGAGCGTCGCCATCAGCCACCGCATCAGCCGCGCCGGCCCCGCATACGAAACCGTGCCGCTGGGCACGGTCGCCGTGGCGGTCACCGACACCACCGCGCCGCCCCAGCAGAAGGAGGCCAACGACCAAGCCGACCAGCAGGGCGCGGCTGCGCTGCCCGGCCCGGTGACCGCGCTGGAGTTGAGCGCCACCGCCGGCAGCGTGACCGTGAGCTGGCAGGCGCCCGACAGCGGCATCGCGCCCAGTCGCTACATCGTGCACCTGCGACCCGAGGGCGGCAAGGCCGGCAGCGGCAACACCAAGACCCCCAGAGCCAAAAAGACCAGGGTGACCTTCAAGAACCTCGAAGCGGGCCGCACCTACAAGGTGTGGGTGCGCGCCCAAGACGGCGCCGCCAGAGGCGAACGCGTCACCGACACCATCACCCTCCCCCACCAAGACGCCCCACCCGCCTCCCAACAGCAGCCCGCCGAGGAGGTCGACACCAATACCGTCGTCAACCAGCCGCCCACGGTCGCGTCGCCGCTCGGCGACATCAACGGCCTCGAGCCCGGCGACACCCGCCAGGTGTCACTGTCAGGCGTGTTCGACGACGGCGACGGCGACCCGCTGGCGGTCACCGCCAGATCCTCCGCGACCGGCGTCGCCACGCTTTCGGTGGCCTCGGACTACACCAGCCTCACCGTGCGCGCCGCAGCCGAGGGCACCGCCACCATCACCGTCACCGCCAGCGACGGCCGCGACACTGTGTCGGACACGTTCACCGTCACCGTCACCGCCGCCGGCACCGAACCGCAATCACCCGAACCCGACGCCGAGGACGCCGAGGCTGAGGAGACAGACCCGCTGGAGCGCTACGACGCCAACGACGACGGCAAGATCGACATGCCCGAATACCAGACCGCGCTCGCCGACTACCTCGGCGGCTCACTCACCATCGAGGACCTGATGACGGTCAGAGCCGCCTACGCCAGAGACGCCCGATGAACCCCGACACGACGGCTCCCACCAAGGCGACACCCTCTTCTCGGGCAAGACACAACCCGGTGCGCTCACCGGGGCGATAACCCCGCTGCCTGCTGCGACTCCCGGCGAGGCGGCTTCCAACAGAAAGAAGGCAAATCCGATGTGGTCTCTCGTGAATCCCCGGTTGCGGCGCTTCTATCGGGTGCTGGTGGCGGCGGCGGTGTCGGCGGCGGTGCTGGTGCCCGGCCCGGCGGCCGCGCAGGGGTCTTCGGGCGGGTCGTCCGATGCTTCGTTGAGCGGTCTGGAGGTGACGGGCTTCTCGGGGGAGGATCAGCCGATGCCGGTGGTGGGGCTGTGGCCGGCGTTCGATTCTTCGGTGTTGGGCTATGGGGCGTCGGCGGCGTTCACGCCGCGGGTGCGGGTGCGGGCGACGGCCGCGGCTGCGGGCGCGTCGGTCGAGGTGGACGGCCAGTCGGTGGCCAGCGGGGGGTTCTCGCAGGTGTTCTATTTGGGCAATGGCACCAATGCGACGAAGCGGGTCGTGGTGCGGGTGACGGCGCCTGACGGGGCGACGGTGCGGTCCTATTCGGTGGTGGTGGTCAACAACCCGGCGGCGGGTCTGGGGGATCTGGAGTTGTCTGGGGCGCAGATCCGCCCGTCGGTGTTCTCGAACGCGTTGAAGGAGTATCGGGCGTGGGTTCCCCACAGCGTGGAGTCGGTGCGGGTGACGGCGACGGCGCAGCACGCGTCGGTGGTCCTGGCGGTGAACGGCAAGGCGGCGGTGTCGGGGCAGGCGAGCGATCCGCTGCCGTTGGAGGCGGGGTCGAATCTGATCACGGTGACGGCGACGGCGCCGGACGGGTTCACGCGGTCGACCTACACGGTGACGGTGCGGCGGGCGACCGCGGAGCAGTCCGCGGACGCGTCGCTGTCGGGGATCTCGGTGTGGCTGGCGACCTCCAAGCAGCCCGACAGCGCGAACAACGTGCCCTATGAGGGCGAGGCGTTCGCCCTGTCGCCGACGGTGTCGGGTTCGGTGCGGGAGCACTGGGTGGAGGTGCCCGAGGCCGCCGGCCGCTATCTGTACTTGGCCGTGGCTGCGGACACCTCCGCGCCGGGCGCGAAGCGGATCGTGGTGTCGGGGACGCGCTCGATCGAAGAGGCGCGCGCTCCCAAGCGCGACGTGGTGTCGGGCGAGGCCAGCGGCCCGTGGTACGCGCCGGTCGGCCACAGCCTGATCACCGTGGACGTGACTTCTTTGGACGGCACGAGCACCGAGTCGTACCGGCTGATCGTCAAGCGCGGCACCGTCGACGACCCCGAGGGCGTGTCCGTGACGCCGGGCGACGGGTCGCTGAGGGTGGGCTGGGAGCAGAGCGACTCGCCCACCGCGCCGGACAACTACACCCTGCGGTGGCGCAAGACAGGCGAGACCCAGTGGCTGAACCCCGCGCCTTTGGCCGAAATCGGCATCAAGAGATCGCTCGCGAAGGACGCGCCGGTGGTGACCGCCGAGGACGGCAACGGGATCCTCCCCGCCGACCGGGGCGGCGAGACGATCACCGGCCTGGACAACGGCACCGCCTACGACGTGCAGGTGAGGGGCCTGCGCATCACCATCGGCTTCTATCGCAACCAACCGCTGCGCTGGCTGGCCAGCGACTGGCAGTCCCTCACCGCCACCCCCGGCAAGCCGCGGACCGCCCTGTCGATCACCCCCGACCATCCCACCCGCGTGTACGGCACCGCCGACGACCTCAGCTACACCGTCTCAGGCCTCGCCGACGGCGACGCCGCCGGCGACGTGGTCACCGGCGCGTTGAGCCGCACCGCGGGCGACGACGCCGGCAGCTACCCCATCTCCATGGGCACCCTCGCGGTCGCGTCCGGCTACGCCGACGAATACGAACTGCCCGCCGCGCCCACCGTCGCCGCCTACGAGATCGAGCCGCGGCCGATCCCCGCCGTCAGCGGCGTGCTGGTCGCCACCCGCGACTACGACGGCACCACCGCAGCCGCCTTCGACACCACCAACGCCGCCGGCGTCGACGTGCTGCCCGCCGAGCTCGCCGACTTCCGAGCAGGCGGCCTCGCGGTCGCCGGATCGTTCCCCACCGCCGAGGCCGGCACCCACAACATCGCCGCCACCTACACGCTCGCGGACCACGGCGCGTTCAAAGCCGCCAACTACGAGCTCTTGCAGACCGCCGCCACCCTCCAGGGCCGCATCGACGCCGTCGAAGCCCAGCCCGCCTGCACCCCAGCGGTGGGCGGCGACTACGACCGCGACGACGACCGCCTCATCGAGATCTGCGACTTCGAACAACTCAACGCCATCCGCTTCGACCCCGACGGCGACGCCCAACCCCTGCGCGGCACCGCCTACGAATACCTACGAGCCTTCCCACGAATCATCGCCGACGGCCCCGGCTGCCCCGGCGGCTGCAAGGGCTACGAACTCGTCACAGACCTCGACTTCGACACCAACGGCAACGGCCGCGCCGACCAAGGCGACCAATTCTGGAACGACGGCACAGGCTGGGAACCCATGCCCATCCTCAACCACGCCTACAACGCCGTCTTCGAAGGCAACGGCCACACCATCGCCAACCTCCACATGAACAAGCCGGCGAACATGTCGAAGGTCGGGCTGTTCGGTTCGGCCGGCGCCGGCGCCCAGATACGAAACATCACCCTGAGCAGCGTCGAAGTCTCGGGCGGCCACGACATGGTCGGCGGACTCGCCGGCGCCAGCTGGGGGCACATCACCGACAGCCACGTCAGCGGCACCCTGCGCAGCGACCACGACATCGGCCTGCTGGTCGGCGAGAACCACGGCCGCGTCGCCGACAGCAGCGCGTCGGGCACCGTGGCCGGCGACCGCGACGTGGGCATCCTCGTCGGCGAGAACTACAGCCTCATCACCGGCGCCGGCGCGTCGGGCCACGCCGAGGGCCGCTACGCGGTGGGCGGGCTGGTCGGCAAGCAGATGAACGGCGCCCGCCTGCATCACAGCTCCGCGGTGGCGACCGTCAACGGAACCACTCCGGTAGACCGACAAGGGCGCGACGTCGGCGGCCTCGTCGGCTCGAACAGCGGCAAGATCCGCTCCAGCGCGGCCCGAGCCGTAGTCACCGGCCAAGCCAACCGCGTCGGCGGGCTCGTCGGCATCAACACCGGCACGGGCGCCGTATACGCCGCCTACGCCTTCGGCAAAGCCCAAAGCAGCGGCGAGCACGTCGGCGGGCTCGTCGGCGTCAATCAGGGCTTCGTCACCGCCAGCTACTCGACCGTCGCCGTGGCTGGCGGCGGCCTCGTCGGCACCACTGTGGGCGGAGGCAGGGTCGCCAACAGCTACTGGGACAAGCACACCAGCGGCACCACGACCAGCGCCGCCGGGACAGGCCACACCACCGCCGCCCTCCAGTCGCCCGCCGGCTATTTCGGCATCTACGCCGGCTGGAACGTGGACGGCGACGGTGACGGACGCCCCGACAAGCCCTGGCAGTTCTCCGGCGCCGGCTACCCGCTGCTGCGCCAACTCGCCAGCACCGCCGAGATGATCCCGACGGCGAGCATCCTGCTCACCGCCGACGCCGACCCGAGCGAAGATGACGACGGCGACCTGGTCCTGGAGTCGATCCGGGTGTCCGAGCCGCTCGCCGTCGATCCCGCGTTCGACCCCGACACCCGCAGCTACACCATCACCCTGCCCCCCCAGATGCCATCGGTCAAGCTGCACGGCGGCTTCGCCGACCCCTCGGCGGGAGGCCACGCCTACCTTGCCGCCGCCGCCGACCTCGCCGACTTCGAAGCGCTCGGCGTCGGGACCGCCAACGAGCACCTGCTCGCGCAACTGGCCGGCAGCGCCGCCGGCACCCAGGAGGTGAGCCTCGACAACGGGGAGTCCCAGACAATCGAAGTCGGCATATACAAATGGAAGCCCGGCGAGGAGAACCAGGCGCCGTTCGCGGAGCACACCCACAAACAGGCCTACACGCTGACCATCAGGCGCGCCCACTACCCAGTCGACGACGCCGGCCTCAACTATCTAGGAATCAGCCCCGGCACGCTGGCATTCGACCCCGACACCCGCAGCTACCGCGTCGACGTGGCCTCCACCACCAGCACAGTGACCGTGACCGCGCTCACCAGCCACCCCCGAGCGACCGTCACCGTCAACGGCGAACACCCCGACACGCCCGTCGCTCTCAACGGCTACGGCACAACCGCTGTCGCTGTCGTCGTCACCGCCGTCGACGGGACCACCACCCGCACCTACAGGATCGCGGTCGACCGCGCCCGCGACACCAAGATCCGATTCACCGCCGTCGTCGACGTCACCACAGAGGCCACCGACGACATGCAGATCACCGGCCTGACGCTGCCCCCCGGGTTCACGATCGAGCCCGCCTTCTCCCCCGACCACTACCAATACACCGTCACCGCCCCACTCGAATGGGACCGCGTCGAAGTCAAGGGCCGCTACACCACGCCCTGGAGCCGCGACGGCGGTTGGAACAGCACTGCGTACATCTTCGCCGGCAGCAGCCTGGAGCAGTCACTGGAGAACTACCAGAAGCGCCGGGACGGAGACGCGAGCATGGTCGCGACGTCGAAGTGGACGAACGGGAACACCGTGTACCTCTTCCGAGAGATGGTCGATGTCCTGCACAACGACTTCGTTCATTCAGTGCGCTATGACCTGGCGCCCGGCGAGCCGACCGACATCGCGCTGGTCCTGTACAAGTGGAAGCAGGGCAAGGGCGGCAGGTCGCCCGTGAAGGACAACTCGGTCGCGAAGGCCTACACCCTGACGGTGACCCGGGCCCTGCCCGCGGACACCGAGGCGGGCCTGCACCGGCTGGGCACCTCCGCGGGCCCGGTGGCGCTGGTCGACGGGCAGACCGACTACACCTTGAAGGCAGGCCCCACCGTGGCCGCGTTGACGGTGACGCCGACGCCGCTTCACCCCTCAGCGGTGGTGACCGTCAACGGCGGCCCGGCGGACACCCCGGTCGCGTTGGACTACGGCGCCAATGCCGTCAGCGTGGTGGTGACCGCAGCCGACGGCACCACCACCAAGACCTACACCCTCACCGTCACCCGCTCGCTGCCGGCCGCGCCCGCCGCGCCGGCGGCGGTGGAGATCGAGGTCGGCCTGGGCAACGCGACGGTGAGCTGGGAGGCGCCGTCGGCCAGGACCGGGGTCCCGCTGGACTTCTACGAGGTCCGGGTCCGCGACAGCCAGGGCCAGGCGGTCGCGACGCGCAAGCTCAGCGTCGCTGACCTGAACGGCGACCTGAGCGCCGACTTCAGCGGGCTCAGCAACGGCGCCGACTACACGTTCGGGGTGCGCGCCGGCAACGCCGGAGGCGCCGGCGCCTGGCTGGAGATCGGCGTCACGATGCCCACGCCCACCGAGCTGAGCGGGCTGACGATCGCGGCAGGCCCGAACAACGGCGGACGCGCCCTCGCGGCGGACGCGCTGGTCTACGTGCGCGGCACCGAGTCGTATGACGTGACCGTGCCCGCCGGAATGGCGCAGGTGGTCCTCACGCCGACCGTCTTCGATCCGAAGACCGTCGTCACGATCAGCGGCAGCCGGCGCCTCGACCAGCCGATCAGCCTGGAGTACGGGGAGAACCCGATCAGCGTCGCCGTCTCCGCAGCGGGCGAGACGCCGCGCACCTACGCGGTCACGGTCACCCGGCAGTCTCCGCCCAAGCCGGGGACGCCCGTCTGGCAGGTCGACGCCTACGACACCAGCACCGTCGTCGTGCGATGGAGGGACAGCTCGGATGCCGCGGCCGCCGACTCCTGGGACCTGGAGCTGGTCGACGGCGACGGGACGAAGACGACGGTGTGCATCTGCCTGACCGCCAAGAACGACTTCGTGTACAACCGTTCACCCTCGGGCGAGGTCCACTACAGCCATTGGTTCGAAGGCCTGGCCGCAGGCGAGACCTACACCGTGCGCATCCGCGGGGTCAACGACGGCGGCGCCAGCGAGTGGGCCACCGCCAGAGTCACCCTGTCGCTGATGGCCGAACTGGAAGGCCTCCGCCTCGAGGCCATCACCAGGACCACCACCGGCAACGAGGTGCAACTCGCGCAGAGCCTCGCCAAGCGGCGGACCTCCTACACGATCAGCCTGCCCGAAGGAGTCGTGGGCCTGCGCGTGCTGCCGGAGGTCACCCAACCCAAGACCGCGACGATCAACGGCAAGAACAGCAGCGTGCGCGCCAACACCTACGTCACCCTGCAACGCGGCAAGACCACCGACATCAGGATCACCGTCACCGAAGGGGTCCACACCCGGACCTACACCATCGCGGCGACCGTCGGCGGCACCACCAACGACCCGACGGTGGCATGCGCGCCGGGCGACATCAGCGGAGCCAATGCCGACCCGACGGTCGCGATCTCGCTGCGCGACGTCGCCTTGAAGCCCGGCCAGGACTATAATCTGGTGCTCTCGAGGGTGTTCGCCGACAGCGACGGCGACACTTTGACCATCACCGCCGAATCGTCGGCGCCCAGCGTTGCGGCCGTGACGGGCGTGAACAGCTTCCCCAGCATGTCGGTGCGCGCCGTGGCCGAGGGAACCGCCACCATCACCGTCACCGCCGACGACGGCAACTGCGGCACCGTGAGCGAGACCTTCACCGTGACCGTCGACGCCGCCAACAAGGCACCCGCGGTGGCGTCGTCACTGGGCGATGTGAGCGGCCTCGAGCCCGGCGACACCCGCCAGGTGCCGCTGAGCGGAGTGTTCAGCGACGCCGACGGCGACTCCTTGACGGTTACCGCCAGGTCCTCGGCCGCCAGCGTTGCGACCGTGTCGGTCGCGTCGGGCTACGGCAGCCTGACAGTGCGCGCCGTNGCCGAGGGCGCCGCCACCATCACCGTCACCGCCGCTGACGGCAACGGCGGCACCGTCAGCGACACCTTCACCGTCACCGTCGACGCCGCCAACAAGGCGCCCACAGTGGCCTCGTCGCTGGGCGATGTGAGCAGCCTCGAGCCCGGCGACACCCGCCAGGTGTCACTGTCAGGCGCATTCAATGACGCCGACGGCGACCCGCTGACCATCACCGCCGGGACCTCGGCCGCCAGCGTGGCGACCGTGTCGGTCGCGTCAGGCTACGGCAGCCTGACAGTGCGCGCCGTCGCCGAGGGAACCGCCACCATCACCGTCACCGCCGACGACGGCAACGGCGGCACCGTCAGCGACACCTTCACCGTCACCGTGGACGCGTCCAGCACCGTGCCGACGGTCGCGTCGCCGATCAGCGACGTCAGCGGCCTCAAGCCCGGCGACACCCGCCAGGTGTCACTGAGCGGAGTGTTCCGAGACGCCGACGGCGACCCGCTGGCGGTCACCGCCAGATCGTCGGACGATTCGGTGGCGACCATGTCGGTGAAGTCGGACTACACCACCATGACGGTGCGCGCCGCCGGCGAGGGCGCCGCCACGATCACCGTCACCGCCAGCGACGGCCGCAACACCGTGTCGGACGCGTTCACCGTCACCGTCGAGGCCTCCGACACCGAATCGCAGACGGAACCCGAGACCCAGCAGCCCGACGCGCCGGCCGAACTGAAGGACGCCGTGGAGCACTACGACGCCAACGGCGACGGCAAGATCGACATGCCCGAATACCGGACTGCGCTCGCCGACTACCTCGGCGGCTCGCTGAGCATCGGGGACCTGATGAAAGTCAGACTCGCCTATGTCAGAGACGCCTGATGAACCCCGACAGTCCAGGTTCACGGTCGGGTGGCCGGTGGACGGCGAAGGTCGCCTACGTCAGAGACGCCTGATGAACCCCGACAGGGCGGTTCGACTGGGGCCGGACCGACGCTCCCGGAGGCCGCCACTCGTCGGTGCAGACAATATGTAGACGGCAACCACTGACGCCGGGTGGTCGCCCCGCGGCGCGGAGACGAACGATGAAGGCCAGGAGCAGATGAACCAACCTCTCGGGGCGGTGGAGGCGGGCGGGCCGAGGCCGGTGTCGACGGGCCAGCGGCTCCTGGGATGAGCCGACTACTCGGGGCGGTGGAGGCGGGCGGGACCAAGTTCCGGTGCGCGGTGGTGTCCACCGACATGACCGTCGTGGAGTCCGTGCGGGTGCCGACGACTGACCCCGATGCGACCTTGGCGGCCGTCGCGGCGTTCTTCCAGCTGGCTCAGCCGGTGGCTGCGCTGGGGATCGCCTCTTTCGGTCCCGTCGACCTGGACTCCGACTCGGCCGGCTACGGAACCCTGGTGGGCACGCCCAAGCCGGGTTGGTCGGGTGTACCGATCCTGGGTCGGCTGTCGGAGGCGGTGGGCGTCCCCGCCGGCATCCGGACGGACGTGGAGGCGGCCGCGGCAGCCGAGCAGACCCTGGGACCCGAGCCCCGGCCCCGGCGGCTCGCCTATGTGACCGTCGGCACCGGCATCGGCGCGGCCGTGGCGGTGGACGGCGAGCCGTGGCGGGGGCGGCACCACAGCGAGCTGGGACACATCCCGGTGCGCCGTGTCGCCGGCGACGACTACCCGGGACACTGCCCGTTCCACCGCGACTGCCTGGAAGGGATGGCATGCGGGCCGGCCATGGCCGAGCGCTGGGGCGCCGACCCCTCCGAAGCCGGCGACCGTGACGACATCTGGCACCTGGAGGCCGCCTACCTGGCCCAGCTCGTGCGGGTGCTCACCTACTCGTTCGCCCCCGACCGGATCGTGTTCGGCGGCGGGATCGGGGGCCGCCCCGGCATGGCGGCGCGGGTCCGGGCCGCGAGCCGCGCCGGGCTGGGCGGCTACGCCGACTACAGCGTCGACGACGACTCATTCGTTACTGCCCCCGCTCTGGGAGACGACTCCGGACTGCTGGGCGCAGCCCTCATCGCCCGATCGCTGCTCAACCAATAGCCCTCTAGACGGTTAGTTCCAAGGGGTGCGGCCGGAAATCGGCCCTGGATGTGGCCGAGCATTGCCAAAAGACATCAGGGGTCGTGGTGCCGACGCCGGGATCAATGTTCCTGTGCGCTGCAGATGTTAGGAGGCTCTCCGCAGCATTCGCCGCGAACGTCCGCTCGCACGCCAGCCACGAGACCTCCACAAATGCCTTATCGAGCCTTTCAGTCAGTTTCATTGCAGATCCTCGCTCATACCCTTGGAACTACTCATCTAGGGAGCGGCGATCTGGCGGCCTAGGTCGGCCAGCTGCTCTTCGGCGTGGCCGAGGGTGAGCTCGATGTGGCGGGCGGCCAGGAAGTGGCGGTGCAGGGGGTAGTCCCGGTCGACGCCCACCCCGCCGTGGACGTGGACCGCGGCGTGGACCACCCGGTAACCGCCCTCGCAGGCCCAGTACTTGGCTATGGCGATCTCGCGGTCGGCGGGCAGACCGGCCGACAGGCGCCAGGCGGCCTGGTAGGCGGTCAGCCCGACGGCCTCGGCGTCGATGTAGGAGTCGCCGGCCCGCTGGGTCACCGCCTGGAAGGTGGCGATGGGCCGGTCGAACTGGTGGCGCTGCTTGGTGTAGTCGGCGGCCATCTCGATGGAGGCTCGGGCCGCCCCGGCCATCATCATGCACAGCCCCACATTGGTGTGGCGCTCGATGAAGCGGACGATCTCCGTCCCGTCGGATGCACCGCCTCCGAGCAGGGCGTCGGCTCCGACCCGCACGCCCGACAGCTCGAAGCGGGCCTCGGGGCGGCCGGTCGTCACTTCGACCGGGAGCCGTTCGAGCCCCTCGGCGTCGGCAGGCACCAGGAACACGCCGACGCCGCCGTCGTCCATACGGGCCGGCACCAGGGCCACATCGGCATCGAGCCCGCCCGCGACCAGCACTTTGGTGCCGTCGAGCACGAAGCCGCCGCCCGAACGGTCCGCACCCCCGCCGGCGGCGCGAGCCGTCGACGCCGGACCGGCACGAGCGCCGCCCACGCCGGC
>JGI24792J26632_1001591_pt1 | contig 13292 bp, 9 predicted proteins | sample MesohylBB_FD_26632 | JGI IMG/M metagenome (IMG submission 26632)
ACCCGGAGCGGATCGCGGCGGCCTCGCCCGGCGACACCGCCGCCGCGGCCGCCGATCGCGCCGGGCCCTCCGGCACGATCTGGTTCGTCACCGCGCCCGGCTACCGAGGATTCGAGACGGCATGCGGCAGCCTCGCGGCCAAGCTTCGCCAGGACCGCCGGACCGAGCAGGTAGTGGCCGCTCGAACCACCTACGAGCACATGGCGCTCACCCGCCACCGGGCGACCGGGCCGTGAGGGTGTGGAGTCCCTCGATGCGGGTGGCGTTGGCCGCCTGGGCCGAGGCCCGCCTCTACGTCGCCGCGGCCTACATCATCACTACCGCGGTCGTGAACCGCCTCGAGCCGCCGCCCGACTTCACGCCGGTCTCCGACGGTCTGCTCGCGTGGGACGGGCGCTGGTACGAGGCGATCGCGACCGGCGGCTACGCCGACACCGCCGATCCGGCTCTGCGCTTCTTCCCGCTGTGGCCCGTGCTCGGGCGGGCTGCCTCCTGGATTCCGGGCATCGGCGCCGGCGTCGCTCTGGTGATCATGGCCAACGCGGCCGCGCTGGCGGCCGGCGTGCTGATGCACCGGCTCGTGGTCTCCGAGACCGGCGACCAGCGCCTGGCGCGGCGAGCGGTGAGGCTGCTGGCGCTCGCTCCCCCATCGTTCGTCCTGGTGCTCGCCTACTCCGAGGCCCTGTACCTGACGCTGGCCCTCTCGATGTTCCTGCTGGGCCGCCGCCATCGCTGGTGGACGGCCGCAGCCGTCGGGTACCTGGCCGGGCTCACCCGACCCGTAGGGGCGCTGCTGGCCGTACCGGCCGCCGTCATGGCCTGGCCGGAACGATCCCAGCGACGCGTGGGGGCACTCGCGGCCGTGGTCGCGCCGCCGGCCGGAGCGGCCACCTTCTGCCTCTGGGCCCAGGGCGCGCTCGGCGACGCCTTCGCCCCGCTCGACCGGCAGCGGGAGTTGCGGGGCGATCTCGTCGAGCCCGTCAGCCGGCTCGTTCGCGGCGCCTGGCGGGGAGCACACGGCGACACCGGCGAGCTGCTGCACTTCCTTGCCGCGGTCGTGCTGATCGCCCTGGCCGTTGTGGCCGCCCGGAGGCTGAGCCGTGCCATGGCCCTCTACGCGGTGATCAGCCTTGCGCTGCTGCTGGCCGCGGAGAACCTCAACAGCCTCGAGCGGTACGCGCTCAGCGCCTTCCCGCTGGTGATCGCAGCGGCGGTGGTGAGCCGCCACCGCCGGCTGGACCGCTGGATTGTCGGAGCCGCGGGCGCGGGCATGGTGTGCCTGACAACCCTCGCCTTCCACGGCGTGTACGTGCCGTGAGCACCCGGGAAAGGACCGGCCGCGTAGGATCACAGCCGTGACCGCATACCCGGCTGGTCGCGAGGGATCCGATCTCGACGTCAGCGTGGTGCTGCCGGTCTACAACGAGTCGGCCCATCTCGCCGCAGAGCTCGACCGCATCTCCGCGGCCCTGGAGGCATCGGATTACTCGTGGGAGATCGTGGTGGTCGACGACGGCTCCACCGACGGCTCCGGCGAGGCTGCGGTTGGCCGCGACGGGGTGCGCCTGCTGCGCTCGGCCCGCAACCGCGGCTCGGGCTCGGCCCGGCGGATCGGGACGCTGGCGTCGGTGGGCCGGGTGGTGGTGTGGACCGACGCCGACATGACCTACCCCAATCACGAGATACCGGAGTTGGTGGCCAATCTCGGCGACGCAGACCAACTGGTCGGAGCCCGCACCTCAGAGCAGGGCACGCTCAAGGCGCTGAGGGTCCCGGCCAAGTGGGCCGTCCGTTGCCTGGCCTCGTATCTCACCCGGACCCGCATACCCGACCTCAACTCCGGATTCCGGGCCATGCGCCGCGATGTCGCCGAGCAGTTCGTCGGCGAGCTCCCCGACGGCTTCTCGTGCGTCACCACGCTCACGATGTCGTACTTGATGAACGGCTACAGCGTGCGCTACACGCCCATCGAGTACAGGCCCCGTTCGGGCCGCTCGAAGTTCCACTGGTGGGCCGACACCCGGCGCTACGTGCTGCAGGTCATACGGATGATGCTCTCGCACGATCCCCTGAGAGTGTTCATGCCTCTGGCTGCGGTGCTGTTGGCGGCCTTCGCGGCCAAGCTCGGATACGACCTGGCGGGCAAGGACCTGCGGGTGGCCACCAACACGCTGTTGCTTGGCTTCGCAGCCATCCAGACGCTGGCGATAGGTCTGCTGGCCGACCTGGTGGTGCGAGTGTCGAAGCCCCGCCGCCTCCACCCCCCCGCCGACGTCACAGAAGTCGAATCGGCGGTAGCCGCTCCAGAGTGAGAGCCACCCCCTCCTGAGATGGCGTCACACACCGTGTCCAGATCCGACGATTCTTGCACACGGTGGTCACGATCCACAATCAAACGCTGGAGCCACGGTCACGTCCGAGCCAGGTGCCCAACTCGGAGACCAGTAGTCGAATACACGATGCTCCAGCACGGGGATCGGCTCACCACCTGCCGAACTGACAACATAGAGGTCACGTGAGCCGTTCGTGTCGCGCTCAAATACTATCCACTCGCCATCAGGTGACCAGCTTGGATGGTCATCATTATCTTCTAGGGTCAACGGCTGCAATAGGTTACCGTCTCGGTCAATGACCTCGATGTGACGATGACCCGAACCCGTCAATTTGACGGAGTGCGCAATCCTGTCTCCTTCAGGTGACCAATCCGGCGAAGAATAGTCTCCCGTCCTGTAATCTGTCAATCGTCCAACACCGAGTTCCCCACCTGTTGCGCCAGACGCGATACCAGTAAAGACTCGGATCTCGCGAGGCTGCCTGTCATTGAATGCCTTCGACCTCGTGGGATCATGATCTCGACGGGCGACAGCAATTGTGTCTCCGTCAGGTGACCAACTCGGGAAGGCGTCATCGGCGTCGAATTTGTCCTTCAAGCGTGTTGCCTCGCCGCTTACGGAATCAATCACCCAAATGTCGTTTCCTGCGCTTCCCCGGGCGAACGCGATACTCCTACCGTCCGGTGACCAAGTCGGTGCCCAGCCATTCTCGCGGCCACACAGCAGCCTTAACTCTTCATCAGACTCAATGTTCTTGAGGAAGATCTGCCAATGAGTGTCTTCGGGATGACGGCGCTGGAATGCGATCCATTCCCCGTCAGGCGACCAGCTGGGACGACCCTCCCTCTCCCGTGTATCACTGTCAGTGACGCGCTCGTATTCTACTAGTGAGAAGGAGTCGTTTCTCCTCCTGACATCTACATAATAGATCGCATCCTGGCCCTCGAGATTGCTAACAAAAGCAATCCTGTCAAGGGCGATACCATACTGCACGGCCGCTTCACTCAGTCCGGCCTCGTTTTGTGCAAACAACCGCACTTCGTATGATCTGCCGCTGTCTAGATCTGAGAACTCTGCAGTAAGGCTTTCGGGAACAGCCTTCGCATCATCATGCATTTCACCGTCAGAGTACAGTTCCACCCGATACTCCGTGATTGCCGATCCACCGTCGTCCGGTGCGTCCCATTTCACCTCCAGTTGGCGATAGGCCTCATCTACAACGACGTTACGAGGCCTGTCGGGCGGTGCTCTTGGGGTGGCAGATTTTGTGTCATCATCGCCTCGCAGTTTGGCCTCATTCACGGCTGCAACACGTACCTCGTATGTCTGGCCGTTCACGAGTCCTGTGAACTCCACATGCAAATCATCGAGGTCATTGATTGTCCTTGAATCAATACTCTGTTCCACACCGTCAAGATGCAAACCGACCTCGTAGTGGCTTATTGGTGATCCGCCGTCATTGGGCTCCTGCCAACTCACTACGAGACGCTCATCACGCCCCTGCACGACTAGCTCAATCGGAGCATCCGGCACCACAGGACCGACGATTGTAGTGGTGGTCGTAGATGTCGTCGTCGAAGAGGCTGTGTCGGTGGGCGGAGAGTCTTGCTCATCGTCTCCGCGCATTTCCTCATCGTCCGCTGCCCCATCGTCACCGCCCGCTGCCCCATCGTCTCCGCGCATTTCCTCATCGTCCGCTGCCCCATCGTCACCGCCCGCTGCCCCATCGTCTCCGCCTAGTGTGAGGACGAGGACGATCGCAGCACCCGCCGCCGCGACGGCAACCGCAGCGGAACCGATCTTGGCCCACCGGGGGATCTTGCTCTTCTCCTGAGGCTGCTCGGGCCCAGCCGACGGCTGCGCCGGTGCCACAGGGCGCTGAGGCCTCACGATCGTCGCGTCGACGGCGACATAATCGGCATCCGGGGCCCCATGCACGAGTCCGCCGGTAGAAGATGTGTCACGCGAGTGAACGGGGCGCTCCACCTGAGAGGGGACTCCGCCAGACGGGTCCCCGCCCGGGCGCTGGCCGCCCGCCACTCGCGGAGCTGCGGGGATTGACCTGTCCGAGGAAGGCTCTCGGGACGACTCCTGAGAGCGCGACATTGACCCACTCAGATCGACGACGCCGCCTATGTACCGGCCTGCGTCGGCGCCAATGCGGATCTCGGTAGGGCTAAGCCCGATTTGGCGCTCCATATCGACGAGTGCCTCAGCAAACTCGCGCACGTCGCGGAAGCGTTCGCTGAGCCGTCGTGACATCGCCTTGTGCAGTAGATCCCTCATAGCGGCGGGATGCTCGGGACCGAGCTTGGGCGGGGGACCGGTTAGCGTGCGCTCCAGGACTTGGCGGGTCGTTTCGGAGCCGTCCCCCTCGAATGGCCTCAAGCCCGTGGCCAAGGTGTAGATGGTGGCGGCGAGCGAGTACTGATCAGCGAACGGTGACGCCGCCGCGACGCCGCGTTCGATGATCTCCGGCGCCGCGTAGTACAGCGACATCCTGGTCTTCTGGTCACTCCATCGATGGCTGATGAGCGTTGCAATCCCAAAATCTCCGAGCGCCGCAACCTCATACTGGGAACGGAAAATATTCTGGGGCTTGACGTCGCCGTGCACCATTCCTCGGTTGTGCGCGGTGGCCAGCGCCCCCGCGACCCGCACGCTCACCGGCAGCAACTGCTCAAGACCCAGAGGCCCGGTGCGCTGGAGGATGTTCAGATAGTTGCCGTGCGGGAACAACTCCATCACGATGCAGGGTCTCCGATCGGAGGTGAACTCGCTGGAGAACACCGTCACGATGTTGGGATGGCTCGACAACCCTCCCATGGCCCGGCACTCTCGCTCGAAGTCCGCGACGGCCTCGTCGTCAGTGATGGCCTCGTCGAGCACCTTGACCGCGACCCACCGCTCGAACTCGAACTGGAGCGCCTCAAAGACTGTGCTGAAGCCGCCCCGGCCGATCTCGCGAAGCGCTCCGTAGCCTTCGATGGTCGGTATCTCACGGGCCGCACCGCCAGCCGCACCGGTGCCGGCGCCCCGATCCTCGACCGTCTCGGACGCGTCCTGGCCCGTTGCCGAACCGCCGTCTCCCGCTGGAGCGTCGGCTCCCGCTGCCGACTCTCCTGGTCCTGGCGGCGCGCCGCCACGCAGCGACGCCAGCAGCGCCTCATCGACGACGACGGAGGCGTCCCGGTCGCGGTCCTCAAGCGCCATTCGACTGCCCCGCCGTCGCCTGTCGTTCGTCTTCCCCGAGCGCCGACCGACTGCTCCTGCGTCGGCCCCTCGGCGCTTCGGTGCCAGCTGCCGACACGAATGGGACCTGGACCCGGAAGAGCTCTCCCGCCACGACCAGCACTCCCATTCCAGGGCGCCGGTCCCGCAACGCCTCGTCGCTGAGACGGCGCACACCGAACTGTGACGCGTCGAGGCTGCTGCTGGGAGCGAGCACCAGCGCACACCGCGCCGGGAGCGCCCGCAGCAGGTCGTTGCGTCCGTTGAAGAACTCTGTCGGTCCTGCGGCGATCACGGCTCGTCGCCCTGGGCCGCCGAGCAGAGCTCGGACCGATTCGGCGTCCTCGTCCCATCGATGGGTGTCGTCGATGAACAACGCGACCGGATCACGCGAATCCGCCTCGGATGCGATGCCTTCCGGCGACACGACCTTGCCGGGAAAGGCCTCGGCGACCGGCGACCGGCGAGACAGCGGCAGGCCCAGAACCCGCCAGCCATGCCGGGCCATCAGTGTCGCGGCGGAGATCAGGGCGCTGCTTCGCCCGCTCTTGGTCGAGCCGCACACGAAGAAGGCGGGCCCGTCCTCCTCGGCGTCCAGCCACGACGGGTCGCCCGTGTCCGTGCTGACGCACAGGGCAACGGGATTCGGGACGGAGTCCGGCGGCGGCGAGGCGAGGACCTCGCGGATCGAGAGCGGCCAGGGCAGATCCTTCAGGACGGTCGGCATCAACGCCGAGTGCTCCAACTCCCGCCACCTTTCCGTCAGGCGGGCGCCGAGCGCTCGAACTACCTCTCCGGGCGGCGCGTCGGGCGTTGACGGCACGAGTGCGAACTGCATCAGGTGGCCGCTCTCCACGTCGACGGCCCGACGAGGCGCGTCGAGAGCGCTCTGCAGGGCACGGGGAACGCCCAAGCCCGAATAGTCGTTGGGGTCCGGGCACCTCAGCACGAACCGCCGTCCGACGGAGGCGCCCAGCCGCTGGTGTGCCACCGAGGGTGAGCCGGTAAGCAGCACTCGCACTCCTGTCCCGGCGGTCTCCGACACGAGCGCTGTCAGCGGCGACAGCAACGGGCTGGGCTCCATCTCGCCGGACATCAGGAGACGGTCGGCGCCGTTGACGACGAGCACGGTGTCGGGCATGGTCTCGGCCGCCACCGTCACGAGCTCCTGAACGGATGAGAGGCCCATGTCCGAGAGGGCAGACTTCCGCATGGCGACCTCCGAGGCGACGTGTCGAAGGATCCGCATGGCGAGCGGTTCGTTGCGCTCCGCGACAGCCCCGACGTGAGGCAGCCCCCTGAGCGCGCCGAGGCCCTGGCCCTGCGTGTCGATGATGTAGAAGTGCATCTCCTCGGGGCTGTGCCGAGCAGCCGCCGAGGCCACCACCGCCCGGGCCACCTCGCCGAGCCGGGCTTCGGCGCCGCCGATCAGGAGCATGTTGGGGCCGTAGGGTTCGAACGCCACCGTTACCTGCCTCTGCCGCTCCGGCTCGTCCCTCACCCCCACAGGCCACAGCGGGCCGACCTCATCGAGATCATCGAGACCGAGATCACGGGGCAGCTCTGCTGGCCAAGGCACCGCCGGCGCCGTCCAACCCGAGTGGCTGGCTGCCAGCCGGATCACTTCGACGACCGCGTACATGTCGGTGTCTTCAGCAGGCACGTCAACAACCGGTGGCTCCGGCGGAGCGTCCGGCAGCGACTCGAACGGCACGATTCTGATCTCCACGGGTTCCGTGGCATACTCCCGGCCGGGACGGGGACCAGCCACCCGGGCCGCCTGGAACTCGACGGCGCGTCCGCCGTGCGACCTCAGGAAGGCCCTCCCGATGCGCTCCTTGGGAATCGATGCGGCCTCGGGCGAGTCGAGCACCGCCTTGCTGTGGACGGGCTCCTGGACGCGGAAGCAGATCCGCAGCCCCGCGTTGGCCGCTATCTGCGACGGGAGCTGGTTCTCGAAGTTCTGCGTGACGAGCAGGAGATGCACGCCCAGCCCTCCGCCGACCCTGGTGACGCTCTCGAGCGAGGACAGGTTTGCCTTGCCGGCATCGGAGCTGAGCAACTCGCTGAACTCGTCGACGATGACGAGCAGGCGTGGTATCGGCGGAACGGAGGGGCGAGCCCGCCGCGCGGCGCGGTATGCGTCGTGGTTGGGCGCGCCCACCTTCTTGAACTCCTCCTGGCGGCGGCGCATCTCCGCCTCGATCAGCTGCACGGTGCGCACGAACGAATCGACGTCGTGGTTGGTGGAGAGGTCGATCACATGCGGCAGTCGGGCCGACAGTTCGTGGTCGACTCCCCCTTTGAAGTCGACGATGACTATCGACAGGTCGTCAGGATGGTTGGCCGCCGCGAGCGACACGATGAGCGACTTGAGGAACTCCGTCTTGCCGGAGCGAGTCGTTCCCCCGACGAGGCCGTGGGGTCCGTCCTTCATGATGTCGATCTCGGTGATGTGGTCTCCCAGCCCGCCGACCCGGACGCGGGACGTGCCGCCTTGGCTCCAGCGTTCGATCACCCTGTCCACGCCGCCAGGATCGGTCTGCGCATCGATGAGGTCCACGAGCCGGATGAGGGTGGACTCGCCCGGTGCGTCGCGCGTCGATCCGGCCGGGCGGAACTGCGCCAGTGCCCTGGCCGCGGCCTCGAATGTGTCCGTCGTCATCTCGAAGCTCCGCACCCGGTTGGCGCGCGGCTGGGTCTCACTCACGAACGTCGCCTCGTCGACGTATTTCCCCAATGTCAACTGGGCGCGGGTGCCCTCCGGTGTGACCTTCGCATCGAGGATCACACCGACCACACCGACGGGCGCACCGTCGACGATCAGATCGGTCAATTCCTCTGGCTCCAGCGCGGCTACGCAGTCGACCAGCACTATGTGGACGGGCAGAGACGGTCCCTCGCGGCGTTCGGCGCTCGCTCGCTCGTTGACTATGGACTTGAGGGCCGTGAACGCTGCGGCCCGGCTAGCAGGAGTGGAGAACACGCTGTTCTGCGAGTCTCCCATGAACGTGTGGGGAAGCCATCTGGCGCCGTCCCAGTCGGAGGCCGCTTCCTGCTCCGCGTCTGTGATCAACCAGATCCTCACATCGTTGGGTGAGTGGGACGCGGCAAGATCAAGCAGCAACGCTCGACCGAGGGCCCGGGCGCGCGGCACCGAGCCGAGCACTGCCATCGGGCCTTCTCCGATTAGCGAGTGGCGCAGAACCATCGACCACTGGGTGTCGAAGGGCAGTCGCTCTGAGGGTTGCCGGCCCTCCACTCTGATAGTCGAAGGCCGATCGTGGAGTCCCACCGAAATCTCGCAGAAGTCTTCATCCGCGACCGATCGCTCCCAGAGCCGCTCGTGACGAACCTGTGCCAGAAGTGCCCCCAGGCCAGCTGGAATCGCCGTCCACCGGTCGCGATCTCGTTCGTCCTTGCGAGCTGCGGTCAACTCGGCAACGAAGCGCTTTAGATCGGCTTGGTAGTCGGCCTTGTCCTTCAGGCGCTCCCGTGACTCTTTGGACCGGCGCCGGACGCCGTCGAAGGCCATGAACAACGGGCCGATCGCGATTACCGCGACGTAGAGGAACGCGACGGGAATTCCCATCACGTCGCCTCTGTCGGTGCTGGTGAACACGACCATCATCATCAGGGCCATGCCCACCGACGAGATGACCGGCATGAGCATGGTCATGAGACTGCGTTTGTTCGCCTCGGACTCTTTGCGCGGGGGTGTCGGGTGCCTGAGCTGTTTCGGAAGGGGTGCCCGCGCCTCCCGAAAGCGACGCTGCAGCGGTTCCGACGGCCCGCGGGCGGATGTCGCTGGAGCGATCTCGTCGGGCGCAACTTCAAGGACGGACAGCGTCGTGGACCCGGCCGCGATGTAGGAGCGCGCCGACGCCACCACCGACTCGGCCACGGGAGCGCCCTCCAGCAGCGTGCCGTTTGTGCTGTTGTTGTCCTCGACCACAAGACCATCCGCGGCGGCGGGCTGCGCCCCGGCGGCGTCGCGTCGCCGCGTCCGCAGCGTCATGTGATGGGCTGACAGGGTCGAGTCATCGATCCTCAGCGAGCTTGAGAGCCCTGTCGAGTCGCGACCGACCGAGAGCCCCGAGTCGGCCAATCTCTTCGATGCACCCGTGTCGGGGCCTGCGACGGCAATGACGTACGAGCCGGCCTCCAGTTCCTTCGTATGCTGCGACGTGATGAACCGCGAGCCGTGACGGAAGCAACAGTCGACGAGCAACTGGTGAGTATGCGGGCGCTCGCCGTCCACACTCAGCTCATGGCCGTCGAAGCCGTACTCAAGGAACTTCTCCAGCAGTTCCGACCAACACGCATCTTCCGTAGCCGACACCACAAGGTGGCAGAAACTGCCCCCGCGCTCCTCGACCGATACCCGCCAATGATCCATCGAGCCCGTCGCCTAACGTCCTGCCACAGGCATGTCATCGCCGGGTGACCGATGCAGCCAGCATCGTCTCCATAAACCCACTGGTCGACGGGTGCGGTGGCCTTGAGTCATCGTGGCACCGGCACGGAGGCTGCTGCGAGAATCCTGTCGGCGATTTGTAGTGCCGATTCTGAGAAAGATGCGATGCGATGTGGCGGGCTTCCTCCGTCTGCCAAATCATCTTCCGCATCCGCCACCAAATCGTCTTCAGCATCCCCCGCGTCTGCTGGCTTGCATACCACTGTCTTCAACGGTGTTTGGCTCCCTAGATCATCTCTGAGCCTAGCGATGAGTTCTTCGCGCTCGACGGCACCGCGATCATCCGCCATCGTTCGTTGCCTCATGCTCATGACTGACTGTAGCTGCCGCGTCCATACCAGAACCACCATCAGCGTCTACTTCGTCCAGGAACGTCGGATCGTCCGGGTACAGAATTCTAAGTGTCTGGGCGATAGTCTCAAATAGTTCTGAGAACTCGCGGGCAAGCTCGAAGTTCATAGTAGAAAACTGCAAGACGATAACCGCGTCACCTTCGGCGACGGAGACCAAATACGTCTGCGTGAACTGTTTGAGGTCTCCTCCGCGCTCAGGCGGAAGACTCATGAGACGAACGAGCTTGGCCGATTTCAGGCCTCCAATCTCACACACGGACGGCGGCTCTATGTGGTCGTGCCGGACCCGATCGTCATCGATCGGCACGCGCTGTGAGAATGACTCAGCCACAATTTCAGCTCTCAACGGAACATCGGTATCAAGCTCCTCCCTGAGAAATCCAGACACAACGAGGTTCGCCATTAGCATCACGGCCTCGTCATCCTCGTTCGAGCCCTCCATTACCGCCACAAGACTGCTGGCCATCATGACCCTTGCTCTCTGTGCCAGTTCATATCCCAACTCAGCCAATACCTCGAACTGGCGCAGATCGGCGCGATCATCGAATCCGGCTTCCTTCAGTCCTGCGAGTTGCTGTTCAATGAACTGGCGGTACTCCGACGCTTCAAGCGGGATATCCTCCCACTCCTCTGGCAGAGCGAGAGCAACTGAGTCCGGCAAAATGGTCATATGAATGGCTCGTCCTTACTGGCCTGTGAATCCTGTGATCACTCGGATGGGCTTCTGGAGCGTGCATGGAACCAGAACGGTGTATGGCGTGAACCGGCTATTTTTGTCCATGAGCCACTCTGTTCGGGCTTTGACTTCATTCACGCCGACCTCGAAGATCCTGTCAGTGGCGAATGCCTCGCGGGACTTTCCGAATGGATTCAGCAATTTCGTATAGACGAAGCCGTTGTCACGAGCCGTGCGGGTTATCCAGCTACGGCGGTCCAGATCCGGAAAGAACCGATCTCTCCTGGGAGTATAACCCCGTGCTCCCTTGAACAAGACGACCTTAGACTTTCGATATATTAAATCGTTGGCTTGTTTGATCCCGGGAAATCGATATGTCGCCTTGGCCATTCCGACAGTCTGCCGCTTGGCATACCCTTCAACTGCATCGACGTTTTTCGTGACGACATTCATGGCCCTATCCAAACAGCCGGTCTTAAAGACCTTCTTGATGCCCTTGCCTATTAGTCTTCCTCCCGGGAGCGCTACACCTGCAGCGTCAATAGCCGTGTCTATGATGAATTCTGAGAGACTCATCTGGCCTGACAACACCAAGCCAAGACCCACACCCGCCTTCACGGCAGTAAAGAACAACTCAACGAACTTGAAGGCGACATTCACGACTGGAATCCACTCCAAGAGGAGTCCAAAAACATCCAGCCAATCAAGGAGAGTCGTCAACGCATCATGGAGAACCTGCAGCAACTCATTGACAAAAAAGTCCCACGCTTCGCTAATCCATGCGTTGACGTTCTCAACCGCCTCCGAGAGGACGTTGCCGGTATCTCTCAAGCTCCATAACGGCATGACCTTTAGCCGGTGCGCAGTCGACTCATTAAGGTCATCTTCTTCTTGGCGTATCGCTCTATAGTCGTTCCGGCTGTCATCCAGAAGACCCTCCGCAGTCGATAGTTCGCTGCTGGCACAACCCAGATCGTACTCGGCATTCCTGCGTTGAGACTCTAGCTTGCTCCTACGGGTCTCCACATTACAGGCGCAGGGGCCAGCGCAATAGCAGTGCAGTTGAGATATCTGGCGGTTCAACCAGTTGATTGAACTCTTGTGGTTCTGGATCTCTGATTCAGCTGATTGCTTCCGATTCCAGCGTGTACGCGCTCTGGCCAGCGCTTCACTCGCCTTCACCTCCAGTTCCTCAAGTCGACAACCGTGGCGCTCGAAGGTACTGCCGATCGTCGCTGACACCTCCGGGACATACGACAGCCGCCCAATGAATTCCCCGATTCTCATGCCGACCGACTCTGCGGTCTCGCCGGCGAATCCCTCACTCCGGCCACGTCGCAGTTCCCAAAGGTCATCGATGAGGGGACCAGTTCGCTCCGCAATTGTCTCGAAAGTCGCCGAGACCTCGTTGAACTGTTCAGGTCGCCCCCTCACGAGCGGGGACTCCACGCCACCTATCGTGTTCCAGGAGAAGGCCACGACGGCTACCCACCCTCGGACTGTCTCAGCTGGTCCGCAGACGATCGATCAGCCACCACGAACGCCTCACGTGCAGTGCTTATGGCATCGCCAAGGGCATTCAACTCCTTGACGAGCTTGCCACGACTATGGTCCCAGCGCCCGCCGAGTTCCCGATATGCGCTCTCGACGCTCGGTGCAGAATCGAGATGGCATCCGCCGTGACGGGTGTAGTTCTCCAGGTCGGTCGCAGCTCTGCGGGCACGCGAGGCGAGGTTGGTCAGGAACTGCGGGTCGACTCGAATCTCACTCATTCGTACCCACGACCTCAAGACACTGCGGCACAGTTGCCGGCGCGGCGATCGAACGGGCGCGGCGGCCTGAGCCCTAGCCTCTTAGTTGAGACGCAATCTGCTGATCGGTCTCCTCGATCGTGTTCGCTGCAGCAGTCAGGAAGTCGCCGAGACCGGTCAGGCCGTCCAGCATCTGGTCGGCGCCGTTCTTCCAGTTGGTGAATGCCTCATCGAACGCCATCTGCGACTGCCCGGTGAACGATTCGGTCAGGCTGTTGAGACGAGACCGGAGGTTGTTCATCTGGTCCGTCGCGGCGCTGGCCTCCTGGCGAACATGGGACGCCATTTCTCTAGCCTCGCCAGCCCTTAGCTTGATCTCAGTCATGGTCCAACTGCTCCTTCCTTTTGCCGATCGCGAAACGACCGCTGCGTTGGAATGCGCCATTCACCCCCCCCCCCNCTGTCAAGTCG
>JGI24792J26632_1001628_pt1 | contig 13065 bp, 11 predicted proteins | sample MesohylBB_FD_26632 | JGI IMG/M metagenome (IMG submission 26632)
CAACTGCTACTGGAACGACGACCCCGCCCGCCATTGATGCCGGCAGACCGGCACGGAAGCGCGCACGGGTCGAGGTCGCGCGCGCCAAAGCGAAAAGCGCGATCCCGGCCATAACAAGCAGCCAGGCCGTGAAACCGGACACATTTGTCGAAGCGAGCTTTTCTACGCCTGTGTTCAGGAGGTTGTACCGGCCGGTGTTGGGCAGAATGATCAGTTGAACTCCGTTCAAAACCAGTCCGACGCCGAGCGTGACGACAAATGAAGGCACGCCCAAAAGCGTGATCCAGCGCCCGGAAACAGCGCCGATAGCGACTCCGGCGGCAACTCCGACCGCAATTGCAAGCGGTATCGGCAATTCCGAATCGACGACCAGCATCGCCATCAGAACCGAGGCAACCCCGGATATCGCCGCGACCGAAAGATCAATCTCGCCAACAAGAAGCACAAAAACGAGCCCCAGCGCAATGATCCCGGTCACTGTCGACTGTATGAGCAAATTGTTCAGATTGCGGCTGGTCAGAAACACGTCGCTCTGGGTAGCGAAAAAGAGGACCAGCGTCACGAGTCCAATCGCTACGGGGACGAATCTCAGTTCGGCGCCAAGCCGCTCGGCGAAGCTGCGCTTCGGCTGAACAGGCGGGATTTCCGGCGAGTCTGTGATTTTTAAGGCTCCTTCGTCAGCCCGACAGGTTGCGACTCTTTTGACCGCCGACCATCGAATTGACCACCTGCTCGCCCGTCGCTTCGCTGGACGAAAAGCTCGCCTGGTTGCGCCCCAGCCGAAGCACTTCGATTCGGTCGGAATTCTCCAGAACAAAATTGTGGATGTCATGGCTGATAACCAGAACCGCCATCCCGTGGCCGGCCAGTTCTCTGACTAGAATTCCGACCTGTTCGGCAGCGGCGTGGCTGAGCGCCGCGGTAGGCTCGTCGAGCAGTACGACCTTCGGCTCCCAGAGAATCGAGCGGGCGATGGCAATGTTCTGGCGCTGGCCGCCGGACATGGCGCCGACATGGCGGTTCAGTGAAATGCTGTCGAGCCGCATCCTTTTCAGGACGCCCTTGGCCCTTTTTTCACATTCCGCGCGGCTAATTCGGAATCCGTTCCACCATGGACCTGTAACCTCGCGACCGAGAAACAAATTCTGGACGGCATCGAGATTGTTGCAAAGCGCAAGATCCTGATAAACCGTCTGCACGCCCATCGCCGACGCTTCGGCGGGGCCGTGCACGACGGACTCGCTCCCCTCGAAAAAATACTTGCCCTGATCCGGTCGCAGAACGCCGGCCATGATTTTGACCAGAGTTGACTTGCCGGCGCCATTGTCCCCGACAAGCGCCACCACTTCTCCAGGCACGAGATCAAGCGAGACGTCAACCAATGCCTTAACGCCGCCGAATGACTTGTAAATGCCCTTAAGGCTCAGGATCGGGAGGCTCATGCGGTCGATTATAGAAAAACCGGCGCCCTGCTGAAATAGGCGCCGGCAAAAAGATTTTTTATTGAATCCTACATGTTGTCCTTGCAGATTTGCGCGTCTTCGGCGCCCTTGCAGATCTGCTCCCATGTATAGAGTCCGGCATCCACGACATCGGCCACATTTTCGATGGTGACGTTGTTGACGGGGAGGAAGGCTGCCGGCACATCCATGAACTGGTTGTTGACTTCGCCGTTGATCCAGTCAGACGACAATTCCTCGCCGTTTAGGATGTTCACCGCCAAATCCGCGGCGGCCTCGGCCATAACGCGCAGGTCCTTGAACACGGTGTTGTCCTGCCATCCCTGCACAACGAACTGGACGGCTTCAATAGTCGCGTCCTGGCCGCCCGTAACAATTATCTCGCCCTTGCCGTAGCCCTGGCTGATGATAGCCGCAACCGACCCGCCGGTGGTTCCGTCGTTCATGCCGAGGAACATGTCGACATCGCCGCCGGTGCGCGTCAAGCAGTTTTCCGCAAAGGCCTGAGCCTTTACCGGATCCCAGTTCGGCGTGAAGTCCTCGCATACGACCTCGACCCGGCCGGCATCCATCATTGGCTGCAGGTACTCGTTCTGACCGATTTCATACTGAATAGTTCCGTATTCGCCCTGATTGCCCTTCACTCGGGCGATCTTGACGACATCCTTGTCCATGGCCTCTATCAATTCGGCTGCGCGCTTGCCCTGGGCCAGCCCGACCGCGAGCGCATTGAACAGCACATGCGCTTCGGCCTTTCCGCCGACGGCATCGTGTTCGTAAAGCAGCATTGGAACGCCGGCATCCTCGGCGGCCTTGAGCGAACCGGCTGCGAGATTTGCATCCGACGACGTATAGACGATCAGATCGGCATCCTGCGCCAATGCGTCCTCCACCAGGCGCTGCTGCCGATCAGGGTCGCCTTCGCCATTTTGCACGACGACGTCCGCGCCGGGCATTCGGTCCGCCATGGCGGCCACGAAAAGCGGCGCGTCGCGGCGCTCGAATCGAATCGTCGTGCTGTTGGGCAGCAAGAAAAAGACCTTGGCGCCGTCTTGCGCCAAGGCGGGTGCAATGAATGTCGTCGTAGCGAGCGTAGCAGCGCCGGCCACTGTACCGAGCAATCTAGAGAAGTGCATCGTATATCCTCCGGTTGATGGGGTTGTCGGCCCGACATTAAAACTTCGGACCATCTTCAAGCCTTGCGAGAGCATTTGCTTCCCGACTGGAATGGGCGGCGCGCCGAAACACCGGGACGAGCCGCGATCGAAATCATCAGCCAGCCTGCGGCAACCGCAGTGCCGGGGCCGGCAGGACGAAAAATTTGCGCATCACCTCGCTCATGGCCTGAAGCCGTTCGGCGCAACTGGTAGTGCATGTTGCCGTTTGCAGACAACGGCAATTCTGTCCAATCTGGAATTGTTCGGAATAATGACTGGCATTGTTCGCGCTGGCGCAATACAATGGCCCAAAAAATAAGGAGCATTTTCGTTCAGTCGCGAGTTTCAAAATGGAACACTTAAACAGCGGCAGAATGCCGCTTGACGGATTTTCGGGTTACGAGCTCGATAGATTTCTTGACTTCTTCGGATCGCTTGGCGCTGAAACGGAGCGCTGCTTGAAACTCGGCCCGGCCCCTCGCGAAGTTGAGGTCATGGTGCAACTGCTGCGCAGCCATCTGCGCGGCCGGCTTGAAACTCCGTCCTCGCTCATAGCCAAGTCGGGACTCTCGCGAGGCACCGGCCACCGCACAATCAAGGCGATGATTGCATCGGGGCTGATTTACCAAAGGGCGCGCACCAAATCCGGACGAACGTTTTCCCTGCATCCGAGCCCGGAATTGATCGACATGTGGCACGATTTCGCCCGGCGAGTCATTGCCTTGACCGGCGCCTCGATCGGAACCGCCGTGGCCGGAAGCTATTTTTTCGGCGCGTCCTACCTCTCCGGATCGCTGATCCCGCCGCTGCCCGCAAGAGCCGAAAAACTTGCACTGACCGGAAGCCTCCGAATCCTTCTTCATGCGGATCCGACGTTTCTCGCGATGCAAAGGCTGAAGAGGCAGTTTGAAATGCACTTTGGCGTTCCGACCGAAGTGCGAGCCGTCAGCCTGGACCGCCTTCACGACGAGATTCTAGACAATTCCAGCCGCCGCTCGTCCCGATTCGACGTGGTAACCAGCGACACATGCTGGATGGCGGAACTGATCGAAAAAGGACACGTGCTTCCGGTCGAGGACATGTCCTCGCCGTCATCGCAGGACGTGCTCGATTTCCACCCGGAAGCGCTGAACACGGTGCGCCGCGGCTCTACTCTTTTCGGACTGCCCGTGCAGACGACGCCGGAGTTGCTCATCTACAGGCAGGATATTCTAGATGAGCAGGGGCTCTCGCCGCCATCGACTCTCGACGAATTGATGGCACTCGCGGGCCGGATGCACAACCCCGAACGCGGACTCAACGGCATCTGCTGGAACGGAGCCCGAGGAACGCCCGTCGGAACCACATTCCTTATGCTTCTGGCGGATTTCGGCCAATCGGCGCTGAACCTGCCTCGCGACGGGCACCGGTTCCGAGACGCCGATCTTGCGCCCGACAACTACCGTCCTCGGCTGCTGACGGACACCGCCTTGAAAGCCGCCGAGTTTCTTGTGGAATTATTGGACCATTCTCCCGACAACGTGCTGCAAATGTCATGGTATGAACGCGCGAAATGCTATGCGGAGGGGCACGCGGCAATGGCCTATTGCTACACGCAGATCATGCCGATGTTTCTCAACGACCCTGCCTCCCCGGCTTACGGCCGCACTGGATTCGCTCCGCATCCATCTGCTCGGGGAAATCCGCAGATTGCGCCGCTGGGAGGATGGAATCTCTGCATTCCCTCTAATGTTACGCCCTCGCGCGTCGCTCCTCTTCGCGAGGCTGTTCGGACTCTGACCTCGGCGGCGGCGACAAAACTGTACATTGAAAACGGCAGCACCGTCAGTTCGCGCTTCTCGGTTTGCAACGATCCGAGCGTGGCCAGCGGACGCCCGATAATCCCGATCGTCGACAGAATGGCGCGTCGAGGGCAAATTCAGGCCTGGCCGCGTCCCGCAGTCAGTGAATTGAGCGAGATAGTACGAATCCTCGGCGAGGAGATACACGCCATGCTTCTCAGGAACAAACGACCGCAAGCCGCTCTGCAGGACGCTCAGGCTCGTTGCGACAAGCTTATGATCGGCAATGGCAGGTATAGTTCGATTCAGCCCGATGGCTCGTAAAAACGATGGGGGTGGATTCAGGGCGAAGTTCAGTTTCGGACAGCGCCACGGAATTCCGATCGCATAGGTATTCTGAATTAAACCGGAACGAGAGTGCGCTTGCGTCGATGGACCGCAACCTTGCGAACCTGCGGCGAGGTCTTGCGCCGATGCCGAAGAAATGCGCAAGCAATGTCATTGCCTCGCCGCCGAGCATCGCGTTCGCTTTCGACAAGTCGTCCCGCAAATCTTCGAGAACCGGATTGGCGCAGGGCTTCCTGCATCGCGAGCACGACCGATGCCGGAAAACGAGGTGAACAAGCTCTAGCGGTCCGGCTGAATTTACAGGCAACAAGCAAGCCGCGGGAATATGGAACGCAGGTATTATTCTTCTCGTGCAGGAGTCTGCGCCCTAAACGGAATCGACTGAAGAAAGCGCTGCCGAATTCGGTCTCCCGCACCTGCAAAACAAGCTCGCCCGAAAGTAATGCAGCGTACCCTTGATCGCGGCAGGGCTGTCAAGCCAGCCGGCGGCGCGAGTCCTTGAATTCGACTAGTGCCGACCGCTCCAGCGATCGCCGTCCGCGAGTCGATGACCGGCATCATGAAGATGGAGGAGACTTTCCGCTGCCTCGCCTCGGAACCTCGGGAAGAAAATTTTGCAAATCACGCATGGACAATTTGATCCTTATCCCGGAAAACAACGATCTTAACGCCCTCAACCATTCGCTATTCGAAATCTTGATCCCCATTTGGTCCAATTTAGATCGGATTACACCAAGTCATTCCATCATCAGGTCGATGCGATTGCGTGAGAGTTGTTCGTCGATGCACTGGCGCATCTGGCTAATAGTTGCAGTTTCCTCCGGGTCTTCCATAAAGTCGGAACGGGCAATTCCTTCGAGCCTTTCAACTAGGTTGTCGCAGAACTTCCTTTCATTAATGTCAGGGCAGGATCGCGCGAACTTTGCCAGATTAGCGGCTAGGATGTCGATGTCCGAATAGTTGTCAAGCGTGTCTTCGAGGCATTGCAATGCCGCCTCGACAAAAAGCGGATCGTAACCCCATTTTAATTGCAAGACTTCAAGAACTACTTCCCTTTCCCGGTCGCAGATCTCACCATCCGCCTTGGCAACCTTCAGCATCAGCGGAGCCATCAGATCTAGGAGATTCACGGCAAGCATATCCAGGGGAGTATTGATGAATTTGGGTATTTTTCTAACTTTATGGTCGTCGTTTTGGAACCACTTTCTCAAGAAATACCACATGGTACCGCTGGCAATCGCACCCGCCAATACCCAGCCGAGCGGGGTCGCTGCCGCTCCCAGCCCGATCCATGCCCATACGCCTGTTGTCGGAAAGAATGTCGTTGCAACAAAGGATGAACTCATGATAGCTGCGCCTGAAGCTCCCGCCCCCACAACGTCCCATACTTCCAGCAAGCGTTTCTTGTCGAGCAAGCGGCTGTAAGCCCGGTCGCCGATTTCCAGTTCCAGCTTGAACAAGTCGGGGTGCAAGACTGGCGATTCCAGATCGAGCTGGTTCAGAGTGTTTCGATAAGTCTCCAGCGAATCTTCAGTCGGTTGATTCTGCTCAGCGTCCACAGCAGTCTTTCCTTTCCTGTCGACATAAGCGTCGACGTTTCTGCAGCGATCCTTCGACCCATCCGAATCAATAGCCGATATTTAATTGCCGCACCGGTGTCGGCGCTGGAATCTAAAACATGTCAGACGGAGCGGAACGTATCGCATCCTTTAGTTTTTCGATTTATCCTTCTTCTGTACGATGCCAACTAAAGTGATCGCTAGCGACGTTATGAACGGTCCCAGTATTAAACTGATCAATGGAATACCCAAGTCCGGCGTTGCCAACAATATATAAACCGATTTCGAATGCTGCCTTGCCAACAAATATCGTAGCATCGCATGCTCGCGCGAGCAGCGCTTCGGCATCTGCCGACTAATGCTTTCTCCTTTCACTCCGAAACAACGAAACTGGCGAAATTCATGAGAACGTATCTATTCCATTCCAGCGCTTCCTTTTAGAACTTGGTAATTTAAGTTTTCAGCGATCAATATCAAAGCGGTAATTTCGCTAAGTCGTCAGGTTCATTGTTCATTGCAAAAGCATGCAATGGAAACTGAACAAAAACCTATTTTTGAGCTTCAGGGGGCAAGCGGCCATGGCAGTTGCCTTGCCTTTGCCGCGCTTTTATTACGCGGATTTAATTTACGGTGGACGTTCCCGAAAACAATCGGATTACTGTAACGGCCAGCATCACTTTGGCAATCCGCAATCCTAAATGTCCGATCAGAAATTCCTGCATGCCGCCTGACAAGAAATGCCTGTGAAGGTCGCGAACAAGCCATTCGGGGGCAGTTGCGAAACCGTTGGACTCGTCGCCAGCAAGGTACGCAAACGCCTAAGCGGGAAGCCAGTTGCATTTGCGTCGAGGTGGTCGCATCTCGACCACCTACGCGTGAGAAAGGCAATTGAAAAATATCGGCTGGGACAATCTCGGCGACCGATAGATACAGCCACCCCATGCCAATTCGCATGCCGAGCGGAATGCAACAAGGAAATTATTCAGGCGGCATGGTCTGCGAACATTGACAAGAGTAGAAACTCAACCGCCGAGCCGCCCGAAATGCATGCGACCATGACCATTGGCACAATGGAAGCAATTTCCGTCGCAGCGGGAATCGCCCGTCGGCTGGCAGCTGGCAGGCAAATTTCCGAACTCAGGAACGCCGCTAAAACTCAGGCAGGTCGCTGACGGACCGATCATGCCGCTAGCCGTGGCGAGTTGCGGCACCAACGCCATTATCGCCATATCCGCGCAGTTGGCCCGCAAGCAGCTGCCGTGAGGCCAAGTCCTTGCGAATCGGCTGCTATAGCCGCCAGGATCGCTCTGGCCGACCTCGGCACCCGATTCCCGGGCCAAGGTCGGGGAGCTGGCGCAAAATCCGACAACATGTGGAAACGAAGGCGATCGACCAGATAGGCCTGCCGGGAAGGTCCCGTTGCACTAGTGCGCTTTGATTGCCTTTATTCGCCGCCGGGATTCAACTAAATCTTCGAATGCGTAGAGGCAGAGTGAATTCCGTCCCGAAAATAACGCACGCAATTTTACAGGTTGCGTAATCACGTGCGCTTGTTCGACTCGACATGCGTTCGAATTAAAATTGTCGCGAATACGCTTCGATTTTTTTGGCGGAGCACTTTCAAATTACTGCAACCAGGACGAATCGAGTTGGATTTCAAGGCCCTTGCCAGACGCTGAATTTCACTCATGTTGCTTGAAGACCGCGCTCCTTCGGCGCCTCTAGAGTATCTAGCCGGACTGAAAGTCTTCCATCGTAGTTGCCCGTACGCATATCTAGCTTCAGCGGCAACCGGCTCGTCGTTGTTAAGGTAGTCGGAACCTGCATCCGCTCCGCAAATTAGGCAGCCTTGCCCTCCGGCTTAACTACAGGATACCGGACAATCTCGAAACAATTTGCATTTTAGCATTCCGATCGCCAGAACCTCGCCTAGTAGAAAGTCGAGACGGCTTCGGCTCGGATGATGAGGTGGAACGGCATGCCTCTGAATGGAATTGGCGCGAACGAATAATCCGGAGTTAAATTAAGGGCTCACGCTACGATCATTTCAAGGTCGTGGCGCGACAACTGCTCGGACCCTTCGTTCGTTACGATTGACGTACGGCCGGTTGTCATGGCGGTGCCAGAGTCGTTGTCGACGAGAATAATGTGAATGAAAAACACCATTCGCGGTTGCATTACTGTTCGTGCACCGTGCCGGAAAACTTCTCGCTCCATCCAGGTCGGGGCAAATCTAGCTCCCAGCGAATACCCGCAGGCGTTGAGCCTGCAAGTTCGGAAGCCGGCATCGTCAAGAGTTTTCGCGTGGGCCTCGAACACTTCATGCATTTGGTTGCCCGGCGCAATTTTTTCCTCGCAGCGCACAAGAGCTTCAGTGGCCGCCTTATGCATTTCGAAATGCAATTCGCGCGGAGACCCTATTACGGCGGTCCGCATCAGCGCCGAATGATAGCGTCTGTAGGCACCGGCCCATTCCAATGTAAGCTGATCTTCGGCAGATAGCTTCCTCGTTCCAGAGGAATAGCGGCAAAGCAAGGCGTGGTCGCCAGATCCGATGATGAATTCGTTTCCTGCATAATCTCCGCCGCCTGCGAATATCGTTCCCTGCATGGCAGCCAGAATCTCGCCCTCGTCGACGCCCGGCTTCAGCAAAGCAACAGCCGCGTCCAATGAATCGTCGGCAAGAATCGACGCCTTTCGGACGTATTTCAATTCCTCGTCGGATTTAATCAGTCGCAAATTAGAAACGATGTCGGATGCCTCAACCAGCTCGGCAATACCGTCGAACGCCTCGATCAAGGCAATATAATTTTTGGCGGTGAGACCGTAAGTGTCGGTTTCGATTGCAAATTTCTTCCCGGCTAGTCCAAGGTCCTGAATTAGTGAAGCCAAATCTCGGGCAGGTCTCGCATCGTCGCCGTCCACCCAAATTCTTATATCCTCGATATTCGATGTTAATTTTGCCTGCAGATTGTCGGCTGATCGAGTTAGCAGTACCGGTTCGCACCCGCCAACGACCAGGCACTGGAAAAGGCTAAATCCGAACGTGTCATAACCCGTAAGCCAGTAAAGGCTTTCTTGCGAAAAGAGCAGCATTCCATCCAATTGGCGGCGATCAAGTTCCGCTTCTAGCAGCGAACGGCGTCGCGAATATTCCTCTTCAGTAAAATGAAGCATTAAGTCCTCCAACTGTGAATATATTTCCTTTACCGCGTTTGCTGAGTACTCATTGCTGAATTCTCAATCAAGAGCAGCGTATCCCAAACTTTTCGAAAGGGCAGTGCGGGAAAGTATTCCTATAAAAGCCAGTGCCGCGGCAAGGAGGGTCATTGGACGTGAAGCTGAAATTCAACGTGGATTTGGGCTGGCCCTCTCGCTGGAGTGCAGGCTCACACGAAGGATCGCTGCCCTTACAAGTAGGTCGAGCGCCTTCAAGGTCGGTATCGCGAACTGGCCGGAGAGAAGGAAGCGCCAATACGAACGCGACCACCCTCGCCGCTTCAGCGAGATTGTCGTTCTCTATGAGACCGCCAGCCATCGCAATGCATCGCGTCTAGAAAGCCTGCTCATCGATTGCAACTGGGATAGGTACGAACTCAGAAATGAAACTGGGGGAGGTGGGGGACGGCGCGGGGAGGGATTGAATTACCTGCATGTCGCGCGGCGTAGCAGCCCTGCGATAAAGTGAATGGCGTTGGATGCCGCAGACCTGAAATCAGTCCGCCTTGCCGGTTCGGGCGCTGGTCACCCGTGGCGCCGCCGACAGTCTCAGCGACCGTTCGACCGCGAGGCCGTTTGCGCCATGGTCGGCCTTCATGGCGCCGGACTTCAACAGCACCGCGCCGCAAAGCCGCGCCAGCTGACGACTGCGCCCGTTTTAGGCAGGGTCGAGAATCTCGCGCGTGGCCGCCTTCTGAACGAACGCGGAACGCGTCATGCCACGCATGCGCGCCGCCTCGTCGAGGGTATCGAGGAACCCCTTCTCTAGGCTCAAATTCACCCGCACGACCCGCTTCCGGTCCCGAACATAGGGAATCATCATCAGCACCGCGCCCTCCGCGATGCTCTCGGCAGCTTGCTCGCGCACCGCTTCGATGCCGCGCGGTGGCACTGGCTCGCCGTCCTCGAAGAACAGGCTCAATGCCTCGATGGCGTTGGGAACGATGTCATCGAAGCTGTCGGCGGCCGAATAGCATCCTGGAACCTCTGGAAACCGAACTCCATAGGCGCTTCCTGGGTCCTTGTCGATGACGGCGACGTAGTGCATAGCTGCCTCCTCAGTTCCAGCCCACCCGCTTGGCGATGCTCCGGGCGGTGCCGAAGGGCAAGTCCTTCTTCGGATGCGGAACGACCACGGTGATCGCGCCCTTTCTGAACTCGTGGTGGCGATCCCTTCACGCTCACCAGTTCGAACCTCTCGGCCTTGAGACGCTTGACGATGTCTCGGCTGTTCCGTTACATGCGCAATTATATACACACTAAGATCTTGAATCAAAATACCACATATTGTCGGTTTTTGTGGAAATATTTGTAACTTTTCCAATATATAGATAATTTGCCGACTTTAGGAACAAACTCTAAGACAAGTGATGCAATGTAGGCGTTACCGAACAAGGCCGAGATAGCAGTCTCCATCGTGGGGCCGCGGCCTGCTACGCGGTCGTCTAGGCGACTCCGATCGAGTTGAAGGGCATCGGGAAACGACCTCTTCTGCCTAGAGGTGCCCCGCAACCTGCGACGACCCTCGAAATTGTTCGGCGGAGCCCAGTGTCCTGCCCCCTAGTCCGTCCTTGGCATTGGTCAAGCTTCTTAATCCCGAGGCACCCGTTCTAGAGTTAGTGTAGCTACATTCCCGAACGATTACGGCATCGCTATACTCACGGCCACACGCGCCGGGAAACGGCGGCGGTCGCCTAAACGCGTTCCGTGCCGAGAAGGACTTCCCGGCCGTTCCGTGGGGACAGGGCATCGGTCGCCGCCCAGTCATGCAGGAGAGCAACTATATCCATACTGTTTGATGCCAGCACTTGGATCTCTCAGGTGGGGCTGCGCTCTCAAAACGGTGCGGCTGTCCGTTTTTTTGCCCGACAGAACAATGCAACAATTGCGATTCCTGAAGTTGTGCAATTGGAAGTTGAAGAGAACCTGACGAAGCGCATGTTTGACCTGAGATAAAAGGCGGAAGGCGGTCACCGCCAACTGCTACCACTATTTGGACAACTCCAGAATTTGCCTTTGCCGACTGAAGATGATGTCCACAATGCCGTGAAGAACCTTATTCCGGATATCGATGCGCCAACACGTCACATTCCTTTAAATCTCTGACGCCGCACGATCGTCTATGATGAAACTGATGCAACAAATACTACCATCAAAACGGAAAGAGCAGTTCCTAGATTTTGAGGTTATTTGGGCTCGCTGCCTTGAGTTGCTATCCAAGGCCGATGTCTATTTCATTCGAACGGCAGGGTCGAGACCTTCCACGCCATGCTCGGAGCAAGTATCGTCGCGCCGTGAACGAACCACCTGCTGCCGCTGCCGCAGTAGTTCATCCGGCCCCGGGACGGCGACGAAAAGCAGGACTGCGAAATCAAGGCCGCCAAGCGGCGGCTTAAGCGAGTCGGCCCGGCGGCGGAGGGGTTCCGGCCCGTCTATCTCGGCGACGACCCGTACTGCTGCGAGGCGGTCCTGGAGGCCGGCGGCAGCTTCCTGTTCACCTGCAAGCCGAAATCGCACGCCGCGCTATACGAGTATATTAAAGAAGTTGAGGTCGACTCGCTGCGCACCGTCAACGGCAGGGGCCGGAAAAAGGTCCATTGCTTCTACCGGTGGATGAGCGGCGTGCCGATCAGGGACGGCGAGGATGCCTTGAAGGTCAACTGATTCGAGATCACCGTCGCCTCGCCGTCCGGCGGGCGGCGATACCACAACGCGTTCGCCACCGATCACGACGTCGGCAATGAGAATTACTGCAAGACACTCGGCTCTCTTGAGTATTTTTACTCAATACAATAGAATGCCCTGATGGCAGCCTACGAACGATCCCAGATTTCCACGCTATTCGACCGCCTGCGCGAGAAGCCTTGGCGGCTCGCCATCGTGACCGGTCCGCGTCAAACGGGCAAAACCACACTGGTTCACCAAGTCCTTGGACGGCTGGACGGGCCTTCTCGGTATGTGTCTGTCGATGAACCGAATACTGCGATCCTCCCCCCAATTCCTGTCTTGGGCGGTTCTCAGCCTGAATTCGCGGAACAGCAATCGGCCCTGCTCGACGGCCCAAGAGACGCGCGATGGCTGGTCCTGCAGTGGGAACAGGCACGGGTGGAGGCCGAAGGTTCGGATCGGGGCTTTGTCCTGGCGATCGACGAGATTCAGAGAATCCCGAACTGGTCGGAGACGGTCAAGGGGCTATGGGACGCCGACCGGCGACTTGATCGGCCCCTGCACGTCATTCTACTTATCTCCGCGCCGATGCTCATGCAGCAGGGGCTGAGTGAGAGCCTGGCCGGCAGATTTGAGACCGTCCGCCTGATGCATTGGTCGTTCGCCGAAATGTCGGCGGCGTTCGGGTTCGATCTCCAGCGCTTCGTCTATTTCGGGGGGTATCCGGGAAGCGCCCCTCTCATCCCGGAGCAAAGTCGATGGCGTGCGTACATCGCCGAGGCGTTGGTCGAGCCCAATATCGAGCGAGATATTCTCGCCATGCAGCGGGTGGACAAACCCGCGCTGCTAAAACGGCTGTTCCAGCTCGGCGCCG
>JGI24792J26632_1001632_pt1 | contig 13041 bp, 8 predicted proteins | sample MesohylBB_FD_26632 | JGI IMG/M metagenome (IMG submission 26632)
CATTGGGCACCGCCACCAACCCGGCCGCTGCCCGCTCGGCGCGTTCCTGGAGCACCCGCCGGTAATCGCGCGGCATCACCTTGCGGAACTCGCCGATGCTCGCCTGCCAGTTGTCCAAAATCCGCTGCGCTGGCCCGCTGCCGGTCCGCTCCATATGCTCCACCAGCAGCCCGTGCAGCAGGTCGATGTCTTCTTGCTCAACCAGGTCTTCCAGGTCAGCCATGCCGTCGTTGAACCGCATGTTGAAATCACCCTCAGGGTCGTGAACGAAGGCGATCCCGCCGCTCATGCCGGCGCCGAAGTTCCGGCCGGTGCTGCCGATCACGGCCACCACACCTCCGGTCATGTACTCGCAACCGTGGTCGCCCACACCCTCGACAACGGCGCGCGCTCCGCTATTCCGGACGGCGAACCTCTCGCCGGCCCGGCCGCGAATGAATACGTCGCCACCGGTGGCTCCGTAGAGCGCCACGTTGCCGATGATGATGTTGTTCTCGGGCACGAACCCCGAGCCTGGGGGCGGGACAATGACGAGGCGTCCGCCTCCGATGCCCTTGCCCATATAGTCGTTGGTGTCGCCGGCCAGCCGAATCGCAACGCCAGGGGCGAGGAACGCTCCGAAGCTCTGTCCGCCTGACCCTTCGAGCTCGATGTTGATGGTACCCTCGGGAAGTCCCTCTTCCCCGTACTTGCGAGCAACCCGTCCGCTGAGCATGGCCCCGACGGTGCGGTTCGAGTTGCGCACCGGCAGGCTGATGTGCACCGGTGTGCCGTTGTCGATCGCCGGTTGGGCCTGGGCGATCAGTTGGTGATCCAGAGCCCGTTCCAACCCGTGATCCTGGTCAATGCAGCAGTAGGTTTGCACGCGTTGGGCCCGGTCCGGAACGGTCAGCAGCTTGGACAGATCGATGCCGGAGGCTTTCCAGTGATCCACCGCCTTGCGGGTTTCCAGCCGGTCGACCCGGCCCACCATTTCGGCCACGGTTCGGAAGCCAAGTTCGGCCATGATCTCGCGCAGCTCTTCAGCCACAAAGTAGAAGTAGTTCACCAGATGCCCCGGCTGTCCGGCGAAGCGCTTGCGCAGCTCCGGATCCTGCGTGGCAATGCCCACCGAGCAGGTGTTGAGATGGCACTTGCGCAGCATGATGCAGCCGTTGACGATCAGCGCGGCAGTGGCCATGCCGAATTCTTCCGCACCCAGCAGGGCCGCTATGGCCACGTCGCGGCCGGTTTTCAACTGCCCGTCAGTTTGGACCACGATCCGGCTGCGGAGGTCGTTGGCCACCAGCACCTGCTGAGTTTCAGCCACTCCCAGTTCCCAGGGCAAACCGGCGTGTTTGATGGATGATTCAGGAGAGGCCCCGGTACCGCCGTCGTGCCCGCTGATGAGCACCACGTCGCCGTGTCCCTTGGACACTCCGGCGGCGATGGTTCCCACGCCCACCTCGGACACCAGCTTCACGTGGATCCGCGCCTCGGGATTGATGTTCTTCAGGTCGTGGATCAGCTGTGCCAGGTCTTCGATCGAGTAGATGTCATGGTGCGGCGGCGGAGAGATCAACTCCACGCCCGGCGTCGTGTGCCGCACCCAGCCGATGTATTCATCCACTTTGTGTCCGGGCAACTGACCGCCCTCACCCGGCTTGGAACCCTGGGCCATCTTGATCTGAAGATCGGTGGCGTTCACCAGGTAGTTGGGCGTAACGCCAAACCGACCGGAAGCCACCTGCTTGATGGCGCTGGAACGATTATCGCCGTTTTCGTCCGCCGTGTAGCGGTGGAAGTCCTCTCCGCCTTCGCCGGTGTTGCTGCGCGCGCCCAACTGATTCATGGCGATCGCCATGGTTTCGTGCGCTTCCCGACTGATGGAACCCAGCGAAATGGCGCCGGTGGCAAACCGCTTCACGATATCAACCGCGGGTTCCACCTCATCCAGGTCGATGGGCTGAAGGTCCTTGAATTCGAACAGGCCCCGCAATGTAGCCATGCGGCGGCTCTGGTCGTTTACCTGCTCGGCGAATTCGCGATAGGCACGCTGATCGTTGGCGCGGGTGGCATATTGCAGCTTGGCGATGGCTTCGGGGTTCCACTGGTGATGCTCGCCGTGTCTCCGCCACTGGTACTGGCCGCCCATGTCCAGTTCCTGCATCCCCGGAACGAACGGGTCGTCGAAGGCAGACCGGTGCCGCTGCAGAGTTTCCTCTTCCACGGTGTCCAGCCCGATCCCCTGGATACGCGAGGGTGTACGGGTGAAATAGCGATCAACCAGGTCATCGTTCAGGCCGATGGCTTCGAAGATCTGGGCTCCCCGATACGACTGCACCGTGGAGATGCCCATCTTGGACATCACCTTGAGGATACCTTTCTCGTTGGCCTTGATGAAGTTGTAGACTGCGTACTCCGGCTTGGTGCCGTTCAACTCGCCGCGTTCGGCCAGATCACGAACGGATTCCAGGGCCAGGTAGGGATTGATGCCGCCGGCGCCGTAACCGATCAACAGGCAGCAATGCTGAACTTCTCGCGGCTCTCCCGATTCTACGATCAGGCCAACCCGGGTCCGCGTGCCGGTGCGGGTCAGATGATGGTGAACCGCGCTGGTGGCCAGCAAGCTGGGAATGGGAGCGTGGCTGGCGTCCACGCCGCGGTCGGACAGGATGATGAGGTTCTTGCCCTGGGCAATGGCCTCCGACGCAGCGTTGCACAGGTTGTCCAGAGCACCCTGCATCGATCCCGTTTTCGCCTCGAACAGCGTGGACAAAGTGGCCGTCGAAACTCCCGGCAGGTCCAGTGCCTTGATCTGCGCCAGTTGCTCGTCGGTGAGCAGCGGCGACTTGAGCCTCAATTGCCGGCAGTGCTGCGGACTTTCGTCGAACAGGTTCTGCTCGCTGCCGACAAACGCTTCCAGCGAAGTGACCAACTCCTCCCGGATCGCGTCCAAAGGCGGGTTGGACACCTGGGCAAACAACTGCTTGAAGTAATCAAACAGGGGGCGGTTCTGGTCAGACAACACCGCCAGCGACGCGTCGTTGCCCATGGAGCCGATGGCTTCGTATCCGGCCGCTGCCATGGGCGTGGTCAGCATCCGCAATTCTTCGATGGTGAAGCCGAACGCGCGCTGCTGCTGGCGCAGGTTGTCACCCCCGGCCGGAGGCAACGGCTGGGCAGCCGGCAGGCTTTCCAGTTCTACCTTATTGTCCTTAAGCCACTCACCGTAGGGCTGGCGGCTGGCCAGTGTGTGCTTCAGCTCTTCGTCGCCGATGATCCGGCCCTCGTCGAAACTGACCAGGAACATGCGGCCCGGCTGCAGCCGACCTTTCTCCCTGATGCTTTCCGGCGGCAGGTCCAGCACGCCGGTCTCGGACGCCATGACCAGCTTGTCATCGTGGGTAACGGTGTACCGGAACGGTCGGAGTCCGTTCCGGTCCAGGACGGCGCAGACATCCTTGCCGTCAGTGGCCAGCATCATGGCCGGCCCATCCCACGGCTCCATCATGCACGAGTGGAACTCGTAGAAGTCCTTTTTCTCCTGGGGCATGGTTTCATGCTGGTCCCACGCCTCCGGAATCATCATCAGCATGGAGTGGGCCAAATCCCGGCCCGTCATCACCAGCAGTTCCAGCGCGTTGTCAAAACTGGCGGTGTCACTGGCTTGCGGATCGCAGATCGGAGCCAGTTTGTGGATGTCGTCGCCGTACAGCGGGGAACTGAACTCAGATTCCCGGGCATGCATCCAGTTGATGTTGCCGCGCAACGTGTTGATCTCGCCGTTGTGCGCCAGATAGCGATAGGGGTGCGCCAGCTTCCAGTGCCCCAGCGTGTTCGTGCTGAACCGGGAGTGCACCAGCGCGAAAGCCGATACCATCGTTTCGTCGTTCAGGTCGGCATAAAAATTGGGCAACTGGTATGAAACCAGCAGGCCCTTGTAGACAACGGTGTTGGCGCTGAGGCTGCAGATGTAGTAGAAGTCCGCATCGTCTTCGCTGATGCCGGTGGCTTGCAGGTTGTTAGTGATGGATTTGCGGACGACGTAGAGCTTGCGCTCCAGGGAAGCCCGGTCCGGGGTGTGGGCAGTGCCTTTCCCAACGAAGAACTGCCGGATGGTGGGGCAAACCGCCCGAGCATCCCGTCCAATCGCGCTGAGGTCGACCGGCACGTCACGCCAGCCGAGGAGGTTCAAGCCGGCGTCGGCCACCACATTCTCGATGTGGGAGACGCATGCAGCGCGAGGTCCGGGGTCCTGGGGCAGGAAGACCATTCCGACCCCGTATTCTCCTTCCGGCGGAAGGGCGAACCCGATTTCGGAGGTGGCTGTCCGGAAAAATGCGTCCGGCATCTGGACGAGGATGCCAGCCCCGTCTCCGGTGTCCGGGTCGGCGCCCGAGGCTCCCCGATGACCGAGATTGTTCAGCACTTCCAGCGATTCGGTGATTATGGCGTGGGTCTTTTCACCCTTAATATTGGCAACCATGCCGACGCCGCAGGCGTCGTGCTCCTGTTCGGGAGCGTATAATCCGGATTGGGCCAGTTCTTTGAGCGAATTCATGGCTGCACCCTGCGGTCGCTGGAACAATGAAAAAACAGCCAGCTATGCTGAAAGCTGTTCCCATAAACGGGGTCAGGGAACTCCTCGCCGCTGGCAAAATCAGTTTGTGTAATATATCACAATTGGTAGGGATTGCAAGGCAAACCATCGCCGGCCTATACTCCCGCAACCTTCACGTGGGAGTCTACGACGACTTGGAAAATCAACTTGTGACTGCGGCCCGATGACCAGTACTACCGACACATTAACGCCTGCCGACGTTGCCCGCCTGGCCGTGGACGTTGCCGCCGACAAGCTGGCCTCGGACATCGTCATGCTCGATCTTCGGGAGTTGACGGCCTTCGCCGACTATTTCGTCGTGATGACCGCCGATTCCGCGCGTCAGATCGAAGCGCTGGAAGAAGATCTTTCAGCAGCTATGAAGGAAGCCAGCGTCGCGCGGCACCATCGCGAGGGCACACCGGCGTCAGGCTGGGTTCTTCTCGATTTCGCCGGCGTGGTGATCCATATTTTCGGGCCGGAAGAGCGTCGCTTCTTCGGGTTGGAGCGCCTATGGAGCCGCGCCCCGCAGGTGGTCAGGATTCTCTGAGCCAGGGGTCGTTGCTGCGCACGTAATCCAGCGCGTGGCCCGGTTCAAAGAACAGCCCGATCTCCCGCTCCGCCGACTCTGGGCTGTCCGATCCGTGGACAATATTGCGTCCGGTGTCGATCCCCAGGTCCGCCCGTATCGTACCCGGCGTTGCCTCAGCCGGGTTCGTGGCCCCGATGGTCTGCCGCGCCAGCGCCACCGCGTTATCCGATTCCCAGATCATGGCAACGATGGGTCCCGACGTGATGAAGTCCACCAGCGACGGGAAGAAGGGCCGCTCGACGTGCTCCGCATAGTGCCGCCTGGCCAAGCCCTCGTCTACGATCATCAGGCGGATGGCCACCAGCTTCAGCCCTCGACGTTCCAGCCGTGAGATCACCTCGCCGACGAGGCCGCGCTGTATGCCATCGGGTTTGATGGCGACGAAAGTCCGTTCCATATGGTTTGCTTGCTCCTTGTGATTGATGAGTTCGTGATGACGGCGCTACGATGAGGACAGTCGCCCCTGGCGAACCAGGTCCCGCCGGCGCGGGGCCCCGATAGTAGGCATCCGCAGGTAATACGGCTGTAGCGCAGCCAGGTCATCGGATTGGCCCGCGCTCAGCCGCCCGGCAGCCAATTCTGACAAAGCGAAGAGCCGGTCGGCCGGCGTCCAGGGCATCACCACAGATCCGGCGCCGTCCCCGGCCAGATCCCAGATTTCATCCCGGCGCGCCCAGGCCGCCTCTCCGCAATAAATCCTCGTCAGCGATTCCTCCGCGTCGTGCTCCAGCAGGTCCGCGGGTGATCCAACCCGGTCCTCTCGCATTCGTTCGCCGCCGGCGCCGAATGCTCCTGCTGCTACCTCGTTCCGCCCGGCGTCCAGCCAGGCCACCGGGCTACACTCGCCCGTCGGTTGGGCATGTCTCGCGTGGTCCAGGTACCTCCGGGCTTCCAACAGCAGCGTATCCACCCCGATGATGGGAAACCCGCCGGCCATGGCCAGCCCCTTGGCGGCGCTGACGCCCACCCGCAACGCGCTGAACGGCCCCGGTCCCAACGCCACGGCCACCGCAGTCAGTTCCGCGGCCCTTATGCTGCGCGCGTTCAGCAACTCGGTAACCGCCGGCATTAGTTGAGCGGTGTGATTCGCGGTCGACCGCCAAATCCGCGCCTCAACCACCTGCCCGTCGCTGCCGGCAAGCGCCGCTCCGCCATAGCGGGATGAGGTGTCAATGGACAGGAGCATCAGGAATTCTGCCCCGGCGCAGCGGACGAGAAATGGCGCGTCAATTGGGACAGCAACGCCGCGTACCTTTCGGGCGCATTGGAAATCGATATCCGGTGACGCGACGGGACCGACCCGTCCGCATCCGGGATCACCTCGCATGCCGCCGGGCTGCCGTCCGCTGCATAGTCCAATCCGATCCACAACGCGTCGGCCGGAAATATCTCGGCCGCCCGGTCCGCCCATTCCACGATGAGCACCTCTTCCCCGGCCGCCATGATGTCTTCCAGGCCGAGGTCCCACGCCTCGGCAGCGTGATCAATCCGGTATAAATCGGCGTGATGGATGGTCAATCGGCCCTGGTACCGGGTCACCAGCACAAATGTTGGACTGCGCGCGTAGCCGGGTGCGCCCAACCCGCGGGCTATCCCCTGGGTGAGGCAGGTCTTACCAGCGCCCAACGGCCCGGTCAGGAGGTAGATGTCCCCGGGAGAGGCCGCCTCGCCGATGGTTCTTCCCACCTCGCGGGTCTCGTCGGCCGTTTCAGTATGGATCGTGATGTTGGTGGGCATTACCCTATACACCGGTATCCGATTAATCCGCCGGGCCGGGTCAGCTGAAATGGTCCCAACCGGCGCCGGCCCGCAGTCGAGGATTGCCATCAGCGTCCAGCACCGTAACCGCTCCCGGCTCTCCATCGAGAACCTCGCCAATCACCGCGGCGCCGCGGGGCAACCCGTCAATGACGGCGGCCATGACCTCGGGCGGCGCGGTGAACAACAGGACATAGTCCTCGCCACCGTACAACGCCAGATCCAGCCAGTCCTCGGAGAACACGGATTTGAGCGCCGACTCAGCCGGAACCTTGTCGGCCCAGATCACGGCGGCCACCCCGCTGGCCGCGCACAGTTTTCCCAGATCGTCTGCCAGCCCGTCGCTGACGTCCATTGCAGAAACTACCCCATTCGCGACCAGAGTTTGCCCTTCCGTTACGTGAGGGCGTGGTCGACGATGGGCCCCAGTGAGGCGATCCATTGAGGGACCGCGGTCTCCGGTTGCCTGCAGCATCGCGCGCAGCCCACCGGCCGACCCGCCCACGGATCCCGTCACCCCAATCAGGTGTCCCGGCCTGGCCGCCGTTCGTACCATGGGTTCGGCGCTGGCGATGCCGGTGAGCGCTACGGTGATGAACCCCACGGGAGACCTCACCATATCGCCACCGATGATCCTCGCCCCGAATTCACGGCAAATCTCGTTCATTCCGGCGTACAGTTCTTTGATGTCATCAACCAACGTATGCGCCGGCAGACCCAGCGTGACCAACGCCAGCGCCGGTGTTGCCCCCATGGCCGCCACATCGCTCACGTTGGAGGCGATAGCCTTCCAGCCCAGATCTCGCCACGGCGTGGTTTCAGAGGTGAAATGGATGCCGTCGACCATGGTATCGGTGGTGTACACCTCGGTGACCCGGTCCCGCAAGAAGGTGACCGCGGCTCCGTCATCTCCGTTATCTACCACGGTTTGGTAAACGCTGGAAGCATCCGGCCCTGTATCGGAGTCGGACTGCCGTGTCCACTCCTGAACCAATTGGATGAGCCCGAATTCGCCGAGGTCGGAAATGCGCATGGTCCCAATATACAAGCAAAACGGGCCTTCGTTCAAAGGCCCGGATGCATTCGGCGTTCGTTAGCGGCTGATTAGTGAAAGGAAGCAAGAAGTTTGCGAATTGTTCCGGCGATTGTGCCGGTAACAGCGGATTTTCTCAGGGAACCCGTTTATCGGGAATGGGAGTCTAAAAGACTCGACCTAAAGACCCGAGTTACAGGAACATCCGCTGATTGACCTGGGAGTGGGCCGGTTCGCGCCCGTTAAGGCGTTCCCCGACTAAGGTCTCCCTTTTAAAGGAGGTGATCCAGCCGCACCTTCCGGTACAGCTACCTTGTTACGACTTCGTCCCAGTTACCGAACCCGACCTCGGCACCTGCCTCCCTTGCGGGTTAGCTCAGCGACTTCAATCGTTCTCGGCTTCCATGACGTGACGGGCGGTGTGTACAAGGCCCGGGAACGTATTCACCGCAGTATGCTGACCTGCGGTTACTAGCGATTCCGCGTTCATGCAGGCGGGTTTCAGCCTGCAATTCCAACTGGGGCCGGCTTTGGTGGGATTGGCTCCATCTCGCGATTTGGCAACCCATTGTACCGGCCATTGTAGCGTGTGTGTAGCCCTGGACATAAGGGCCATGATGACTTGACGTCGTCCCCACCTTCCTCCTCCTTGCGGGAGGCTGTCTCGCTAGAGAGAATAACTAGCGACGAGGGTTGCGCTCGTTGCGGGACTTAACCCAACACCTCACGGCACGAGCTGACGACAGCCATGCAGCACCTGTGAAGGCTCCCCGAGTTACCCCGAGGTCGTTACCCTTTCGGGTTCCTACTACCAACATGTCAAGCCCAGGTAAGGTTCTTCGCTTAGCATCGAATTAAACCACACGCTCCACCGCTTGTGCGGGCCCCCGTCAATTCCTTTGAGTTTTAGCCTTGCGGCCGTAGTCCCCAGGCGGGATACTTAACGCGTTAGCTACGGCACGGAGGGGGTCAATACCCCCCATACCTAGTATCCATCGTTTAGGGCGTGGACTACCTGGGTATCTAATCCAGTTTGCTCCCCACGCTCTCGCGCCTCAGCGTCAGATACAGCCCAGTAAGCCGCTTTCGCCACTGGTGTTCCTCCCGATATCTACGCATTCCACCGCTACACCGGGAATTCTGCTTACCTCTGCTGTCCTCAAGTCGAATAGTATCCCTTGACCTCTCCCAGTTAAGCCGGGAGCTTTCACAAGAGACTTATCCAACCGCCTACGCGCACTTTACGCCCAGTGATTCCGGGTAACGCTTGCCCCCTACGTATTACCGCGGCTGCTGGCACGTAGTTAGCCGGGGCTTATTCCCGAGGTACCGTCCTTTCTCTTCCCTCGGAAAAGGGGTTTACAACCCGAAGGCCTTCGTCCCCCACGCGACGTCGCTGGGTCAGGCTTTCGCCCATTGCCCAAGATTCCCTGCTGCTGCCTCCCGTAGGAGTGGGGGCCGTTCTCAGTCCCCCTCTGGCTGGTCATCCTCTCAGACCAGCTACCCGTCATCGGCTTGGTGAGCCATTACCTCACCAACAACCTGATAGGACGCGAGCTCCTCCTTCGGCGACCGAAGCCTTTCATCTGCACCCCAAGGGATGCAGGTCGTATGCGGGATTATCCTCAGTTTCCCGAGGTTATACCCCACCGAAGGGCAGATTACTCACGCGTTACTCAGCCGTCTGCCGCTTTATCATTGTGGCCGAAGCCACGATCACGCTCGACTTGCATGCATTAAGCGCGCCGCCAGCGTTCACCCTGAGCCAGGATCAAACTCTCTTAATGAGAACCTTACTTCCTTCCACTATTCAGCTGTTAAGGAGCCTTCACCGGCGGTGGCTTGTGGCCTCGACGACCAGTGAGTTCGGCAACTTTAGCCGCTTTCGAGGGTATTGTCAATACCCGCCGCGATTTCCATCCGCCAATCCGGCCACCCAGCGGCTTTTGGCGTCCAACACACGGTTTCGGCCGCCCCTTGCCCGGTAAACCCAGCCTCCGCACCATGCCCGTGCCGTCTACCCCGGTTGCGAATTCCCGCCCGGTTGCCAATGCACGCCGCCGCCGTTGATTGACCGCCGTCCGAGCCGCCGAATACACTCCCAACGCAGTCCGCGCTTGTCGATCCGCCCGGCGCGCGTCGCACCACAGGAGCAGGACGTATCGCCATGCAAAGTCCACCGGACCAGGCGTCATCTTACCGTTGGGTGGTCATGGGAATCTGGCTCACCGCCAGCGTGGCCGGTTTCATGATCATGTCCACCATCGGCATCCTGCTGCCCGCCATCAGCGCCGACCTCCGGCTGTCGCCTTTCCAGCAAGGCATGCTCGGTTCCTCCGCCTATTGGGGAAATCTGGTGCTGGCCATTCCCATCGGCTGGTGGGCGTCCCGATTCTCTCCCAGGATACTGACCTCCATCACCCTCGCCCTGGGAACGCTGTTCCTTCTTGCCCAGTCCTTCTCGCCAGGCTTCGCAGTGCTGCTGCTGGGTCGCGTCGCCTTCGGCGTGAGCGTGATCGCCCGCCAGCCGGCCCGGGCGCTGCTCACCCAGCAATGGTTCCCGCCGCGCCAGGTGGTGCTGGTCAACAGCATCTCCAATGCGATGTTCGGCCTGGTGGTGGGTGGTGGAATCGCGGCTTCACCATTCATCCTTATCGCCCTGGCTGACGACTGGCGGGCAACCCTCCTCTGGTTCGTCGGTCTTTTCGGCGTGTTGACACTGCTCTGGCTGGTGTTCGGGCGTGAAAGGATCACCGCCGAATACCGGCAGCGTCTCGGCTCCCAGGACGTCAATGTTCTCAAAGGCGCCATGCGTTACCGCGACCTGTGGATCGGCGGTCTGGGGTTTGTGGGGGCCACCATGGCCTGGTCCGGTTTCCTCAGCTTCTATCCCACCCTGATGCTGGATACCTACCAGATGTCCCTGATCTGGTCCGGAGGCATTCTGGCGGTGGGCATCTTCGTGGGCGGCCTCTGCGGATTGGGCTTCGGTTGGCTGGTCATGGTCTCGGATCAAGGCCGCACCGTCTTGCTGGGCACCGGCGCAGTCATGGCCGTCACCTTTGTGGGCATGACCCTCACGGGATCGCTCCCGGTGCTATTGGCGCTCACCATCGTCAATGGAATAGCCTGGGGCTTTTGGCCGGTTCTCTATTCGGTACCCTTCAATCTGCCCGGAATACGACCGCGTGAGATTGCCGTCAGTCTCGCGTTCATCCAGATGAGCAGTTCTGCGGGTATCGCGCTGGGTCCCCTGGTCGCGGGCATTATTCAGGAGTTGACCGGAGACGTCAGGCTGTCGTTGATCGTGGTGAGCTTCGCATCGCTGTCGTTGTGCGCCGCCGGCCTGATCATGAAACACGGGCTCTCCAGCCTGCCTGCGCCCGCGCCGGCTCCTTCCGCCACCGGCGGTTGATCCGTTCAACCGGTGCTCGCCGGCAGCGGTCCGCGCGAGCCGGCCACAGATGCGACTGGCCTTCGGGGCTGACGCGCCTGCCGTGTATAATCGCGCGATGCTTCAATCCGATTTTCCGCCGGACAGCCGCGCCGCCTGCAGATTTCGATTCCAGGCAAGCTCGTGCTGAGTGCGGCCCGCGCCCGCCTCCACTACGGCTGGGTGATATTCGTCCTGTCGCTGGGCAACCTCACCGTCGAGGGTGGCACCAAGAACAGCGAGGCCGTGTATTTCAACGCGCTCAAAGACGCCTTCGGCCGCAGCGCAACTTACACCTCGGCGGTCTTTTCCCTTGCGGGGCTGATTGGCGCCATCTGCGCCCCTCTCCTGGGCATTCTGCTGGACCGATGGGGCGCTCGCGTGCTGTTCCCTCTGGCCGGTCTCTTCATCCTCTTCGGCTGGATCACGGCCAGCTACACGACCGATCTATGGCAGATGTTCATTTTTTACAGCGTCTTCGCCGGAATCGGTCACACTGCCATTTCGTCCTTTTCAATGACCGCGACCGTTGCACCCTGGTTTCCGCGTACCCGTGGACGCATGCTCGGGTTGGCGGATAGTGGGAACCCCATCGGGCAGGCGGTTTTCGCGCCGCTGGCCGGAGTATTGATCACCGAAGTTGGCTGGCGCTGGGCCTACCGCATCTACGGCGTAATCTTCGCCGTGTTGATAGCCTTGCCCAACCTTCTACTGCAGCGCCGCCCTCCAGAAACGCCGACCGCCACCCTTGGGCCGCCTCACGCGCATCAGTCCCAGCCCTCCCCCGTAAATTCCGGCGCTCCGCGGAGCCGGACCGCGGCCGCGGAGGCGCCGACTCTGGGCAACGCGGTCCGCGACGCCGCGATGTGGATGCTGGTCCTGACCCGCGTGTTCGGTTCCACGGGAACTCAGATGATCCGGGTCCACCTGGTTACGTTTTTCGTTCTGGCGGGTTACAGCGTTCAAACCGCGGCGAACACCCTGGGCGCGGTGGGGCTGGTCAGCGTGTTCGCCCGACCCCTGATCGGTTTGGCTACCGACCGCTGGGGGCGGGAGTCGGTTTATACGGTCGGGATGAGCGTCGCTGCCGGAGCCGTCCTGCTGGTGCTTTGGCTCGGCGACGGCCGGAGCTTCTGGCCCCTGGCAATCTACGTCGGCCTGGCGGGCATAACCGACGGTATCAGCGGCCTGATTATTGGCGCCAAGGCGGCGGACATCTTTCCCAGCGAATCTCTGGGCACCGTGATGGGATTTGTCGAAATGGGCCGGGGGGCGGCGATCTTTCTTGGGCCGATCGTAGCCGGCCTGATGTTCGATCTGCAGGGCGACTACGTGCAGGCGTTCGTCCTGTCCGCAATCCTGACAGTCGCGTCCGTGTGCACTATGTGGATTGCCGACTTCATCGGCCGACGCCGGCGCACCACCCAGGCATTTCAGTAACGGGTCCCGATCCGAGCCCTCACCGCAGGAAGGGCGCCGGGTACGCATGATCGGCGCGGTTCCAGTGTCGCGGCTGCTGGCCGGCTCAGCCGATCTCCATCACGCCGCCGTGGGCCAGTCATACGGACGTAACCTGCTTGTTTGGCCCGCGATCCTTTGTTACAATTCCGACGCACGAAAGATACGGCTCNCGGACGAGCGTG
>JGI24792J26632_1001668_pt1 | contig 12855 bp, 14 predicted proteins | sample MesohylBB_FD_26632 | JGI IMG/M metagenome (IMG submission 26632)
GCGGCGACACGGTGGAAACCGAGTCGCACTACCGCCCCAACGGCAACGGCGCCGGCGACAACCGCTTCCCCGAAATGGCGAAACGGCCCGTGCTGCGGGCCAAGCCCGGCGGCAACGTGAGCCAGATGCATTACGCGCGCAAGGGCATGGTCACGCCGGAGATGGAATACATCGCCATCCGCGAGAACATCGGCCGCGAAGCCGCGCTCAACGGCGAAGGCGACAGCCACCATGCGGGCAACAATTTCGGCGCGTCGATCCCGTCGTTCGTCACTCCCGAGTTCGTGCGCGACGAAGTGGCCCGGGGACGCGCCATCATCCCGTGCAACGTCAACCATCCCGAAACCGAGCCGATGATCATCGGCCGGAACTTCCTGGTGAAGATCAACGCCAACATCGGCAACTCCGCGGTCACATCCTCCATCGAGGAAGAAGTGGAGAAGATGATCTGGGCCACGCGCTGGGGCGGGGACACGGTCATGGACCTGTCCACCGGCGACAACATCCACGAGACCCGCGAGTGGATCCTGCGGAACTCGCCGGTGCCCATCGGCACCGTGCCCATCTACCAGGCGCTGGAGAAGGTCAACGGCAAGGCCGAGGAGCTGACCTGGGAGATCTACCGGGATACGCTCATCGAGCAGGCCGAGCAGGGCGTCGACTACTTCACCATCCACGCCGGCGTGCTGCTGCGCTACGTGCCGCTGACGGCCAGGCGCAAGACCGGCATCGTCTCGCGCGGGGGCTCCATCCTCGCCAAGTGGTGCCTGTCGCACCATCAGGAGAACTTCCTGTACACCCGCTTCGCCGACATCTGCGAGATCATGAAGGCCTACGACGTGGCCTTCTCCCTGGGCGACGGACTGCGCCCGGGCAGCATCGCCGACGCCAACGACGAGGCCCAGATGGGCGAGCTGGCCACCCTGGGCGAGCTCACCAGCATCGCCTGGGAGCATGACGTCCAAGTGATGATCGAGGGGCCGGGCCACGTGCCCATGCACCTGATCCAGGAGAACATGACCAAGCAGCTCGAGCTGTGCCACGAGGCGCCCTTCTACACCCTCGGCCCCCTGACCACCGACATCGCACCCGGCTACGACCACATCACCAGCGCCATCGGCGCCGCCATGATCGGCTGGTACGGCACCGCCATGCTTTGCTACGTGACCCCCAAGGAGCACTTGGGCCTGCCCAACAAGAAGGACGTCAAGGACGGCGTCATCACCTACAAGGTCGCCGCCCACGCCGCCGACCTGGCCAAGGGACATCCCGGCGCCCAGATTCGCGACGACGCCCTGAGCGACGCCCGCTTCGAGTTCCGCTGGGAGGACCAGTTCAACCTGAGCCTCGACCCCGACACCGCCCAGGAGTTCCACGACGAGACCCTGCCTGCCCAAGGCGCCAAGGTCGCCCACTTCTGCTCCATGTGCGGCCCCCACTTCTGCTCCATGAAGATCACCCAGGACGTCCGCGACTACGCCGCCGGCAAGGGCATCGCCGCCGACCAAGCGCTGACCGAGGGCATGCAGGAGAAGGCCAAGGAGTTCAAGAAGTCCGGCAGCGAGATCTACCAGCCGGTGGAGACGGACGAGGAGGCAGCGCCGTAAGCCTCCCCAAGAACCTGCACGCATCCACACAGCCGCCTACGGGAGGATCTCCTCCATGTTTCCGAGACCGAGGGATCTTCTCCTTCTGCTTGCCGCCATTTGCTGCGGGATGGGCTTGCTCCCGCACGCCACGCACGCCGACGAGTTCGAAAAAGCGAGAGCAGCGGAACTGGCCGAAAGGCGTGAGGGAGAGCAGCGGAGGCACCTCTCCGGCACCCGGGCCCGGTTCTTTCGGTATACCGAGATCGACAGCAAGGGCGATGACCACTATCCCGCGTCAGCCTTCGCGGACGACATCCTGTCGGGGAAGGTGCGGCAAGCAACGGATCGAGACCCGATTGCGGAATGGTTTTACAGGACCTTGCTGGGCCTGAAGCCGCTGCGTGACGAAGTTCCTTTCGCCGCGCTGACCCAAGGACCCGACAGCTTGCCTCGGTCCTATCGGAAGTCCGCTCCCTACTACATCCTGGCACGAACCTATGAACTGCAGCTCGGACGTACGAACATGAACGGCAAGAGCGGCGGCAAGAGTGTCTTCCACGTGTCCACGGATCATCCAGGCTATTGGTACTTCGTGAAGGGGCTGAAGAAAGCGTCGTTCCACGGCGGGACCAAGGAAGACGGCGTCGACTATCTGCTCAAGGCGCTGTCCATCGCTGCAACCGGCAAGAAGGCGTTGGCCTCATCCTGGTTGAAGGACACGTCGGCATTCTACGCCACGGACTACCGCTTTAGCCCGGAACGGAAAAAGAAACTTCCGGTCTGGTCGGGGGACCTCGGTTTCAGGAAGGTGGAGAAATTCTGGGGGCCGGACTACTACGTTCGGAGAGGCCGGAAGTATGGTTACAACGAAGTGGTAGCGGCGATAAACGAGGCAAACGCCGCTCGTGTAGCGGACAACTGTAAATGTCCCATTTGTGTCAATCGAAAATGTCCCACATTGAAGATTGCGAGGACATGTACGTCGGGCCAGTCTGTTGGCAAAACCAACAGGAATGGAGCGGCGAACCGATGCACGGATGGGAGACAAGGATGCTGTTAAGGCACTATCTGGAACGAGGCGTGACCAGGGCGGAGCTGTCGCGACGGTTTGGTGTGGATCGACGGACGATCCATCGATGGGTGTCGGGAGGCCAGTTGGAGCGAGACGCTGGAGGGGGGACGCAGTACACGGCGCGGCCAGGGGTCGAGCACAAGCTGGATCCGTACAAGGGGATCATCGAGGCGCGGCTGGAGGAGTATCCGCGGTTGTCGGCCAAGCGCCTTTTCGACGAGGTACGAGCGGCGGGGTACACGGGGGGATATGGCCGGGTGAGGGACTACGTTCGGTCGGTACGGCCGCGGGAGGCGGAGGAGGAGGTGGTTCGGTTCGAGACGCCGGCTGGGCGGCAGGGACAGGTGGACTTTGCGACGTTCACGCTTCCNTGGGGGCGGCGCCATGCGCTGGTGACGGTGCTGGGATACTCACGGCTTTTGTGGCTGCGGTTCTACCNCCGGCAGACGATGGCGGTGCTGACGGAAGGGCTGGAGAGCGCCTTCGGGTGGTTCGGNGGCGTGCCGCGGGAGCTGTTGTTCGACCAGATGCGTTCGGTNGTGGTGTCGGACGGGCGCGCGGACGGGGNCGAACTGGTGCTGAACGCGGAGTTCTTGCGGTTCGCATCCCACTGGGGGTTCCAGCCGCGGTCGTGCCGGCCGTACCGAGCCCGGACCAAGGGCTAGGCTTCATATTGCACCTCATCTGGACGTTGCGTCACAAGCTCGCGGGAAGGAGTTCGTTTCGTGAACTTCCGACCCTGCTGCTTGACGGGCAGCTGGTCACCGGGAGGCTCGTAAAGCCACTCGTTCTTGTCGTTGTAGCGGTAGGCTCGAAGCAGGCCATGGAGGCGCCATTGTTTGACGGTGTGGGTCGAGACGTCGAGCATGGCAGCAGCTTCGCTGACGGTCAACAGGCCGCGGACGCGCAGGCGCTCGTACCGCGAGGACAAGCGGTACTCTTTGCGTATGGCCTGTACGCGCTGCGGCCGGAAGACGACGCCGTGGCCGGTGCGCAGTCCGCTTTCGTTCAGCAAGGCAGCGACCTCCGCGTCGGTGTGGCTATCGAGCAGGTTGTCGATCTGCGCGACGACGCAGGCGGGGGTCCGGTACCGTTGCCCTGCGGGAAGTTCGGGAGCCAGCCGCAGCGTCCGCGTCGCCCCGCCGCGCAGGCGCACGCCAAGAGCGATCTCGGCGCCTCGCGTGATGGTGACGTCGTCGATCAGCAGCCTTGCCATGCGCTTGCGCTCGCGGTCCGGCGTCGCCGGATCCTTCCACAGGCGCGGGAAGTCGGTGGCCAGGGCCAGGACGCGTTGACGCTGGGCGTCGTCGAGTCGTCCCGGTTCCTCGACACGCCGCTGCTCGAGTTCGCGGCGAGCGTCGTCCAGAGCGCGCAACCTGGCGTTCCACTCGGCCTCCAGGACATCGGCCACGAGCCGGTTGTCGGGATGGGCCTGCATGAAGCGTTGCCGCGCCAGTTCCGCCTCCTCACGGGCCCTCTCGACGGTCTGGGCGCGCCAGGCATCGACCTCGTCGGCGCGCGCGGCCAGTTCGTCCTGGACCTTGAGCGCCACGGTCAGTGTGACGGGCGTCATCAGTTCCACCAGTAATGCGCCCACGGCGCGGTCGATGCCGGCGCCGGGTATGGACTGGCACTTGGCGTCCGCGCTCTGGATGCCGTCGCGCTGGCAGACGTAGTCTGGAACCCGCCGACCCCGGCGGGTGTGATAGCGGACCGTCATGCCCTGCCCGCACACGCCGCACAGGGCAAGACCCTGCAGCAGCGCCGGCCCCTCGCGGGCTGGACCGCGGCGACGGTCCGCGCCGTGGGCCAGCGCGTTGTCGCGCAGATGCCGTTGATTGGCCTCGAAGCGATCCCATGCGATGTAGCCGGGATGCGCGTCCCGCAAAAGGACCGTCCACTCGCCGAGGGGCACGCGCCGCCACTCGACGCCGCCGCCCGGGCGGCGGCGCTGCCGGCTGCGCCCGAACGCGTAGGCGCCGGCATAGCGCGGATTGTGCAGCACCTGCAGGACGCGCGAGTGGTCCAGCGGCCGCCAGTGCAGTTCGCCCTTGTGCGCCCCGCTGCGGAGGCGGCGGGGGAAGAGCAGGCCCGCGTCGCGGAAGTGCCGAACCGTGGCGGTCGCAGAGCCGGCGCGGTCGAAGGTGTCGAACATCAGCCGCAGGGACCGCTGCACCTGGGCGTCCGGATCGAGTGCGACCCGGTCCAGCGGATCGTAGACCAGTCCCACCGGCAGCGGCACCTTCAGGGCCCCGCGCCGCGCCTGATTCAGCAGGCCGCCGCGCAACCGAGCGTGGAGCATGTGCAGTTCGGCCTCGCTCATGGTGCCCTTGAGGCCGAGCAGCAGCCGGTCGTTGAAGTCGCCGGGATCGTAGACGCCGTCCTCGTCGAGGATCAGCGTGTCGCTCAACGCGGAGATCTCCAGCAGGCGGTGCCAGTCGGTGGAGTTGCGCGCCAGCCGCGACACCTCGAGCCCGAGCACGATTCCGGCCCGGCCCATGCCTACCTCCGCGACCAGGCGCTGGAACCCGTCGCGATCCCGGTCGGCGCCCGACTGGCCGAGATCGGTGTCGATCACCACCACGCGCTCGGCCGGCCAGCCAAGCGCCACCGCCCGTTCGCGCAGGGCGTACTGGCGGCGCGTGCTCTCCGTGTTCTCGTAGACCTGGCGCACCGTGGACTGGCGCACGTAGAGATAGGCGTCACGGCTCAGATGGTCGGCGGTCACCTTGCGATGGACTTCGTTCATGCCATCCTCCGCGCCATGTGCGGGCGGATCATCGTCAACAGGATGTCGACCGTGCTCGTTTCCACGTCCGCCGGCAACGGCTCCGGGAGACGCGGCGTGGCGGCGACCGCCGCCTCGGGCAGGGTGGCCAGAACATCCAGCCAGCCTGCGATACCCCGTTGCGCCAGAACCGCGAGTCCCTCCCGGTCCCGCACGGGGCCGGCGTTCACGGCCTGACCGCGCAATCGTTCGTAGCTGGTCGCGAAGCGGGCCGGCGGCGCCGAGCCGTTGTGATGGCGCGCGCCGTTCACGGGCGNTTTTTTTGCCGCGCCAGAACACGGTCGATGCTGCGCCGGTGCACCGAGAGCCCGAACCGCTCGCGCACCAGCTCCACCAAGTCGCGGGAACTCGGCGATGGTCGCTGCTCCCGCGCCGCGCGGAGCGCCTCGACCACCTCCGCGCCGAGCTTGTGCGCTCGCCGAGGCCCGGGACGCGCCGGCACCAGCGCCGGCAATCCGCCCGTCTCGTAGGCGCGTTGCACCGTGTAGAACGTCGGCCGCGAGAGGCCGAAGCGCGTCGCGGCCGCGCTGACCGACTCGCCCTCTTCGTGAACCCGGCGCAGCATCTCGTACTTGACCTGCAGCAGGTCGCGCGGGTCGAAGAAGGGGTTGGAGAGAAACAGCTCGTCGCGCACCTGCTCGGGGTGGGCGTTGAGGCAGCCGCGTTCCCTGAGGGTGCGCGTCTTGTCGTCGATGGGCCGTCTTGCCATGGGGATGCCTCCGGTATCGGGCGCTGGTGTATGTAAATCTATTTATGACCATATCGGTCGCGATGTCAAGATCATTGTGCGCGTCAACAGGGCCATGGCAGGGCTTGTATATGCCACTGCAAGGTATTCTAGCACCACCACAGCATAGCACTCCTCCCCCTGCCGCTTGTACCCCTGCGCCTAATCGTATTAACATATGCGTCATAATCTCCCTTACATCGCCCGGTCGATGGCTTCCGCGAGCGCCAACAGGTCCTCCACCCGGAACGCGGAGCGGCCGCGCGCCACGGAGACGAACGGATCCGCCGCCGCCACGCTGGTCCAGCCCACCGGCACGTGCCGAAGCGCGCCGCCTTCGCCCTCGTAGTAGACCCGGTCGATTCCCCAGCACAGCTTGATCTGGATCAGCTCGAACTCGCGACCGCGAAGCGGATGGAAAGGGTGTGTGATCCGGAACCTTCTCGGCGCCTGACCCGTCTCGGGTGCAGTCGACGACTCAGGCCAAGGGTAAGGTAGAACGGCCGATTCGCTACATTCGGGAGAGCTTCTTCTACGGCCGGAAGTTCGTCAGCGACGAGGATCTGAACGAGCAGGCGCGGCGCTGGCTTGAGGGCACCGCGAACGTGCGCCGGCACGGCACCACCGGGGAGCGCCCCGTGGATCGCTTCGAGCGTGACGAGCAAAAGGCCCTGCTGCCGCTGGCAGACCGTCCCTACCGGCGCTTGGGCGCGCGGCCGCTACCGGCGGCCCGGCGCCGCCTGCCCGCGACCGTGGACGTCGAACGCCGTCCGCTCAGGGTCTACGCGGAGGCGGTGCAATGAGGGCGCCGGCGGGCAACCGGCGCGACCGGCTACGCGCGATGCTGGCGGATCTCAAGATGCCCGGCGCCCTGGAGGCCGTGGACGGCATCCTGGCCCAGGCCGACAGCGGGGCCGCCACAGCGGGCGAGGCCATCGAGCAGTTGCTCGACGCCCAGATCGCGCTGCGCAACAACCGCCGCCTCAACACCGCCATGCGCGCCTCGCGCCTGCCGGCGGTGAAGACCCTGGGGCAGTTCGACTTCGCCTTCCAGCCCAGCATCAAGCGCGAGCAGATCGAGAGCCTCCACGAGCTCGGCTTCCTGGACCGCCGCGAGAACGTCATTTTTCTCGGGCCGCCGGGAGTCGGGAAAACGCACTTGGCCATAAGCCTGGCCATCGCCGCAGCCGAATCCGGCCGCCGCGTCTACTATGGAACCCTGACGGCGCTTATCGAGTCGCTCGTCGATGCCAAGGCCGCGGGCCAGATCTCCCGAAGGCTCCGTGTGCTGACTCATCCTGCCCTGCTCGTGGTGGACGAGATCGGCTACCTGCCCGTCAGCCAGGACGGCGCCGTGCTCTTCTTCCAGCTCATCAACGCCCGCCACGAGCGCGCCTCCACCGTGCTCACCTCCAACAAGGGCTTCGAGGAATGGGGAGGTGTCCTCGGCGACGAGATCATGGCCACGGCCCTCATCGACCGGCTGCTGCACCACTGCCACATCGTCAACATCCGCGGCAACAGCTACCGGATGCGGGAGCACCAGAACCTCATGCGGTCCGCGTCCGAGCAACGCCACGAGGAAGCGGTGCTGTGATGGCCGTGTCCCGCCAGGCGCTCCTGGGTGAGGAGGTGGACTCCGGTCGCTACGCTCCCTCCGTCCACCCCCTCACCCAGGAGCGGACCCTACCGGAGGGCGTCTGTCCCGAACCGCCCCCCTCATCAGAAGTGGGACATTTTCGATTGACACAAATGGGACATTTTCGGCTGACATTGACAGCTCGAAAGAAGTACAACGCAAGACTCAAGCAGAAAAACGAAGCGATCATCCTGGGGCAGATCGGCCCCATCAGGACGAAGATGGATGACATCACAAGGAGCATCGTCACCAGCTTGAGCGGATCGTCGTTCAAGAACCGGGAGTTGGTCGAGGCCAGCCTGATCGTCCTCTCGGATTATCACAGAAGGTGTTGGCGCGGAGACCTTGTTCGGCGCCTGGAAGACCACATCGATCCGGATCGAATCAAGCCGCAGCTCTACCTGTTCAGCCGTATCCATTCGGAACTGGAGAAGTCGGGTAAATTGGACGGATACTTCTTCGCGGACAGCGGTTTCCTGTATCGGCCGACCGCGGCGTGGCACATTGGCTGCGGTTCGAGATGAAGGCTGGTGGACGGGGAAACTCCGTCAGAACAGCCGGCCGCCGTCGGGCACCGGGCGGTTGGGCTCGACCATCACCACCTCGCCGTCGGCGTCGGGGAAGCCCAGCACGAGGACCTCGGACCGGAACGGGCCTATCTGCTTGGGTGGGAAGTTGACCACGGCGGCGACTTGGCGGCCCACCAGTTCTTCCGCGGTGTAGTGGTGAGTGACCTGGGCCGAGCTCTTGCGCTCGCCTATTTCCGGACCGAAATCCACGTACAGCTTGTAGGCGGGCTTGCGCGCCTCCGGGAAGGGCTCCACCCGGGTGATGGTGCCGACGCGCACGTCGACCTTCAGGAAATCGTCGTAGCTGAGCTGGCCCATGGGGGTAGGATCAGAGGAGCGCCTTGAGGGCGGCCTCGTCGAAGCCGGCCACCTTGCGTTTGCCCTTGATGGTGACCGGGCGGCGCAAGAGGTTCTGGTCCCCGAGCATCAGGCGGATGGCCTCCTCCCGGCCGGGAGGGTTGTCCTTCATCTTCCGCTCGCGGTAGAGCGGCGTCCGCGTGTTGAGGAAATCCGTCACCGGCCCGTCGCCGATGATGGAATCCAGCTCTGCCTCGGTCAACGGCTGCTTGCCGTACTCCCTCTCCTCCAGCTCCGCCCCTTGTGATTGCAAGAAACTTCTTGCCTTGCGACAGGTGGTTCAGGTGTTCTTGAAGTAGAATTTCAGCTTGGCCACGGCATCCTCCTCTCTCAACTCTCGCGGCGGCGCCGCCTCTCCCCACCCCTGGATTCCCGCTTCCGCGGGAATGACGTTTCGGGGCGTTGGTGCCTCACGAGTCTCGACACGGTCTGGTCCGCGGGAATGACGGCTCGGGTAGCTTCGCTTCTTGGCGGACTTACTCGCTGACGTCCATGTTTCGTTCCTAGACGTACTTGCTCACATCCACCCGCTTCATGGCCTCTATCGGCACCTCGTTCTTGATGGGGAACTCGCCTTCCAGGGGGCGGGTGGCGTCGACCACGGCGACGCTGTCGCCGAGCCAGCCGCGGAAGTTCTGGACCTCGCGGATGACGTCCAGGTCACGGTCCCAGTGGGTCCGGGTGCCCACCGCCCACATCACCTCGCGCTCGTTGAACACGTCCACGTCGTCGTCCACGACCACGCAAAGCTTGAGGTTGGGCATGTCGGCAAAGGCCTGCATGGCGGCTTTCTTGGGCTCGTTGGGGAACTCCTTCTTGATGGAGATGTAGCAGATCACCCGCCCGCAACCTGAGTGGGGCAGGTGGATGGCCTTGAGGCCGTGGATGTTGCGCTTGATGGAGTTGTAGACGCTGCCCTCTTTGGTGATGCCGCCGAGGTTCCAGTGGTCCTTCTGGCCCGCCCAGATGTCCTGCATCACGGCGTTCTTGCGATGCGTGACGGCGGTGACCTCGACGATGGGCACATCCATGGTCACCTGGTAGTAGCGCAGCACCTCGCCGAAGGGGTTCTGGGAGCGTCGCACGTTGGGCGGCACCTCTCCCTCGATGATCATCTCGGCGTCCGCGGGCACGAGGAAGTCCTCGCCCCAGGTCACCGACGGGGTCAGCCGCAGGGGCTCGTGCATGAACGCCGCGGCGCTCTGGTAGTCGTCGTTGCCGTAGGGAGTCATGCAGCAGGACGAAAAGTAGAACGCGGGGTGGTGCCCCATCACGATGATGACCGGCGCGCGCTGGTCCTTGGCCTCGTTCTCGCTGACGATGGCCTCAAGGTGGTGGTGCTTGTGGGCCGAGAAGCTCATGGTGCGCGCGTCGTAGTACAGGTTCTTGGTGAAGGTAATGTCGTAGAAGGGGTCCGACTCCCCCTTCATGACGCAGGCCATGGTCCAGTAGGGACCCACGTCGAGGTCGTGGTGCATGGGGATGGGGTACTTGGCCAGATCCACGTCGGAACCCTGGACCACCACCTCCCGGCACGGCGCGGCGTCGGGGGCGATGACCTCCGTGTCCCCCTTCTCCTTCTCCAGCCGCGACACCTCCAGGCTCAGCTCCATGTTGGACTTGAGGTCGCCCATGCCCATGCCATCCGCGCAGAACTGCCGGCTCACCCACGGGTTGTAGAAAAGCGGGAACGGCGAGGGCTTCCCCTCCAACGTGGTCACGTTCTCGAACAGCACCATCTTCTCCAGCCCGCGGTCGTCGAGGTGCTTCAGGAAAGCCATGGTCTCGCACTTGTTGGGGTCGATGGGGTCCTTCACCCGGATCAGGTCGCCCGGGCGGCGCTTTTCCTCGGCCGCGATGAATTCCTGGAGGTCTCTCATGGTCAATTCTCCCTGGCTGGCAAATTGCTATGGATACAGGATGCTGCGGATACAGGACACTTAGACAATGCCGTGCGCGAGCGCAAGTTTCAGGTCCTGGACAGGACCGACCCCATCCATTCCAGGTAGCTCTCGCTGCCCTCGACGATGGGGATGGCGATGATCTCCGGGACGTCGTAGCCATGGAGCGCCTGCACCCGCTCCTTGAGTTGGTCGAACAGGTCGGCGCGGGTCTTGACGATGAGCAGGTCCTCGGTGTCGCGCTCCACCTGGCCCTCCCAGGTGTAGGTGGACTCCACTCCCGGGATGCGGTTGACGCAGGCGGCGAGCCTCTCCTCCACCAGCACGCCCGCCAAATCGCTCGCGTTTTCTCCGGATGCCGTGATGTAAACAACGACGAACTCGTTCATCTCACCGCCCCCAATGTCTTGAAACGGGTCGCCGCGCGTCCGTTTGCGCGCCCCACCTTTGTATGGTTTATTTCGTGTCTGCATAGGCCGCGCTTGTCAATCCAGCCGCCTGCCGGATTCCCGCCAGCGCGGGTTCAGAGAGTTCCGGAACCAACGCATTCCCGCAGACAGTTCCAAGAAGGGGGTAAAGACCCGAATGGAGAGCATCGATTTTGCCAAGGGCGGAGGCATCGTCCCGGTGGTGGTGCAGGACCACGAGACCCTGGACGTACTCATGCTGGCCTACATGAACGAACAGGCTTTCAACCTCACCCGCGAGACCGGGAAGGCCCATTACTACAGCCGCTCCCGCGACAAGCTGTGGCTCAAGGGCGAGGAATCGGGCCACTTCCAGGTGGTCAAGGACATCCTGGTGGACTGCGACAACGACACGGTGATCCTGAAGATCGTCCAGCAGGGCGGCGGCGCCTGCCACTTGGGCTACCGCACCTGCTTCTTCCGCCGCGACGCCGGCGAGGACTGGGAGGTCTGGGCGGAGAAGGTCTTCAACCCCGAGGAGGTCTACAACAAGTGAGCCAACTCAAGCTGGGGCTTCCCAAGGGGAGCCTGGAGAAGTCCACCATCGAGCTGTTCCGCAAGTCCGGATGGAAGATCACCGGGATGGACCGGAGCTACTTCCCTTCCATCGACGACAAGTCCCTGAACTGCAGCGTCGTGCGCGCGCAGGAGATGTCTCGCTACGTGGAGGACGGCACCCTGGACGCCGGCATCACCGGCAGGGACTGGATCCAGGAGAACGACTCGCAGGTCGAGTACATCACCGAGCTGATCTATGCCAAGACAAGCTTCCGGCCGACACGCTGGGTGCTGGCCGTGCCCCACGACTCGCCGGTGCAGAAGATCGAGGACCTCAAGGGCAAGAAGGTCGCCACCGAGATGGTCAACTTCACCCGGCGGCTGTTCGCGGCACACGACACCCCGGTGGACGTGGAGTTCTCCTGGGGAGCCACCGAGGCAAAGGCCGCCGAAGGCCTGGCCGACGCCATCGTCGAGGTCACCGAGACCGGCGGCACCATCCGCGCTCACGGCCTGCGCATCGTCACCGACCTGCTGGAATCCGCGCCCCAGCTCATCGCCAACAAGGACGCTTGGCAGGATCCCTGGAAGAAGGCCAAGATCGAGCAGATCAGCATGCTGCTCCAGGGCGCCCTGGCCGCCGAGCACAAGGTCGGCATCAAGATGAACGTGATGGAAGCCAACCTGGAGAAGATCATCGACCTCATCCCCAGCGTGACCGCGCCGACGGTCGCGACCCTCTACGATACCCCGGCCCTGAAAGGCAAGAAGTGGTTCTCCATCGAGAGCATCATCGCCGAAGACGTGGTGCGCGAACTCATCCCCGAGTTGACCCGAGCGGGCGCCGTGGGGATCGTGGAGTATCCGCTGAACAAAGTGATCTGAGCCAAGTGTCTATAGAGCCTGCCGGGTCCCACGCCTTGGTCGAGCACAGGGGTTCACGTTGCATGGATTGACCATCCGGCCCGCGGGGGAGAACGACCGGGACGCGTTGGTCGCCCTCGCCATCTGTACGATACGAACCAACTACATTCCGTTTCTGGGCCGCGACACGATCGAGACGTGGATCGCTGACGGGGAAGTCACGGACCACGTAGACACGCACTTGGGAACGTGCCGCGTCGCGGAGCGAGACGGCGACATCATCGGCTTCTGCGTCACCAAGGGGCCGCTGATCGAATTGCTGATGGTGGCGCCAGCGCACCAGAGACGCGGCATCGGCCGCGTGCTTCTGGCAGACGCCGAGGC
>JGI24792J26632_1001682_pt1 | contig 12746 bp, 12 predicted proteins | sample MesohylBB_FD_26632 | JGI IMG/M metagenome (IMG submission 26632)
TTCGGCACTGGCGAGGACCATCTGGGCACGCTGGACCAGGGCGTAGGGCAGGGTGGCCGACCGGGCGATGCCGTTGAGCTGATCCTGCTGCTCGTCGGTGAGCGTGAGTGGTACCAGGGGGCGTCCGCGTGGCATGGCAGTCTCCCTTGCTTGAAGCCTGCCACTTACGATACTCATTTCCGGGACGCTACACTAGTGTTCGGCGGAAAACCCGCAAGTCATCGATTCTATAGGGTGTACCGCTACACATCGCGACCAACGCAGCTCGACGCATTTCGGGACCATCTTCGCGACATTGCCATCATGAGCTCCCGGCCTTCGTCAGCGCCGAGTCGTGCTCCAGTGGCGTTGTCGAAGGCTTCAACGGGAAGGCCAGAGTGATCACCAAACGGGCGTATGGCTTCCGCACCTCAGGGGCACTGGAAGTCGCTTTGTATCATGCACTTGGCGACCTGCCAGAACCAGAACTCACCCACAGATTCTGCTGACGAGGCAGGAGTTGAAGACCTCGCCCACCTACTACGGGATGCTGCGGCGGACCGGCGGCCAGGACAGCATGAACGCGCGTCTCGACGGGCCCGACGGCGCCACCATCATCTGGGTCCTCCCCGATCCGGTCGCCTCGGATGGCTGGGGATCCGCGCGGATGGCGATGGTCGAGGGGCTACTGCCCCATATCCGGCAGTTCGTCCGTGTCCGCCAGGCGCTGGTCCGCGCCGAGGCGCGGAACACGACCGTAACCGCGCTGCTCGACAACCCGCGGGTAGGCGTTCTCCACCTGGACCGCCGCGGGCGGAGCATCGAGGCCAACGACCGCGCCCGCAGCATCCTGCGGCACGGCGACGGCTTGAAGGACCGGAACGGGACGCTGCGCGCTCGTGCGCCGGCCGACCAGGCCCGTCTCGAGCGGCTGGTGGGAGACGCGCCGCCGACCTCCGGCACGGCCGCGGTCAGTGGGTCGATGCTGCTCCGCCGCTCGCCCGTGTTGCCCCCGTTCGTGATGCACGTCAAGCCGGTGGGGCGTCCCGCAACCGGACTACGGCGCGCAGCACGTTGTGGTGCTCGTGCTGATCGTCGAGCCCGGGCGCCAGCGTCGTATCGACCCCCACCTAGTGGCCAGGACCCTGGAGCTGACGCGGCCGGTGGACACGCGGATTCGGCGTGCATTTTCTCACGAAACACTCTACGATGTTCAGTCAGACTTGTCGGGAAGGGAGTCGACACGATGAGACGCGTAGTCTTCGCGCTGTTTTGGCTAGCCGCCCAGCCCGTGGCCGCCCAGGTACAGCCCGCTTCCGCCATACCTGCTTTCGAGCCCGTCACCTGGGACCGTCTGCTGGCGGCGGCCGACGAGCCTGAGAACTGGTTGATGTACTCGGGTACCTTTGACAGTCAACGGTTCAGCCGGCTCGACGAGATCCACACAGGGAACGTCGGGCAACTTGAGTTCAAGTGGGCGTACCAGATCCCATCCTCCGACGGAGCTGAGACGACGCCACTCGTCGTTGATGGGGTTATGTTCCTCACTGAGCCTTCGAACAACGTTGTCGCTCTCGACGCTGCCACGGGGGACCAATTCTGGCGCTACGAGCACGACTTGCCCGAAGACCTGCGCATCTGCTGCGGCCGCCACAACCGCGGGGTCGCGATACTGGGCGACACACTATACATGAGCACGCTCGACGCCCACCTCGTCGCCATTGACGCTCGCAACGGCCATCTGGTCTGGAACACGGAGGTGGCTGCACACGACAGGGGCCACAGCAAGACAGCCGCGCCCCTCGTTGTCAAGGATCAAGTCGTGACGGGGATCGCGGGATCTGACTTCGGCATTCGCGGCTTCCTCGACGCGTACGACGCCCGCGATGGGGAGCGAAGGTGGCGGACCTACACCATTCCGGGTCCCGACGATCCGGGTGGGCAGACTTGGTCCGGTGAAACTTGGCGGACCGGCGGTGCGCCTACTTGGCTCACGGGCTCGTACGATCCGGAGCTCGACTTGGTTTACTGGGGCACCGGGAATCCTGTACCCCACCACTTTGGCGACGTGCGGCCCGGCGACAACCTTTACTCTGATTCCGCGTTGGCTCTTGACGCCGACACTGGCGAACTCACGTGGTACTTCCAATTCACGCCACACGATGTTCACCACTGGGATGCCAACCAGATTCCGGTGCTTGCCGACCTCGAAATCCACGGAACCCCACGACGGGCCATGCTGTGGGCCAACCGCAATGGATTCTACTACACTCTCGATCGCGAAACCGGAGACTTCCTTCTGGGCAAGTCGTTCGCACGTCAGACATGGGCCGATGGTCTAGACGAGAACGGCCGCCCCATGCGCAGGCCCGACCTGTCACCCGATTTAATCGGAACCGTAGTTGGGCCGCCGACGTCCGGCGCCACCAATTGGATGTCACCCGCATATAGCCCGCGAACCCGACTACTGTACGTGATGTCTTTTGATGGCGATGGTGAATTCGTTCGCCACCATGAGTATTCCCAGGCTAGAAGCTACATCGGCGGCGAGCAATGGACGTTGCCGAACGAGGCCCGGGCCAGTGCTGTACGCGCCATCGACCCTCGGACCGGCGAGCACGCGTGGGAGTACCCCGTTTATCCGCAGACCTGGGCCGGGCTGCTTACCACCGCCGGAGGGCTCGTTTTCGGAGGTAGTGCTGACGGCCTCTTTTACGCCCTTGACGGACGGAGCGGAGACGAACTCTGGCGCGTCCCGGTTTGGGCTCCTGTACGTGCAGCGCCGATTTCCTATGCTGTCAATGGACAGCAGCATGTAGCTATCGCCGCAGGGAACGTCATATACTCCTTTGGTCTCCCTACCTCGGATGCGAATGAAAGGGGATCCTCAGACGACCGCATTCAAGCCCACTTTGCGAGAGAACTCACTCGCGACGATTTTCGCTCGGTTTCCGCAGCTTGGCATGCCGCTATCAATATTCCTGCTCGCGATATGAGTCACGAGCTCCGGACGGCTTTGACCATCGCTATAAATCGAGAACTCGACAGACCCGAAGCGGAAGATGACCACTATTTGGTGAGCTTGGCCGAAAAAGCGATGGAAATCGCCCGACTCCCGGACCAGAGTGCCGCCATCTCAATGGTTGACGCGCTCGCGCGTTTTCCGGTAAACAGCTGGCAACTATCGGAGATACTGGTTTCGCTGGGTAGTCCAGCGTTTTGCGAAGTCGTCAAGACGATAACAGCTTCCGAAAGCACCGATTTCATGCGATGGGGTGCCTTGGGTACTCTGGAGCGTTTCGTCGACGACTGGGGGAAGGATAGGCTTGACGCCTTGGTGCTGGAAGATGGCTGCCTCGCCACGGACCGCCTTTTCGGGCATGCGATTACTCGTGGCAGTACAGCTCTGGGTGTAACTCGTCACATCGCGCATTCATTTCTAGAGGGATCTTCCGGCTACCTTCCTTTGTCCGCTGCCATCGGGCTGGCTGCAGTTCTTCAAGATGAAGAACTGAGAGACCTGATGGAGGAGTTCGTTGCGAACGACGCGAAGATCCGCGGTCTGGGTTTTAGTGAAAGCCTCGCAGCCGACATACAGCGTATCGTGCGCGATAGACTTGAGAACTCGACGCCGCGGTGGAGACGCCAGGTACGATAGGCATCTGCGCGAAACGGAGGAGTCAACGGAGATGTTTAGCCGCATCGGGACGTCGACGTGGTCATTGCTGGCCCTGTTCCTTTTGGCCGAAGTAGCCATTGATGGCCAAAGCGATGAAGTCGGAACGCCCTGTGTCAGTGAGCAAGTGCGGCTTTCGGCAGAGTACGAGAACCGGCAATGGAGTTCCAAGTCAATCCACTGCTCGCTGTTTGTGAGTAATCGAAACAGCACTTATTTCGAATGGCGAGAGTTTGTCGATAGAACCGTGAGCAATACAGGCGTGGGTGTCGAGGGCGGCCGACATTCCCCGTGGGGGCTGGTGTCACCTGATGTCGTTAGGGGGCTCGATGCTGTCCGGGAAGAGTTTGGAGGCCCCTTGGTTATCACTTCCGGTTATAGGTGTCCGAAAGGAAATAGCCAAGTTGCGGCGACAGTCGGCTCCGATCCAGGCCCAAGGAGCCCGCATATTTTCGGCAAGGCGGTTGACTTTCGTCCGACCGGGGGCAAGTTGACTAGTGATCAACATGAGAAACTCCTTAACGCAATTGTCAACTCACGTGGAACCGTAGCGCCGAGGTACCGAGAGTATTCTAAGGATTTGACGCATATTCACGCGTCTTGGTAAGGGCCTCGTCAGCAGAATCTGTGGGTGAGTTGAGGCTCCGGTAGGTCGCCAAGTGCATGATACAAAGCGACTTCCAGCGCCGTGGAGGTGCGAAACCCATACGCTCTTTTGGTTATCACTCTGGCCTTGCCGTTGAAGCCCTCGACGACGCCACTGGAGAACTGCCCCTTGGCTCGGAACCAGTTCAGGATCAGGTCGCGGTGCGAGCGCACCATCCGGGCCACGTCCTTCATCGGTTGGAGCCGTGAGCGCATCGTCCGAGTACGCCAGCGGTCGAGAAACCGCCCGGCCCAGTAAGGCGACACGTAGCCCCACAACCGCTGGAAGTCCTCCTCGAGCAGATAGGCCCGAACCGTCCGCAGGTTGCGACGCACCAGGTCCGCCAGCCGGTCCTCCTGCGCATCGGTGAGATGCTCCGGACGCTTGAGCCGGAGCCAGCGGCTGTGCTTGAGCACCGGCGCCTTGCCCGCGGCGGCGAGCTTCCGGACCTCGGTCGCGCGGACTTCGTCGATCGCCTTGGAGAAGTGGTTCATAATGTGGAAGCGGTCGAGCACGTGCACCGCCTGCTGAGCACGTTCGGCGACACCTTCAAGTAGGGCTTCCACATGTCCGAGCAGACGAAGTACGCCGCGCTGCGTGCGGGGCCGAGCCAGTCGAAGCAGCCTTCCAGCGTCTCGGCCCGACGGTCGCGTCCGAGCCACAGCAGACGCTTGCAATGACGGCTCTCCTGAAATAGGTGTGGGTGGGCTTGAAGCTGCTCGCCTCGGCGGACAGGGGCGGAGCGATGACGAAGGGATGGCGCGGAACCGAGGCGGATTCGGAGGTTGGCACCGAGCGACGGGCGCGGTGGCCGGCTGCGATGTACGGGCGTAGCTGCGGGCCGACCGGCGTGTCAACGCGCTGCGCGCGTCCTACGCATGTTCCGAGCATGACCGACAGCTTGGACGACAGTTGCCGGGCGGGATTCGCACCCGCTGAGGAACGGCGCCTTTCACGGCGCACCTTGACCGAACGGTTACAGACCCCGAGACCCCGAACTGACGTGGACCTCAGCTCGGCGATCCTTGCATCGTGGTAACCTGCGTGGTAAACGTCGTTTCTGTATTGCAGTAACTAACTAGATTTGAACTCAACGGGTTACACTAATATCAGTTCTGTAATGCAAGCACCGACAGCCAGACGACTTGTGCGACCATGACGCTGTCGAGGACGTGATCCGCGCCATTCCGCGCTACGAAATCAAGGGAACAGCAATAGCAGCCCGTGGCGAAAGTCGCGGACCCGGCCTGGCCGAGGGGTGGTCGAGTTTCGTACACTGAGCGGCATGGCGATGGGCAAGAGACCGGCGGCGCGACAAGGGTTGCCGCTGTGGGTGACGACGGCGGATTTACCGACGAACGCGGGGCATCCATTCTTCGAGCGTCTCAACCGGGTCCTGGAGGATGCGGGTTTCGACGCGTTCGTGGAGAGTCTGTGCGCGGTGTTCTACGCGTCGCGGATGGGCCGGCCGAGTCTGCGTCCCGGGCGGTATTTCCGGATGCTGTTGATCGGCTACTTCGAGGGGCTGTCTTCGGAGCGCGGGATTGCGTGGCGGGTGGCCGATTCACTGAGCCTGCGGTCGTTCCTGGACCTGGATGTGACCGAGACGTCTCCGGATCACTCGACGTTGTCGCGGACGCGTCGGTTGATCGACGTGGAGACGCACGAGGCGGTGTTTACGTGGGTTCTGGAGCGGCTGGCTGAAGCGGGGCTGGTGGCGGGGAAGACGGTCGGCATCGATGCGACGACGCTGGAAGCGAACGCGGCGATGCGTAGCATCGAGCGGCGGGACACGGGCGAATCCCACGAGGCGTTCATCCGGCGGTTGGCGGAAGCCTCGGGTGTGGAGACACCGACGCGGGCGGATCTGGCTCGGTTCGACCGGTCCCGGAAGAACAAGAAGACGTCGAACAAGGAGTGGAAATCGCCGCAGGACCCGGACGCGAAGATCGCGAAGATGAAGGACGGCCGGACGCACTTGGCCCACAAGGCCGAGCACGGGGTCGACATGGACACGGGCGCCATCGTGTCGGTGACGGTGCAGGATGCATCGGACGGCGATACGGCCACGCTGCCAGAGACGCTGATCATGGCGGCGGAGCAGGTCGAGGCGGTTCAGCCGGAGGGTTCGGGGGTTGAAGAGGTGGTGGCCGACAAGGGCTATCACAGCGACGAGACGCTGGTGGCTCTCGGCGAGGTAGGTGTTCGAAGCCACGTATCGGAACCGGAGCGCGGCCGGCGCCGCTGGCAGGACAAGAAGACGGGCGAGACGCCGCCGGAGAAGCGAACTGCGCAGCAAGCGTTGTATGCGAACCGCCGGCGTGTGCGCGGGCGGCGGGGTCGCCGCCGGCAACGCCGCCGGGGCGAGATGGTGGAGCGTACTTTCGCGCACATGTATGAGACGGGCGGTATGCGTCGGGTGTGGGTGCGCGGTCACGAGAATGTCCGCAAGCGCGTGCTGATCCAGGCGGCCGCCTGCAACATCGGGCTGCTGTTGCGCCACCAGACCGGCGTCGGTACGCCCCGGAGCCTGCAGGGGCGGGCTTTGGCGGCGATTTGCCACCTGATCGACCGCCTGATCGACCGCTGGGGGCGTCTGACGCGCGTGTGGGGGTTCAAATGGACACCGACGGGACTCGTCGGCTCATTTGCTCATCGCCAAGCTACCTGAACACCGGGCTCAGCGAACACACTTCTTCCACGGGCTGATAGGACTCGCTGTCACGAACGCACGGGGGTTCAGCGAACGCGCCAAGCGGTTGGCGCCGGAAAAGCACGTAACGCTGATCTCAAGAGAAGAACTCGAGACCCTGAGCCGGGCAGGGCCTGTAAACAGGGTAAAGAACGAGTAGCGCAGTTCCGAGCGCAGCGATCCGCAAGACGAGTCGGGGGAGAGAGACAAATCCGCCGCTGGCAGATCGCGGTCGCGCTGACTTCGCGGCTCGGCGCGCGGCGACTGGCCCGACTGGAGAACAGCGGCCGATCGGAGCAGGAAGATCCACGAGTCGATCTCTCACCGCCAGCGGTTGACGGACGGCGGCTTCGCATGACGGGCAGTGCGAGGAGACGCACCACCGAGACAGCCAGTGGCGTGACCACTTCATGCGCTGCCAGCGCCGCGCCGAGTCGTCTGAACTCGTCCCCGGTCAGGAACCGATCCCGTCCGCGCTCCCGGTAGCGCCGCAGGCCAGTGCACGGGTTGCTGCCGTCCGGGCGGTGTCCGTAGATCTCCGCCTGACGCAGGGTCACGGACAGAATCGGAAGCGAGCGATTCGCCGCCGCCAGCGTCGCATGCAGGGCAGCGAACCAGCGTTGCACCTCACTGTGCGTGATGTCGCCGATAGGGCGCCTGCGGAACCAGGGCAGGATCTGATTGCGCAGGTACGCCCGGTTGACCTTGCCGGTCCGCTGCTTCCAGGTGCTGCCGTAGCGACGGAATACCTCCTCGGCGACCGCCTCGAAGGCGGCAGGGGCGGCTTTCGTTCGTGACGTGGTATGGTTCGCCATGTGGAGATGACGTTCGACATCGACGACTCCGTCGTGCAGCGGCTGCAGGAGGAGTCGGCGCGGCGACGGGCGTCGATGTCCGCTCTGGTCGAGGGCGGGTTGCGCTGCTTGCTCGGCTCGGCGGAAGCGGCGTGGAAGCAGCCGGACGTGCTGGCGCCACTCTCGACGTGGCACAGCGGAGGATTCCTGGTCGATATCGCCGAACGCGATGCGCTCTAACCGGGCCATAGAAGAACCATCGGGCCACGCCCGCGAATGCGGGTGACGGGCGATGGGGCGCGGCGCAAGGGTACCGAATGCACGCCTTGATCGAATCGCACCGGACCGAGGTTCGCGCCTTGGCCGAGCGCCACGGCTTTACTGATGTCCGCGTGTTCGGTTCGATGGCGCGCGGCGACGCGGATGAACGCAGCGATGTCGATCTGCTTGTAACCCTACCGGCCGGCAAGACCGGGTTGGCGCTCGGCGCCCTGCTGATGGACGTTCAGGATGTGCTCGGCCGACCGGTACATGTCGTGACGGAACGTTCGCTGCACCCTGCCTTCCGAGATGGTGTGCTGAGGGACTCCCAGGCCTTGTGAAGCTCAATCCGCAGACCGACTTGGTGCTGCTGGAGCACATCCGGGAGCGCATTCGCCGCATTGCGGAATACACGAATCGCAAACGTGCCGCCTTCTACGATTCGCACCTGATCCAGGACGCCGTCCTGCGCAATCTGCAGACCATCGCCGAATCCACACAGCGGCTCAGCAACCGTCTACGAGCAACGGAGCCGGAGGTGCCTTGGCGGGCGATAGCCGGTTTCCGCAACGTGCTGGCTCACGACTACTTGGAGATCGACCTGGAAGTGGTCTGGAGTGTCGTCGAGCAGGACCTGCCGAAGTTGGCTGCCGCGGTTGACCGGATGGTCCGCGTCGCGAGGACTGGACAACCCGGAACGTGACCAGCAGGATGTAGGGGAGGGTCGCGCAACACGGGAGCCAGCCTGACCGGCCTCACGACTGCGCCCGGGCCACCGACAGGCGTTCTCGTGACGGAACAGGGACACCGACGTGAGCAGGAAGCTCATTGAAGTGGCGCTGCCGCTGGACGAAATCAACGCGGGGGGAGCGCGGGAGAAGTCGGTCCGGCACGGTCACCCTTCGACGCTGCATCTTTGGTGGTCGCGGAAGCCGCTGGCCGTTGCGCGGGCGGTGATCTTCGCGCAGTTGCTGGACGATCCGTCCGAGTACGCCGACGTGCTCCTGTCCGATCCGGCGAAGAAGCGCGCAGCGCGGCGGTTGCTCAGGCAACGCCGCGCGGATGGAGGCGGGGCGGGCGCAGGCACGGCGGACGAGCGGCGGACGCTGTGGGAGATCGCCGCTGAACAGGAGCGCGAGCGGCTGTTCGGCATCCTCAAGGACCTGGTTCGGTGGGAGAACACGACCAACGAGACGGTGCTCGAACGGGCTCGGACGGAGATCTGGCAGAGCTGGCGCCGGGCGTGCGCCGAGCACGCCGACGATCCCCGCGCCGAGGAGCTGTTCGACCGGCATCGGTTGCCAGCGTTCCATGACCCTTTCGCGGGCGGCGGGGCGCTGCCGCTCGAAGCGCAGCGCCTGGGTCTTGAGGCGCACGCCAGCGACCTCAACCCGGTCGCCGTCCTGATCAACAAGGCGATGATCGAGATCCCGCCTCGGTTCGCCGGCCGGCCGCCGATGAACCCGGAGTCGCGGGGCGAGGCCACGATCGTCGAGAAGACGTGGCGCGGAGCGCAGGGGCTGGCCGAGGACGTGCGGCACTACGGGCGATGGATGCGGGACGAGGCGGAGGAGCGGATTGGCCATCTCTATCCGCAGGTCGAGATCACGCCCGAGATCGTGCAGGAGCGCCCCGACCTGAAGCGGTACGAAGGCCGCAAGCTGACGGTGATCGCGTGGCTGTGGGCGCGGACGGTGAAGAGCCCGAACCCGGCGTTTTCGGACGTGGACGTGCCGCTGGCATCGACGTTCATGTTGTCGACGAAGAAGGGCAGGGAGGCGTACGTCGAACCGGTGGTCGACGGGCGAGGATACCGGCTCGCTGTCAGAATCGGAGAGCCTCCCGACGCCGAATCCGTCAAGGCGGGGACGAAGCTGGCCAGAAAGGCGACCTTCCGCTGTCTGATGTCAGGCTCGCCGATCCCCAACGACTACATCAAGGCCGAGGGACTGGCCCGGCGGATGGGCCAGCGGCTACTGGCGATCGTAGCGGAAGGCGACCGCGGCCGCGTCTACGTGGCACCCGACCGAGAGCATGAACGGGCCACCCAAGTGTCGGTTCCGTCATGGCGACCGGAGTTGAACATGCCGCGCGACCGTCGCTGGTTCTCTCCGCCGCTCTACGGATTCCCGTCGTACGGCGACATCTTCACGTCGCGACAGCTCGCCGCCCTCACGACCTTCTCGGACTTGGTGACGGAGGCGACGGCGCGCATCCAGCGTGACGCCGTGGCTGCGGGACTGCCAGACGACGGCCGGCCGCTCCGCGAGGGCGGTACGGGCGCGACCGCGTATGCCGAGGCGGTGTCCCTGTATCTTTCGTTTGCGGTCGATCGTGTCGTCGACCGACACACGTCGATCGCTACGTGGGATTCGAGTCCCTCAAAGCTCCAGCTACGCAACACCTTCGCCCGTCAGGCAATCCCCATGACGTGGGACTTCGGGGAAGGGAATCCGTTCTGCACCTCGTCGGGCACTTGGCTACCAAGCGTGGAGTGGGTTGCGAAATCCATTGCGACGTTGCCTGCCGAACCAGCCGGGGAAGCGAGGCAAGCTGACGCGTCGGCACAACACGTATCCCGCGCTCGCGTTGTCTCTACCGACCCACCGTACTATGACAACATCGGCTACGCGGATCTCTCCGACTTCTTCTACGTCTGGCTCCGACGGACCATGAAGCCGGTGTTCCCGGAACTCTTCGCGACGCTGGCTGTGCCGAAGGCCGAGGAGTTGGTCGCCACTCCGTACCGGCACGGAGGCCGAGATGCGGCGGAAGCGTTCTTTCTTCGCGGCATCACGGAGGCACTGCACCGGCTTGCAGAGCAGTCCCATTAGGGATTCCCGGTGACGATCTACTACGCCTTCAAGCAATCCGAGCGGAAAGGAGACGCCGGCGTTGCGAGCACCGGATGGGAGACGTTTCTGGACGCTGCAATCCGATCTGGATTCGCGATCACAGGCACGTGGCCGATGCGCACGGAACTGGGCAATCGCATAACCGGTGCCGGCACGAACGCGTTGGCATCCAGCATAATTCTCGTCTGCCGACGCCGCGTCGCCGACGCGCCAGCCGCCACGCGACGCGACTTTCTCACGGCGCTCCGTTCCGAGTTGCCGCAGGCCCTGCGCCTTCTCCAGTCCGGCAACGTCGCTCCCGTCGACCTCGCGCAGGCCGCCATCGGCCCCGGCATGGGGGTATACACGCGCTACGCCCCGTCTCAGCTTCGCCGAGCGGCTCGTGGCATCGGCGGGGACAACTGGATCCGCCCCTCTCGTCCGGCGTGCTCCGCCCATACCGCTCGGCCACCGCCGTCACCAACTCCTGCCGCGCTTGCGGACTGATCGTCGACGTCTGAGGTGGCCCCGGTCGTTTGGACCACTCGAGGGCTTCTCGAAGGTGTATTCCGGTTGCGAAACCACGCCCTCGTCGTCTGTCTGGATCTGATCATAGATGATGATGAGGTCCTCCTGAGTGAGTCCGCGAAGCGCGGCCGCGAGGCCCCGGGAGGGGGTCCGGGGGAGGGGACGAGAGTGCCACAGCGACTGGCGCACGAAGCACCTGCGGGCCTGCCTGCTCTGCCGGCCGGGTGTGGCCGTCCTCGACGACGCCGGACCTGTCCCGTCTGCCACGTCGACCGCTCGATCTGCCTGACGTGCGATCAGGTGTTTGGCGCACGCGGCGACCGTGGGGACGGTCGGTGTCGGTTGTTGCGCCAGACGAGCCTGGAGGCGGCGCTCTCGCGCGCGCGGACCACGTCCGGGTGGGCGTTGACGCTCGGCCGCGCGCGAATCCTCCGCTCCGCTCCGCAACGCCGGGCAACTGGCGGAACGCTGCGGACGCCAGCGGAACGCTGGCATAACCGCCAGCCCGCCGATGTCTCGGACTACCCAGGTCTCACGAAAGCAGTGGGTCGGTGGCGCGTTCAAGGCGCTGCCGGCCGTGCGGACCCTGCTTCCCGCTGCTCGCATGGTCACGCTGCCCGCTCCTCGCCGTAGGCCTCGGCCGGCGTGCGACCCCCGAGCGCAGAGTGCGGACGTACGTCGCTGTAGAACGTCATCCACGCCCCGATCACCCGTTCGGCCTCGAACCCGTCGGTCAGCTTGTGCAGATACACCGCTTCGTACTTCAGGGACCGCCACAGCCGCTCGATGAAGACGTTGTCCAGGCACCGCCCCCGGCCGTCCATCGAGCATTGCGCGCCCGCCGCCAGCACCCGCTCGGTGAACGACGAGCTCGTGAACGCGCCCCCTGATCGGTGTTGAAGATCTGCGGTGTGCCCATCCGAAGCGCTGCTTCCAGCGCCTCGATGCAGAAGCCGGTGTCCATCGTGTTCGACACCCGATCCTGCGGTTTGTTGTGGGGTCCGACGTCGAGACTATCGATCCCCCGAACGCCGTCGTCACCGGGATCGACACGGCTTGGCGGCGCGTTTGTCTCAACGCAGGCGTCTTCGTCCTGGCGGCAGTCATGGTACCAGCGGCTGCCTTCGGTCCGGAAGAGGAGCTTCTCGTCGGCGGTGCACACGTGAGCCCCGACGGCGCTGAACTTGGAGAACCGACTCTGGCCCAAATGACGCTACGACCGGGGAGCGCACAAGGCTGGAGATCGTTCGAGGTGTGATCAACGACAATTATTTCTGCCGGCGCATTGCCTCGCCTGATCTGCTACCGGGCGAGCATCGTTGCCTCAGAATTCCTG
>JGI24792J26632_1001686_pt1 | contig 12725 bp, 10 predicted proteins | sample MesohylBB_FD_26632 | JGI IMG/M metagenome (IMG submission 26632)
AGTACTGGACGTATTACGCTACGCTTCATCCGTCCAGTTACCGGAGCGGTGGGGCAAGCCCCCCCGAACCCCCCGGCGCGTTCCGTTGCCGCGAGTGAGAATCGCCGCGACCCGTCCACGGGTTCCGCCGTCCGTCCTCGTCGTTCTGTAGGCTGCGACGATACGGGGAGCAACAGGCGAACGCGCCGCAGAACCCGCGCCCGCCACGCTTGCCGAACTCGCGGTCAGGTCCGTGAACGGATCGACGCGGCGCGCGTATCGACGGCTGGCCGCCCGGTTCGGCACTTGGGCCGAAGCCCGCAGCCTCGAACCGTCGGCCGCGCTCGCGGACCAGGACATGGTAGCGGCCTACCTTGTCCACGTCGCCGCGACAGACGGAAGGCTGACCAAGCTTCAGCGCAACCGAGAGGGTGATCCGAATCGTCTACGGTTCTGTAGGGTTGAGGCTCCAAACGAGTAGAGGGAGTGAACATGTTCTCGATTCGAGACGCCGGATGGTGGACCGTTGCGGCGCTTTTGGGCGTATGTGGCGCGTCCTACGCGCAACCCGCCGCCTTTGAGTTGACGCACAAGGGATACCTCGCCACGCCGAGATGTGGCGACCTCAACCCGCATCGGTGCACCTTGCTCTACGCCGACCACGGAAGCGGCAACATCTTCGTCAACCACGAGACCAAGGCGCACCCGATGTTCGGCTGGTACTCGCGAGAACCAACGGCCAGCAATCCAGAGGGTGATCGTCGTTGGTTCAACGTCCCTCGCTTCTACGTGGCCTTGGAGTTCTGGAACAACGAGATTTGGAAGCCGGCCAAGTGGATCGGTTACGGCATATCCAAGAACAGTCTCCACGGCGATACGCGCCTCAAGGGGACTAGCTGGGCCGTACTGTTCCAGTACGGCACCGACAATCCCGAGGCCACTGTCAAGCTGTTCGACCAAGGCGAGTACTTCTGGATGTTCGCCGCCCTAGGAACCGACCAACCAGCCAGAATCGCGCTCTGGGACGCCGAAACTTGGTGCGTTTACCTGTTCGAGAAAGAGCCGGGACCGGCCGTGGCGCTCACAAGTACGGGCGACATCAGGAGCAGCCGGTTGCCCGACGTTCCAACCTGGGAAGGCTTCGGCTGCTAGCTGCGATGTGACCTGCTACGAGCGACAAGCCACTTCGCCAATAGGCCGGAAGATGGGAGAGCCTTCAACGGTCGCGACGAGGGCCGTCGCCGCCGCAACCCGTGCGTCAAGACCCACTTCGTGTTGCCGGTCACTGCGCGCACCGTAGCAGAAGAATCCGGCCGGCCATCGGTCCGCTCCAGGCCTTCCCGCAGGGATCACTCTGGACGTGAGCGACCCTCCCGCGGCACTGAACACGGTGCGTGACGCGGGAGAGCCTTCCGTGCCGCTCCAGGCGGCCGGAAGGCGGGGTCGCGTCACGCCCCGACTGCCCGGAGCGGTCGGGGCGCCAGCCTGCTGCGGCGGCGATGCCCAAGGGCTCCCGAGAGAACGCCAGGCAGGGCAACGACATTCTCCGAGTGTCCTCGAAAGAGGACAGCTGAACTCGCGAAGCCGGGAAAACTGAACTCGGGGGGTGTTCTGCGAGTTCAGTTCTGGATAGACGCCTGGTACGGCCCAGGCCGTCAGGGACCACAGGGGGACTGAGGAGAAGTCGAGGTCTGGTGTTAATCCCTACTCATGCCGCAAGCCCCTGTCCGAAAGACACTTAGCGGCTCCAATGAACTTCGTGTCCCACGCCCCGACCCACAGCCGGAAGGCACTCTGTAAAATGCCCAACCTGGATCCCCGAGGGTGCCACGGGCCCTTGCGAGGCCACAATCGACCTCCACATCCAACGCCCGCCTTCGCGCGCAGGTTCGACTCCCCCCTTCGGTTACAACTGCGCCAACTCGCTGGAACCTCATGACGAGCGTGACCCCGCTACAGGCAAGCAAAGAGCGGGTCGGCGACAAACTGGAACCGCGTAGAGCAGCAAACTCGAAGCCGTCAACAAGCGCCTGGGCGGCATCGAGGGCCGCCTGGACCGGGGTCGTCGGCCCGATGACGCGGGGTCGCGGTGAGCATGAACTCCGAGGTCGATACCCTAGCCGTAGTGGAAGAGCGTCGGCGGGAGGCTACAGTGTGCGACCTACACAACCTGAGGCCGATTGCCGAAGCCGCCAAAGGGCGGGGACCAAGCGGGAATCCCACGACAAAGGGAGGGTCGATCTCCGTGTCGCAGTCACAACATACTGGGCTCGAACCCAAGCCGCAAGCTCCTCCGACACGCGGCAACGGCGGCCATCAAGATGCTGCGGTCAAGCTCCATTTCGCGCACCAGATGGTCAACCGGCTTTGGCAGAACGCTCCCGACATCCAGCGGGATTGCGTCACCGACTATGTGGCGATTCAGGCTTGGCCGTGGATTCCATCTGGCTATCAACTCGTCGAACAGTCCTTGAAGGCGCTGATAGCCGCCCGCCACGGCACACCACTCACGCAACGGAAGAAGGGCCACCATTTGGACGAACTGTTCGGCAGGTTGGAGAACGGCGACAAGCAGACGATCGCGCACGCCTTTGAGTCCTTCGTCGGTCTTCACGACTACATCCCGATCCCAACGGTAAGCGACTTCTTGGACGCGGTTGGTCGTGGCTATACGCAATGGAGGTACATGCTCCTAGACGGGGCGGAGGCCATCCCGGCCAACCACATTGGTGCCCTTTTGGAGATCGCCAACGCCACGATCTCTCTGTTCAGGTCATGCCTCGACGGCAAGCCGCCGAGGTTTCTGACGGTGATGCAGCGGATTCACGTCAACGTCGACCGCGATATCGGACATGCGTGTAACCGGCTCAACCGAGGCGAAGAGGGACTGGAGGAATTGGAACGTCGCTACGAGAGTCTGCGGCAAGAGATCCTCGGCAACCCGAGGCTCCGTCTGGCAATCGCGGCTCACTTAGAGAACACCGACAACCCGAGGTTGGGGCCACAGCCACCCCCAAACCCTTGGAGCCGGAACTTGCCCGAACTCACGCCTGCGACCGAGGTGTTGACCGACCTCTGGAAGCGATCAAGTGACCGCAAGAATCTCGTGGCCTACTTCCGCAGGCCAGCGTGATGCTCGGCGCGTGTTCGGCAGAAGGCGGACGCGAACCGAAACGCTAGCGCTCTCGGGCAAGAGCGACAAGATCGAAGGCGCCTGCGGCTCCCCGCTGGAGTGGGATACCAAGGAAGGACGACGCGCATGCCGGACTCAGAAGACGTACGCCACCGGCGGGTACCGGGATGAAGACGCCTGGGAAGCCGTGTATGCAGGGCTGGCGGAGGCGCTGGCCCAGCTCGAATTGGCACTCAAACCACACCTCAAGAGGCTGTAAGGCTCGGCGGAACCTGCAACGGACGCCCGGAACCTGCAACGGACGCCCGGAACCTGACCCAAGGACTCCGATGGCCTCCGCTACTTGACGTAGTCGCTCCACGCCCTCCGGCTTTGTCTCGGCGCTTCAGCAGCTCCGACCGCTGACTTTCCTGAACAAGCTCGGAGAGCCAAGACCGTGCTGGTCTTTCCCGAGAGCCCATCCCCCGAGAACGAGAGGACCGAAGACACGTAGCCGAATACACCGGAGTCGCAGCTACGGCCGCCGGCAGCCTGACGGCATACCGTGGTTCTGGATCATCAACGCCTCCTCATATGACGACGTTGGACGTCGGCGGAGCGGTAGCAGGGCTGAGGGGCTCTGAGGTGAGTGTGCTGGAGTAGCCGTCATTCCTCGCTCGCGTCGATTGAAGGGTAGAGTCAAGGACAGTGACGCGACGGCACCGGCGAGAGTAAGCCCTCGACCTAACGCAAGAGGCTTCCACGTCCACTGGGGGGATTGTCCGCTACACTCGACCTGTGGGCGGGTACGCGGCCCGCCACGCTGGCCGAACCACAGCTGGCACCTCCGACCGTCGTCACAGGAGGATCAAGTCTAATGATCGACCAGGTCGCCCCGGCTGGTGCCGCGACCAGAGATGCTCCGGCGCCATGAGCGAAGAACTACTTCAGACGGTTCCGCACCCTCTCGGTCGCTACCGCTACTACAGGCTTGGCAGTACGACGCTACGCCAGCTCAAGCAAGCCGGCCTCGTTAAGGCGCCAATCCCTGCCTACCTGTTGTCGAAGAAGCCGGATGGCCTGATCACCTTGCATGGAGGCACAACCAAGGCGGTTGTTGAGTACAAGCCACCATCGGAAATCCGTACAGAGACTCAGATTCAAGCCGTCATCGACCGCGACTCGGCTGCGGCCGCAGCTCTCTGCAAGCTCCTGATCATCACGTCTGGGACCAAGACCATCTGGATCAACGCCCTCAACGGGCAGCGGGTCCAATCGGCTGGTGGAGCGGACCTGTCCTTCGTCGTCGACGCGCAGGCCATTGCTGCAGGAACGTGTGACGCTCCAGCGCTGGAACGCTTGGTCGATGCAGCGGAGGTTTCTCTCACTGCCTCTCAGAACACCATTGCCGCACCCGAAGTTCTTGATCCGTCCGGGCTAGCGAATACGATCTGGCAGAAGATCTGGGTCCAGACTGCCAAGAGTCCAGAGAAGTGTCTCTACAACGTCGTGGAGTTGTTCGTTTTCAAGTTCCTGAGTGACCTTGGAGTACTGGAGGATCATAACGGTTTTTGGTCAGTGGAGCGCCTCGTCACCGGAAGGCGAAACTCCGAAGCGGCTCTAAAGCACTATGCCCAGACTTGTCGCAAAGAGGTTCAGGAGCTCTTTCCTGCTGGTGAGGACGGCACGACGATTATCAACGGCACGATCTTCGTCAACGAGAGTGGAGAGCCGAACCTCGCACAGGCACTCCTGTTTGGTGAGATCATCCGTGATCTGGCGCAGTATGACGCTCAAGTAGGTTCGTTCCGCTACATCAAGCGGGAGTTCAAGACTCGGCTATACGAGTCCTTCCTGCGAAAGAGTGCAGCCGTGCAGGCTCTCGGTCAGCACTTCACGCCGCGGAATGTCGTCCAAGCGATGGTGCGGATGGCTACAAAGATCTACCCCGGAGCTCGGATCTGCGACCCGTTCTGCGGAGTGGGCGGCTTTCTGCTCGAACTGCTGATGGAGCACCCGACCTTGTTCCGAGAGTATGAGCCGAAGAACGGGCGTGTCTCTCCCAACCTTACACTCGTTGGTTATGACAAGGGTACGGACGAACAGGAGGACGAACGGACGATTATCTTGGCGAAAGCCAACATGCTGATCTACTTCTCCGATCTCCTGGCCAAGCATCACGAGGCCGGTGACCTCCAGGCCTTCGCGAGGGGTGCCTTGAACTCCGTATTCCGCTTGCTCCGTACCAACCTCGGGACCTTCGGCCTGATCGAGGATGACCCCTACGACCTGATCCTCACGAACCCTCCCTATGTCACGAGTGGCAGCCGTGCACTACAGAATGCAATCGCTGCCAGTGACGGGACGAAGAAGTTCTACGACCTAGGCCTGAAGGGTACTGAAGGTCTCGCGCTGAACTGGATCATCAAGCATCTACGGCCCGGAGGTGAGGCACTGGTGATTGTGCCTGACAGTGTTCTGCGACGCAAGAAGGAACTAGGGGCTCTGCGCGACGACTTCGTGATCAACGCGATCGTGTCACTGCCGAGCAAGACCTTCTATGCGACGCCTCGGAAGACCTACATCTTGGCTCTTGAAAGGAAGGTTGGAGATCAAGAGCAGTGCACGCCAGTGTTCGCGTACTTGGTACGTGAGACCGGAGAAACCAGGAACGCGAAGCGGATTCCGACGCCGGAGAAGAACGACCTTACCAAGATGGAGTCTCTGTTTGGCCAGTTCCTCGGTGCCAAGTCTCAGTTCCGCAGCGACGATCCCCTCTGCAAAGTGGTCTCATTCGAGGACGTCAAGGCGAAGTCCGACTGGCGGGTCGATCGTTGGTGGGGTTATGAAGAGCGAGTGGAGCTAGGTCTTGAAGAACCGCACCCTAAGGTAAGTGAGGAAGCCTTCATGGCCGAGCTTGACAACATGACGTCCGCGACTCGCGAACTGCTCGATGGCTACAGACCAGGTCTCGCCGTGGGAGGGCAGGACTTGCTATTCTCCGAGGCTCTCCTCGGTGACAGTCGCCTCTTCCGGTACATAACGGACCAGACCGGATGGACCGAGAGAGTATTGCTTGGCCTTGTCGTTGACTCGGACGACGGGGCACCAGTGTACACCGCAGCTCTTTCCGAGTACGGCTACGTGGCGCCGACCCACGACAAACTGATCCACGCCTCGGTCGAGCGCCCCCTCATCTCATTTGCGTCTAACGGCGACTCCAGCGCAGGCACCAACTTCGTGTACCACACTCAGCCCTTCTACGTGACACGAGACCGCACCGTGCTCCAGGTTCAGGATCAGCGGATTGATCCTCAATACCTGCTCTACGCGCTCCGCAACATGAAGGCGGTTCATGGATTCGACCATACCCACAAGGCTGTACCAGCCAACGTGGCACCCGTCTCCGTGAGGATCCCAGTAGCTGAGGATGGCGGATGGGACTTGGAAGCTCAACGCACTATTGCCAGGCGCTACAGGCTCAACGTCGACCTCAGAGGAGCCCTGAGCCGGTCAGTTGAAGCGGTTATGGCCTTTGATGTGGAGATCGGCGCAATCTGAGCGGGGCTTGCTTTGGGTGGACCTCGGCGGTCGCGGCGGTCTTCTGGTCCCCGAAGCCGACGAGCGTGCCGGCAGCAACGCGAACCGGCGGCCAAGGAGCAACCCACTACCCGTATCGCCGGGTCAGCCAGGTCTTTCGCCGGGAACACTCCCGGCGGACGGAGGCGGGTAGGCACCGAATGGGAAGATAGTCTCCCGCACCTCCTCAAGCACTTCGAGCGCCCGCCGCAACAGTGGGCGACCTCTAGATCCCTGAATGGCCGCGGCCGCGGATGGTGATTTTTCGTGCCGCGCTAGAGCCCAAGATCGGTTGGGCTTTCCTGCAACCGCCCAAGGCCATGGCCCGATTGGCACGCTGAGGTGGTTCCGGAAGACCTGACCGGCGGCTAGGGTGTACTCCTCGGCCCAGAGGAGACAGGAGAATGACCATGAGCGACAAGACTGAGGAGAACCGTGAGAAAGAGAGGCAGGCATTCGCGGAAAAGGTGAATGAGTACGGAGCGTACGCAGAGCGTGTGTGGAAGCACTACTACGCGCTGGCGAAGCGTTGGACGTTCTACAAGTCGTGTTTCCTAGCAGTCGTCTTTGTCGCAGCGCTCGTAGTGATTGTCTTGGGTGCGGGCACGGTCTGGCTGTGGGTGGGTTTGATCGGTCTCGTCCCAGTGAACGTCCTCGGCAACTCGCTCTTCGGCGCGAGAGTGGCCTCCTGTTGGTCTTGGGGGGGCATGTGGTCGGCAATGGAACCGCAGCTAGGCTATCTACGGTGGTTCGTCGGCCCGGCCGACCCCGACAGCGAAGACCTCGAAGCCTGGACCGCAAACAGTGAACGTCTGCGCGCCAAGCTACGCCGACTTGACGAGCAGATGGAGGTTCTCAGAAGTCACGCGAAAAGGGATCCCGAGGACCCGGACCTGATTGAAGTCGCGTCCCTGTATCCCCACCCTAGACTCCCGGAGTCTCGCGGCGAGGACGAGATGGGCGAAAACGAACAAGGGAGGAGGAGCGTGGAGTGGCGCTTGTCGCAGGACGAGTACCCGATCTTCGGAATTGTCGCAGTAGGCTTGGCGGCAGTGGCGGCGTTGGGGCTGATGACGGTCCTGATGGCGGCTGGGCCCTTCAAGGGGTGGGCCGGCCCAGTGGGCGTGGTTGCGGCGGACAGGCTCGCTGATCTCTCGTTGGTGATTCGTCCTACCGGCGAGGACACGTCGGAGAGCGGTCCGCTCACACAGAGTGAGTCGCCAGTGGTGTCGGCAGAGGTGAGAACTTGGAGTGAGATCATCGCCGCCTGGACCGAGGCTGCTGACGAGTCGGGCGGCGACATTGATGGTTGGATGCGCAGTCAGGGCATCGCCCGGAGTCTGACCGAGGAGATGGAGCGTGCCGTCGGCTTGTTCAAGTCGTCTGCGCTCCTACCAGAGGTCCAGCAGATGGCGGTCCTTCACGGTTGGGTAGACGACTTCGCGGTTTGCGACGAAATCGCTCGGTTCCTTGAACAGGACGAGCCGGGACGGTATGCGTGCAACTTCTTGGCCAATGTGGATGCGGAGGACGGAAGGATACCCATGGAGAGGCCGTGAAACGCCCGCCATCTGCTGGAGGCGAACCTCGCGGAGCTTGAGACGTGCCTTACATGGCACACGTTCGCGGTGGTCGGCGGCTACCCCTGGTGACGCCATGGGTGTTTGTCTCGCCGTGAGTGCAACGTCGCTACACCGAAGTGCGACCGCCGTTCTTGACCGCTTCCACAAGGCTCTTAAAGCTCGGGCTTCTCTGCTCGATGGTCCGTGGATCGAGCCTCCTAGCGATTTCCTCCGACGTCAGTGCCGTGTACACACGGCGACTTCCCAAAAGGTTGATCAAGTGTCGCTTCGGGTCGCGGATCGCGTCTGGAGCTGACGTGTCCACGCTGCCAAGTGCGCGCCCTAGGTACTCGCGAAGATTGCTGGCGTCGGCGAAGTACCACGCCTCCAGGTGCTGCTCTGCGTACGCGAACAGAACGGTCGTTCCCAAGTTCTCTACCCGCTGGGGCAGTTGTCTCCGAATGGGAGCAAGAACGTCCTCGGGGCGTCCCTGATCGACATCCAACAGCACCACGAACTTAGAGGGGACCAGATGCGACTCGTACCAAGCCGCCCTGATAATCTTCTCCACTACATCGACTCGGAGTGCCCGTGCCCGAGGCGGAGTACGGACCTCAATCGTGACGCCGCGGTCTCTCAGGTGGGAAACCAGATGGGGCAGCGCTCGCCGCTCTGTGTCTCCAGACGCAACGACTAGCACGTGCTTACTCATTCGGCGCCGAAGCCCTTGGTCTCGTAGAACTCGCCAAGACCGAAGCCCGAGGCATCCAATGCGCGCCGCACCCCCTCGGGATCTTCGTTCGCCAAGACCGTCGTTGCGCCATCGCCGCCACGTCGGACGATGCGAACAGCGGCCGGATCATCAACGGAGTCGAGCAGCATCGGCGAGTGTGTCGTAACTATGAACTGCACGCGATCCGTGGCCTTAACCAGATGCCGGCTGAAAGCACTAAGGGCCGCCGGGTGAACGTAGTTCTCCGGTTCTTCGATTCCGATCAGGTTGGTTTCCGGCTCCGCTAGGAGAGCAGTCACCAAAGCGAGCATGCGCAGAGTTCCGCTGGACGCGCCCATCTGATGGACCCGAAAGTCGAGTCCTGGCTCCTGTTGGAAGAAGTAGAAGCGGTCGTCGGACTCTCGAATGTCGATGCTGGAAGGCAGACCTAAGACCGACTGGGTTGCGGCTACGATGTCCTCGAAGATATCCGGCGAGGAACTCTTCAGCGTATGGAGTGTCTCGGCCAAGTTTCTGCCATACGGGTCGAACCTGGAGGAGCCGAGACTGGTCCAGTCTCGGCGAAGTAGGAAGGGACTCGGATCGAAGAATCCCCAGCGCCGGACGAACTCGGCGACCGCGCGACCTTCGAACGACGCATCAACAGCAGCGGCGGCCAAAGCACAGGCGGTGGGCTCCTGTTTGAGATCAACTTGCTTCTGCTCACCGGACCACCACCAGCCAACTCCGTTCCTGGCTTCCAACAAGGAAGCTGGTGGTTCCTGCGGCGAGCGTTGTGTACTAAGGCGCTCTTCAACCCGAAACTCATACCCGTGTCTGACGAAGCTCACGGACCACTCGTAGGTCGCTTCGCCGTCGGCCATGGTAGCGGTCAAGTCCGTGCGCTGCGCTGCCTCGCCCTTCCAAGCCAAGTGGATGATGCCGCCGCGGGCGAACATCGGCGGGTGAAAGTCGTGGGCGATGGCTCCCTCGTGGAGAAAGCGAAGAGCGTCGAGGACGTTACTCTTACCCGCAGCGTTGGCCCCTATCAGCAGATTCAGGGGCCCTATGTCGATCGTGTCGTCCCGTACGCTGCGGTAGCGCCGCGCCGAGAGTTTGGTGAGCTTCATGCGATGATCTCCACGTGCGTCCTCGTTCCCCTGGAACGACGAGCTTAGCGCCGGAGAAGCCCTAAGACCATTCGGCGGGGGCGGGCTCCCCGTTGTGCTCGACGGCCAGTGGGATACACATCTTCACTCTTCAGCTGCTCGACACCCGATCTCTCGACTCCGGCTTCAGCCTTGAGTCCGGTCAACCCGACGGGCTTCCTCGCCGCCTACCTCCGGACCGGCCGGGCCATCGGCTTCTGACCATGAAGCAGCCCCTCCAGATCCCCCATCTCGGCGGCCGCGAGAAGCCCCTCCTCGAACTCGGTTTCTCTCCGAACGACGCAACCTGGCTCACCCTCGTCTGCTTCTATTCCGGCGTCTTCACACGGTGGCAGTATGCCGAACTTCACCAATGCCACCGGATGGCCGCCTACCGCCTGGTCCGCCGCCTGATCGGCAGCCAAGCCTAGTCGACTAGGAACGTGCCCCAGGCCTCCATGACCTCGCGTCGGCGCTACGGCACGTCGCTCCGCGCATAGCGCTGGTCGACCTGACTCCCGACCGCATGAGCCAAGGCTTGTTCCGCCAGCACCCGATTCGATGTCCTCGTCCGAACACCAAGACCGGAACGAACTGCGGAACCCGTGCGGATTGCAATCGATCTTCAGGTCGCTCAGCAGCCGACCTAGCACCGCCACACCTACCATCTTCCCCAGAATGCCGGGAATACCAACCCGCGACCCCGGCCGCGCAGTCGGTCGGCCCGGTCAAGGACCACAAGCGCAGCGCTGGAGAGGGGAATTCGGTGCTCCGTTCGGGACTTCATCCGCGAGGCCGGTACGGCCCACGTCGCCGCCTTGAGATCGACCTCGCGCCGCCTAGCTCCCCGAACCTCGCCGCTGCGCGCCGCCGTGAGGGCCAGGAAACGGAGCGCCAGCCGCGTCCCGATCCATGCCCCGGAGCCATCCACCTTGACCAGCGCCTCCCGCAGGTCCTCGGCCGGCAGGAACCGATGGTGCTTCCGCTGCTTCCGGCCAGCCGGCAACACTGCCGAGAGAGTGCTCGTCGGGTCGTCCGCCCGATAACCGGTCGCCACGCTCCACGCCATGACGCCTGCGATCCTCTGCCTCAGCCGCTGCCCGGTCGGCCGCTGACGCCTCGACAGCGGCAGCAGGACCCGCATCAGGTCGGCTCTCTGAATCTCGTCTACCGGCAGTCCCAGAGGCTCGGGAACGCATGGCGCTCCAGTAGTCGTCTGACGTGCCGCGCATGGTCCGCTCCCCAGTTTGGAGTCTGAGTGTCTCCAAGTCCAGCATTGCCGCTTCCCTGAAGGTCGGGACATCAGTAGCAACGGGCGCTCTGGGATCTCCTCCCAGACGCGCCGTGCGCGTATGCTCGAAGGCGGCTTCCCGAGCTTCGCTGAGCAACTGGAACCGAGTCGATCCCATGCCGACCGCAATCCGCTTCCCCTTGACGACTCCTCGCGTGACCCATCGGGCCTCGCCGGCGGCGGCGACACGCACCATGAGTCCGGCGACCCAACCACCCGGAGTGCTGGAGCGTCTACAGCTCGACTTCTGACGTGCCACCCACGCCTCCCGACGTGCCCCACCTGGACGGTCGCGACTCCGCGCTCCGCGCCTTCGGCTTTCCTCTCTATCAGGCCGCCTGGCTCACCCTCGTTTGCCTCCATTCCGGTGTCTTCATCCGCCGACAGTTCACCGAACATCACCGCTGCTCCACGAAGACCACCCACGCCTTCGTCCACCGTCTCATCGACCACGGTCTCGCTCGCGAGAAACCTCTTCCCGGAAGCGCGACCGGTCTCCGGTACACCCATGTCCACGGCCGCGGCCTCTACCGCGCCCTCGGCATCGAACACGGCCGCCGTAGCAGGGCGGTGGAGGAGATCGTCCTCTTCCGCCGTCTTCTCTCCCTCGAGTACGTGCTTCGACAGCCCGCCCTCCCGTGGCTCGCCACCGAGGCGGAGAAGACCACCCACTTCATCAGCCTCGGTTTCCGCCGCGGCTTCCGCCGCGTCCCGCTCCCGCACCGGTTCTACGGCCCTGCGCGCAGGCGCAGCCGCCGCTACTTCGCCCTCGACCTCCCCATCGCCGCCGACGATCGATCCGCCCGCTTCGTCTACGCCGACCCCGGCCGTGAGACCGCCAGCGAACTGCGCCGGTGGGCCGACGAGCATCGCGCTTTCTGGACTCACTTGCGCCACACCGGCGTCACCGTGCATGTGGCCGTGATCACGCGGACCGTGGCCGCCCAGAACCGGTACTCCCGCCTCCTCGCAACCTGGCTCAACGCTCCGTCCGCTCAGCCGCTGACCCCGGAGGAGTGGGAGACGATGGCCGCCATCAAGGCGGCCATCCTCGCGGCCGACCCCGCCGGCTTCGACCGCTGGGGCGGCTTCAATCCTGCCCGGCGAATCCTCATCGACCTCCGCAAGCGGGCCGAACGCGCCGCCGCCGGCGTGCCCATCGACAGCTACTCGACCGATCACGCTCCCGGTCTGTCACCCCAGTGTCTGACGGCCTGACTGGGCCGTACCAGGATCCGCGCCAGAACTGAACTCGCACAACACCCCCCGAGTTCAGTTTTCCCGGCTTCGCGAGTTCAGTTGTCCTCTTTCGAGGACACTCGGAGAATGTCCTTGCCCTGCC
>JGI24792J26632_1001689_pt1 | contig 12717 bp, 10 predicted proteins | sample MesohylBB_FD_26632 | JGI IMG/M metagenome (IMG submission 26632)
GGTGTTGCCCGAAAACTTCGTGACCCTGTAACCCAAGAGCTATTAAGGAGAAATTCCGAACCGTCTGTTCTTCATACAATATTATGCCAAGAATAGGTTGACTGGATATGACACTGAGTTTTCGTCCAGTTCATACCACTCTTGGCCATTTTATTCCCACCAGTTTTCCTGATTGCCATCACCTCTATTCATTATAGTTTACAACAGCTAAATCAGCTCTTCTACTTCTCAATAACTTCAACGACTTGCGTTCCATTATCATCACTTCCGTTTACGCATTGCAGTTCTTTAACAATGGAGTTGACTACATCCGAATAGATTTGCGGCGCATTCAACGAATTGGATTGGTGCAAGCGGTAGTTTCTCATATTGAGTATTTTATTCCGCGCCGTTCCTTCAGGAAAACGCCTAGCCAACATTTCACGACCATCTGTAACCCCATAAGTATGATAAACTTTGTGCCGTAGGTTAACATCCTCAACAGTCGTTGAAAACTCCCATAACTCTTGTGGGCTTAAATTGAAAATGAGTCTCTCCTGAAAGACTCCCAATTTCGTTTTAAACACNCCAATTAAGGTTGCCCCTTGACCTAAAGTGTTCCCTTCAGCAAAGCCTCTTTCATTCACAATATGATCCTGAAGAGGAACAACCTTATTAAGGTTACTCTGCGCTTTCCTTGAAAGCGAACCAAACACAAGAATTGTTGTAGCCAACTCCAACAATTGGGGCTGAAAGTCATCAATAAATTGTGAAGCGAGGGAAATGCGTACATTTCGTTTTCGACCCTCCCGTGCTTCAAGTAAGATATAGTGGTTGATTTCAGGGACCGCACTCGCCCTGTGGTATTCATCAAGACAAAGAAATTTATCACTCATCTTTGATTGCTCGGCACGTTCAAAATGAAATGCTTGGTATTCAGGGGGCAATCCCTCATGAGCAATGGCTGAAACAATTTCAGTGCGTTCAACGTCCCAGTGTGACGTGGCGACCTTTGAAGCCATCATGAACATGAGGGCCGCATGAATTTGTCCTTCTTTACTTAGATCCGGGGTAAGCACTTGGGCAATATCAATAGCAACGACTTTTGCCTCGCATAGGTTAAATCGGGTTGCATTGGCTATGATGGGATAGTCTCTGATGGCTTCTGATAATCCAAGTTTAACTTGTTTGATTATGTCCGGTAAAACCATTTTCTCAACTTCATTATGACTCCCGTAAAGGTCTGTAATTTGGGGAGAATGAGCCGTCAGGATAATATCACCAAGCGTTGGCACCGCATAAATCTGAGCTCGTGTGGCTAAAGCCAAGTAACCATTGTTAAACAGCCAATCAACGATTTCCCACCACGAGGTATAATCATTGTGTTTAAACCCATTTGTTTTTAAGGTTTGGTCGATCTCATCATCACCACCCGTAAATATCGCTTCGGTGAACCGCTGTCGGAAAACTCTTCAAAGACCTTGTCAATAAGAATTCCAAGAATCCGTGACGGACGTGTTGACAGATTTGTATCCTTGAATCCAATAATAATTGACAGAAAATTAATCAAAAAATTACGGTGCCGAACTAGAGGAATACGAAAACCAAGGGGAGTATCAAAAATGTTGATGGCATTTTCAGGCAGCATTTTAAATTCGATGTGTACGGCCTCTCCCTTTCGTTCCAATGGAAGGGCTTCTTGAAGCAATTGAATCAGGCCTTTACTTGAGTTGCCAACATCAATAATGGCAATTTCAGGTAAGCAAGAGAGATTTCTGTTTAGACTTCCAATGATTGAATTTAAATTAATGGCATTGAGGGCAACCGATTTTCCTGAACCTGAACCGCCGACAATGATCTCCAGCCAATTTGTCAGTAAGGGTGATCCTCTATGATAGGGCCAACATAAACCATCGGTCGTAGTAAAGAGAACATTCCCCTCCTCCCAGGGGCTTTTATTTCGCACCAGTGGGCTCATTGCCAGAGCTTCATCCAAAGGAGCTAGAGCGGCACTTGCTGTACTGGCTGGGCCAAATCCCGGAATTGAAGAAAAAATCGTTGCAACGTGATCACCACTTTTAGGCTCAATCATTGTATTGCCCCATTGTTCAATCGTTTTTTTTAAAATGGCGGCATTGGTTCGCAACTGGGAGTCTTCATCTTTTCTGGTCCACGTTGCAAAACTTAATCGTAACTCAATGGGAGCTCCATTTGTTGCTGCCCAATCATTGATAAAATTAAATGCGCTACGAATTTTGTAGTTGGACTTAGGGTTCGTGAATCCAAACAACCTGACAAATTGTTCTTTAGTTCTGAAGGATCCTGCAGAACTCGGATAAACTTTGAAAGTGCATCGCCAAGAAATATTTTTGCCCGATTTTGACATGGCCAAAATCAATTCGTCAAAAGAAAGTAAAGTTTCAGGAGTCAGACTGACATCCATCCCGGCAAAAAGGTTATTTCCTAAACAAACTTTTTCTCCGTCTTTGAGTTCAATTGTTTCTGTTGCCAGTAAACGGTCTATTCCTAGTCGCTTATGAAAGCCGGTCTTTCTACCTTGATTCAATACATTCTGAAAAACTGGCTGACTTGCATTGGGATAGAGTCCCTTTTTTATAACGTCTAGATATTCATGGGAGTTTAGAATATTGACCAAGTATCCTTGTGCTTGAAGATTGCGGAAAAGAGTATCAAGACTCGTTTGGTGATTGTGAAATGCATCATTGCAATTGCTAAACTTTGGAGAATCACTGTAACGAGCTTCTTCCCAACTATTTTGATGAGTTCGCTGATGACTTGTGGTGTACAAGGTGAGAAAAATCTCTTCATCCGTCAGGTTCTTTTCATAGTTTTTATATTGGCCATTGAGAACTCCCTTAAGATCTAATCTTTGCCTTTGACACGTCTCTAAAATTTCGTGGTGCGTCCTTACAAAATTATCTTGCTGTCGTTTCGGGTCTCTTACCAAAGTAATTTCGAGCGAGTGGGGGCCCATTATTTAGAATAGGTTTAAGGGCCATCTGTAATTTTTCTAACGCACTCTCTTTATTGTTTTTTTCGAGTACAGCACCGGCTCCATTGATATGATGGACGAAAGTGTCCCATTCTTATGGCACATCGTTCTTTCGTCCAAGATTGTCTCCAGAGTTATCCTCGCTTGTAAAGAGGGTGAAGCTATCTCACCAAGGTACTGAGCAATTGTCTCGTTCAACCTGCTAAAAAAATTGTTTGGTGTTGGTACTGACATTGTTAATTCTCCCAAAAGATTCTGATTCATAGAACTTACTCAAGGTATCGATTTGTCATGTCTGAGCATGATTTCATGAGAACCTAACACCCTTTGGTGAAACGTGCGGCAAACTTAATTTTTATGAGATTCTAAATTGTCCAAAAAAATGAATGCTTTGTCAGTGGGGTATCTTTGCCCCAAAAAATCATGACAGCAGGTCATTAATTTTCTTGACATCAAAGGAAGAGAGATTTACCCTCTTGCGTTGTTTGAATTAACTCAATGGTTCTGCTTAGTAAGTCTCTTAATTGAGTTTGCAGTATAAAATGAAAGATGGGATGTTAAATTCGCAGCAGAAGCAGTTGGTTGATTTACGTTGGGATATTACTCTGAAAGTAATACCTCAGATACTATACTCTTTCACCTCACAACTTAAATTATCCTGTCAAGAATGCACTTCGCAATTGCAGATTTCTAAAAACATATTAGAATAATGAGGGAAGTAAATAAATGTTGAATGACCAATCATTTTTTTTCATTTCACTTTTACTTTGCTTTCACTCCGAGTTGTTTGGTTAATAGAATATTTCCGAGAAAGGATATACAATGAAAATTACAGGTTTAGCTGCGGCTATCAGCTTTGCTGTCACAGCAATAGTCTCACATGCCCAAACACCGACTCAATTTGCCTTGGATTGGAAATTTGAGGGACCAAGTGCGGCCTATTTTGCTGCGGTTGACAATGGACATTTTGAAGCCGAGGGATTGGCTGTTGAAATTTCCGCTGGACAGGGGTCACTTGATGCGATTCCTAAAGTGGCAACAGGAAGTCACCCATTTGGATTTGCTGATATTAATAGTTTGGCAAAATTCTTGGACTCTAATCCTGGTGCTCCCGTTATTGGAGTCATGATGATTTATGACAAGCCACCTTTTGCAGTTGTCGGTCGTAAGTCACTTGGTGTCAACGGGCCTTCAGACCTTGAGGGAAGAATCCTTGGCGCACCACCACCTGATGGAGCATGGGCACAATTTCCAGCTTTTGCTAGTGTGAACAATATCAATGTTGATAACATTACTGTTGAGCCCGTTGGTTTCCCCACGCGGGAACCAATGTTGGCCGAAGGAAAAGTGGATGCCATTACAGGCTTCTCCTTTTCAAGTTATCTCAATCTTGTACGACTAGGAATTGCACCTGACGACATATCCGTTATCTTAATGGCCGATCACGGTCTACAGCTTTATGGCAATACGATTATCGTCAATACGGACTACGCGGCCGAAAATCCCGAACATGTGACAGGGTTTATTCGTGCAGTCGCAAAAGGATGGGCAGACGTTATCGCTGATCCGGAAGCGGGTGTCGTCATGATGACCAAGCGCAATCAAGCCGCTGATCTTGCCCTTGAAACTGAACGTTTGCAGATTTCAATCGATAACAATGTTTTAACTGATTATGTGCAAGCCAATGGTATCGGCGGCATCGACCCTGATCGATATGCTGAGTCACTTTTGCAGTTGCAAGAGAATTACTCCTTTAGTAATCCTGTTGATGGGTCAGTTATATTCACTTCAGAATACTTACCGAGTGACGGTAGTTTAATGATCCAATAAAACAAATAGTGAACGGAGGGCATTGCCCTCCGTCCTTTCTTTTGGCCTCTAACGGAACCCAGACATTGACCGAGAAAATTCAAATAGAACTCAAGAATGTTTCGCATGCTTATGTGACTGCTGATGGCAGGCTTCCCGTTCTGAAAAACTTTTCCTTGGAAGTTAAATCTGGAGGATTTACAGCAGTTGTTGGTCCAAGTGGATGCGGAAAATCTACCCTGACACGATTGATTGCGGACTCATAAAACCGGATGAAGGTGAAATTTACCTTGCTGGTGAAAGAGTCACTTCCCCTCGTCCTACTGTGGGAATGGCGTTTCAAAATCCAGTTATGTTGGAATGGCGTTCTGTAATAAAAAATGTCACCTTGCCTTTGGAAATTGTCAAACCGAGCCAACCTGGTCCAAACAACGCGAGCGGGCTCGGGAATTACTCAAAATGGTTTCTTTGGAAGATTTTGAAGACAAACGACCATCAGAATTATCAGGCGGAATGCGTCAACGAGTTTCGTTATGTCGATCTCTCGTCCACTATCCAGAGGTGCTTGTACTTGACGAACCTTTTGGTGCTTTGGATGCTTTCACTCGGGAAGAGCTCTGGTTGGTCATGAATGCCCTGCGTAAAGAAGTTGCGTTTACCTGCATTTTGATTACCCACGATTTACGTGAGTCTGTATTTTTATCCGATGAAGTTGTCGTGCTTTCAGACCGTCCGGCCGAAACTCAGCATGTTGCCAAAATCCCATTCGGTAAAGAACGCAAATTAGCTGACCTATACTCTCCCGAAGCCACCCAGCTTTTGGCCGGTCTACGCCACCAAATCGAAATCGCTCAAGGACGAAATAAGGAACCATAATGAACCAACAACGTGTCAAAGAAATAGCGAACAAATTGCTTGCCCCAACGCTAGCTATGGTTATCCTTCTCCTTCTATGGGAATGGATCGTTTGGATTAATGGTTGGCCAAACTACAAAATGGCTTCTCCGTCTGATTTGTGGCCTGCCTTTTGGAAATTCCGCGGGCTATTCTTTGAACTCGGTTGGGACACTTTGTGGCGAACTGTCGTTGGGCTTTTATTGTCTGTCGTGGTTGGGACACTGTTTGGAATGATCATGGGCTTTTCACGCATTGCTAGAGAAGCACTGTATCCCATTTTGGTCGGTTTTAATGCTATTCCGAAGGCAACCGTCGTCCCTGTAGTTGCCTTATTACTGATTGGCTTACACGATTTGAATACCGTGTTGATTGCCTTCATGATTTCGTTTTTTCCCATCGCCGTTTCGGTTTCGATTGGATTATCGACTCTAGAACCTGAATATCGTGATATTTTGCGTTCCTTGGGGGCTTCAAAATTTACAATCTTCCTAAAGATTGCCCTCCCGAAAACTTTACCTGAGTTTTTTGGAGCACTTAAAGTTGCCGTTACCTTGGCTTTCATTGGAACCAATTTAATGGAAATTGTTGAGCCTCATGGGCGTGGACTTGGGCACTTGTTTGATAGTGGCAAGATTAGTGCTGACTATCCACTTATGTTTGCCGTTTTAATTGCTCTCGCAATTCTTGGTATTTTACTCTACTATGTGGTTGTATTTTTAGAGAAAATTTTTGCCGGTTGGGCCGAACGAGATTAAANGAGTCGAGTTCCCGCAAAGCTCAAACACCCACGAAAACTCAGTTCACAAAATGGTATAATAACTGACAGGAGTTCATTTTCAATGCATGAACGCGTGGATTAAGCCTATTCCTCGGGTATGATTTATTGAATTTTCTGGTTGAATAACGGGCTCTTTCATGTCTCTAGATACTGGCTTAGATCCTCTTCTTTCTGGTGCATTAGCATTAATTCTGAGGGCCAAAATCGAATAAATCCATCTAATACACGAACCCTCTCGATTAAGGTATTTGAATCAAGATAACGGCGTGAACAATAGAGTCCCTCAATTAATGCGAGAGGGTCTGAACTACCAAGAATGTCTCGTAGAACGATCTCACGACGCTCGATACATGCTAAAACTTCACTTGGGACACTGCTCGCAAATGGGGAATATCCATCGACTCGGTAAGTATCTATGGTAGCCCACGCCATCCTGTTTATTGCAACTTGAGGTATATCAGGGAGCCAAAACATCCTGATCTTCTCCCTCTGAGAAGCCCATATGAAATGTCTCAGTTGATGGCAAATTCGGCACACAGTAAATACATTATTCAGTTCAGAATTTAGGACATGCTCTTTATGTTCCACCTCCATGAATGCTGGAATACTGATGCCACAAAACTGGCACTTATGATGATCACGATGAAGGCATCGTTCAATCGTTTTTCCCAAATTCAATCGTAATCCGGCATGCACTTCAGAACCAATTGAAAGCTGCTCAACGGGGACCTCAATTAGGTATTCAAGAAGCCCAGTCATAAAGGATTAATTTATATTCCTTAATGAACCATCGACTGAAACATTCGTTACTCCACTTCCAAAAAGGGAGCCAATCCCAACCCCTAGAGTTGTGGGTATGGCCACTAATGCAGCACCGACAAATACAAGTGTAAAGGCGGTTGATAAACGTGCTGACGGATCGCTTGGATTTAAGGCATGTTGGCGAAATTTAAGCAGACCAAGCATCGCAATTCCGACACCAAGCAAAAACGCAACGGCGCCTATGAGNTCAGCGATATCACCCACCTGAACCTGTAATACCGAAGCCATATCACCGAGGTTACTCACTTGACTCAAAACAACCTTCAAGTTGGTGAGATAAATTATTGTTGTTAAATAAATTAATTTTANAAACACTGTAAATCCTTCCTATTCACAAACTTTGTGGGGTTCTTCCCACTGAACATCCCATTTTCTAGTGTTTGGTGAAACTTGAAGAGAGAAAATCAGATAGTGCTCTTAATTTTGTTCAATTAACCGTCTGAGCAGCGACAAGTGACTCACCTCATCTCACTCACAATGAATCACAGTGGGAATAGTTCTAGTTTGATTAAAAAAGCGACAATTGACCCCTTAAGCCGATTCTTGTTTTGGCTGTATTGGTTCCATGTTTTCTATCCCCAAAGCAATTTTATTCAGTGTATTGGAAGAGAAAAGATGACCAGTTCTAAATTAAATAACTACAAATCAAGATTCGAAAATTGGAATAAAAATGAAGTTAAATTGCTCACCGATCTATGGCTTTACGGGATGCCAAGTGGGTTTATTGCCAAAAAATTAAATCGCTCACCTAACGCAATAAAAATAAAGGCAATGCGACTTGGACTCGAATCACGAAAGAGTCAGGTCAAAATAACTCGTCAGCGGCTTAATCCAAATGGAAAATTACGGCCTTGCCTCAGTTGCAAAAATTTATTTTACTCAGAAGGTCGCGGCAATCGCATTTGTGACTCTTGCAAATCCACTTCTAGGTGGAAATCAGGAAGTGACCTATCAATGCGTTAAAATGATACGTTTTTACTTGATTGGATTATGATACACAAAGATTATCTCAATATAATGATATAAGTTTGCAATTTTGTAATTTCTTAAACTGACCACTATCTGTTGAAGACCAATTCAAGTTGACCAATCTTGCAACCCAAACAAAAGATTGTTATTTTAGTTCCTGTCTGCAATTGACTTGGGCTACATAATTAAAATCATTCCTTGCCTACTCACCTCATATTCAATGCCCAGAAAAAAAACTGCATTCATGCAATTCGGTAATCGGACTATCCCCACGGATGATCAACCCGAATTAATCAAGCAAATCTTCGCTAACGTGTCGTCACGCTATGATCTCATGAATGATCTCATGTCGGTTGGTACTCATCGGTTTTGGAAAGACGCTCTCGTTGATTGGTTAGCTCCAAGAAGTCATACCAAATGTTTAGATCTTGCTGGGGGTACAGGTGATATTGCCCGGCGGATTCTCAAACGTTCATCAAGCGTACAATGCTCCATTGTTGATCTGACTCATGAGATGCTTTGGGTCGGACGCAACAAAATACATCACCAGTCAGACCCGGATCATTTGAACTGGATTGCTGGTGACGCCAGCAAGCTTCCTTTCTCTGATAATCTGTTTGATTACTGCACGATTGGTTTTGGCATGAGGAATTTCAAAGACATCGATCAATCGCTTGCTGAGATTATGCGGGTTTTAAAACGAGGGGGACGACTCTTAATTCTGGAATTCAGTCACGTAAAAAATACCCATTTGAGCCAATTATATGATGCCTATTCATTCAAATTAATTCCTAAATTGGGAAATCTTGTGGTCAAGGATCAAGAAAGCTATCAATATCTTGTTGATAGCATTCGTAATTTTCCAACCCAAGAGGAATTTGCTGAGCGACTTCGAATAGCAGGATTTAAGCAGGTCAAATACCGTAATCTATCACTGGGGATCGTGGCCATTCATTCGGGGTGGAAACTCTAAATATGCGTGGTCCTCATAACTTGTTTCGTCTTATTCGAATCGCGGCGACGTTTCAACGTACTGGAGCGTTGAAAGTTACACTCAACACTGTTCAATCCCATCCCAATATCAAAATTGCTGTGCGCTTCTTGGGCATTCCCTTTTCCATTCTGGGATTGCGGGGAGACCCAAGGCTTCCACCAATAGCCCGTGCACTTACGGCTTTAGGGCCCGCCTATATTAAATTTGGACAGGTTTTATCCACTCGGCCTGATATTGTCGGAAAAAAGCTAGCCTCCGAACTTAAATTTTTATTGGATAGTTTACCGCCATTTCCTACCGAGGTGGTTCAAAAGACCATTGAAGAGGAGCTCAACATTAAAGTTGATGATAAATTTACTGATTTTAGTGGGGCAATTGCCACGGCATCCATCGCCCAGGTTCACAAAGCTCGTCTGAAATACACAGGCCAAGATGTCGCTGTTAAGGTTCGTCGACCCAATATTGAGAATGACTTTAAAAAAGACATTGATGCCTTTTATCTGGTTGCCGACTTAATTAGGAGATTATCACCGGCTTCACGTCGCTTGCGGCCCCGAGCGGTTGTGGCACATTTTGAAAGTGTTGTTAATCGCGAAATTGATTTTCGCTTGGAAGCGTCAGCAGCCGATGAGTTTGCGGCAACAACCTCCAAGGATTCTGGAATTTACATTCCTTCTGTTAAATGGGAGTATTCTTCCAAGCAAATTTTAGTGATGGAATGGGCAGATGGAATCAGTCTCAATGATATCGAAAAACTTCGCAAATCTGGCCATGATCTCAAAGAGATAGCAAATCGCTTGATCCAATTATTTTTAAATCATGCACTTCGGGATGGATTCTTTCACGCTGACCTTCATCAAGGCAATCTCAAAGTCGATTCTAATGGCGATTTAATCTTTCTCGATTTTGGGATTATGGGAAGAATTAATAGCTATACCCGAAAAGTGTATGCCGAAATTATATATGGCTTTATCAATCAAGACTATCATCGCGTTGCTGAAGTCCATTTTGAAGCCGGCTATGTTCCACCCGATAAAAATGTTGATGATTTTGCCCAAGCTTTGCGAGCGGTTGGAGCCCCAATTCTTGACATGGATGCCAGCCATATTTCTATGGCCAATCTGCTCAATCATTTATTTGAAGTGACTGAACGATTTGGTATGGAAACAAGAACCGAACTCATTTTATTACAAAGAACAATGGTTGTCGTTGAGGGAGTTGCGCGAAGTCTATATCCCAAAATCAACATGTGGACAGCCTCAAAACCCATAGTTGAGAATTACATTCGTGAGCACTTAGGACCTAAGGCTATTCTGAAGGACACGGTAACAGCGATTAAATTATTGTCTAAATTACCTCCTCAACTGCCAGAAATACTTAATAATCTCACTAAAAATGAAGTTATCGAACCCCCACCTCAAGAAACCAAAAATCTCACTCGATCCTTTGTATTCTTTTGTTTGGGAGCAGGATTTATGCTCATTTTGGCAATCCTTTATGGGGTATTTCTGTGATAGTTCTCTTGTGGTCACATTAATTTTTATTTGGATTATGGTGCCGGAGAAGGGACTCGAACCCCCGACCTAGTCATTACGAATGACCCGCTCTACCATCTGAGCTACACCGGCTAAACTGATTCACTAATTATCACTGATTTCGGTAATCTCGTCAGCTCTTATAATTTCATCAGGCTTGNCTTGTTCTTCAAGGTCTCCTTTTGAATTATCATCGTCATTTCTCATCGGGAGTAGTTTTATTGATGATACAAGTTTTTGGTTGGCTTTGTCATTGCGTTGCCACCAAATCGAGTCAAAATCTTGACAATTGGAACATATTGGTTCCCAATTTTCATGGACATACTGGCAAGTATTACATACCCATTGCGGTCCGTTTGCGGCAGTTAAAGCTTTAGCCAACAGGGTTTGAACCTTACCTTCTTCGGCACCTATTCCTCTTTCTATTGCGGCAAGAATCAAATAGGTTCTCACGGTTGGGTCAGTGTCAGGAAGAGTTTCCAATTCCCGTCGTGCACCAACAAAATCATGACGTGATATTGCCAGTTCAGCCATAGCCATTCGTGATTCAGAATGGGTTAGTGTTTTATTAATTATTTTTTTGAACCTTTTGTAGCGTTCTTGGAGTGATTCATTTGGCTCAATTTCAGAATAAGCTGAAACGATATCTGGATGCGGCAAAAGATTCCAAGCATTCATTAATACTCGTGTTGCCGCCTTTTTGTCATTTCCTTCAACCTTGAACTGAGCGGCAAGAATTGCAGCAGGAATAAGGTCAGGCGCAAGATTATTCGCTTCAAATATTTTGGACTTAGCCAAACGAGAGTTATCTTGACTCAGTTCAAGATTTGCCTGAGCAAATAAAATCACGGCCCGATGGTGTTTGTAGTCTTTTCGATCAAATTGGTTTCTTGAAAATTTAGCTTTGAGAGTTTTTTCGGCTCCTATCCAATCTTGCGATTGGGCTTGTAATTTAAATAATATATTCAGTGTTTCTTCGTGATGAGGTCTCAATTGATGGGCTTTTTCAGCTAATTTCAGGGCAGTGCTGGTATCATTGTTCTCGAGCCTATGCTTCAAAATTCCAGCCACCCCAATAAACCGTGTTTTTTGATTTTGTAGTAACTGCTTGTATACTTCTTGAGCTTTAGCGGTGTCGCCCATTCTTTCAGCCGTCTGAGCTGCCAATAACCCAGTGAGTTCAGGTTGCTTTAGATATTTCTCAGCAAGGTTGATTTTACTTTTTGCTAGGGCGGGTTCCCCCGAGGCTAAAGCGACCATGCTGTCGGCCAAGGCCTGAAACCCTTTACGGGTTTTGTTCTTGTTGAGGTATCGGGTGAAAGCGGTTTCATCACCTACGATAAACCTGATGATGGCAATGCAGAGACCGACAAGAAAGTACATACCCCATAGAATTGGGATTAAAATCAACAATAGGAGTACCAAATTTATGAGGTCTGTTTGGATAGCAAGATCAAACAACTCAAAAGTTACGGTGCCATTGATATTCATCAACAGGGCAAGACCGGCACTGAACGTGCCAACGATTACAATGAACAGAGTGATCTTTACGAGTGGCCAGAACATACGGCTAGATCTACATTTCCAGTTTGGTCAATTGTTCTTCTACCACCGCAATTGCCGCACTTCTTGCTTGAACTTTGCTGAGCCAACTCGCCAGAACAGATTGAACTTCAGGATGCAGTTGCTGAATGAGTTCTAATACCTGATTTAGGTCTCCCTCTTGTAACCTTGCTTGAATTCTTGATAAAACCGCACTGGCACTATCCCCTTCAGATTCAGTCATCCTTCTGACCCGAATGAGTGAGTTCACGACCTCCCAGACACTCCCTTGAAGAGTATTCTCACTTTCTAAAGCGGGTTCGGCTTCAATGGCTTTGAATACAAGTTCCTCAAATTCTTGTTGCAAATTCAGAAGCGT
>JGI24792J26632_1001702_pt1 | contig 12646 bp, 7 predicted proteins | sample MesohylBB_FD_26632 | JGI IMG/M metagenome (IMG submission 26632)
AGCCGACTGAAAGTCTCTCTACCCGCCCATGCCGTATAGACCCCGTCCTGATATGAGACGTGTAGATATGCCCAGATCGTCGCGACGATACTCACACCGATAGCGATGATGACCGCCTTCGCGAAGGTTTTATTTTCGATGTCAGCACGCTCGGCTATCTTCAATCCCTCAAGATGGTGCGGCATCAACAGGCAATCGTAAGCACGATTGAAAAAGTAGAGATACGCCAACCCGGTCAGATTACTCGCACCGAGCCGTTTCGCGCCGAAGACCGAATACATCATCCTGTCGGGACCGGCATAGTGCTGGTCGTGAACGGGTGATCCGAGTTCGGCACGCATCCGCGTAATCCCCGTTGCTAACCCGAAGAACAATCCAAAAAAGGTCGCAATGACCCATAACGACATCCCCAGTTTGTAACAGAAAACAACAAGGAATACCATACTCAGCAACATCCATGCCACCGCGGCACGGTAAGAGATCGGTTCATCTCCGTCATCAAGTGTAGATCGCGCGCCAAACAGACTACGGATCACTTGGGTTAAGTATCGACGCGCACTCCATACCGCAACCAGACCGATACCGATATATGCTCCGAAAGACTGCTCCTCGGCATACGGAAAGGGTGCCGTCAATCCGACGGCACTTCCCAATACGCGGAACGCCTGCCAATACAAGTAAAAGAACCAACAGGAAAAGGACAACTCCAACGGCATAAAAAACGCCAATCCAACGGCGAACGGATAAATGCCAATTGGGAACCACGTAATGGCGTTCCATGGGCGGACGGTAAAGAAATCGGCGATGTCATACGCGCGGATACCGCTGAGTCGCGGCACTTGCGGGAACAGGTAATTCACCCCGTTGAGGAGATCGATAGCAGCCGCAACTCCGAACCCGATCCACATCGCCTTGCTACGGAAGAACCCGCTCCTCGGATTCGCCATAGCCAACGGCAATTGGATCAGTGGATAACTCAACTTCTCATTCTCCGTCCACTGCCTTCGGAAGATGAAGTTGATGCTGAGCATCACCGAGAAGAGTGCGGCGAGGAAGAGTCCCCACCATAACAACGGGGTGCTCCATGCCTCAAGGTGCGGGTAGAACGTGGAGCCACCATCGAAAAAGTTTGCGAGTCCTCGCTTATCGTTGACGGATGACCATGACGGGATATAGTGCCAAAACAGGGACTGCCAATCGTTCTCCGGCGATGCATAGGCGAATGCGTAACTGATAATCGGGAGGAGGATCTGCACGCACATGTGTCCACCGATAGCCGTCGAGAGGCACAACATCACATAGATCGTCAGGAGTTCGGCAGTGGAGAGGGAGAGTTGCGGTGAGACTTTTTTCGCGAAGCGGTTGATGATCGTCAGCACGAACAGGAGCGTGATTGTGTTATAGAGCAGTGAGATCATCGACATGTGTGCGATGTCCCAGCGTAGCCCCATCATCTGCCACATCGCATTCGCTGGAATCAGCAGGAGTCCGATGCAAACGGCTTTTAAACTGAGAGGAGAGAGTTGACGCTTCACGGAAAATAGTTGTCAGCTATCAGTTGTCGGAGGTGAAACCTTTCGTATTGAAGTATTATCGCAATTGTGAAAACAGATAGACATCTCAGCGAACAACAGATAACAAAATGCCTCCTCTCTTGGTGAGATTCCATTGTTTTGTAGTAGGGTAATTCATTACCCGTCCGTCAAATTTATAGATACCGGAACCTTTTTAACAACGCCAGTTTGAAAAAAAATATTAGAAGCGAAGGTGGACGCAAATTGAGCAAAAAAGCAATATATCCACCCCAAAAAAGGTGATTTTTACGGAGTTAACCCCCTAAATCCCCCTTATCAGGGGGACTTTAAGAGGAAATGCGTCTACCCTAAATATTTATCAAACTCACGTTTTTAACAGGCATTCGACTTAAACATTTACGGCGGAAATCTATTGTAGCATAAACTTTCAGTTTGTGCAGCGTTATCCTAATCCGCTGACTCTAAAAAACACACCTCTTTGTCGCATAAACTTTTAGTTTGTGCAGCGCTATCATTATTCCGCACCCCTCAAAGTTTTCGGTACAGTCGGTAGGCACGCCACATTCGCGCTTAGTATTGCTTTTTGAGGTGTCCCCATGTGGTTGTTAGCTTCCCTTTGGGTGCGATGTCCCACGCTATCGGGGGCAACTTGCTGCTCGGATGCGCATTGATCATCTTGACGAGGTGCCTCTGATGGAGTGCCAGTGCGAGTTGTGCGGGAGTGCGGGAGTGCGTATTGAGGAGGTTGACTTTGATACCCGGTTTCGCCAAGAGCAATTCCACCATCTTGGCATCCAGTCGCTGCACGGCATGATGCAGTGCCGTAAAACCGCTGGAATCCCGTGCGTTGAGATCGAGCGTCGGATCATCTCGGAGTATCATTTCCACAATGGCAAAGTGCCCGTGCTTCGCCTCAAAAATTAGCGGATACTTTGGCTCGCATCCACCGGACGGACCACGAACGAAATGGTAATCGGGAAAGAAACAGTCCTTTTCGGGCTGATCTTCATACAACCACTTGTAGAGCCAAATAATGCCGTTCTTGTCATCCTCAGCGATTTGGTCCGGACGCTCAAAACAGACCATGCTAGCCATGACCGAAGACGGCTGTCTGCCCGCGGTCCGAGCAAGTCCACCCGTGTTGCGCTGATTTGGCGACAGTGTTACATAGGTATCGTGCATCCCGAAAGCGTGTCCTACCTCGTGGACGAGAATCGGAAAAATATGGCGTCTCGCACCTCCGTCTTTTCCTTCACTCATGCATACCCCAGGAACAGCTTTGTTCTCTTTGGCTGCAGCCACAAAGAAAGATCGAGCAAAGTCATCCCTACATTCGAAAACGACACGTAGATCCACCTCGTCGATCAAATTGTGGAATACCTCGCTCTTACACACCTCAACATCTGGCATCCGGACCAAAAGGAAATCGTCCGTAAATTGTCTCTCCGGGTAACGCTTGCGCAGCGGCTCCAACCACACTTGCGCGGATTTTAGAATCATCTCCTTCAATTCCGCCTCTGTTTTACGGAATGCCGCGGGACAACCGACGGTGAAATTGTACCCGATCCGCCACTGCGGTTTATCTATTACGTCAATCAACCTATTCGTGGTTGTGGACGTACGTACTATGAATCCGTGCGTTGCGGGGGTGCGGCTGAAAAATAGACCGCACATCACCACAAGTGCAAAGAGCAGATGAAAGGGTCTCAAGCGTTTCATATCGTGTTTTCTCCACCAAAATCTCCTGTTGCTGGAGAGGTTGGCTTCCGTTGGGAGTCGTGTTGTGTTGAGTTTCGCGAGTCGTTCAATCCACTTATTTTTTGGCTTACTATAATTCCTAACGTTTGGACGATTGTCAGATAATTTCCTAACGATGCCCGGTGCGGTTACGTGAAAGACCCTACCGGGTCTGAACATTCTCAAACAGAAGGGATGCCGATCAGGGGATTCACGATCGCACAAACTAAAAGTTTATGCTACAAAGAGACACATGTATTTTTTCGATTCACCAGAGTTTGTGCTACTCACTACGCAAACTAACAGTTTGCGATACATAGGCGTTTTATCAACTACGAGACTCCCTGCCCATTTATGGTGGATTTTACAATTAACTGAACGTTCTCAAACAGAAGGGATGCCGATCAGGGGATTTACGATCGCACAAACTAAAAGTTTATGCTACAAAGAGGTTATGGTGGATTTTAGAATCAACTGAACGTTCTCAAGCAGAACGGATGCCGCTCAGGGGATTCACGCCGGCACAAACTAAAAGTTTATGCTACAAAGAGACACATGTATTTTTTCGATTCACCAGAGTTTGTGCTACTCACTACGCAAACTAACAGTTTGCGATACATAGGCGTTTTATCAAATCCGAGACTCCCTGCCCATTTATAGTGGATTTTACAATTAACTGAACGTTCTCAAACAGAAGGGATGCCGATCAGGGCATTTACGAGCGCACAAACTAAAAGTTTATGCTACAAAGAGACACATTTATTTGTTCGATTCACCATAGTTTGTGCTACTCACTACGTAAACTAACAGTTTGCGCTACATAGGCGTTTTATCAACCCCGAGACTCCCTGCCCATTTATAGTAGATTTTACAATTATTAACTGAACGTTCTCAAGCAGAAGGGATGCCGCTCAGGGCATTCACGCCGGCACAAACTAAAAGTTTATGCTACAAAGAGGTTACGGTAGGCGAGGTTCCTCACGGTTGACTTGGCTTGTTCACGGTGTAGACTAACCCAACGGTGCCTGTTTTCTCATACACCGTGTGATCTTTTAACGTCAGTTGGATCCGCTCGGAGGGTTCCTCAATGAGCGGAGTCCCGCCACCGAGCACAATTGGGATGATGGCGACCTCCACCGTATCAACGAATCCCTCTTCGGCGAGACTCCGAAATAGGGACCCTCCACCGAACAGCCAGATGTCCTTTCCCTCCTCCTCACGGAGCGACTGCAACACCTGTCTCCAATTCTCACCGACGATTGTGACATCCTCGTGGTCGCTCTGTTGTAGCGTCCGCGAGATCACGAACGTTTCTCCGTCGGGCATCGCCGCCTGTTCATGACCGCTCGTGACCTCAAACGTTCGCCGACCCAGCAAATAGGTATCGAACTGCTCGGACATCGCGGCGAAGTCGATATCGGGATCCATGACAATCCAGTCGAACTCCCCGTCGGGTCCAGCGATGTAGCCGTCGAGGCTCATGGCGACGCAATAACGAATTCGTCTCATGTTTTAACCTCCGCGTGCCGCAAACTAACAGTTTGCGCTACAGTGAGACCGGTGCCGCAAACTAACAGTTTGCGCTACAAATACGACACTCACGTTATATCAGCAAGGCTCAACGCCTGTGGACTTCACTGCTTTTGAGATACCGATAGAGGTCGCTATCCGTTGTTAAGATGAGCTTTGTGCTCTCGCTGGTCGTCTGGCGATAGGTTTCAAGGGTCTGGAGAAAGGCGTAAAACTCTGGGTCTTGACCGTGCGCTTCGGCGTAAATCTGAATGGCTTGCGCATCGGCTTCGCCTTTAAGCTGCTCGGCTTCTTTATACGCTTCAGATTGGATTCGCTCTAACTCCTTCTGCTTCTGCCCCATGATGTCAGCGGCTTCGCCTGCTCCCTCCGATTTGTACTTCTCAGAGATCCGTTGCCGTTCCGAAATCATTTGGTCAAAGACTTTCTTTCGNACCTCGTCTACATAGTTAATCCGTTTTATCTGGACATCGACGAGTTCAATGCCGAATTGTGGAACGGTCTCTTGGACCTTCTCAAGGATCATNCGTGTAATCCGTTCCCTGCCAATCTGAATCTCCTCCAACGGCTCGCTGGATTGCCCTTCTTCATCTTCAAGGACTGCGAGATCCAGNCTTAANACCCGATTTGAATCCCGCACGACTTCAATCAGTAACTGCGCCGTCACTAAATCCCGCGCTGCGGAATCGATAATGTCATCTAAACGAGATTGCGCGAACTGTTCGGTTCCGAGTGCTTGATAGAATTTGAGAGCGTCTTTAATACGCCACCGAGCGGTCGTATCCAACCAGATGAATCTCTTGTCCTTTGTCGGGATCTGGTTCGGGGAGCCGTCCCATTCAAGCACGCGCTTTTCAAAGCGGTGTACCTGCTGAATAAAGGGTGTTTTTATTTTCAACCCAGGGGTGATGATCGGTTGCCCAACAGGACGACCGAACTCGGTAATGACGACCTGTTCACCTTCATAGACGGTATAGAACACACCCGCTACAACTGGCAACACTATAACTACAATGACAATTAAGGGTATAATAATCTTTTTCCAATTCATTGGAACACTCCTTTTGTAGGCGCGCTATTCTTTGAGTTGCAGGATTGGGATAGGTGCGTTGGCGTTACCATCAATGACATAAATTTCTTTCACCTGTGGCAAGACTTCTCGCATGGCTTCGAGATAGAGTCGGCGCCGGGTAACCTCTTTCGCCTTCTGATATTCTGAGCGAATCGACTTGAACCGATCGGCATCGCCCTGCGCTTCGTTCACCCGCTTCAGGGCGTACCCTTGTGCTTCGGAAATTCGCTGTGCTGCCACGCCCTTGGCTTTTGGAACGGATTGGTTGTAATCGCGCCACGCCTCGTTGATTAACCGCTCTTTCTCTTGTTTCGCCTCGTTAACGGCATTAAAAGCGGACTTCACTGCTTCCGGTGGATTCACATCCTGCAAGGTCACGGATGCCACATCTAATCCGGTTTGGTAGAGATCCAGCAATCGCTGAAGATGTTCTTCAACTTCTGCCGCGATTTCAATACGACCGACAGTCAACACTTCGGTGACAGTCCGATCGCCTACAATCCGACTCATCACGGCTTCCGAAAGGTCGCGCAAAGCCCGCTGCGGATTCCGCACAAAGAATAGGAAACTTTGCGGGTCTTTGATTTTATACTGAACCACCCATTCGACATCGGCGATGCTCAGGTCACCCGTTAGTAGCAAGGATTCATCGGCGTAATCACGGGTGTCATACTGCGTCCGAACGCCGGCTCTGATCGTCCGAAAACCGAATTCCTCTTTGAAGACCTTTCGGACGGGAACATTAATGGCTCTCTCAATGCCGAGGGGTAACTTGAAGTGGAGTCCGGGTTCGGCTTGTCGGACGGATTTACCGAACATCAGCACGACCGCGATTTCGTCTGCCTCAACGGTATAAAAACTCGTCGCTAAACACCCTAAGACGATCACACCGAGGATTACATACACAATCCGCTTCGGGGTGATGAGATTCGTGTAGGGTTGCTGTGTTATCAAGTCCTGGAGGTCTTGCATGAAGATTTCTCCTTTTTTTTCTTCGATACAGGACTTACGCAGTTTGGACTGTAATCCGATCTGTTAGACTCTGAGCGGCTAAAAAACTAATACGGATACGGACACAAACTAACAGTTTGTGCTACAAAAGCGCGCGTGCGTAGGTCCTATGACATTTTAGGATGTAAACTACAATAAACGTCTACAATCATAGGGCATTTGGTAAAAACAGTCAAGGGAAAGATGGAAAGTTATCAGCGATCCGCAGTCAGCAATCAGCAATCAGCGGTCGGCGGTCAGCAACCTGCCTAAGAATCAGAATCAACGGTATGAAGTCCGTATGGACTTCCCCGGGTATGAAGGTCCTCCGTATGGCATTCCCCGCCCCTTATCAGGGAACAGGGTTTTAGGATTTGCGGGATTGGGTAATTGTCTGAATGCACGTCGCATTTGGGCGAGTACGCCGCAAATCGCGGATTTGCGCGGATTCTGCGGATTTCGCGGATGATGGGAACGCAGACTCACAGTCTACGCTACAAAGAGGACGCAGTCTGGGAAGTTTATGCTACAAGTTGATTCCATACGGAAACTTGTTACCGTACACGGCGTTCACAGACACATCTGACCTCGACCACCACTCATCGCGCCTTTACATAGTAGAGGACGATTGCTCCAGATACGCCCGATAGAGGGGACGTTTGAGATCTGCATTGATCTGCGGTTGTGATAATTTCTTATAGAGATCTAATCTGCTATTGACAAGACCCAATAAAATCTGATCGAACACTTCATCAAACTTATACCGTTTGTTGCTCTCCGAATTATCACCTTCAATTACCTGCCGAAGTTCGTCGTTTTCGTGCATTTTCTGGTGCATGGTCGCAAGGTCAACCTTATCGTCGGATGTGAACTCCGTCTGATAGGCACTGTTCAGCACGTCAATGATATTGGAGAGGAAATCTTGCTCAGGATCCCTGATGACCGCGACATCGCTGCCGATCCCTTCGACCTCGCTATCCTGTGCATCAAGGGAGAGTTGTAGACTCTCATGCGTTCTCTGCACACGGAATGAATCCAAATCAACAGACGCGAGTACATCTTGCAGGTCGGGGTGTTCCCGTTTCGGCAGCTTCTTGTTTAAACTACGACCGAAAACGTACAACTTTTCCAACGCCACATCGGTGAAGGTAATCAACTGTGAGATGTATCCGTAGAGTCGAATGTAACTCTGCAAGGTAGAACGAAACGCCTCCCTGTCCTCTGTTTCAAGTTCTCTCCATCGCTCAACAACGCCATCAAGAATGCCTTGTAGCAGTTCGTCAGGTTTATTCGTATCATAAAAGATATTGCAGAATTCCTCGATCGTCTCCTCATCGTAGCAGTCAAACCCTTCCAACTGGTGCTGTAGGTCATACAACTGATTCGGGTCGGTCCCTTCGGCGAGTTTCGTGGTTTGATAGTATTGCTGAAACGCTTCCTGTATCTGCTCGGGTTCATTCACAAAGTCGAGCACCAACGTATCGGTTTTACCTGCGGTAACACGGTTCAGGCGACTCAAGGTTTGAACACATTGCAGCCCGTCGAGACGCTTATCGACATACATCGTCTGGAGTAGCGGCTCATCGAAACCCGTCTGGAACTTGTTTGCGACAATTAGGATACGATACTGAGGATCCTTGAAGGTGTCTGCAATAGCGGCACTCGGCGGTAGGTTATTCATCCCGTCCTCCGTGTAGTCTTGCCCGTTGTCGGTGTCGTGGACAGTGCCACTGAACGCTACGAGACACCCGTAGGAAAGCCCCATCTCCTTCATCTGTCTATCGAATTCCTGCTTGTATTTGACGCAGTGCAGTCGGGACGGCGTAACCAACATCGCTCGCCCTCTGCCACCGATTGTCTTTGCGGTGTGTGCCGTGAAGTGTTCCAACATAATCCGGGTCTTGGTCTCAATGCTGTGGGGTTGCAGATCAACGTAATTGGTGAGTGTCCGGAGCGTCCGCGCCTTCTCGTACTCTTCATCCTCTGGGACACTTTTGACGAGTTCAAAATACCTCTTAAAGGTGGTGTAGTTCTGTAGCACATCGAGTGTAAAGCCTTCGCTGATACTCTGGCGCATGGAATAGACGTGGGATGGGACAAATGTTCCGTCTTTCTTCTTTCGTCCGAAGAGTTCTAAGGTCTTGTTTTTCGGTGTGCCACTGAAACCGAAATAGGAGATATGATCCTGCATTCTGCGCTGTTCCATCTCCTCAATAATCCGAGCGTCTATATCCGATACTTCGTCGGGGTCATCTTCCTCTACCGTTTCCGCAATCCCTTTCGAGAGCGAGGTTCTGAGGTTTCTCGCCGACTCACCGCTCTGTGAAGAGTGCGCTTCATCAATAATCACGGCGAAGTGCTTGCCTTTAAGTTTGCCAATCTCCTCGGCAATCACACTGAACTTCTGAATCGTCGAGATGATGATGTCCTTACCGGATTCGAGGAACTCTCTGAGTTGTGCTGANGTNTTCTCAACGGCATGCACCACACCTTCGACCTGTTCCACCTGCCTGATTGTGTCCTGCAGTTGCTTGTCAAGCACNCGCCGATCNGTCACAACGATGATGGAGTCGAAGATCCGATTTGTATCTGTCGAGGAGCTGAAAAGATGCGTCAGCAGATGCGCCAACCACGCGATGGAGTTCGATTTGCCGCTCCCTGTTGTGTGTTGGATGAGGTAGTTATGCCCAGCACCATCTTTCAGGATAGCCTCTTGCAATTTACGAATCACATCCAGCTGATGGTAGCGCGGGAAAACGAGCACGCGGTGCTTCACATCTTTCACCATTTTAATTTTGGGATCGTAGACCTTTTCTGTGGTCTCCTGCTCATGGATAAAGTTGTCGATTAACTCAATCAGGTTATCGGGGTGTAGGATGTCCTCCCAGAGATAGGCGGTCTTGTGTCCGTTCGGGTTCACGGGGTTTTCGATGTCCTTGTTGAACGGAAAGAAGCGTGTCTTGTCTCTCTGTAAGTGGGTTGTCATCGAGACCTTCTCGTTGCCGACGGCGAAATGCACCAGACACCGCTTGAAATAGAACAACTGTTCTCTCGGATCCCGATCTGTTCGGTACTGTTTTTCCGCATCCGTCACCACCTGACCGGTGAGGCTGTTCTTCAGTTCCATTGTCACCAACGGCAACCCGTTGAGGAACAGGGTCATATCGAGCGAGTTCTCGTTTCGTTGTGAATAATGCAGTTGCCGAATGAGGGAGAATCGGTTCTGCGCGTAGAGCGTTTGATGGTCCGGGTTCATACCACTCGATGGATGGAAGTAGGTGAGTTTAAAATCGCAACCCCTATCTTTAACGCCTTTCCGCAACACGTCCAAAGCGCCACGACTCGCAATTTGTTTGCTCAGACGGTCGAGGAGTTTAACAGGGGTCTCCGCGCCATACTGGCGTTCCAGTCGCTGATACACGTCCGGTTGTGTGTTCTGAATAAACTGCAACGTCTCATCGGGTATCAGACAGAGGGATTTATCGTAGTCAGCAGATTGTAACGACTCGTAGCCCGACCGATTCAGGTGTTGTTCGATGTGGTCTTCAAAGTTCTGTTCTGTATACGTCGGCACGGGTCTACACCTCGTTAAATAGATGAGGGTTGTTCCTGTATCACAGGAATCACGTAACTCCGAATCCTCACACCATCAACCGTTTCAATTTCCACACGCGGTTCTGGTGTCCTTCGATGATCGAACACAATATAATATCCCTCCGCTACGCCTTCTAATTTAAGATACGCGGCGAGCTGTCTTTTCCCTGATGCATAGTAACTGCGTCCTCTCCACACCTTCGTCTCAACAATGTATTTGCGTTGATTGTGTGTGATAAGCATATCCAATCGCCCGCGTCCGGTCTGCACTTCAATGTGCATCACGGCTCCTATAATCCTGACGAATTGGTCCAGATAGGCAAACAAGAGATACCGTCCGACCGACTCCTGCGGCGTATCTGGCACCTGTAAAATCTGGAAGCCCGCACGTCCGATGAAATCCCGAAAGTTATCAAGTAATGGAATGATATCAATGTGTCCAGTAGGTGTGAGATAATCTCGAAAACCGCTATCGGTGTCTTCAGAGAGGTATTGGTGTTCCAATCCGTTTATCAGCGGTTTGAAAGTTTGTATGATACAATAGAGATAGATAGGATTCAAGATTTCGCAGAGATTGTCAACCCCTTTGACAATCACCCCATACGTCACGAGTTCGCTGATCCGTTCATCTCGGATATTGAAGGGCACGCCTTCTTCAGATGCCGTAATTTGCATGAGAAGGGTTGCAAAGCGACGATCTCTGCGGACATTCGTAACGAGGTGTGTAAGATTGGTATTATTTTCTTCAAGGAGTTGTGCATGTGCCTTCGCAAAGTGTGCCATGGTGAGTGCCTCCGTTTTGGGAATATCTAATTCCTCCGTCAGTATCTGTGCGAAGCGGTTCACCAAGAACGGCTGTCCTGCAGTCTGTTTGCGGATCGCCGCAATGACTTCTGGCGTGAAGGGCTGCCCGACTTCCTGCGTATACTGCGAAAACAACGCAGTCACTTGCTCCAGGCTGAAATTCGGCAAATGAAATTCATCTTGGATATTGAACGGCGANACCGACCTATCATAGTCGAGTTGTGCAATGCTCNTGACCCCCACGATCCCGACACTGTGCGGACATCGCATCTCATCAGAGAGATAAATCTGACGAAGGGTATATAGAAAATCGCTGAGGACGGCTTGCGGAATCCCATCAAATTCGTCAATCAAGAGGACAACCTTCTTGAAAGGCGGGACATTCTTGTGTGAATGACTATCCAGCAAGGTGGACAGTTGTCTAAAGAACATGACCATTGAAAAATCATCAGTTAGCGTTGTATTCTCTAAAAACTGGATGAGCTCTTCAGACGGCGTGCCCCCCTGTTTTTGAAAAACACTTTCAATTTGGATTCGGATCAGTTGATAGAGTCTATCGTAGAAAGTAGAAGACGTTAGATTCCGCATTGTTTGGAAATCTAACTGAATAGGGAAATAGGTTGGATCTTCCGTTGTGAGCACATCCATTGCGAATCGAAAGAAAGTCGTTTTACCGGTCTGGCGGGGTGCGAAGAGCACAACATACCTACCTGCTTTGAGGCGATTAATAAAATCGGCAATCTCCGCAGTGCGAGGCACAGCATAATGCTGGTCAGGATATACACGTCCGTATGTTCCAAAACTTCTCATGTTCACCTCTTTGTTATCGCTCTCCTCCACAAAGTCTGTCTCTGTATATCTCGGCACAGGTCTCCACCTCGTTTCGGACATTAATTTTGCCGGTCACCGCTTCGGAGATGAGGGATTGACGGTATTCTTTGAGGCGTTCGATTTTCGATGTTCTGTGGTGATTAGGTCGTCAATCCGTTTGGTTTTGCGGTCGAGGAAGGCGGCGATTTGCGGTGTTTGGGTATTTTACCACCTGAAAGCCCCTTTATCAGCGAAACTTTCAGGAGAAATGCGTATCTATCTCATCTAAACTTTCTACCGTCATCGCTTGCTCTAAGAGAATATCCANGCGCGTGTGGTTGTGGATATTGCTGATTTCGCGGGAGAGCGTTTCTGGCACGTGCTGAAATCGGAGATGTAGGAGNTTGAGGACTGCATCCTGTTTACCTNCTGTTTTACCTTNTTCAACCCCGAGTTGCATACCTTGTTCTATNAGAAATTCAGCCGTTGTCTGTGCCATGTTTTCTAACTCCTTATAAAAGGCGTGTTTCACAAGTATAGCATAGGCATACCCCAAAAATCAACTCGATATTTA
>JGI24792J26632_1001710_pt1 | contig 12617 bp, 10 predicted proteins | sample MesohylBB_FD_26632 | JGI IMG/M metagenome (IMG submission 26632)
CCGCCGGTCTGGCCGAGCAGGTCCTGCCAGTATTTCTGGTGGCTGTGCGGCTTGCCCGGCGGGCGGGTTCCCTTGAGCGCCTTGCGCACCGGATCGAGGCTGTTGCGCACTGCGCGCGCCTTCGCGGTCTCGCCGGCGAAGGCGAGGTCCGTGTATTCGCGCATCCGCTTGTCCGCGGCGGTCTGGATCAGGTAGGGCGGCGAGGAGCAGAGATAGAGCCGCCAGCCAAGCTCGACGATATTGTCGAACCATTCGTCTTCCGACGCCGTGCTGACCAGGATGCGGTCGCCGGCGAGGTTGGTGAGGCGCGCATACATCTCGCGCGGCACGCTGTACTTGATCGCAACGACGTTCGGCAGGTCGGCGACGCGGCTGCACAGTTCCGGGCTCATCAGGTAGCCGCTGTCCGGATGGCTCCACATGGCGACGGCGATATCCACCCGCTCGCAGATATAGCGGTAATATTCGTAGACCGTGTCGTCGGGATCGTTGTTGAAGTGCAGCACCGGCGCGTGGACGACGATAAAGGGGCTGCCGACGTCCTGGGCGTGCTGCGCCAGGTCGATCACGACGTCCAGATTCTGGTCCGAGCAGGACATGATGGTGCTGGCCGGGCCGCTGGCGCACTCCTCAACGGCGATTTCCAGGCAGCGCTTGCGCTCCTCCAGCGACATGGCGAAGAACTCGCCCTGCTTGCCCGAGATGAAGAAGCCGTCGATCTCGAGATCGTCGATCCAGTGGCGCAGGTTGCGCCGCACAGCGGCCTCGTCGACCGCGCCGTCCTCGGCAAAAGGCGTGAGCGCCGCCGCCCAGATGCCCTTCATATGCTCGCGGGCATAATCCTTGGCTTCGGATTTTCGGTAGGGGAGGGCCATCCTTCTCGCTCCGCCGTTTCCGTCATCGATTCCCGGCGCCGGCCCCGGAATCGGTTCGGGCGTCGCGGATCGCCCGCCAAATATGCGCAGGGGTAAAGGGCATGTCGAGATGCTTCACGCCCAGCGGGCGCAGGGCGTCCATGACGGCGCAGGCGATCGCCGCCGGGGCGCCGATCGTACCGGCCTCGCCGATGCCCTTGGCGCCCAGCAGGTTGGCCGGGCTCGGCGTCTCCATCCGCTCCAGCGTCACCGGCGGCATGTCGGCGGCGCGCGGGATGCCGTAGTCCATGAAGGAGCCGGTGAGCAACTGCCCGTCCGCATCGTAGACGATCCGCTCGAGCACCGCCTCGCCGAACCCTTGCGCGATGCCGCCGAGCAATTGCCCCTCGGCCAGCATCGGGTTGACGACGGTCCCGGCATCGTCGACCCAGACCAGCCGCTCGACGGTCAGCACGCCGGTTTCCGGATCGATGGCGACGGCGCAGCCGACCGCCCCGTAGCCCCAGGCCTCGCCGTCGGCGGTGTAGGTCGCGTCGGCGACGAGGCCGCCTGTCCGTTGCGCGATGGCCGGCCAGTCCGGCCGGTCGCCGGGGGGCCGGCCCGGATGTTCTTCCGCCCGTCGCCGGAGGTCCCGGCAGGCTTCGATCAGCGCACTGCCGCCGATCGGCGTGCTGCGGCTCGCCAGGGCGCCGATGGCCGTTGCCGGGGCGCGGCTGTCGCCGTGGATGACGCCGACCGCGTCCGGGTCGATGCCGAGACGGCTGCCGACGATCTGCTGCACCGCCGTGGTCCGCCCCTGTCCCTGGGCGGTCGAGCCGGTCGCCGCCGTAATCGCGCCGTCGGCGCCCAGGGTCAGCCGGGCCGTCTCCCAGCCCAGGCCGGAGGGTTCGATGTAGGCGACCGTCGCGCGGCCGTGCAGCAGACCGTCCTGCGCCGCCGTTTCCGGCCCGAGCAGGGCGGCAGCGCGGTCATGGGCGGCGGAGNAATCGCCGCTGTCCAGCCGCTGGCCGGTCGGCGTCGTCCACGGCATGTCCGTTGCCTTCACGAAATTCCGCCGGCGCAGTTCTTCCGGTGGCAGGTCCAGCGCGTCGGCCAGCCGTTCGACCAGCAGTTCCATGGCGAGCGCGGCTTCCGGCCGGCCGGCGCCGCGATAGATGCCGACGGCCGCGCCGCGGGTCTCGACGCCGCTCGCTTCGATATCGACCGACGCCACCCTGTAGGGGCCGGGCAGGATGCGCCCGGCGTTGCGCGCCGGAACCACGGCGCTGTAGGGCATCCAGGTGCCGAGCGGCGCCCGGACCGAGGCGTCGAGATGGAGCAGCGTGCCATCGGCGGCAGCACTCAGGGCGGCTTCGACGCTTTGGCCGCGGCCCTGGGTGGCGGCAAGAAAATCCTCGCTGCGCGTGGCGATCCATTTCACGCAGCGGCCCAGCGACCGGGCGGCGAAAGCGACCGCGATGTCTTCGGGATAGAGCGAGGCTTTCATGCCGAAGGCGCCGCCGACATCGGGCGCCACGACGCGAAGCAGCTCCGGGTTCAGGCCAAGCACGGCGGCCAGTTCCTCGCGCGCCCGGTGCGGCGACTGGCTGCCGAGCCAGACAGTCAGGCGGCCCGTTTCGCTCGCCGCGTCGGCGACCAGCCCGCGCGGCTCCAGCGCCGCCGGGGCGAGAAGCGGCTGGCGCAGGGAAACGCCGGCCCGCGCCGCGGCGTTGCGGGTGTCTTGCTTCGGCGTGCGCCAACGCTCGCGCGCTTGAACCGCTTCCGGTCCGCCTGGCGCAATGTCCGCAGGGGGAGGTTCGATTTCTACCCAAACGGCCTCTGCGGCATCCATCGCCGCCGCGGCGGTGTCCGCGACGACGAGGGCGACCGGCGCACCGACCGCGGCAACGGTTTCGATGGCGAGCGGTTCCGGCGGCAGCGGCCGGAGTTCGGGCATTAGCGGGTTGACCGAAGTCCGCCCGAGGCCGGCAAGGTCCGGGCCGGCGAAGATGCGGACGACGCCGGGCATGGCCGCCGCTTCCGCCGTGTCGACCGCGGCGATCCGGCCCCGCGCTTCCGGGCTGCGAACGAAGGCGGCGTGGAGACAGCCGGCGATCCGGATATCGTCGGTGAAGCGGCCCCGGCCGGTCAGGAGCGCCCGGTCCTCGACGCGCCGGCGCGCCTGCCCGATGCCGCCGGACGATGCGGTTGAAACTGGTGTCACGCGGGGCCTTGCGCTGGAGGTCTACTGCCGAGTGATTCAGGCTAGCATGCGGCCGGCGCCTGTTGTAGGGGTGCGCCCCCATCCGTGAGGGTCACGATAGGAACGCGGAAGGCAGGCCAACGCCGGCCGACCTGCGCCGGACGGCGCCTCGCACCGCCGCCGATCGAAGGAGGTTGCCATGGCCCGACGCGCCCGGGCCGCGCGCCAGCGGTCTGCTGCTGCCAGGGGCGCGCCGGCCTCGCCCTTTATCCGGCGGCGCCTGCCGGCATTCGAAATCCTCGACGAGGAAGAGCTCCGGCGTATCGAAGCCCAGGTCGACTGGATCGTGCAGGATGTCGGAATCGCGTTCCGCGGCGATCCCGAGGCGCTGGATTTGTGGCGGGAGGCGGGCGCCACCGTTGCAGACGATCTGGTCCGCGCACCGGCGGACTGGATCCGCGCAATGTGCGCGAAGGCGCCGCGGCAGTTCACGCAGCGTGCGCGCAACCCCGAGCGCTCGGTGGTGATCGGCGGCGACAACCAGGTCTATGCCGCGGTCTACGGCCCGCCCTTCGTGCGCGACCTCGAGGGCGGCCGGCGCTATGGCGATCTCGAGAGTTTCCGGAACCTCGTGAAACTCATCTACATGCACCCGCACCTGCATCACGGCAGTTTCGTAGTCTGCGAGCCCTGCGATATCCCGGTGAGCACCCGACACCTCGACATGCTCCACGCCCATATGACGCTGAGCGACAAGCCGCATTTCGGCGCCATCACCGAGAAGAGCCGGGCGAAGGACAGCGTCGACATGGCCGAGATCGTCTTCGGCCGGGAGACGATGGAAAAGCACTGCGTCATCCTCGGCAACGTCAACACCAACTCGCCGCTGCTGATCGACAAGGTGGTGACAGAGGCCATCCGGGCCTATTGCGGGCGCGGCCAGGGCATCGCCGTGGCGCCCTTCATCCTGTCCGGCGCCATGGGGCCGGTCTCGACCGCCGCCTCTGTCGCCCAGGCCCTTGCCGAGGCGATGGTGGTCTGCGCCTTCGCCCAGCTCGTGCGGCCCGGCGCACCATTCATTCTGGGCAACTTCCTGACCTCGATGTCGCTGAAATCCGGCGCGCCGACTTTCGGGACGCCCGAGCCGGCGCTGTCGCACTATGTCATGGGCCAGCTCGCCCGCAGGGCAGGGCTGCCGGCGCGTTTCGGCGGCTCGCTGACCTCCTCCAAGATCGAGGATGCGCAAGCGGCTTACGAATCCGCCGATTCGATGCATTCGACCGTGCTGGCCGGCGCCAACTTCGTGCTCCAGGCGGCCGGCTGGCTGGAGGGCGGGCTGTGCACCGGGTTCGAGAAGCTGGTCATGGACGCCGACCGGCTCGGCGGCTACCGCAAGCTGGTCGCCGAAGGGTTCGACACCGGCGACGAGGCCCTGGCCCGCGACGCCTATGGCGAGGTCGGCCCCGGCGGCCACTTCCTGGGTTGCGATCACACGATGCGCAACTACCGGACCGCGTTTTACGAGACCGCGCTGTCCGACAGCGACACCATGGAGAGCTGGCTCGAACGCGGATCGACCGACATGCGCCGCCGCGCCCACGAGCGCTGGAAGACAATGCTGGAGCAATACGCGCCGCCGCCCATGGACGAGGCCGTGCGCGAGGAACTCGACGCCTTCGTTGCCAGGCGCAAGGAGGAACTGCCGGAAATGTGGTACTAGCCCGAACTCAATGCCCGATGCTCGAGTCCGGGGCCCGACCGGCCGGAGGAGCGCCCGCGGCTCGGCGCCTTATCCTTTCACCGGCTAGTGCGCGGCTCAGGACAGGCGGTCGCGGATTCCGCCGAAGACCGTCCGGAACATTTCGGGCGTCAGGCGGCCGGTATTCGTGTTGTAGCGCGAGCAATGATAGCTGTCGGCGACGACCAGACCTTCGGCGACCGGGTGGATGGCGCCGTGGCGGAAGGCGAAGGCGGATTTCCTCAGGCCGAGCGCAGCGAGCGTCATGCCATGGGCGAGGCCACCCAGCGCCAGGATTACCTGCAGCCGTTGCATGGCCTCGATTTCTGCTGTCAGAAAGGGCAGGCAGGCGCGGTTCTCAGCGGTCGTCGGGCGGTTTTCCGGCGGCACGCAGCGGACTGCGTTGGTGATCCGACAATCTGTCAGGGAAAGCCCGTCGTCCGGTCGCCGGTCGTAGGTTCCGCCGGCGAAGCCGTAGGGTCCAAGCGTGTCGTATAGCAGATCGCCGGCCCAGTCGCCGGTAAAGGGCCGGCCGGTCCGGTTGGCGCCGCGCAGTCCGGGCGCCAGGCCGACGATCAGCAGCCGGGCATCGAGCGGGCCGAAGGAGGGGACAGGGGCGTTGTGCCAGGCCGGCTCACGGGTGCGCCATTCGGCGCGGAAGGCGGCGAGCCGCGGACACAGGGAACAATCGCGTCCAGGCGTGTTCGGGCTCTTCATGGCGGTAACGCGCCGCCCCGGCACGCGAGACGCCGCGGTTCAGGCGCCGGTGCGGCGGTCCGATCAGTCCTGGCTGTCGAATTCCTCGTCGCCGTAGTTTTCTTCGCTGTCGCGCTCGAAGCGGTCGCGCCGCGGCGGCGGCCGGTCGCGCGGATCGCGCTGAATGTTCTCGGCGAGGTCGGCCAATTCAAGGAAAAGGTCGGCCTGGCGGCGCAGTTCGTCGGCGACCATCGGCGGCGAGGTCTTGACCGTGCTGATCACGGTTACGCGCACGCCTTTGCGCTGCACGGCCTCGACCAGCCGGCGAAAATCGCCGTCGCCGGAGAACAGCACAACATGGTCCAGTTTTTCGGCGAGCTCCATCATGTCGATGGCGAGCTCGATATCCATGTTNCCCTTGATCTTGCGCCGGCCCTGGGAGTCCGTGAACTCCTTGGTCGGTTTGGTGACCATGGTGTAGCCGTTGTANTCCAGCCAGTCGACNAGCGGCCGGATCGGCGAATAATCCTGATCTTCGATCAGGGCCGTGTAGTAGAAGGCGCGCACCAGAATGGCGCGGGTCCGAAAGAACTCGAGCAACCGCTTGTAGTCGATATCGAATCCGAGGGTCCTGGCCGCGGCGTAGAGGTTGGAACCGTCGATGAATACCGCAATTTTCTCGTCGGTATAGATGCTGAGATTGCGTACTGCCATTGTCACTTCCTGTAACTACTGCTGATTATACATGGTGCCCGAAGACTGAGTATTCACATGTCGTGCAAGGAAATCACATGTTGGTGCGATGGGCGTAATAGCGCAGCGGAAAAGGCGAACCCGGCCGGTTTATGTCGCTGTCGGCGGTAATCTGCCGCGACCCGGCGGCGGCGCGGTATCGGAGACCTTCGCCGAGGCTGCAGCGTGGCTGGGCACGCTCGGCGTCGCACCGATGGAGCGCAGCAGCCTCTATGTATCGCCGGCCTGGCCGCCCTCCGATCAGCCCGACTATCTGAACGCGGTGTGGCGGATCGAATTCGGCGGATCGGGCGCGGCCCGTTCCGCCCGGGCGCTGATGGACCTGCTGCACGCGGCGGAACAGCGGTTCGGACGGCAGCGCGAGGGCACCGCCGCAAACGCAGCCCGGACTCTGGACCTCGATCTGGTCGACTACCGGGGCCGGGTATCCGCCGGCCCGCCCATCCTGCCCCATCCGCGGCTCGAAAACCGCGCCTTCGTCCTGCTGCCGCTGGCGGAGATTGCGCCGGCCTGGCGCCATCCGGTCAGCCGTCGTCCGGTTGCCGACCTGGTCGCGGCGCTGCCGCCCGATCACGGTTGCATCCGCATGGAGGCGGCGGGAGCAGGCTGACCCTGCGGCAGCCGGAGCGCTTGCTTCGCGCCGGCGGTAAAATATATTGCGCTGCAATCCTTTCCGGCATTGCCCGGCGGCGCGGAACCGCCGGCGGGGCCATCGCCGGAACCATCTTCAGCGGGGCTGCGCAGGAGCGTTTGCGTTGGCGCCCGAGACATTCAGGACCGGGAGACCGCCGCATGGCGCGCGTAACCGTAGAAGACTGCATCCTCAAGGTGCCGAACCGCTTCAATCTCGTGATGTACGCCTCTCAGCGCGCGCGGGATATCTCGTCGGGTGCGGCGGAGACGGTCGACCGGGATAACGACAAGAACCCGGTGATCGCGCTCAGGGAAATCGCCGAAGATACGCTGTCGTTCGAAGAGCTCCAGGAATCGCTGATTCTGGGCCTGCAAAAGCAGCAGCCGAGCGACGATCTCGAGGAGGACCTCGAAGTTGCCGAAGCGCTGACCCGGGAGTCGATCGTCCTCGGCGCAACGTCGGTGGATGGCGGCATCGCCGACCAGCAAGCCGCGAATACCGCGGTTGCCGATGCCGAGGTCGCCGGCACGATGCAGGACATCGCGGCCGGCGCGGCGGCCGAGGCGGATACCGGCGTTCTGCTCGGCAGCGAGGCGCAGGCGCCGGAGGCACCGGAAGCGCCTGTGGAAACGGTGGAACCCGAAGCACCCGAGGCACCGGAGGAACCGGAAAACCCGGAGGGCTGACGCTGGGCCGAACGCGCGTTTCCTGCCGAAGTCGGCGGTGCGCCCGCCGAAACCGGCCCCGCCTGCCGGGCCGCAATCCGGATGCTTCCGGCCGCAGTCTGCGCACACCGGCTCCGTCGCGGGGCGCTTCGCGATGATGCGCCAATACGAACTCGTCGAAACCGTAAAGAAATACGATCCGTCGGCCGATGAGCAGGCGATCAACCGGGCCTATGTTTTCTCGATGCAGGCCCACGGCGCGCAGAAGCGGGCCAGCGGCGACCCTTATTTCTCCCATCCGGTCGAAGTCGCAGGCATCCTGACGCGCTATCGCCTGGACTGTGCGTCGATCGTCACCGCGCTGCTCCACGATACCGTCGAAGACACCCACGCGACCCTGCCCGAAATCGAAAAACTGTTCGGCGCGGAGATCGCGAAACTGGTCGACGGCGTCACCAAACTGTCCCAGCTCGAGATTGCCGGGTCGGAATCCCGGCAGGCCGAGAATTTCCGCAAGCTGCTGCTTGCGATGTCGGAAGATCTGCGGGTCCTGCTGGTCAAACTGGCCGACCGGCTGCACAACATGCGCACACTGGACCACATCGCGGACCGGGAAAAACGCAAGCGCATCGCCAGCGAAACGCTGGAGATTTACAGCCCGCTCGCCGAACGCATCGGCATGCGGGAACTGCAGGACGAGCTGGAGGACCTGGCATTCGCCCAAATAAACCCGGATGCCCGCACGTCGATCATGAAGCGGCTCGAATTCCTGCGGACAGCCGGCCAGTCGCTGGTGCCACGGATCATAGAGTCGCTTTCCGGTACGCTGAAGGACGCCGGCCTCAAGGCAAATGTCAGCGGCCGGGAGAAATCGCCCTATTCGATCTGGCGCAAGATGCAGCGCAAGGATGTCGAGTTCGAACAGCTCAGCGACATCATCGCGTTTCGCGTCCAGCTCGACACAGTTGAGGACTGCTATCGCGCACTCGGCGCGATTCACAGCGCCTGGCGGGTCAGCCCCGGCCGGTTCAAAGACTATATCAGCCTGCCGAAACCGAACGGTTATCGCTCGATCCACACCGCAGTAATCGGGCCCGACGGCCACCGCATCGAAATGCAGATTCGCACCGGCGAGATGCACAACCTCGCCGAAAACGGACTGGCGGCGCACTGGTCGTACAAGCAGAGGGCGGCAAACGGCAAAGGCGAGGCCGACACGCCGCAGTATCGCTGGCTGCGCGAACTGCTCGACATCATGGAGCAGGCCGAGGGTCCGGACGAGTTCCTGGAGCACACCAAGCTCGAGATGTTCCGGGACCAGGTGTTCTGCTTCACCCCGCGCGGCGACCTGATCGCGCTGCCTCACGGCGCGACGCCGGTCGATTTCGCCTATGCGGTCCATTCCGAGGTCGGCGACCGGTGCACGGGCGTAAAGGTCAACGGCCGCATGGTCCCGTTGCAGACGGGCCTCGTCAACGGCGACCAGGTCGAGGTCTTGACCTCGAAGACGCAAAAGCCGTCGCCGGACTGGCTTCGTTTCGTCGCGACCGGCAAGGCCAGGGCGCGGATCAGGCGCTTCATCCGCATTCAGCACCGGCACGAATACCGGGAACTCGGCCGCGGGATTCTCGACAAGGCGTTCCGGCAGGAACACCGGCGCCTGACCAACAAGGCGATCGCCCGGGCCGTCGAGACCTTTCAGGCCCAGGACGAGGACGACCTGTTCATTCGCATCGGCGAGGGACGCCTCTCCGGTGCGGAAATCGTCAGCAAACTGTTTCCGGCGCGCGCCGATGACGACGAACCCGGCAAGGCGCGCAAACCGGGCGCGCGCAAAAAGAAGGCAAACGGCGCGGCTTCGACCGAAACCGGCATCAGCATTCGAGGCCTGATCCCGGGCATGGCCGTCCACTATGCCCGCTGCTGCCATCCGCTGCCCGGCGAACGCATTGTCGGCATCGTCACCACCGGCAAGGGCGTGACGGTCCATACCGTCGATTGCGACACGCTGCAGCGCTTCAACAGCATGCCGAGCCATTGGCTGGATCTGTCCTGGGACGTCGATGGAACGGCCGAGGAAAGCCATATTGCAAGAATCAAGGTGTTTCTGACGAACGAGCCCGGCACGCTGGGCGATCTCTCCACCATCATTGGAAAGAACGGCGGCAATATCACGAACCTGCGCTTCGCCAACCGTTCGATCGACTTTTTCGAGATCCACCTGGATATCCAGGTTGACGATGTCCGCCACCTGACCGAGATCATCGCAGCGCTGCGCGCCAGCCCGATCATCACTTCGGTCGACCGGGCGCGCGGCTAGGCGGGAAACGGACAGGACTCCAGCAATGCGCTATCTGCGGCTCGGTGTGAATATCGATCATGTTGCGACCATCCGGAACGCGCGGGGCGGGCGGCATCCCGACCCGGTGCGCGCCGCCCAGGCCGCGGCCGGCGCAGGCGCCGACGGGATCACCGCCCATCTGCGCGAAGACCGCCGCCATATCGCCGATCCGGATATCGTCCGGCTGGTCGAGGAGATCGACCTGCCGCTCAACCTGGAAATGGCGGCGACCGGGGAGATGCTGGAGATTGCCCTGCGCCACGGCCCCCACGCGGCCTGTATCGTGCCGGAAAAGCGCGAGGAACGGACGACCGAAGGCGGCCTGAACGTAATCCAGGGCCACAATCATCTGGCGCCCTACGTGCGCGCCCTGCAGGAGGCCGGCATTCGCGTCTCCCTGTTCATCGAGCCGGAACGCGAAGCGCTCGACGCCGCCGTTGCGCTCGGCGCGCCGGTGGTCGAGCTGCACACGGGATCGTTCTGCGAGGCCGATATCGTCGGCGACGCCGCGGCGCGCGCCCGCGAACTGCGCCGTCTGGCCGATGCCGCGGACCATGCCGAGCGGATCGGGCTGGAATGCCACGCCGGCCACGGCCTGACTTTCGATACCGTCGGCGACGTTTCAGCCATCCCGACTCTCGTCGAACTCAATATCGGCCACTTCCTGGTCGGCGAAGCGATCTTCGGAGGCCTCGAAAGCGCGATCAAGCGGATGCGCAGCCTGATGGACAAAGCCCGCGCCGAGGCGTCCGGCGCGCGCAGCGCCTGAGCGGCCGGCCCGCCGCCGGCCGGCTCGGCAAAGACCCTCCGGATGTCATGATCGTCGGCATCGGCAGCGACCTGATCGACATTCGCCGGATACGGCGCACGCTGGACCGATTCGGCGACCGGTTCACCCAGCGCTGCTTCACGGAAGCCGAACGGACCAGAGCCGAAGGCAGGCGTCTTTGCGCGGAGACCTACGCCAGGCGGTTTGCCGCCAAGGAAGCCTGCGCCAAGGCCCTGGGCACAGGATTGCGGCGCGGCGTTTTCTGGCGCGACATGGGCGTGGTCAATCTGCCCGGCGGCAAGCCGACGATGGCGCTTACCGGCGGCGCCGCCCGAAGGCTTGCCGAATTGCTGCCGGACGGTATGGAAGGCCGCGTAGACGTTTCGATCACCGACGAACCGCCGCTCGCGCAGGCAATCGTCATCATTTCGGCGGTTCCCGCAGCGACCGCAGCCTGAGCCGGCGGCTCCGGCGCCGGCGACGGGGACTACGGCCGGCATCGGCGGACGAACGGTTGTGGCGGCCGGGGAGACAGGGTACAGCGTGCGGGCGCTGCGGCAGGCCGGTTGCGCCAGCGCGGTTTCTCCCCACATCGGGCAGGAGCCGGCATCCGAGGGTTTCAAGGAGTTTTTTTGTGCGCAAAGCCGAAGCAGCCAAAAAATCTGCCGGAAAAGCCGCCAAAAAGTCGGATACCGGCGGCGCGTTGAAAACAATTTTCTACGCCGTCCTGATTGCTCTGGTCGTGCGCACCTTCCTGTATGAGCCGTTCAACATCCCGTCGGATTCGATGTATCCGGGCCTGCACAAGGGCGATTACCTGTTCGTCTCCAAATTCAGCTACGGCTATTCCAACTATTCGATTCCGTTCAGCCCGGACATTTTCGCAAGCCGGATTCTAACGGGCGAGCCCGAGCGCGGCGACGTCGCCGTGTTCCGGCAGCCGACCAACACCAGGGTCGATTTCATCAAGCGGGTGATCGGGCTTCCCGGCGACCGGGTCCAGGTGCGCAGCGGCCGCCTGTATCTCAACGGGAAGCAGGTCCGCCGCGACGGGCCGCTGGCCCGCACCGATATTTCCGGCGAACGCGCGCTGAAGGCCTATGACGGTCTGACCGGGCGGGAATGCACGAACGACAGCGGCCTGCCGGCGCCGGCCGAACTGTATCGCGAAATCCTGCCGTCCGGCCGGTCCTATACTATCTACGAATGCGGCGACCGGGTTCACGGCGCCGATAATACCGGCGTCTATACCGTTCCCGCCGGCCATTTTTTCATGATGGGGGACAACCGGGACAATTCGAGCGACAGCCGCTTTTCCGGCGTCGGCATGGTGCCGTTGCGGAACTTCATCGGCCGGGCCCAATTCCTGTTCTTCTCGGTCAACGGTTCGGCAAGTTTCTGGGAAGTCTGGAAATGGCCGGGATCGATCCGGTGGGGCCGGCTGTTCAAGGGCATCGATTGAATGAACCGGACAAAGAAAACAAAACAAAGCAGTAATTTTCGGCCCGATGGACAAGCGGGAGCGTTTAGGTATTCTTGTGGTCAATAGGATGGTAATTCACTGTAATCATTGATGTTGTATTTTCTCCGCAGGTCGGATATAAGCCCCAGGAAGGGTCAAGCGATAGCCTGTGGGGACAATGATTGGACATCAGTCGGTTGCGATTTGAAGACCGATTTGCGGACCGAAAATCCGACGGCTTCCCGGAACGCCGGAAGCCCGCCCGGTCGCCGGGGAACCAGACCGCGCCGCCATGTTCCTGGACAAGGGAAGGGTTGCGGCTCATGGGCGCCGTCAAGCTGAACAAGAGAACCATCGACCGCCTGACCGTGGAACGCGCTTCCGCTGTTTTCTGGGACAGCGAGCTGGCGGGGTTCGGGATACGGGTCCACGCCACCGGGCGCAAGGTGTTCGTCGCCCAGGCGCGGACGCCGGGCGGGCTGCCGAAGCGGGCGACGGTGGG
>JGI24792J26632_1001730_pt1 | contig 12552 bp, 10 predicted proteins | sample MesohylBB_FD_26632 | JGI IMG/M metagenome (IMG submission 26632)
CGGTCCTCGGCGTGCAGGTCCATGACCCGCCTATGTCACGTCGGCTCCGCGGGATCGGCGGACGGCTCGCTGTCGAGGTCGGGCCAGCGCCGCCGGATCCGGTGCGCCGGGCGCTACGGATCTACGCTCCGGCCTGCAGGGCTGCCCATACCCGTTCCGGCGTGAAGGGCAGATCGTTGATGGCTACCCCGGTGGCGTCGAGGATGGCGTTGCGGACCGCCGGAGCCACGCCGTCCTTGGGGATCTCGGCCACCGCCTTGGCCCCGAACGGGCCGCTGTCCTCCATGGTCTGGACCAGGTACACNACGGTGTCGGGCATCTCGTCGGCCCGGTAGATCTTGTAGGGGCCGAACGACGGGTTGACCATCCGTCCCTCGTCGTCGAGCACCATCTCCTCGCAGTGGGCGTAGCCGAGCGCCTGGATCATGCCGCCCTCCACCTGGCCGCTGGCCGTGACCGGGTTGATGGCCACCCCGCAGTCCACCGCCATGACCAGCCTGGTCACCGTCACCTGGCCGGTGTCGACGTCCACCTCCACCTCGGCGAACTGGGCCGCGAAGGGCGGCGGGCAGTCCGGCGAGACGTGCGAGGCGGTGCCCATGATCTGCTCCTGCTCCTGCCAGTGCAGCGAGTCGAGCGCGATCTCCTCCAGCGTCACCGAGCGTCCGTCGGCCGCGTAGGCCCGGCGGTCGCGCAGCTCGATGGTGCACGGCTCGTCCACGTCCAGCAGCATGGCGGCCCGCTCCTTGAGCCTGACCCGGACCGCCTCCGCGGCCCGCAGCGCGGCCGTGCCGGAGATGTAGGTGGTGGACGAGGCGTAGGCGCCGGTGTCGAACGGCGTCATGTCGGTGTCGCTGGAGTACACCTTGATGTCGTCGAGGGGCACGCCGAGGACCTCGGCCGCGATCTGGCCGATCACGGTGTCGGCGCCGGTGCCCAGGTCGGTGGCCCCGATGAGCATGTTGAACGACCCGTCGTCGTTGAGCTTGATCGAGCAGCCCCCCATGTCCAGGAACGGGATGGCCGTGCCGTGCATGCAGAAGGCGAAGCCGAGACCCCGCCGGATGTCGGGACGGTCGGCGGGGGCCTTCCAGGCGGCGTCGTCGCGGCGGCTCCAGTCGACCTCGCGCATGCCCTGGGCCACGCACTCCTCGATCCCCGACGACATGACCTTCGGGTACTCGTCGAGCTCCTCCTCGGCCACGGCCCGCTCGCCCAAGTGCGGAGCGATGTCCATCTCGTCGCCGACCTTCACCCAGTTGCGCCGCTTGAACTCGATGGGGTCGAGGCCGAGGGCGCGGGCGATGTCCTCCATGTGGGCCTCGAGGGCGAACTCGGCCTGGGGGGCGCCGTAGCCCCGGTAGGCGCCCGGCACCGGGATGTTGGTGTAGACGACATCGCAGTCGAAGCGCTTGGAGGCGGCGTTGTAGGAGGTGAGGCCCCGCAGCCCCGACACGATCTGCACGGTGAAGCCGTGGGTGCCGTAGGGGCCGGTGTTGCCGATGATGCGCATGTCCTGGGCCAGCAGCCTGCCGTCGTCGTCCACCGCGGTGCGGAACGTGATGGTCTGGGGATGGCGGGTGCGGCTGGCGTAGAACTCCTCGGCCCGGTCCAGCTCGAGGCGCACCGGCCGGCGGGTGGCGATGGCGAGGTGGGCGACGATGTCCTCGATGAGCATCTCCTGCTTGGCCCCGAAGCCGCCCCCGATGCGGGGCTTGATCACCCTGATGTCCTTGATGTCCATGCCGATCAGCGGCGCCAGCATCCGGCGGGTGTGGAACGGCACCTGGGTGGCGGTGCGGACCACCATCCGCTCGTCGGAGTCGAGCCACGCCATCGAGATGTGGGGCTCGATCGGGCACTGCTGGACCTGGTGCACCCTGAAGGTCTGCTCGAACACGTGGGGCGCGGACGCGAGGTTGCCGTCGACGTCGCCGCGCTGGGCCGCCAGGTGGTGCACCAGGTTGCGCTGGGGGTCGCAGATGTGGGTGGTGTCGTCCTCGTCGTGGACCTTGGGGGCGTCGGGGTCCATGGCGAGGCGCTCGTCGAACACCGCCGGCAGCACCTCGTACTCGACCTTGATGAGCCGCACGGCCTCCTCGGCCGCCTCGATCGTCTCGGCCGCCACCGCAGCCACCCGGTCGCCGACGTGGCGGACCCGGTCGTCGAAGCTCACCTGGTCGTAGGGGTGGGGGTTGGGCCAGCTCTGCCCCCCGGAGGCGTACTTCACCCGGGGCGTGTTCCCGTGGTGCAGCACCGCATGCACGCCGGGCACGGCTCGAGCCGCCGAGTCGTCGATGCTGAGGATGCGGGCGTGGGCGTGGGGGCTGCGCAGCACCTTGGCGTACAGCATCCCGCGGGGCTCGATGTCGTCGGTGAAGGCCGGGTTGCCCTTGGCCAGCCGCACCGCGTCCACCTTGACCTCGGGCTTGCCCACCACAGCCATGTCGGGCACCTCCCGCGACGGCACCAGCCGGGGCACGGCGCGGGGCGCTTCGGGCGCCGGGCCGGCGGTGGGCGGCTCTGCGGGAGGGCGGTAGCCGTCGGTGAGCGGCTCGATGACCAGCGGTGTGAACGGCTCGGTCTCCTCCCCCCGCAGCACCGCCGCAGCCCGCTTGACGGCCTCCACCGGCTTCACGTAGGCGGTCTCGCGGTCGAGGATGCCCGAGAGCATGTCCCGGATCTCGTCCTCGGACGGGTCGGGGCTCTCCTCCAGCAGGGCGAGCGTGCCGAGGATCATCGCACCCGCGGAGTAGCCGGACTGGAAGGCTCCGACGGCCACGAAGGCAGTCTGCACGGGATGCAGGTCCGGCGAGACGTTGAGCGACTCGACGGTGGTGACCCGGTGGCCGTCGGCGGAGGCGGCCAGGATCACGTCGGCGGAGGCGAGCCGCCCGTCGTAGAGCACTGCGGCCGCGCCGGTCTCGCCGCTGTCGGAGCCGAAGTGGACCGAGAACATGCCCAGCCGGCGCAGGGCCTCCCTCAGCGTGTGATGGGGCTCGACGGCCAAGGCGGCCGGAGCGCCGTTGAGTTCGAACGTGACGTCGATGGTCATGGGTACAGCTCCTGCATCACCCGGGCCGTGAGCGTGACGGCCAGGTGCAGGCGGTACTCGCGGCTGCCCCTGAAGTCGCCGGCCGGGTCCAGGCCTGCGGTCGGGTCGTGCACGTCCACCAGCACCGGATGGTCGGCCACCCCGGTGAGGGCCATGGCCACGAAGCCGTCGGTGCGCCGCCCGTAGGCGCCGACGATGGGGACGTCGGCAGGGGTGCGGCCGGTGCGGGACACCGCGGTGCTCCCGGACGGATCGACGGTCACCGCGGTTATCAGCGAGCCCGCCGTCAGCCCGGCGGCCAGCAGCTCGCCGAGCCCGTGCTCCGCGGAACCGGCGTCGCCGGGGCCGGCCAGCTCCACCCGGGCCTCGTGGGCCAGCAGGGCGGCCAGCAGCAGGCTCTCAGCCGAGGCCTTGGCCACGAGACCGCCCACCGTGGCCAGCGTCCGAAGCGTGGACGGCTGCTCGGCCCGGGCCAGCTCCCTCAAGGACTCGGGCAGCAGCTCGCCGCGGCGGACCGCATCGAGGGTGGCGGTGGCCCCCAGGCTCACCCGGCCGCCGCCGGCCGCGGCGATCCGGTCCAGCCCGAGCGCCTGCAGGTCGACGGCCTCCAGGTCGGAGGGCTCACGGTCTGAATTGAGTGTCGTCCCGCCGGCGAGGGCCGCTCGCCGAGGAGAGCTCAGCAGGTCGAGCGCCTCGCCCAGGGACGCGGGCCGGTGGTACGCGGTCACGAGAGGCACGGAGAGAAACGCTACCGGTCCCCAGGGTTGAATCTCGCAGCGGAGCGCGTCCTGGAGCCGGCCGTTCCTCCGGCACGCGGTACTGTCTAGACCTGTGAGGGTCGCCGTCGTATACAACCGGGACAGCCGGAACGTCATCAACCTCTTCGGCATGCCCAACCAGGAGAAGATCGGCCTGGCCACCATCAAGCGGCTCACCGAGGCCCTGCGTCGGGGCGGCCACCGGGTGACCGCGTTCGAGGCGGACAAGGAGCTGATCTCCAAGCTGGAGTCGTTCATGCCCCGAGTCGTCAAGGGCGAGCGTCCCGGAATGGTCTTCAACGTCTCCTACGGCCTGCAGGGCCAGGCCCGCTACACCCACGTGCCCAGCATTCTCGAGATGATCGGGATCCCGTATGTCGCCTCCGGGCCGCTGGGGCACTCGCTGGCGCTGGACAAGGTCGTCACCAAGATGATCCTGCGCCAGAACGGCATCCCCACGCCGGAGTTCGCGGTGCTGGACACGCCCGAGACGCCGATCCCGGCCGGCCTGCCCTATCCGATGGTGGTCAAGCCCAAGAACGAGGCCGTGTCGTTCGGTCTGGCCGTGGTGAGCGACGAAGACGAGTTGCGCAGGTCCGCGAAGGTCATCTTCGACCGGTTCGGCCAGCCCGTTCTGGCCGAACAGTACATCGAGGGCCGCGAGATCAACGTCGGCCTGCTGGGCAACGGCCCCCCGGAGGCCTTCCCGCCGGTGCTGCTGAGCTTCGGCGACGGCCCCCAGATCTACACCTACGAGGACAAGACCGGCCGCAGCGGCCGCCAGATCCAGCCGGTGTGCCCGGCGCCGATCTCCGCACAGTCGACGGAGCAGGCCCAGGAGATCGCAGTGCGCACGTTCACCGCGCTGGGCCTCTACGACTGCGCCCGCGTCGACATGCGCATGGACGCCGACGACAACCTCTACGTGCTGGAGGCCAACAGCCTGCCCAGCCTGGGAGAGCACGGGTCCTACCTGGTGGGCGCGGCCCACGTCGGCCTGGACTTCGGGGCCTTCGTGAACCGGCTGGTCGAGGTGGCCAGCGCCCGCTACTTCGGCACCCCGCAGCCCCCGCCGGTCGACGCCCGGGCCGCGGACCGGTCCGAGCGGGCCTTCCAGTACATAACCCAGCGCCGCGACGCCATGGAGCGCTCGTTGCAGCGGTGGGTGCAGGTCTCGAGCCGGACCGACGACCCGCTGGGCCTGTCGCGGGCCGCGGAACGGGCCGACCGGATCTTCACCGAGGTGGGGATGCGGTCCGTGCCCGAGCTCACCGATGGACCCGAGGCCTACACATGGGAGACGGTCCGGGGGCTGGAGGGCGGCGTCCTGCTGCTGGCCCACATCGATGTGCCCGTCGTCACCGACTGGGTGCGCCAGGGGTTCCGGCGGGATCCCGAATGGCTCTACGGCGAGGGGGTCGGGCGGTCCCGGGGCCCGCTGGTGATGCTGGAGTACTCGCTGCGAGCGCTGCGCAGCATCCGCGGCCTGCGCAGGCTGCCGCTGGGCGTGATGCTGTACGCCGACGAGGGCCGTGACGCAGTGCAGAGCCGGCCCCTGATACGGCAGGCCGCTGAGCGAGCCGACCATGTTCTCGTGTGCCGGCCCGGAACCGTCGGCAACGGCATCCTCACCCAGCGACGGGGAAGCCGCCGCTACGAGCTGACCGTGGAGGGCGACCGGCTCAGCCCGGCCCAGATCGGCCGCCGCCGCACGGTCGTGGACTGGACCTGCGAGAAGCTGCAGTCCATCGGCGCGCTGAACTCCCCCCGGAAGCGCATCTCGATAGCCGCGCTCGACTTGAGGACCGAGCGGCACGCGATGTTCGTGCCCCACCGGGTGGAGGTGTCGCTGATGATGTCGTACCTGCAGGCCGCGCAGGCGGACGAGACCGAGGCGGCCATGCGGGCCGCGCTGGGCCGCGGCGGACCCAAGTGGCACCTCGACCGGCTCGACGACCGGCCCCCCATGCCGGACCGACCCAACAACGCAGCGCTGGTGGAGGCCCTCGAGGCTGCCGCGGTGCGGTGGGAGATCCCGCTGGAGCGGGAATCGTCCGCCTGGCCGTCGGTTGCCGGACTGGTNCCCGCCGACACGGCGGTGGTGTGCGGGATGGCCCCGGTGACCAGGGACCGGGGAACGCCCGACGAGGCCGTCCAGCGCATCAGCCTCGTCCAGCGGACGCTGCTGCTGACGGAGTACCTGATCGGCCAGCTCGAGCGCTGACCGGATGACCGAGCTCGGGGCGCAACCGCACCCGTCCAGGCCTGCTGACCCCGAAGCGGAGAGGCCGCGCCCGCGGCGCCGGCGGGAGGTCGACACCGACCAACTGGAACTGGCCGGCACCCGCCTCCATGAGCCCCAACGCGTAGCCGCGTCCTGGAAGGGGATGGTGAGCACGGCTCACTACGCGGCCACGGCAGCCGGCGCGAGGATGCTCGAGCAGGGCGGCAATGCGGTGGACGCCGCGGTCGCGGCCGCACTGGCCCTCGGTGTGTGCGAGCCCGCGGCGTCGGGCTTGGGCGGTCAGACCATGATGCTCGTCCATCACCGAGCCTCCGGCACCACTGTGGCCGTGGACGGCTCGTCGCGGGCTCCGCACCGGGCGGTGATCGACACCTTCGCCAACCTTTCAGCCGACCGCAGGCGGGGGCACCTGGCCACCACCGTCCCCAGCTCGCCCGCCACCTATGCCCACGTGCTGGAGCGCTACGGGCGCCTCAGCTGGGCGACCGTCATCGAGCCGGCCATCGTGCTCGCCGAGGAGGGATACGAGATNAGCCTGCTGCAGCACCGCCTCGCCANGCGGGAGCGCAAGCACCTGCAGACCCGCTCGGCGGGGCCGCTNTTCCTGCAGGACGGACGGCGGGCGCACCGGGCCGGAACGAGGTTCCGGCAGCCTGTCCTGGCCGCGACGCTGCGCCGGCTGGCCGAGCGCGGCCACGAGGACTTCTACCTGGGTCTGACCGCCCGCCTGATCCATGAGGACATGGAGGCCAACGGGGGGATCCTGCGAGCCGACGACCTCGCGCAGATCCCCCGTCCCGTGGAGCGAGAGCCCCTGTCGGGGCGACTCGGCCGCGACGACGTCCTCACGATGCCGCCGCCCGGGGCGGGCCGCACGCTCGTGGAGATGCTCAACATCCATCAGAGCCTCCCCCGCGGGCTCCAGGACATCGACACCCCCGACGGCGCGGTGTGCCTGGCGAAGTCGATCCGGCAGGCGCTCATCGACCGCAGGGACCGCCCCTTCGATCCCAACCTGTACTCCCAAGTCTCCGACAAGCAGATGCTGAACCGCCAGTACGCCCGGACGGTGGCGGCGCGCATCGGAGCGCCCCACGCCCACGGCGAGACCACCCACCTCTCCGTGATGGACTCGGACGGCAACGCGGTGGCGCTCACGCAGTCGATCGAGAACGTCTACGGCTCGTGCGCGGCGTCGCCCCAGCTCGGTTTCCTCTACAACAACTACATGAGCGCCTTCGAGTACGAGGACGCGTCGCACCCCTACCACCTGAGGCCGAACGCAGTGCCATGGGCCAGCGTGGCCCCCACGATCGTCTTGAGGAAAGGGGCGCCGTGGCTGGCGATCGGCTCGCCCGGGAGCGAGCGCATCGCCTCGTCGATCCTCCAGGTCCTGATCCGGCTCAGGAGCTCGTCACCGCTGGCCGCGGTGGACGCCCCCCGCCTTCACTGCTCACTGCACGGCGTGGCGTCAGTGGAGGCATCCCGGGTATCGACCGACGTGCTGGACGCCCTCCAGCGGCACGGCTTCGATGTGGACCGCCGGGATCCCTACTCGTTCTACCTGGGGTGTGTACAGCTGGTGATGAACGACGGGGGCCGGCTGATCGGCGTGGCCGACCCGAGACGAGACGGCGCCGCCGACGGTCCGGACTCGGCGCCTTCGAGCGGGCGCGGATAAGTGAGAGCCCCTCGCGTCGCGGCGGTGTCGCTCCCGCTCCTGTTCGCTGCGCTCACGGGCCTCTCGGGCCACGGCCTCGCCCGTATGGACCCGATCGGCGCGCCTGCCCGCTCGGCCTCTCGGCCAGTCCAGTGAAGCTGCCCCTCGTCGTCTCAGTTCCTCATGCCGGGCTGCGGGTTCCCGGAGAGGTCGCGTCAGCATGCGCGCTCTCGGCGGCAGAGATCGCAGCCGACTCCGACGGGGGCGCCGGCGAGATCTACGCGATCGAGGCGGAGGTCGGGGCGTTCGTGACCACNGNNGTCGCCCGGGCNGTGGTCGACATGAACAGGGCGAGAGACGACCGCCGGCTCGACGGAGTCGTCAAGACCCACNCCTCGTACATGGCGGGCGTGTGGGACCGCCCGCTGACAGAGACCGAGATCGAGGGCCTCCTGGCCGCGTACTACGACCCCTACCACGCCCGGCTCACCGAACTGGGGACGGCGGGTCGCTGGCCGCTCGGGGTGGACTGCCACACCATGGCCGCGGTGGGCCCCCCGGTCGGGCCGGACCCCGGCCGCGAGCGTCCGTGGGTGTGCGTGAGCAACGCCGACGGCACCTGCCCGCAGGAGTGGGTGGACACGCTGCGGGAGGGCTTCCAGCAGCAGCTCGACGGGCCGGTGAGGGTCAACGACCCCTTCCGGGGCGGCTACACCTGCCGCTCGCACTCAGCCGAGATGCCCTGGGTCCAGATCGAGCTGTCCCGAGCCGAGTACCTGCCCTACGACGCCAAGCGCCAGGTGGTGTTGGCCGCCCTGGCGCACTGGGCCGAGCGCCACGCCTGAGCGCAGACTCTCTCTCAGGTCCGGGTGACGCGGGAGGCTATGCCGGCCCGGTCGAAGAGGCGGCGGGCGGCGGCTTCGGCTTCGGCCATTATCCGGCGCTCGTCGGCCACGACGAGTTGGCCGTCTCGCAGCAGGACGCGGCCGTCCACCACGACGTCTCGCACATCTCTGGGAGTGGCGTTGTAGACGAGGGCACTCGGCACCCGGTGCACCGGCGCGACGAACGGCGAGCCCAGGTCCACGACCAGCAGGTCGGCCCGCTGGCCCTCGGCCACCATCCCGAACGAATCGGGCATGCCGAAGGCCGCCGACCCGTTCCGGCAGGCCATCTGCAGCACGTCGGCGGGCTGCAGCACCAGGGCGTCCAGGTGGTGCACCTTCTGGAGGAGAACGGTCGCCTTGAGCACCTCGAACATGTCCTGGCGGTTGTTGCTTCCCGGCCCGTCGCTGGCCAGCGCCACCGTGATGCCCCTGGCCCGCATCTCGGGCACACGGGCCACGCCCGAGGCCAGGTACATGTTCGACACCGGGCAGTGCACCACCACCGAGCCGGTCGCCGCGATGAGGTCGAGCTCGTCGTCGTCGAGCCAGACACTGTGGGCCAGCTGCATGTCGGGGCCGAGGACGCCCAGCGAGTCGAGCCACGTCACNTGGCGCGTCGCCCGCTCTTCGAGGCTCATGTCCACCTCGACCGCGGTCTCCGCGCAGTGGATGTGGGTGCCGCGGCCCCANCTGCGNGCCGCGGCCACCGTCGTGCGCATNGCCTCGTCNGAGCATCCCCACGGGATCAGGGGCGCCAGCTCCACCCGGATCCGGTCGTCCTCGTGGCCGTCCCAGCGGCGGCGGGCGGCGTCGGCCCGGGCCACGGCCTGCTCGGCCGTCTGCTCCAGGGTCGGGAGGTAGTTGCGGTCGGCCCAGCCGTGGGCCAGCAGGAACCGCACCCCCAGCTGGTCGGCGGCCCGGCACACGGCGTCGTTGATGCCCTCGTCGGTGTGGATGTACTGGTGGTCGATCACGCTGGTGGCCCCGGCCCGCAGGTTCTCGACCAGGCCGGCCATGGCCGCGGCTCCGGCAGTCTCGGCGTCCAGATGCACGGCGGCGGGCCAGATGCAGTCGCGCAGCCAGTCGAGCAGGGCCTTGTCGTCGGCCAGCCCCCGGAAGAACGTCTGGAACAGGTGGGTGTGGGCGTTGGTCATGCCCGGCATGACCGCGCAACCGGCGGCATCGATCACGTCCTCGGCCTGCCGCAGACGACTCGCAGGCGGCTCACCCGCCCCGACCTCGGCCACCCGGTTGCCGCGCACGTACACCCACCCCGGATCGTGGATCGTGCCCAGGTCGTCCACGGTCACAACCGCACCGCCATGAATCAGAATGTCAGCAGCCGGCTTCACGCTCGACACCGCCGAGCGAACCTCAGGCACGGACTCGGGCTCCGGGCTCTCAGAGTCTGCCCACGAACTCGATGAGGCGCCCCTCCAACGGGTCGACTGCGAATCTCAAGCCCTCCAGCGTGTACGCGCCGAGCAGCACGGTCTCTTCGTCCTCGCCGAAGACCACCAAGGTCTCGATGGTGCGGCCCTGCACCGTTGCCACCGCCTTGCCCAGCGGGTACTCCACGCGGTGCCCGTCGGCGAGCGACAGCCACACCGTGTCGAAGGGCTCCACGCCCATCTCGACGAGCTTCTCCGAAGGCACCACCGTGAGGGCAGCACCGGTGTCGACGAGCGCCACCGTCTCCAGGAAGCGCTCCCCGTCCACATGGTCGAGCCGCATGCGGCAGGTGAGCATCCCCATGGCTATACCTCCTATTCCTAGATGATCACTAGATCATCACTAGATCATCACTAGTCCCCTACAGTACATGATAATGTCCGAAAACCTCATCAGGCACCGATCAGGGGGACCAGTGGGCGAAGGCGTCTATCACCGGCTCCATGTTGTCCATCAGCGGGTAGAGCACCGGGCAGGTGACGCCGGCGTCGATGAACTCGGCCACCGTGTCGCGGCACTCCGAGGCGGAGCCGACGGCCATGATGCCGCGCACCAGGTCGTCGCCGATGAGCGGAGCCGCCTTGTAGTAGTCGGCCTCGGTGGCCGGCCAGCCGACCACCTCCTTGACCCGGTCGATCAGCTCGGGGTCGGCGCCGGAGGCGGCCATGATGTGCGGCTCGGTGCCCAGGTAGTACGCCACCAGCGACTTGCCGGTCAGCAGGGCCATCTCAGGATCGTCCTCCGACAGCGAGCAGATCAGCAGCTCGGGGCGGTCGATGTCGTCGATGGTGCGCCCCGACTTGGCGGCCCCGACGGAGACGCGGGCGATNGCGTCGCGGATGTAGTCGACCGGCACGACGTAGTTGAGCATGGCCCCGTCGGCGATCTCGCCGGTCANCTCCAGCATCTTCGGACCGGTCGCCCCGATGTAGANGGGGATGTCGCGGGGCGAGGTGTCACCGTAGGCCACATCGAGGCTGACCCGGTCGAGATGCACGAACTCGCCCTCGTAGGTGACCTCCTCCATGGTGAACAGTGCCCTGATGGCCTCGACGTTCTCGCGCATGGCGGTGAGCGGCTTGCGCCGGCCGGCCCCGACCCGTCCCGCGATCGGCTCCCACCAGGCCCCGAGCCCGAGCATGACCCGGCTGCCGCCGTCGGGCGCGGGTCCGGCCATCTCGTGCATGGTGCTCCATGTGGCCGCGATCACCGCGGGGTTGCGGGTGTAGATCGGCAGCACCCCGCTGGCGATGCGGAGCCGCTCGGTGGACGCCAGCAGGGCGCTCATCATCACCACGCAGTCGCGGGCCAAGCGGGTGTCGCCCTGCCAGATCTCGCTGAAGCCCCGCTCCTCTGCGTACCGGGCCATCTCGATCTCGTAGCCGATGGGGTGCTTGTCCTGGAAGTACAGAGCCATGCGCTGTGCCATGGCGCAGAGTGTGCCACGCCTCCACCAAGCCGCCTAACGCGGGCCGCGCACGATGGAGCCAGAGGCCGAGCAAATGGACGTGCGCAACGGCCTACAAGAGCGAGGCGGCGGGCTGTGTGCCTTGGTTCGGGCGGCCCGTGAGCGCAGCGAACAGGAGCGGGAGCGACACCGCCCCGGCGCGATCGCCTCTCGCCCACTCGCTCACGCTCTGGAGCCGCTGATGGTCGCGGGACGCCGCGGCTACCATCGCTGCAATGTCCTCACGAGTGATCGGTCCAGCCGGCATCGCGCCGCCCGCGGCCCGCTACGCCCACGCCGTCGCCACCACCGGCGCCCAACAGTGGCTGCACACCTCGGGCGTGGTGCCCACCCGGGCCGACGGGTCGGTCCCGGGCGATGTGGGCGAGCAGGCCCGGACGGTCTGGCAGAACATCGCGGCCGTGCTGTCGGAGGCCGGCATGTCCGGTGGCGACATCGTCTCGGTGACGACCTACGTCGTTCCGGGCCAGAACCTGGGCGCGGTGATGGCCGAGCGCGACCGGTTCCTGGGCGGCCATCTGGCGGCCTCGACACTGGTGGTGGTGCCCGAGTTGGCCCAACCCGCCTGGAAGGTCGAGATCGCAGTGGTGGCCGCCCGCTGACAGCGTCCCCCCGCTGCCGACTGGGCACACGCACCCGATCAGGCGCCGACTGCGGCCACCTCCGAGCCGGCGCGGTCGACGAAAGCCGATATCTCAGCCGGGGTGCGCTGGTCGACGCCGTACAGGGCGACCCAGCGCAGCCGCGTCCCTGGAGCGCACAGGCGAGCCACCGAGCGCCGCAGCAGATGGCGCCCGGGCTCGCCCTGCAGCCAGTTGACCCGGCTAGGGGAGCCGTGAGTGGTCACGGCCACGAGATGCTTGATCGTGCGCAGGGGCGAGGTCGCCGGATCGGCCGAGCCGTCGAGCCAGGCCGCGAGCTCGCGCTGCACCCATGAGAGCATCGGCGCGGGCAGACCGCCCCACCAGGTCGGGTAGACGAGCACCAGGCCCTCGGCGCCCAGGACGCTGACTCCGTCGATCCACTC
>JGI24792J26632_1001821_pt1 | contig 12014 bp, 16 predicted proteins | sample MesohylBB_FD_26632 | JGI IMG/M metagenome (IMG submission 26632)
TGACCGGCACGATGATGGAGTTGAACGTCATCGCCGCAGCGGTCATCGGAGGCACATCGCTTTCGGGCGGGGTCGGCACGATCGTCGGCGGACTGATCGGGGCGCTTATCATGCAAAGTCTTGAAAGCGGGATGATTCTTCTTGGGGTTCCGACGCCGCTTCAGCGCATGATCCTGGCATCCATCCTGATCCTGGCCGTGTGGATCGACATGGTGTATCGCCGAAGGGTTCGCAGCAATGACTGACGCCCCACTTATCGAGCTGAAGGATATCCGGAAGTCCTTCGGCGGCGTCCGTGCTGTTGACGGGGTCAGCCTGACACTGCGACGGGGCGAGGTCCTGGGGCTTCTGGGCCACAATGGGGCCGGGAAATCGACCCTGATCAAGATGCTTTCAGGCGTCTTTCCAGCCGACAGCGGCGAGTTCTACGTGAGGGGCGTGAAATCGGATATCCGGTCGACCTGGGATGCCAAGGCGCTTGGGATTGAGACGATCTATCAGACGCTTGCGCTATCCGAGAACCTCGACTCGGTCGCCAATCTGTTTCTCGGTCGCGAGATGACGTCGTTCGCCGGTTTCATGGACGAGGTCGCGATGGAACGGGCAGCGCGGGACGTGCTTGATCGGATGAAGCTTCGTCTGCCGGGATTGCACAAGCTGGTCTCGAATCTGTCGGGCGGTCAGCGGCAGGCCATCGCCATCGCGCGGGCCGTGCAATTCAATGCCGAGGTCCTGATCATGGACGAACCGACCGCTGCCCTTGGTCCCGAGGAAACGCAACGCGTCGGGGAAATTATTGTCGAACTGGCCTCGCAGGGGATCGGGATCGTTTTAATCAGTCACGACATCCACGATGTCTTCCGGCTAGCGCACCGGCTTCTGGTTATGCGCAACGGCCAGATGGTCGGAACTGTCCGGACCGAGGACGTGACGGAAGAGGATGCGCTTGCCATGATCATCGCTGGCACGCTTCCGGCGGCGATGGCGCGATGATCGACGGGCATGTCCATTTCTGGCGCCTGTCGCGGCGCGTGAACACGGCGCTTTCGCCCGACATGACGGCGATCTACCGCGACGTGGAGCCGGGCGAGCTGCTTCCGATCCTTCAGGAATCCGGTCTGCGCGCGGCGATTGCGGTCCAGGCGTCCGAGACGCTGGGCGAAAACCTGTATATGGCCGGGCTTGCCAGACAGCATGCTTGGATCGCCGGCGTTGTCGGCTGGGTCGACCCGGGCTCGCCATCGATCGGAGAAGAGCTTGCCGCCCTTTGCGTGCTTGGGGGCATCGTCGGCGTCCGTCCCGTGCGCGACGACAACCTCACGATCCGCTGGATGGTCGAGCCTGTACTCCAGACGGGCTGGTCGAAGATCGCGGCATCCGGTCTTGCCATCGATATCCTGGTTCAGGACTGGAATGAGCTCGACATCGTGCGCGCCATGATCGAGGCGTATCCGGATGCGCGCTTCGTGCTCGATCATTGCGGAAAGCCCGACATTCCGGGTGGCCACTTCGATGCCTGGGCCGCGCATATCGAGAGAATCGCCCGGCAAAGGAACGCGTTTTGCAAATTCTCGGGGCTGGCCGCCGGCGTGGACCCCGAGACCGTCAAGCCGTTCGCAGACCAAGTGATTCGATGCTTCGGACCCGACCGCCTGATCTGGTGTAGCGACTGGCCGCCCCTTGATCTCGTTTCGTCCTACGGAGGCTGGGTCGACCTGACCCGGGTTCTGACGCAGGGGCTGACCGACGAAGGCCGTGCCGCCATCTGGTACAGGACCGCGGAAAGGGTATACGGGGTGTCCCTGCCGCGCGACGCAGGAGAGCCGCCCGCATGATTGCCGCCCAGCGGCGCGCATTGATCCTGAACTACCTCCGAACGCATGGAAGTGGCTCCATCGTCGATATCGCCGTGGCGCTGAGCACATCGCAATCGAGTGCGCGCCGCGATCTGGATTATCTGGCCGCTATTGGGTCCATCACTCGAAGCCGGGGCGGTGCGATCATCGGGACCAATCCGCTGACGACCTTCGAGCCGCAGCGCCGGATCGGGGCAATGGCATTGACATAGTAGATTCTCGCGCGGGGTAAGCGTTCGGTCCGGCGGTGACGATCCGTGTTTTCCGACTGCCGCCGATGTCCTGGACGCTGCCGTGAACGGTTGCCCGGAGCGCGCGCCGCGCGGACTGCGCAATCGTGCCGGGGCTCCCTAAATACCGTGAACGCGGGAACCGCCAACTGCTTCATTTAATGTGGTTGCTCATATCGGCCCGGAGCCGCTCGCGCTCGCAAAGGAATTTTCAGTCGACCGGACCGGGAGCCGACGCCTCCGGCAGCTGCCCGTCGTCGGCGACGCGCGGAACGGGCGGCGTCCCGATATCCTCGATGCGAATCTCCATGCGCAGAGCAATAGCACGCCGGATTCCAGGTTACCAGTACCAATTTCCCAGTGACCGAAATGGTGCCGCGACGGACTGTCGCTACCGCTCGACCGAACGGTTACGCCCGCACAGCGGTATCCGCTATGCGGGCAATCGCGCCAACATGCGCCGGACATGATCCTGGCCACCGAAGAAGACCGCAAGAATTCGGACATTGCCTTGCTCTTCAACGACATCAAACCAGACGATGGCTCGGCCCGGCGCGACATGGCGCAGGCCCGGCAAAATATCGTCATGTATGGATCCGCGACGGGGTGCCTTTGCCAGGGCTTCAATATCTTCACGGATCGACTGGATACGCTCGTCGGCGCAGTCAATCGCCGGGCCGACCGCCTCGCCAAATTCGACATAGATTTCGAAGAGAAATTCGAAGACAAACTCGAAATCACGCTCCGCATAGGCCGCGAAGGTGATCTTACTCGCCATGCACGCGGCGTTTTTTATCGGCTATCGTTGCAATCTTGCCCTTCATCGTCACGTTTGAGACAAATTCCCCCTCCCGGCGCGCGCCGATAATTTTACGGAGTGCCGCGACTTCAAGCTCCTCGCCTTCGGTCCGCAGGCGCAACAGTTCCAGCCCCTGCTGAAGCACAGCGCTGACACTCGGATACTGGCCCTGCTCGACAAGTGCGCGCGCAAATAGGTCCTGGCTGTCGGTCAGCGAGAAAGAATTTAACGGTCATGGGAATGCTCCTTTGCCGCAAATGGCACCACCCAGTAGCATTTTTGTCAAGGCAAACGACCATTAATCATCCTGATGCCGCGATATGGAAGCATCAACGGGCGCTGCATCGGACGATCTATGAGCAACCACATTAAATGAAGCAATTGGCGGTTCCCTCGTTCACGGTTTTAAGGGAACCCCGGCACGATTGCGCAGTCCGCGCGGCGCGCGCTCCGGACAGCCGTTCACGGCAGCGTCGCGAAAATTCGGCATTCTTGCGAAGCCGTCAAAGACCCAGAATCCATCCGGCCGCAATCGTTGCGAACAAACCGAGAATGGCGGCCGCGATCCCGCATCCGACCGAGTATTGAGCGATATCGAACTTGTTTCCGCCCTTTTTTATGGCGAATACGGCGCCGGCAACGGCGCCGCATGCGAATCCTGCGATCACGAGCATGAATTTTCCCTACTGGCGTAGTCCGGCGCATGCCGAACAGCCTTGCCTCCATTATATGGCCTTTCAGCTGCAATTTAAATCCCGGCCATTCTCGATCCGAAGTCCCCTGACAACCTCGAATTTCGCCAGCCGCCGCTGCGCCGGGACCACATGCGCGCCCTGGCCCTGGCGACGGGAGCCTGAGCCTCCCTAAGGTAGACGCCCCGGCGGCGTTTACCCCCTGCACGGGATAATTTGCAGGCCTGTTCCTAAAACCGCCGTTCAAGGGACGTGCGGATTGTGCCTGGGCAGCGACGCAAGTCTCCCCCGGCTAGCGAAAAATGCCGCGGTGGCGGCCAACGGCAACGAGTGCGTCATCGTGGATTTCACAGAGCAGCCATTAGTCGTCCACCCCGTAGCACCAGAATCAGCCCAGTTTCGAACCGGTCAGCGGTTTTCCGAGTTGACGGGGGAGGTCAAGCACATCGAGGCGTTCGCGCGAAAACTTTCCGACCCGCGCGGCATCGGGACGGCCTAGACTCTTGATTTGTCAGGCCGCGGTCGGAGTGACGATCTTCGCCATCTGTCCATGCCGGGATACGAGGTCAGCGGATGGGACCCAGTCCACAGGCCAGAGGGCGCGCGCCGCCGTGCCCCGGTCGTAAATTTTGGGCTACGTCGTCATTGTCATCGAGAAACCGGCCGAACGGCGCGAGACGCTGCGCAGAGCCTGGGCGCTTGCAGAGCAGGTGCTCGCTGTCAGCACCCGGCTGTCCATCGAATCTAAGTCGCTGCGGGAGAGCACAGATCACGCGGATGGGCATATCACGAGCCGCGGGACATTTCAGAAATTCTTCGAGCAGCAGGAACTGCGGCGGCGGATCGATTCCACACCGGGCGCCGCACCTGCGGTGCTGGTCAAAATTCAAGTCTTTGATGTTACATTGTTTTCTGTTCGTCAATCGGCGACTTCGGGCAAGGATTTGCCAGTCCTTTGTTCCCTGCTGCAACTGTACAGGAGAACCGTACGGTGCCTGCTGAAACCCTCACCGAGGCCAGAATCAGGGCGCTCAGATCCCGTATGTCCGCCCGCGACGTCCGCGACGCCAAGCTGAAAGGCTTCGGTGTCCGTGTGCTGCCGTCGGGAGGCGGGCGCTACTTCATCCACTGCCAACACAACGGGAGGCGCATCTGGAAGATCGTCGGTGATGCAGACGACCTGAGCGTAAGCGAGGCATGTTCGCGCGCGACCCCGATGCTGGCCGCGATCAGGCAGGACACACCCGTGCCGACGCAGCCCGAGGAGACGGTCTTCGAGGCCGTTTCCGAAGCGGCATTCCGCAGGCATGAACGGATCTGGAAGCCACGCACGATCGAGGTGAACCGCGGATATCTCCGCAAACAGGTACTCCCCCGTTTCTCGGGGTGCCAGATTGCGGAAATCACCCGACAGGACGTCGTGCACTGGTTCGCCTCGTTGCGCGCGACCCCGGTCGCGCGGACAGGTCCATGCCGGTCCTTTCGGTCATCGTGCGCGAGGCGGAGCGAATGGGTTTCCGGGAGGAGGGGTCCAACCCCTGCCTCGGCATCCGCCGCTACCGAAGGCAGGGCAGGGAGCGCTTCCTCAGCGATGCGGAAATCCGATCCCTGGCAGTTTGCCTCAAGGCCCATGAAGGCGACGAGCCGCTGGCCGTCGCTCCCGGAAGTCGGAAATCCTCACCCTGCGCTGGTCGGACTTTCGCGAGGGCGCGCTGTTCCTTCGTGACAGCAAGACCGGCCCGAGAAAGGTGCACCTCAATTTGCAAGCACGGGCGGTTCTCGACCGGCAGCCGCGCGGAACTGGCCCATGGGTCTTTCCTTCCCCGCTCGGCCCTGATCGTCACCGTTGCGGTGAACTTGGCATCTGACCCAGGGTCCGCCGGGAGGCTGGCATCGAGGACGTTCGCCTTCATGACTTGCGCCATAATTTCGCCAGTTACGCGGTCATGCAGGGAATTCCGGTCCCGGTGGTCTCCCGCCTCCTCGGTCACTCCAGCGTAAGGATGACCCTTCGTTACGTTCACCTAGGCGACCGCGAGGTCCGCGCGGCGGCGGAGAGGATCGGTGAGGCCATGGCGAAGCTGATGGATAGCACGGACGCCTGACGCGGTCACTGGAACGCGGGCGTTCGGCCAGACGTCCGACAGCCGCCGCGCTTGGTCCCAGCGAAACGCAGGTCGCTCACATTCCCGCGGTTTGTTGGCAAGACTATCCAGCCGAACGAGCCGCACGGAACGCAAAAATCTCGGCACGTTGCATGTAAGCCGCAGTTAGCTCCGTGGCACTACTCATGGCTGCCTTCTTCCCGGGGCGTCCGGTCCGGTTGTCGCATCACTTCCGCGATCAAAGCCGCCAGCGACGAGGCAGCCAGCAAACCCACTGCAATCACCTGAATCCGGGACGCAGGCGGCAGACGCCCATCACGAAACGTCGTAACCTCAGAGGTCCTTACTTCGAGGGCAGAAGCCGACAACTCTCGTGAACCCATTTTTCCGGATTTCGCCGGCGACTCTGATGCCGGCCTCCTTGTTCACATGCTTCATCGAAAATGTTCGACGACCTCGGCGTCCGCTACGGGGCTCATGTAATCTTCCCCGCCCACTGTGCGCCTGGATTGTCGGCAAAATCCCCAAACGAATTTGTTTGTCAGGCAGAAGTGGTTTACAAGGAGTCATGATTGCCTCCCGACGTCAGGACGTCTGAAAATTGCCGTGTTAGACCAACGACCAAACCTGACTTGTTGACAATTTGGCCGCACGATACACAGTTTCGCAACATATACGGAGGCATACGGAGGCAAACCATGGTGTTTAGCATTGAGCCAGAGATTTCTGGCTGTTCAGTGGTGATTCTGGGCGCCTTCAATCCTGCGATCTTTCACCCCTCTTGGCTCCACGCCGTTGGCATTGAAAGCGACATATCCGAGGCGATCACCCACGTCGACGTCGTACATCGCGACATTCCGCGTGGACTCTCGGAATTACAGTGTCACGCTTGATCGCTTTGCGCTGGAGACCAGTACGGCGCCGTGGATCGCAATCGCGGATATCACTAGACAGCTCTTTGGAGAACTTCTTGTTCATACTCCTGTGCGTGGCTTCGGCATCAATAGGACAGTGCACTTCAATGTGGCAAGCGTCGAAGTTAGAAACAAGATTGGACGTAAGTTGGCTCCGGTTGGACCGTGGGGTGATTTCGGCGCAGAATTGGATCCTGCGATCCAACTTTGAACGGTGGTCTTCAAAGCCTGACAATGCGTCGAAGAAAGCAGTTGGATGCGGCTTTCCTTGACACAAATGCGAAAGTCGAACCATCTGCCATTCTAACGGGTAACACAGGTGTATTTATGGAAGTGAACCATCACCACGGACTATTGGACTATGACAACAGCGAAGGTGCGGGGCCGGCTGTTGAGATTTTGATGAATTCGTTCGAACAACTTATTGCTGAGTCTGAGTCAATCATCGATAAAATTATGGAACTTTCTTGACATGACGCTTCATTCTTTGACCAACCAAGACATCTTTGACAGTAGGTACGAAGAGACCGTTTACTCAGGAGAAAAGGTTGCTGATCTGGACGCTAAGGTAAACTACGATGATTACAAGCGCCGATCGCGAGAGTTCAATAAGGGCGAGAGACTGAAGACTGCCAGCCATGATCCTGATAGCGCGTTCAAATCTGCGAGCAATTCAAATTGCAAGACTGAAACGATCAATGAGTTGGTTGCGCCTATGCAACTTCGGGCGGTTCAGAAGATCTCCTCAAGATCGGGAGTGCGATCTTTGACTCCGCTGATGGAGTGGGAGGGGAGTGTTGAGGCCATAGAGAGTGATGAGTTCGTTGCGCGGCTTCTCAATGTCACCACGGGCGAACTCCTGCCAACGGAGGAAGCATCGTTCCCCCTTTCCGAACTGAATGACATTCAGCGTGACAACCTGGAAGTAGGCGCTATCTTCAGGTGGGTGATAGGTCTGCAAAGACTTCCGAATGGAAATAAGCAGAGAGTGTCCGAGTTGTTCTTTCGGAGGCTTCCTGCGCATTCTGAAAGAGAGATTAACGCGGCCGTAGCAAGTATAGGAATGCAGTTGGATGCCCTGGATTGGGATGACGCCCCCTCAAGATGATGAGGTCGAGATCAGCGTCTTCGGTCCGGGCTACGGTGAGTCAATACTCATACACGCTGGGTCGGGCCGGTGGATAGTGATCGACTCTTGTCTGGCGGATGATCGACGGACGCCAGCACCGCTAAAGTACATGTCGGATATTGGCCTTGACGCCTCCACTGATGTTTGTGCAGTCGTTGCGACGCACTGGCATGACGATCACATCAAGGGCCTGAGCGCGATTCTACGCGCGTGCGTAAAGGCAGACTATTGGTACTCCGCAGCACTAACGAAAGGCGAGTTTCTTGCATTTCTCGCGGTACATGACAACCAACCAACGACGCTGGATCGGGGCGGGACGGAGATGCTGAAATGCCTCGAGCTGATGGAGGAACCTGGCAGAAAGATCAAGCGGCTATTGGAGGATACACTCGTCGCCGATTGGCCGGCCTCGAGGCTTGCCCACGGTCACGCAACTCGCCTTTTGGCCCTTTCACCATCCAGCAAGCAGTTTGACCAGTTTCTTCGAATGATAGGCGCCGAGCTATACGAGCTTCCCCTGAAAGCAAAAACAAGGCTGACAGCCGGGAGAAACGACCTTTCGATAGCTTCAGTGCTTGAAGTTGGTGCCTTGTCCGTATTGCTCGGCGCAGATCTTGAGCATTGCCAGGATCCGGACCTAGGTTGGGCAGCAGTGATCCACAACCGTAGTGGAAAGGGACCGAAGTCGGCAGCTATCAAAGTCCCGCATCACGGTTCAGCAGGCGCTCATCATGACCAGGTTTGGTCTGAACTGTTGGCCGAGGATGTTGTCTCAGTAGTTACTCCGTGGAGCTTGGCGGGGAAAAAACTGCCTACGGAAACGGACAAAGTGCGAATTTCAAGCCTTTCGAAAGCAGCATATATTACGGCTGAGAAGCCGCAAACCTTGAAGAAGCGCTACCCTCGGGCGGTAACCAAACACATCCGTAGATCGAGGGTTGAGATTACGAGTTCGGTTTATCGTTGTGGTCACGTTCGAATTCGCTTTCCAGAAGCCGATTTGGGCAAGCAGGTAATCGAACTCTTCAACGGTGCGGCACAATACTGAACCATATCGCACTTGCGGTGGCCACAACTGTGCCCGCCGGCAGGGTGGTTGCGGGTGCGCTCTCGGGGCAGATGCGGGCCTGCTCCGGGCCGGGGTCTTGATCGTTCGCGCTGGCCGTTCCGATTCCAACGATGCTGCACACGGACGAGGCCGGGCCTCCCAGGTTCGCTGGTGATCCATCCCGTGGCTTTGCGACGTTCTCCGACCCCGGTCGGTCCGGTCCGCCTCGCCAGTGGCGGCGGTCCCGGTGCTGCCCCGCTGATACGAACACGAAGGCACCGGCGTTGTTTATCTCGAGGCTCAGTAGGTCGCTTCGCCACCCGCTGTGTACGCTTCACGACGCACATTGCCGTACGCCATGCAACACGCGCTTCCGGCTGGCAGGCTGCGCCTTTGCCGGGCGGGAGTCGAACCCGCTGGATCACGATGAAAGGTTTCAAGTCATCCTGTCCTCCTTTCCAGGGCTTGGCCTGGCGCAACGCATCTCAAACTTGTTGCAAAGCGATGCGAGGAAGTATTCCTACAGCAGCGCGACTTTATGGGCTGGATGGTCGGAAACTCACATTCGGCCCAATCAACCATTTTTGGCTACATCCCGTCTTCGTTGAACCTTGCCGTATTTATACACGTGAACTATAATGCCCTGCCGAAACGTCCGGGGCACAGGTCTCGCGGTTGGAAGGATTCGATGGAACTGTCGCGACCAATACTGCGCCTTGCCCTCGCGCAAATGAATTCTTCGAACCGGCATTCGCCGAATATCGAGACCGTCGCAGCCGCTGCCGCCAGAGCCGCAGGCGACGATGCCGATGTACTGGCGCTTCCCGAAGCATCCGGCCTGATGAACAGGAATCGGGATGAATCCCGCAGAATCGTGGCGACTGAAGACAAGGATGAATTCATTGCGGCGTGCCGCGAATTCGCATCGACATACCGGCTTTGGATTCATATCGGCTCAACGCCGGTTTCCGCAGGCGAAGGGAAATACCGAAATCGCACCGTTCTGATTGACGACCGGGGACGCACTCGCGCCCGCTACGACAAGATTCATCTATTCGACGTTTTTTTGCCCGACCGCCCGCCAACGGGAGAATCGAAACGCTACGATCCCGGCGAGGAAGCAGTTCTGGTCGACACGCCCTGGGGGCCTTGGGGACTATCGATTTGCTACGACATTCGCTTCCCGCACTTGTACAGGGGCTATGCCGCGAATGGCGCGACTATCTTGTTCGCTCCTTCGGCTTTCACGGTTCCGACTGGACGCGCTCACTGGGAAGTTCTATTACGGGCGAGGGCGATCGAAAACGGAGCCTGGATCGTAGCGCCGGCGCAAGTCGGCAAGCACGACGACGGCAGAATTACTTACGGCCATTCCATGATCGTAGACCCTTGGGGCCATGTTGTCGTTGACCTCGGAGGGGTGGCGCCCGATCAGGCTATCGCAGTCCTGGATCTCAAGGAGGCGGCGGCGGCGCGGAAACAGATCCCGTCGCTGAAAAACGAACGCTCGTACAGTTTCCGCAGAGAGGATGCCCGAAATCCTCTTCGATCAGTCAGCATTGCTAAAATGGAGGACGAAAATGCTTAAATTAGTAAGAATTGCGCTTGGCGCGATATTCCTCGCCGCGGCATCGTTCGCGCATGCGGACGAACGCCCGGCAATAAAAGTCGCAGTCGACAATCTTTGGCCGACCATGGATCCCGTCATAGGGATTTCGACGACCGGAGCGCGGGTTCATTCCAATCTTTTCGATACGCTCGTTCGGCGCAATCGCTGGGAAGATCCGGAAGGCACCACGCTCGTTCCCTGGCTAGCCGAATCCTGGGAAAGAAAGTCGCCGAACGTGTGGGTCATCCACCTGCGTGACGGCGTGCCGTTCCACGACGGCCACGTGATGGATGCGGACGATGTCGCCTTTTCCATGTCGGAAGAGCGGCTGTGGGGCGAGAAGCCGCTGGCGCCCAGAGGAACGCGCTACGCCCGCGGCATCGTTCGAGTCGAAGCGACCGGACCGCTTACCGTCGAAATCGAAACTTCGACGCCCGATCCGAATTTCATCTTCCGCCTTGTTACTCCTCTCGGATTCGTTCTTCCGAAGCACTACTACGAGGAAGTCGGAACGGAAGCGTTCGGCCAAATGCCCATGGGCACGGGTCCGTACAAGCTGGTTTCCTTCGACCCGTCCGTCTCTGTAGAAGCCGTGGCCAACGACGACTACTGGGGCGGATCGGTCCCCGCCAAGTCGCTGACATTCCAGATCGTTCCCGAATATTCCACCCGTTTCGCAGGGCTGGTCGCGGGCGAATTCGATGTCATCGTCAGCGTGCCCGCCGACCAGGCCGAACAGGTTCGCAATACGAGCGGCGTAAAGCTTATGGAGAAGTCGATCGAGAACTACCCGATGTTTGCTTTCAACACGCTGAGCACCGAGCTTCTTCCCGACAATCCGCTAGTCGACGCCAATCTTCGAAAGGCGATGGTCACCGCAATCGACCGGGACGGAATCGTCGAAGCGCTGTGGGGAGACAAGACTTTCGTTCCGGCTCCGTTCAACTTTCCGGAATACGGCCAGTACTTCGATCCCGACCGGAAGGCTCGCTTTACCTACGACCCGGAAAGGTCGAAGGAATTGCTGGCCGAAACCGGCTACGACGGCAGGCCGCTCGTCTGGCACATTACGCGCGGATTCTACCCGAACTACGAGATCGCGGCGGAGTTCATGGTCGAGCAGTGGCGCGAGGTCGGCATTAATGTCGAGATCAAGATCGTCGACAATTTCTCCCTCGCCTACAAGCGCCCGTTCCACATGCTGAACATGTCCATGTCGAGCGAGTTTTCGGGCGACCCCTACCGCCCGCTTTGGATGGACTGGGGGCCGCTTTCAAGCCGCACCCGGGCCAGTCACAAGACATGGGCGCCGACGGATAGATTCCTCGAACTGGGAATGAAATTCGAATCCGCTCAGGAATTCGACGCCAGAAATTCAGCATATCTGGAACTTGTCGAAGAATGGGAGAATGTAACGCCGGGCATGTATCTATGGCGAAACGTAGTTAGCTACGCCGCCCGCGAAGATCTGGATTGGGACCCCGGCAATTCGGCGGTGACGATTTTCGACGACTTGTATCTTGGTTCGTCCTGATGCCGCGCGGCGGGAGGGCTGATGGCCGACGCGCCCGCCGTTCTTTCCATACGAAATCTCTCGGTCGCCTTGCCGGAAGGCGGCGACCGGGACTACGC
>JGI24792J26632_1001843_pt1 | contig 11934 bp, 12 predicted proteins | sample MesohylBB_FD_26632 | JGI IMG/M metagenome (IMG submission 26632)
ATAAGCGTTAACTTGTTTCCTATTTAATTATCTTTGGGTATCTCTACACGGGAATTGTCGTGATTTCAGCATTCTGAATTCCACCGATTTGGTAGAATGTTGAATGCACCTGCGACGGATCATTCAACCATTGTAATCAGATGAAGGGAACCGTAACACGCGCGCCCGAGGAAGAGGATTGGGCGGTTCTGCTCTCGTTTTTACCGAAAAATTGGCAGGAGTTGGCCGAGGAATCTGGTGCATTGCGCGGGCTACGTAAGGATAAGTCGCCGGAATGCCTACTTCGAACCTTGTTGATCCATTTAGGATGTGGTCATTCGTTACGAGAGACGGTCATACGAGCTCGCCAGGCTCAGATTGCGGATCTATCTGCGGTCGCATTGTTCAAGCGTCTGAAGAAGTCTCGTGCGTGGCTTCGTGCGATGTGTGTTGCGCTGTTTCAGGAGCATGGAGTTGGCGTATCGGCGGGTGTGGGACGTCAAATGCGTGCGTTTGACGCGACCCACATCAGTGAGCCGGGACGTACGGGATCTCTGTGGAGACTCCACTACAGCATAACCCTACCTGCATTGGGTTGCGATTTTTTCAATTTAACCGCGACGAAAGGAAAAGGGACGGGGGAGTCCTTGAAGCAATTTCCCATCCGGTCAGACGACTATATTTTGGTGGATCGGGGATATGCAACCGCTCAGGGAATCCAGCATGTGGAGGCATCTGGCGGCTATGTGACCGTGCGGGTCAATACCGGAGCCTTGCAGTTCGAGACGAAGCCCGGCCAGTCCTTTGATTTATTGGCCTCCGTGGAATCGATCAAACAGGCAGGGAAGGCGGGGGTCTGGACGGTATTCATCAAAACCTCACCCCCAATCCAAGGACGTATTTGTGCATTGCGCAAAGCAGACGAAGCCATCCAAGAGGCAGAGAATCGGATCTTAAAGACGGCAAAGCGCAAGGGGCATCGACCACGAGACGAAACCTTACGTTATGCGCGCTATGTTATCCTGTTTACGACCTTCCCGGTCGATGAATTTTCGGAGAACGATATCCTGGAATGGTATCGATTACGCTGGCAGGTGGAACTGGTCTTCAAACGATTCAAATCATTGGCCCAACTGGGACATCTGCCGAAATTAGATGAGGAAAGTTCACAGGCGTGGCTCTACGGGAAGCTAATGGTTGCACTGTTGACCGAAAAGATCGTCCGACATGCACGGACATTTTCCCCCTGGGGCTATCCAGTGCAGACGAAGTGCATGGAGAGACTTTAAGTTTGCACTGAATCAAGTTGTGCGGGCAATTGAGCCACACTACGCCTTGAAGGAAATGATTCAGCATTGGCCTATCATTTCCAAGTCGCTGGCAGAGCCACCCAGACTCAGAAACTATCAAATTGAACAATATTTTTCTGTCACTAAAACAAGTTAACGCTTATGGGGTATATCCCCACCTGCGTGGGGCAGCCAATGTCCAAGACAAAATCTTGCTGGATTTTGGGGGTATATCCCCACCTGCGTGGGGCAGCCCGCAAGACCGCCGAGAGCCGGAAAAACAACCAGGGTATATCCCCACCTGCGTGGGGCAGCCAGTAGGACCCATGCAGCGTAATGACCGTAACCGGGTATATCCCCACCTGCGTGGGGCAGCCGGAGCCTGACCGAACGTCTTGCCCCCGTCCGCCGGTATATCCCCACCTGCGTGGGGCAGCCTAACAGTCGAACCGGTTACATCAGTTACACCGGGGTATATCCCCACCTGCGTGGGGCAGCCCATCCTCCAACTGCGTCGGCAGATGGGCAACACGGTATATCCCCACCTGCGTGGGGCAGCCTGCCGGCGGTGTTCGCTGCTTCAGCGGCGGAGTGGTATATCCCCACCTGCGTGGGGCAGCCAGGGCAAGCCCCGGGAGATCATGCAGGCCTTCAGGTATATCCCCACCTGCGTGGGGCAGCCCGGCTCCGCCAATCGGCGTAATAGGCCGCCTCGGGTATATCCCCACCTGCGTGGGGCAGCCTACCCTGTTCAGTATCAAGACATGGGACGATCAGGTATATCCCCACCTGCGTGGGGCAGCCGTAGAACAGCCAATCCAACCCCATGGAATACACGGTATATCCCCACCTGCGTGGGGCAGCCTGGCGGGCTCTTTATCGGGTTCTTAGGCAAACAGGTATATCCCCACCTGCGTGGGGCAGCCATACACCCCCCACTCTGTTACTACCGTAACAAGGGTATATCCCCACCTGCGTGGGGCAGCCACCACGTCGGAAAGCACCAACACCTGGTCCAGGGGTATATCCCCACCTGCGTGGGGCAGCCATACGACGCATAAAGCTCATGTCGGACTCCTGAGGTATATCCCCACCTGCGTGGGGCAGCCGCGAGCGGGACAATGGCGCAAGTCATGACCGAGGGTATATCCCCACCTGCGTGGGGCAGCCTCTATGATCAGAAAAGCGTAACCGAGCAGGATAGGTATATCCCCACCTGCGTGGGGCAGCCGGCCCTTTTGGCGTACCGACCCAGTGGGGGGTAGGTATATCCCCACCTGCGTGGGGCAGCCCCAGCTCACGCCGGACTCCTTCATGCTCCAGATGGTATATCCCCACCTGCGTGGGGCAGCCCTTTTTGGGGGTTGGGCCCGAGACTTGTGCATAGGTATATCCCCACCTGCGTGGGGCAGCCCGGAGCGCGTCAGAGGGGCCGAGGCTGGATCAAGGTATATCCCCACCTGCGTGGGGCAGCCTGGATGCGTCTTGCGAGACCTACCTGGCTCCGGGGTATATCCCCACCTGCGTGGGGCAGCCTCGCACGGGCAGCGCTACGAAAAGGGCTGAGGGGGTATATCCCCACCTGCGTGGGGCAGCCAACTGAGGCGCCCTTCAATGCTAGTGACGCAAGGGTATATCCCCACCTGCGTGGGGCAGCCTTGCGCTCTGCAAGCCAGCGCAGGTGATTGGCGGGTATATCCCCACCTGCGTGGGGCAGCCTGTACGACAACAAGAACGACCAGGAGTACCACGGGTATATCCCCACCTGCGTGGGGCAGCCGTCCTCATATGAAAATGCTTCATATGGCTCAGGGGTATATCCCCACCTGCGTGGGGCAGCCTCTATCCAGCTTAGACTATGATAGCATAGTTTGGGTATATCCCCACCTGCGTGGGGCAGCCTCCTAGACGCTCATACAAGCACACTGGCAACCAGGTATATCCCCACCTGCGTGGGGCAGCCAATCAAGGACGAATGTAGGGCTAGGGAAGTATCGGTATATCCCCACCTGCGTGGGGCAGCCTAGGGTCAGGATTTTGCTTTGTGTAATACATGGGGTATATCCCCACCTGCGTGGGGCAGCCCCGTGGATAGTGCAATACCCGTTAGACTGGTAAGGTATATCCCCACCTGCGTGGGGCAGCCGAAGATGCCGCGGAAAAGGAACGTATAGAAGTGGGTATATCCCCACCTGCGTGGGGCAGCCGATATGGCTTGCACAACGCCAGTCGTATGCAGAGGTATATCCCCACCTGCGTGGGGCAGCCGAACACCGTTCCGAACTACGGAGGGCTGTCAAAGGTATATCCCCACCTGCGTGGGGCAGCCTAATCTTACTCGGATACGCAGTCATATCGGCCAGGTATATCCCCACCTGCGTGGGGCAGCCATCGTCTAATCTTAGACGGAAAAAATCTTTCAGGGTATATCCCCACCTGCGTGGGGCAGCCAACCGGCCGGAAGGTCAAAACTAGATGAAACAGGGTATATCCCCACCTGCGTGGGGCAGCCGATTGCTGTACTAGTCAGTAGAACGTAGACACGGGTATATCCCCACCTGCGTGGGGCAGCCAGTCTGGAGTGACTCGCTAGATCACGCTCAGGAGGTATATCCCCACCTGCGTGGGGCAGCCCAAAACACCCTCATATATCTCATCCTCAAGATAGGTATATCCCCACCTGCGTGGGGCAGCCGGGAGAGCCCCGTCGCCAGCCGGATAATCATGAGGTATATCCCCACCTGCGTGGGGCAGCCACCATGCCTTGGATCATAGCTGACGTTCTACATGGTATATCCCCACCTGCGTGGGGCAGCCTAGCTGTGTCACTTGCCTTTGGGCCTTGGGGGAGGTATATCCCCACCTGCGTGGGGCAGCCGGTTTTCTTTGCAGTTTTCATCTATCTAGTTGGGGTATATCCCCACCTGCGTGGGGCAGCCTACCCAGTTGAGTATGTCATAAAGAACCAGCTAGGTATATCCCCACCTGCGTGGGGCAGCCTCATATAGCGCCGCCGTGAAGCAAGACGGTAGCGGTATATCCCCACCTGCGTGGGGCAGCCTGTACACGCCGCGCTAATCCAACTGCGCTCCTGGGTATATCCCCACCTGCGTGGGGCAGCCTTCTGAAACTTTTTTCCGGTATATCCGGAAACCGGGTATATCCCCACCTGCGTGGGGCAGCCATCTCCCTAGCCCTGCGTTCCTGTCTCGCTCTGGGTATATCCCCACCTGCGTGGGGCAGCCCTGTACTCGAGTATCCTGCCTGTGCTTCCTGTGGGTATATCCCCACCTGCGTGGGGCAGCCTACGGCTTCAGCATTGACCTTCCTAGCCCTGGGGGTATATCCCCACCTGCGTGGGGCAGCCATTCATGTGGCGCGCAAACTGAAGGTATCGACAGGTATATCCCCACCTGCGTGGGGCAGCCCAGGGACTGGGGGGCGGTGTTGTTTTACGCTACAGGTATATCCCCACCTGCGTGGGGCAGCCGGAACGCGGCGTTTTCCCTCTGGATACTACGCGGGTATATCCCCACCTGCGTGGGGCAGCCTGAACGGTTTGCGCGCTCTGAAGGTCTGTGCTGGGTATATCCCCACCTGCGTGGGGCAGCCACGCCCATGTAAGAATCTCAAAGCCCATAATTGGGTATATCCCCACCTGCGTGGGGCAGCCATCAGCTCGAGACCGCCGAAGCGGATCGACACTGGTATATCCCCACCTGCGTGGGGCAGCCTGTAGCCCGCTTTTCAACGGATGGATGGAAGGAGGTATATCCCCACCTGCGTGGGGCAGCCTGTTCCTCGGCCTATCCGTTTGGGTGGGTCTTAGGTATATCCCCACCTGCGTGGGGCAGCCTGCTGCAGTAACGCAATCGTCGACCGAGCCAAAGGTATATCCCCACCTGCGTGGGGCAGCCTTGCGGAGCTGGATTTCGAGACCCTTGATACGCGGTATATCCCCACCTGCGTGGGGCAGCCCTTTTGTACCAAAGCAAAAAAGCTGCTTTAAGGGGTATATCCCCACCTGCGTGGGGCAGCCTGAGTGTCAACTGGGATTAATATATGCAACAATGGTATATCCCCACCTGCGTGGGGCAGCCACACCTTTGTGTACGAAGGTTGCACGGATCGGAGGTATATCCCCACCTGCGTGGGGCAGCCGAGCGAGATACAGGCCTGCAGCACTACTCACGGGGTATATCCCCACCTGCGTGGGGCAGCCCCTTAATTCACAAAATATTCATTCATTAAGTCAAAGATCTGAAAAGCTTGGTCAAATGCTCAAACTTGCGGGTAACTGCCAGAAGAGATATTCTCCTGATCAACTGAATCAACCAACAAAATCACTTCCCAACTGCACCGAACAATTAATTCACTCATCCCGGTATATCGATCCCTTATGATCAAGCTTGCTCCTGACCAAAAGATATCCTTCGTGATCGTAAATATCTTTTGGCGGAACTCCCACTTGCTTAAGTCCCATACCGTGTTTTTGAGAAGAATCTTTCCAGATCATTGTAATTGACCCATTTCTTAATTCATCATGCCACGTACTTAAAATTTCCCAAACTCTGGTACGAGCCCCAGAACTCAAGGCCGGTGAGATATAAACTCCCGGTGCTACCTCAACCATCACTGACGCCACGAAACCACGATATCTCAACTCCACATCGCGCGTGATTATTACAGTCATCCATCAAAAAATTTTAAGTCGCTTCCTTCGACGTCAAATCACTCAGCAACTCTTTTATTTCGTCAATCATTTTGGGGATGATGTGTTGTTTGTACAGTACAAGCCCACAGTCTTTCCTGGTAACCCGCTCTATAGACATCCTGCCCTTCGATCGTAAAACTTTGGCAGCCGCACGAAATGCAACCGGTATCGTAACAGACTCTCTGTGAAGATCGGCAATGTCCAAGACGAACGCGTTGCCAGAACCTTCGTGAATAAACCCTAACTGCGGTATGGTAGCTGTGGCCGCGACGGCAATTGCTGCCGCTGCTTCCAATGCTGTTGCAGCATGGTTAATTGCCTGGTTTGGTATATCCGCAGAAGAGGGGTTGCGTCGATCATAGCGTCTCCCGTGCCACGAAATACCCGCCTGCTTAGCGCACAATCGATACGCTTCTCTGACTCTCGCCCCTTCCATCCCGCGCAATTCATCAAGAGTACACCCCTCTATAGATGCACCCATTCGAAGTTGATACATCTTTCGGGCTACAACTAACCTAGTCTCTGGATTTGCCCAAACCCTAACCTGTTTTCTCGCAAGCTTGGACTGATTCGCCATAATTGGTGGAGCAGTATAGCAACGTACGCCATTTTCTCCCACTGCAGCTAAAGCTGTGCCATGCCGAGCAAGCAATCGAAGAGCATCATGGCTGACCATTGACCCAGGTCCCAAAAGTATCATGGATAAACCTTGAAACGGTATGGCATATCTTCCCGAAGGCATCTCGTCAGAATCCGGGGATTCTCCAACGGACTCATCTCGTTCAAATGCTAACGAACCAGCTCTTACAACCAGACGTCCGCGTGCTAACCAAATCAAACCATGCCTGTCCGAATGTGGGATCCATGCCTTTTCAAGGCCCAACCTTCCCAGTAACATGTCTATTCGATTTTCGCCGAATTATCTCGGAGGACGTAATAACAGCATGCCATATCCGAAAGCACGGTGCCGGCCAACACCATTCTCAAGCAAGTACTTAAACCGGTCGCTATCTCGCACGCTGAGTGTGCCGTGTAGCACGACATCCGGCCCCTCACTGAGAGAAAAATGACCTCGGATCACTGTGCTACGCTTGAAAGCATGCAGTGAACAAACCTCCAGATTTGCAGCTGAACCCAAACGCTCTAACATCCAATCTCGATAAACCGACTCGCGTGTGAGTTCTTGGCTTGATGCACTTTCCTGCCTGTTTGCATTGGAATGAATATGCTCCCACACGTAGGAATCGATTTCAGACCGAGATGATCGCTTGCCATTTTGCTTCCCAGTTTTAGAATCAAATTCCAACCTCGACCTACGAACTGGTCTTACCCGTACATCGAATCCCAAGCGTTGATTATCTCGTAACTGAGATGGCATCTGTTTAGAACGCAACTGATTTAAATCAAGTATTTTAGGTACCTCGGGAAGTGCAAACGACTGAGCTAAATCCCGTAATTCACTTGCATTAGTATTGCAGTACGCATAAATAGAGCCTTGCTGTCCCCTCAGTGAGGAAAAAAGTCTGAAGGGCTGGAGAACACGAACACCAAATGACTCAGACAAAAGCTTGTGGAGTGCGTACCCTTCGTCAAAAATGCCTTTAACAACCAAGCCCCGTCGAGCACCCCAGGATTTGAGATATCTCATATCGCAGGGAATATTAACCAAAAATAGACTCATTCCTCAACTATTGGATCAATTCTGCCTTCACAAACTTGACGGGCACCGCCGTGGAGTCGACTGGACCAGTCACGCTGGTCTGTTACTGTCAACATCCTTGTGGCCTCTTCCTTCATCTCATTCCCTGGCCAATAAGCCAAAAGCTCCGACTCATCGTTGGGTACCGACGCTCGTAAGGCACTAAGTGCTGTTGAGAAACCGTCCAGTTTACCGCGATAAATAAAATCTGACGGTAAACAAGATTTTCGACCTATGAACAGCGGTCTTGCTGGCTTTTCTAGTGCAAGCGCTAACTCATCTAAGGTAGGCGACGTATTGGGGTCGAACAGCCTGATGACCAGCGTTAGGCTCACATCACAATAGTAATGCTGCCATCTTTGAACTGTGACAGTTTCAAGTTTTCGGTCCCCATGACGCTCCGCAACTCTTCCCGTGGTCGTCCATGCCTTATCCTTCTTACTGATTTTGGCTGTTTGGTAATCAACCAAGTGATCTCTTGGAGCCTGCGCCGATTCCCATGCAGCTCCAAATACAATCCGATCCTGTAGACGCTGGTGCTGGGTTCCCATTGAACGAGTCCAACCCAAAGCATTGGCCAGCAGACCCGTTACCATTGACAGAGCAGGCATCGTCCGTGTGACCCCATGAGCATCAATGGTCTCGCCGCCGAATGATGCAATAGGGGCCAGAAAGCGCAGGTGAAGCCATTGCATTATTGATGCCCCGCAGTCATGTGTCCTGCCCAGTCAGCAAGAGATTGAAGAGAAGAAATCTGTGTAGCTCCCGAACAAGACACCTCCCTATCTGTACTAAAGAATCTGCGGAGTTCCCCCGTCTGATATACCTCATCTATCCCAGATAAATGCTTATTAATCCGACTCACAGCATCTCTGACTTTCGCAGCACAGGGTTCTCTGTATGCACCACAGAGACTACGAGGCTGCCAATCACCAGCTTCGACCATCATCCAGTCCGCATAGCCGTAGGGAGCCGTAGGGCCCAGTTTGGCACCCGGTGAAACTGTTGCAATCAGTTTCACCAAGTGTGACACCACTTTCCGTGCAAGTTGAGAATCTCCACCAAGATTGTCCAAAAGCATACCTCTATCCACTACCACATAACCATAGAATAAAGCGGAATTCAATTCGGATTCACCAATGTGACTTGCACCTGCATCTTCATCAAGTTCCTTTAGATCATCCACTACAGTGAAGTAGTCGAATTCCGTTTCTGCTGCATGTACCGTGATTGAATGGGCCACGTGAATTGCAGCGTCTATATTAGCCTCTGGGTCGGAAGTGACCATCCTTCCAAATAGTGCCGAGGCTATACCACCTGGCAGCTTTGTACACTCACGAAGAGCCTTCATATTCGACTTCGAGTCCTTCTTCCATCTATCAACAGCTTCTTTTGCTGCTTTAATGTCATGGGGATACTGTTTCGCAAGTTTTGCTACCTCTCCTGCCAAATAATTAATCTCCGGTTCGCCTAATAGAAGCGGTTGTCGACCTTTCTTCGAACCACCTTTATCCCCATACACGATGGTTTGAAATGTGCTGTTAAGTAGCTCAATCACTTTGGGATCAATACCAAAATTCCCAAGCGGGTCAATAACGCGTTTCGTAACAATTTCGCGTGATCGTATTGCTGCCGTTACACCATCAATTGATTGTAGTGAATGCATTCCTTGATCCATCCTCCAGTGACGCTTTAGACACTGAGAGGATATCCTAGTGCGCAAAACACCGCCGTAGATTAATCGCTTGGATAAACCGGAATCGTCCCGATTGAGAAGCACACCGGAGTAGCCATGTAGACTATGAATCTGTAAAAACCTAGCGTTAGTCATCATTAGTTTAGTTCTCTGAGGATTGGTTGCTGCTGTACTCGGCTTTATAATAATCTCTGGCAATTTCTCGGGCAACTCTATCTCCTGTGCCACACAAGAAATACGCCAACGATAATAAATTGAACCGTGCATGCTCAGTTCCTGCTAGTCTCCTGCAAATGCGTACTGCAGAATCAGGGCGCATTAGTTTCGGTGTATCAAGAAAGCGTGATAACCTTAACTCGGATATTCCTGCATTGTAAAATGCTTGTCCCATAGGCACCCCCGCTTTGTGAGCAGAGAAAAGGGATCGTTCACTGATGTTTCCTCTCGGAGTTAAAATGGCTACGATTTGCACAAATTTTGGCATTATATCGTCACGGACGCTGAAATCATATTCGGCGGCGATACGCCAGTAAGCCGCAGCACCAGCCCCGCTTGTCGGACCACGTCGCAGTTCTGCAGCAGGTCCAGGACCAAGTAGTGCTACCGTTTTAGCAATCCTAGGTACAATTTCTTTCAGTGTACTACGTTTTTTCATGAGTGTCGGGGACTTGTGCCGTCTCAGGTTTTTGGTAACGAAACACCTCGGGACAATCGCTGAAAGCAGATTTTCTCAGTTGAGCATTAAAGATCATCTCAGCCAATGCCTGGGCTCGGTGACGAACAGATATGGAACATGGTACAGTGCGAATGGCAAGTCGGAAAATTTCTCTCGCAATCCGAACCAATTGAGTACCGAATTCTGCACGAATTTCTTCCTTATCTACATCGGTGTCAGCCACAAAGCGTCTATCTAGAAACCGGAAGAAAAATAAGTCCACTTCTTTATGGAATCTGGCTAAATAAGGTGAAGCTCGTTGCCAATCCTGTTTCTCCAACTCTCTCTTTCCGCTTGCAGCCACTGCAATACCCCTTTTTAATGCGTTTGCGATGCCACTAATTTCATCCAACTGTTTCTTAACGAGTACACCCAATTCATCTTTCGGAGAATGGAAAGCAAAAGCCGTCGCAGTCTTATCCGAGAATGCTAAGTCGGTGCGTTCGTGATATCCCTCAGTCTTCCCTTGACCACCTGCTAAACCCCTAATTACTAGCTTCCATGATCCCTCGCTGGCGGTTTTGACCCTCATTGCGTTAGGGAGATAAAATACATTTCCTATCAATAGCTCGGTTAATTTCTCATACTGTAAGCGAGTTTTACTCAGAGAAAGAGACCACCCTCTTTTCATATCAACCGGCGTCCAGTGATCACCCAAATTCCCATTAGCGTGCTTTGCGGCAATACGAGGCTTTGTGGAGTTTGCTCTTCTGGCCACAATAGATGTGCTTCCGCAAAAAAGTCGTACCCTACGACAGATTTCAATGAAATACGGATCCAACTCATCGAGTGTAACCGAACTGGATCCGTCCCAAGGCTCTGTCCAAAGGAGCGATAGACCTCCCTCTCTCCGGTAATATTCCGAGTAATCTTGTAGAACTTGACTACGATTGGTTAGCATGTAGTCAATGTCGTGAAACAGATGGGCTCCCAGTCCCCCCTTGTTTGGCCTTAAGCCCAAACACGGTCTGGAAGAGTAGCCTCCCTTCATCCGAGCAATGCCATAATTTCCCCTCCCTGAAAAAGGTGCCATGGTCTGCAAGCTAACCAAGGCATAAACCCAATCATCCAAGGAGTGCCGAATTGCCATGCTCTGCTTTAATTCGTGGTTTTTTGCCGTGACTAATATATCGAGATCATCGGGCGCAAAAACATGCTTTTTATATTCCTTAAACCCATTTACACTTGGAGTCTGCATAAAAGCAGGGCGCGTTGGATCGTCTACGACTAGCTTCCAAGGTTCATCATCATCATATTTTTCAACGGTTAGTCCTCGCAACGCGTCATGCCATTCCTCGGCGTTGAATTCAACAGGATATCCATGGCGAACGCAATTGCGCAACGCAATTACTGCTAACTGGGCTAAAAATGCATGCCAAGCGTGTCGTTGATGGGGGCGTAACCCTATAAATGCTTCCACTTGATCGGCCGCAAGTACCTCATATACCTCGGGTAAAGAAAGCTGCTCTATACCTCGCCCAGCTAATCTGACGCGAATAAATCTATCGCTAAGGAGATTATTCATTTATGTTCATCAATAACAGATACTGAGTAAGCATCCAAATAACAGGCTTTTGAAAGTCCCTGCTTAATTGAACATGTACACCTAAATCTTGCTACCGGCGGCGACCGCATCCAAATATAATGTAGTTTCACTAACCAATCGCACTCTTAGGAGTGATGAGCAGGAATGCGTAAATATTATCCAGGCTTTGATGTTGACTTCTCACAGGATTTTTCTCAGCGCAAGTTTGCAAATTCAGTCGCACACTGACTGAGCTTTTGCGCTAATTTAGGGGTTTTTGGCCTAAATTTGGCGATTTTAGGGCCAAAATCGGCCTT